>Ga0056121_1000292_pt1 | contig 14283 bp, 13 predicted proteins | sample WorMetHEROISLAND_FD_83872 | JGI IMG/M metagenome (GOLD analysis project Ga0056121, IMG submission 83872) | Marine gutless worms symbiont microbial communities from Max Planck institute for Marine Microbiology, Germany - Olavius sp. 1 HERON ISLAND ...
GATGCGGCAGCCCAGATCGCGCAACAGCGAGGTGAACCGCCCGGTCTCGGCGAAGTCGCGCATCGCCGCCGTTTCGGTGATTTCTACCACCAGCCGGTCCGCCAGCGAGGCGTGCGCGCGCACCATGCCGAGGATGCGGGCCAGCATCGACCGGTCCGTCGCGGTGATGCCGGACACGTTGACCGACAGATTCAGCGTCGGGTCCTCGGACAACTCCTGCAGCGCCAGCTCAAGTGCGTGCATGTCGAGCTTGCGGATGATGCCGAGCTTCTCGACCACCGGCATGAAGGCGCCGGCCGGGATCACCTCGCCCGACTCGTCCATCATCCGCATCAGGCATTCGTAGAACCGCGGCTGGCCGTCGCGGCCGTCGACGATCGGCTGCATCGCCAACAGCAGCCGGCGGTCGCGCAGCGCGGTGAGCACGGAATCGCCGGCGGCAAAGGCGCGGCGGCGATCGGCGTCGCGATACGCCGACGGCACGAAGCGCAGAAAGCGGTCGCGGCCGTCCAGCTTGGCGCTGCTCAGGGACTCCTCCGCCAGGCCGAAGGCGACCCGCGCGGAATCGGCATGCTCCGGCAGGAGCACGCCGCCCAGCGTGACCGTGACGGCGATCGGCCCGATCCCGGTAACGATGTCGCCGTCGCGGACGGCGTCGAGCACCCGGTTGGCGAACCGCTCCATGCCGTCGACATCGCAGTCGGCCAGCAGTACGCCGAACTGGTTGCCGCCGACCCGGCCGACCAGGTCGACACCGTTGGTGCAGCGCTCGACACGGCTGGCCACTTCGACGATCACGGAATCGCCGAGCTCGAAGCCATAGGTATTGTTGAGCAGGCCCAGACCGTCGATGTTGATCAGGACGAAACCCGCGTTGCGGCGCTCTTCGAGGCACTGGGCGATGGCCGCATCCAACGAGTTGGAGATGCGCCGGCGATTGGCGAAGCCGGTCAGATCGTCATAGAACGCCAGCCGCTCCAGGTCGGTTTCGCCCCGTCGGCGAACCGAGGCCACGCTCAGCCGTCCGAGCACCCGGACCGGCGCGCCGGCATCGTCGCGGTGGATGGCGACCCGTTCTTCCAGCCACTCATAGGCACCGTCGGCCCGGCGGAACTTGAACTGCCGGCAGTGCAGGCCGGCGGTTACCGTCTCCCCGGCAAGATCCAGCACCCGCGCGGGCACGTCGTCCGGGCCCATGCGGCGCAGAAAGCCCTCCTGCGTCAGCGGCAGCTCGGAGTCGGCCAGCCCCAGCACCTGGCCGGCGTTCTCCGACCAGATATAGCTGTCGCCGCGGACGTCCCAGACATAGACCACTTCGTCGGTCGCCAGGAACGACTCGCGCAACAGCGCCAGATCAATAGCCATCCAATTGTCGGTGTCGAGCCGCATTCTGTGGCTTTCAGCGAGGTGATGGATCGGTTCGGCGCAGATCTCGACGTTACGGCCCGCCGGCTTAACAAATCGCCAACATCGCCGATCCCCGAAAGTAATACGAAAGATGATATGATTAACAGATCAGGATAATTTGCCAATTTATATTAACCATCTGCGTTTACCAAGTTAGTCATTATTGCAGTTTACGAAGCCTATAAATGGTGGTTTTATGCTGCCCGAGTAGAACTGCGCCAATTGAACACGGGCATCCGGCCCCCACATATGCATGATGATCGCGACCATAGATAGCGCGATGCCCAGCCTGCCGCCCCTGACCGTTGCCGCGGTCGGGGTAGAGCCGGTTGCGCCGCCGGGACGGCCGCAGCCGGAGCGCAAGGAGCGCAATCTCCGGCACGACGCCGCGCGCAGCTTCGCGGCGGCACGGCGGCATGCCCAGCGCCCGGACCCGACGGAGCGCGAGCGCGGCGGCGAACAGCCGGACGCGGCGCCGATCCGTGCCCGACAGGCGCCCCCCGCCAATTTCTACAGCACGCCGTTCTCGCCCTTCTTCGCCCAGCAGATCGCCCAGGAAGCGTTGCCGGACGACGCCGCACCGAGCCGCCAGGCGCTGCAGCGCAGCCACGAGGCCTACCGTACCGCGGCCGGCGACCCGAGCACCCTGCTCGGCCCGGTGACGCCGCGTCAGCTGTTGATCTGAGCCAGCGGCCGCGGCCGCCGCGGCACCCGAAACGGCGGATTGTCCCGCCGCGCGGCGTGGGTATGATCGCCGCATGACGAACCCAACCACGATTGTCGACCTGCTCAGCGGCGCAAGCCCGTCGACGCCCGCCATCGGTGCCCCCGGCCGTACCTGGATGACCTATGGCGAGCTTGGCAGCCTCGCCGCCTCGGTAACCGCCACGTTGAACGCCCTGGGCATCGGCCGTGGCGATCGCGTCGCCATCGTCCTGCCCAACGGCCCGGAAATGGCGGCGGCGTTCGTCGCCGTCGGCAGCGGCGCGACCACGGCGCCGCTCAATCCGGCCTACCGGGCCGAGGAGTTCGAGTTCTACCTGAGCGACCTGGGCGCCCGGGCGCTGATCGTGCAGCAGGGCGACGACACCCCGGCCCGCGAGATCGCCGCGCGCCGCGGCATCACGCTGCTCGAACTCGTGGCCGATCCGGCCGGGCCGGCCGGCGGCTTCGAGCTGCACGGCAGCGGCGGCGAGCTCGGCGGCCATCTCTCCACCGGCTTTGCCGGGGCGGACGACGTGGCGCTGATCCTGCACACCTCTGGCACCACGTCGCGCCCCAAGATGGTGCCGCTCAGCCAGGCCAACGTCTGCGCTTCGGCGCGCCACATCGCCGACACGCTGCAGCTTTCGCCAGAAGACCGCTGTCTCAACATCATGCCGCTGTTCCACATCCACGGCCTGATCGCCGGCGTGCTGGCAAGCCTGGCCGGCGGCGCCTCGGTGTCCTGCGCGCCGGGCTTCAACGCCCTGCGGTTCTTCGCCTGGCTCGATGAGGTCGCGCCGAGCTGGTACACCGCGGTGCCGACCATGCACCAGGCCATCGTTGCCCGCGCCACGCGCAACGCCGACAGCGTCGCCCGGGCCCGACTGCGGTTGATCCGCTCGTCGTCGTCGTCGCTGCCGCCGCAGGTCATGGCGGCGCTGGAAGCGACCTTCGGCTGCCCGGTTATCGAGAGCTACGGCATGACCGAGGCGGCCCACCAGATGGCCTCGAACCCGCTGCCGCCGGCAGCACGCAGGCCCGGATCGGTCGGCCGCGCCGCCGGTCCGGAGGTGGCGATCATGGCGGAACAGGGCTCGACACTGCTGCCGGCCGGCAAGACCGGCGAAGTGGTGATCCGCGGCCCCAACGTCACCCAGGGCTATCTGGAGAACCCGGAAGCGAACGCCGGTGCCTTCACCGACGGCTGGTTCCGCACCGGCGACCAGGGGGTGATCGACGGCGACGGCTACCTCACCATCACCGGCCGGCTCAAAGAGATCATCAACCGCGGCGGCGAGAAGATCAGCCCGCGCGAGGTCGACGAGGTGCTGATGGACCACCCGGCCGTGAGCCAGGCGGTGACCTTCGCCCTGCCGCACGACAAGCTCGGCGAGGACGTCGCCGCCGCCGTGGTCCTGGGCGAGGGCGAGACCGCCGGCGAGGCCGAGATCCGCGCCTTCGTCGCCGGCCGCCTGGCCGACTTCAAGGTGCCGCGCAAGCTGCTGATCCTGGACGAGATCCCCAAAGGTGCGACCGGCAAGCTGCAGCGCATCGGGCTGGCGGAGAAGTTGGGGCTGGCCTGATGAAAGTCTGCATCTTCGGCGCCGGCGCCATCGGCGGTCAGGTCGGCGCCATGCTCGCGCGCAGCGGGGTCGACGTCAGCCTGGTGGCGCGCGGACCGCACCTGGCGGCGATGCAGGCCAACGGTCTGAGCCTGATCACCGACGAGGAGCGCTTCACCGTCCGCCCCGCCTGCACCGACGACCCGGCCGAACTCGGCCCGCAGGACTACGTCATGGTTGCCCTCAAGGCCCATTCGGTGCCGGGCGTGGTCGACGCCATGCAGCCGCTGCTGGGCCCCGAGACCGCCGTCGTCACGGCCGTCAACGGCATCCCCTGGTGGTACTTCCACAAGCTCGAGGGCGCGCACGAGGGTCAGCAGCTCGGCACGGTCGATCCCGGCGGCCGGCAGTGGCAGGGGATCGGCCCGGAACGGGCGATCGGCTGCGTCGTCTGGCAGGCGGCCGAGATCGCCGAGCCGGGCGTGGTCCGGCTCAGCTACGGCGACCGCATGCCGGTCGGGGAGCCGGACAACAGTCGTTCGGAGCGGGTAAAGGCCTTGTCACAGGCGCTGCTGGCGGCCGGCATGAAGTCGCCGGTCAAGCGCGACATCCGCAGCGAGATCTGGATGAAGCTGTGGGGCAACCTGTCGTTCAACCCGATGAGCCTGCTCACCCACGCCACGCTGGAGCGACTGGCCGGCGATGCCGATACCGCCGGCACTGTCCGCGCCATGATGGTCGAAGCGCAGCAGGTCGGCGAGGCGTTGGGCGCGCGCTTTCCCATCGACGTCGACCGGCGCATCGACGGTGCCCGCTCGGTCGGCGCGCACCGCACGTCGATGCTGCAGGATCTCGAACTCGGCCGGCCGGTCGAACTGGATGCTCTGACCGGTTCGGTGATCGAGCTCGGCCGCATCGTCGGCATCGCCACGCCGACCATCGAGCTGGTCTACGGCCTCGCCCGTCAGCGCGCCCGCGAAGCCGGCTGCTATCCGGAACCGGCGACCTGAAGCCCGGAACGGCTCAGTAGGCCAGCGCGCAGCCGTCCTTGCGCGGGTCGGAACCGCCGACCAGGGTGCCGTTGTCCCAATCGAAGGCGATGATCTGGCCGCCGCCCCAGGGCATCTCCGGTCGCCGCACGCTGTGCCCCTTGGCCGCCAGGCCGTCCATCACCGCCTCGGGCAGACCACGCTCGACGTCGAGGGTGCCGCCCATGTGGAACACCCGGGGGCTGTCGAGGGCTTCCTGCGGGTCCATGCCGTAGTCGATCATGTTGGTCAGCACGTGGGTGTGGCCGACCGGCTGGTAGCCGCCGCCCATCACGCCGTAGCTGTACTTGACCTTGCCGTCGCGCATGCAGATCCCGGGGATGATGGTGTGCAGCGGCCGTTTGCGCGGCGCCACGTTGTTGGGATGACCCGGCTCGACCCGGAAGCCGGCGCCGCGGTTCTGCAGCATCACGCCCGAGCGCGGCGCTGCCAGCCCGGTGCCGAACGGGAAGTACAGCGAATTGATGAACGAGCAGGTGTTGCGGTCGCGGTCGACCACCGTGAGATAGACCGTGTCGCGATAGGCCGGACCGGTGGCATCGGGCGCATCCATCGCCTGTTGCCGGTCGATCCGGGCGCGCATTTCCGCGGCGAACTCGGCCGACAGCATCTTGCCGACCGGGACCTGGGCCTGGCGCGGATCGGCGACATACTGATCGCGCGCGGCATAGGCCAGACGCGAGGCTTCGGTCTCCAGGTGCAGCCGTTCGACGCCGTTGGGGTCGAGCGATGCGAGATCGAACTCCGAGAGGATGTTGAGCATCATCAATGCGGTGATGCCCTGGCCGTTGGGCGGTATCTGATAGACCGTGTGGTCGCGATAGTCGGTGGTGATCGGCGTGACGTACTCGGCCCGCTGCTCGGCGAAGTCGTCCAGGCTGTGCTTGCCGCCCAGGCCGTTGAGGTAGCCGACCATGTCCTCGGCGACCCAGCCCCGGTAGAAGCCGTCGCGCCCTTCGCGGGCGACGCACTCCAGGGTTTCGGCCAGTTCGGGCGAGCGCCAGACCTCGCCCGCGCGCGGCGCCCGGCCGTTGTTGAGGTACTTCTGTGCCGCCGAGGCATCGGCCGCCAGCTTTTCCTCGTTGCGCGCCCAGTCAACGGCCACCCGCGGCGTTACTGCCCAGCCGTCGCGGGCATAGCCGATCGCCGGCCGCAGCACCTCGGCCAGGGCCATGGTGCCGTAGTCTTCGAGCAGCGTCGCCCAGGCGTCGATCGCACCGGGCACGGTGACGGCATGCGGCGACTGCAGGCCGATCTGCTCGATCCCCTGCTCCAGCAGCCCGTCCGCGCTCAGCCCGGCCGGCGCCCAGCCGGAGCCGTTGAGGCCGATAACCTCGCCTTCGCCGCCCGGCACAACCAGGGCGAAGCAGTCGCCGCCGATCCCCGTCGACATCGGCTCGACCACGCACTGGACCGCGCAGGCGGCAACGGCGGCGTCGATCGCATTACCGCCCTCACGCAGGATGTCGATCGCCGCCAGGGTCGCCAGCGGGTGCGAGGTGGCGGCGACGCCGTTGACGCCGTGGACGGCCGAACGGCCGGGAAGCTGGAGATCACGCATGGTCCTGATCCTGGATGGGCTGGGGCGATGGCGGTGTTTTCGTTCGCCGCAGGTATCCGGCCACGGCGGGCGCGGCAGTATGCCCGCTGCCCGGGCCGGTGCCAAGCAGCCGGCCCGGTGTGCCGCCACGGACGGCGCCGACCGCACCCCTTGAGCCTGATCAACGACAGGATCGGCGGCCTGGGGCCAGTATCCCCCCAGCTACCGTAGTCCTGGGTCGGTTCGATCATGTCTTCTGACTTCATCGCCAGACCGTTGCCGGCCGCGCAGGTCCTGCAGGCCTATCCGCTGGTCCAGGCGCTCGACCCCGGCCTCAGCGCCGAGCGATGGCAGGCCTTTGCCAACGCTCTGGGGGACGGCGGCGGCGGCGCACCCCGGGACGGCATCATGACGCTGCAGACGGTGGCCGGCTACATCCATGGCCTGTTCGTTCACCGGCTGCACCGGGACCTGCGCGACGGCCTGCAGTTGCAGGTCGACCACCTCGTCACTTTCGAGTTGCCCGGGCGCCAGTCCGCCCTGCGTGCGGCCCTTCGGGTTGTCGAGCAGCTGGCCCGCGAGCAGCGTTGCGACAGCATCGCCGTGAACATGCCGACCAGCGCCCGCGTCGGCCTTGCCCAATTTGGCAGTAGTGCAGATGCGTTCGATGACGGCGGCTACGAAACCCGGGCCGCCTGCTGGCGCAAGCGGCTGTCACCGCCGGAGGCGCTGCCGGTCCGGCAGCCGGCGATCACCCCGGCAGTCACTCCGCCAGTTCGCTGAGGCCGTCCAGGTTCGCGAAAACCACCGTGTTGGGATCGGGCAGCTCCAGATAGCCCTCTTTTCGTAGATGGGTGAAGGAGCGGCTGACCGTCTCCACCGTCAGCCCGAGATAGTCGGCGATGTCGCCCCGGCCCATGGTGAGCTGCAGCGGATCGGCGACGGCGCCGAGGTCCTGCTGGCGGCGGTGCATGCGCAGCAGGAACGAGGCCAGCTTCTCGCGCGGTGACTTGCGGCCGAGCAGCAGCATCTGGTCCTGCGCCTCCGCCAGTTCATTGCTGGCCTTGGCCAGCAGCCGGCGCTCGAGCTGGGGAAAACGCTCGAACAGGGCCTCGAACTCGCGCACGGTGAAGCGGCAGGTCTGCACCTCGTCGACCGCCTCGGCCGAGTAGGAGTAGGTCTGGTCGCGGGCGAAGCCGAGGAAATCGCCTGCCAGCAGGAAGCCGGTCACCTGGCGGCGGCCGTCCGGCAGCAGCTTGCTCAGGCGGACCGTGCCACGCGTGACGTTATAGACATGATCGGCGGCGTCGCCCTCGTAGAACAGGGCCTGACCCTGCGCCAGGGTCTGCTGCGTGAGGATCTGCTCGAGCGCCGAGATCTCGTGGTCCGCCAGGGCCGCACAGATTGACAACTGGCGGATCTCGCAGGCCTGGCAGGGACCCGCCATGCCTTCCAGGCCAGCCACCACCGGCCGCGGCTTGGCCGCCGGCACATCGTGCCCCTGCGCCGATCCTCCGGTTTTGCGGATCATCACCCGTTCCTGTCCTCACCCGCGTGTATGCCAATATTGCAGTGCCACAACGGCGCGTCCAGTAGCCGTCTGCAAGTTGCGGACGGTTTGCGCGACAACGGCCGAGGCGACGATACTGGTGCAGCCGGCGATGCGGGCAACGATACTGCAGGCAGGGAGGAATGCCGCCATGGAGGAGCTTTGCGGAGGCTACGGCCTGATCGAGGGGCCCGTCTGGGACCCGGCGCGCGGGCTGCTGTTCTCCGACGTCATCTATGGCGGCGTATTCTGCCTCGGCAACAGCGGCGAGGTCAGCCAGGTGATCGAGCATCGCCGCGGCATTGGCGGCATGGCGTTGCACGCCGACGGCGGCCTCGTGGTGTCCGGGCGCAACATTGCCCACAAGCCGGCCGACGGTAGCGACACCCGGGTGCTGCTGCCGGGCGATCCGGAGCACGGCGTGCTCGGCTTCAACGACCTGACAACCGACGCCGCCGGACGAATCTATGCGGGAGCGCTGGCCTTCCGGCCGGTCGGCAGCGACGACGAGCCCAAGCCGGGCGATCTCTACTGCATCGACCTGGACGGCAGTGCCCGCGTCGTCGGCCACGATGCTCTGCTCACCAACGGCCTCGCGTTCTCACCCGACGGCCGCCGCCTTTATCACTCGGAAAGCCGGCGCCATCTTGTCCGGGTCTACGACGTCGCCGACGACGGCGACCTCGGGCCGCACCGCACCTTCGCGGCGGTCGACGACGGCATTCCCGACGGCCTGGCCGTGGCCGAAGACGGCAGCGTCTGGGTGGCCGTGGCCCACGGCAGCCGGGTCGACGTGTTCGAGCCGGACGGCAGCCTGCGCCGCCGGATCCCGTGCCGTTTGCCGATGGTAACCAGTCTGTGCTTTGGCGGCGACGGGCTGCGACGGCTCTACGTCGTCACCGGCAGCGGCGGTGAGGGACCGAAAGACGCCGGCGTCGTGTTCGTGCTGGACACGGAGGTCGCCGGCCTGCCCGTGCCGCCGGCACGGATCCGGCTCGACTGAGGTCATGGCCGAGAACCTGCACCACGTCCACATCTTCGCCCGCGACATCGACGCCACCATCGCCTGGTGGCGCGACCTGATGGGCGCAGAGGTGATCTACGACGGCGCGTTCGGCGGCGCCCGCAACGTCTTCATGCGGATCGGCCGTGGCGGCCTGAACATCTACGACCAGCCGCCGCGCGGCCGTCCCGGCGGGGCGATCCACCACGTCGGCATCCAGACCGACGACCTCGAAGCGCTGGTCGCCCGGCTGCGCGCCGGCGGCGTCGAGCTGCGCAGCGGGATCCGCGAGTTCGGCAGCTGGCGCTACATCATGTGCGCCGCGCCTGACGACATTCTGCTGGAGCTGTTCGAGGCCGACGCGGACCTGCAACCGGCCGCGGTGGCGGCCTACCTGCGCGGCGAATAGCCGCCGTCCGCGGCGACGTTCAGCGCAGGCGGATGATCATGTACTTCATGAAGGCGTTGTCGACGGTCTCCTGGGCGATCCCGCGCCAGGCCGAGAAGGCGGCCTCGTAGCTGGGATAAACGCCGCGCACGTCGATCGCCGACAGGTCGGCGAATTCCGCGCCGCGCGGATCCTTGACCTCACCGCCCATCACCAGGAACAGCGCTTGGCCCTCCTGGTCGAACTCGCGCTCGTCGCTCATCGCCTCGGTCTTCCGCTTCGCCCGCTCTGCCATTGCCGCTGTCATAACCCGAATTCCCTTGCTGTACGAGGACGGCAACACCGCCGCGACCCCGCCGACGGCGCGAGCATGCCGGAAAAGCTTTGCCCGGCAATTAACGGCCGTAAGCGCCCGGAATCAGCCGTTTTCCGGGGGCTGGGCGAGGCCCGCGTCGGGCCGGTTCGGGCCCTGGCGGAAGCCGGGAAACAGCAGCATGGCGGCCAGCAGGGCGGCCGCGGCGAAGGTATGAAAGGCCACGACGTAGTCGCTCAGCGCGACCACCAGGCTGAACACGGCCGGCCCGACCACCAGCCCGAAGTAGGTGAAGAACACGGTGCCGCCGGTGGCGGTCGAGACCTGGCCCGGCGGCGCGGCCCGCGCGACCTCGGCCAGAAACACGCCGTTCCAGCCGGACACCGTCGCGCCGGCGGCCGCCGCCAGCAGCACCACCGCGCCGTAGGACCAGCCGGACCCGGCCCAGCCGATGCCCGCCATGCACAGGGCGCTGGCCAGGCCGAGACCGGCCAGCACCCAGCGCGCGGGCACCAGGCGGTCGGCGACCCAGCCCCAGAGGATGCGCGCCACCACGCCCGACAGCTGCATCGCCGAGAACACCGCCCCGGCCGCCACCAGGGTCATGCCGCCGGCGTCGACCAGGTAGGTGACGAGGAACGAGAACAGGCAGATCTGCACGCTGGCGTAGGTGAACGAGGCCAGCGTCAGGCGGCGCATGTCGGCGCTGGTCGCCAGCAGGCGCAGCTGCGCCCACGACCCCCGGACCGACAACCGGCGGTCGGGCCGGCGGTCGTCGTCGGCGCGGGCCCTGAGCGGCTGCACCGCGAACACGGCAGCGATGCCGAGCAGCACCGTGACCAGCAGCGCCACCCGCCAGCCGGCCAGCGCCACCACCGCCGGCAGCAGCAACCCGGCCAGGAAGCCGCCGAGCGGCGCCCCGCTCTGCTTGATCGAGAACACCAGCGGGCGGTCGCGCGGCGCCGTCACCCGTGCCAGGACGTGGCTGGCGCCCGGGGTGTTGGGGCCATAGCCCATGCCGACCAGCACGGCACTGACGAACAGCAGCCAGGTGAGCGCCGGCAGGGCGCCCAGCAGCGCGACGCAGGAGACCAGCATGCCGACCTGCATCACCCTGAGGGCACCGTAACGGGCGATCAGCCCGCCGCAGATGAGCGAGACCGGCATGGCGCCGGCGAACACCAGGGCGGAGTAGATGCCGATCCGGCTGCCGTCGAAGCCGGCCGCCGCCGCCAGCTCCGGGCCGAGCACCGGCGCGGTGAGGAAGATCAGCGACGACACGGTCTGCAGCAGCATCGTGCCGGCGAGCGGCCAGAACACGTCACGCATGTCGGAAAGCCTGGCGGGGAAGGGCGGGCATCGGCGTGTTTCGGATTCCATCCAGGCCCGGCCGCGGCGTCAAGCCGGCCCGCCGGGGTGCGCCGGCCGCCGCAGCCGTTATAGTAGCGCCGCATTCGCGCAGACCAGGGGGAGGACGACCGTGACTCAGACCGGCATCAGCGCCATTGCACCGCTGGCACCGGCGGCGCTCGGCCGCTTCGGCCATGACCTGACCCGACCGGAATGCGTCCTCTGCACCGCCGGCGGGCATGTCGTCACCTCGAACTTCGATGGCGGGGTGACGCTGATCCACCCCGACGGCCGGCAGGAGGACATCCTCGGCCAGCGGCCCGGCCGCACGCCGGTCGGCACCAACGGCTTTGCCATCGCCGGCGACGGCAGTTTCCTGCTGGCCGACCTGAGCGGCGACGGCGGCGGCGCCTGGCGTCTGCAGCGCGACGGCGCGATGGAACCCCTGCTGACCGAACTCGACGGCGTCGCCATCCCGCCGGCCAACTTCGTCGGCGTCGACCGCCGGCAACGGATCTGGCTTACCGTGAGCACCCGGCACGATCCGCGTGCCCTGGCCTACCGCCCCGACATCGCCGACGGCTTCATCGTGCTGATCGACGCGCGCGGCGCCCGGCTCGCCGCCGACGGCCTGGGCTACACCAACGAGGCCATCGTCGATCCCGGCGGCGACTGGCTCTACGTCAACGAGACCATGGCCCGGCGCACCAGCCGCTTCCGCATCGCCGACGACGGCAGCCTGGGCCGGCGCGAGACCGTGACCGAGTACGGCCCCGGCACCTGGCCGGACGGCCTGGCGTTCGACGAGGAGGGCTGTTTCTGGATGACCAGCGTGGTCTCCAACCGGGTCGTCCGGGTCGACCCGGCCGGGCGGCAGACGGTGCTGCTGGAGGAATTCGATCCTGTCGCCCTCGATGCCGTCGAGGTCGCCTTCCAGGACAAGGTGATGGGCCGCGAGCATCTCGACTCGATCAAGACGGAAGTCATGCAGAGCATCTCGTCGATCGCCTTCGGTGGACCCGATCGCCGGACCGCCTATCTGGGCAACCTGCTGGACCGGCAAATCTACACCTTTCGCAGCCCCGTGGCCGGGGCGCGGCCGTCGCATTGGGAGGTAGCCCTGTGAGCAACGAAACCGAGTTCCGTATCTGCGTGCTGCCGGGCGACGGCATCGGCGTCGAGGTCATGGAGTCCGCCTTGGCGGTGCTCGACGCCGCGCAGCGGCGCGTCGGCGGCTTCGCCCTGGCGCTCGATCATCACCACGCCGGTGCCGCCGCCTACCGCGATACCGGCACGGCGATGTCGGACACCGCCTGGCGTGCCGCGGAGGACGCCGACGCGATCCTGCTCGGCGCCATGGGCCTGCCGGCCGTGCGCTATCCCGACGGCACCGAGATCGCCCCGCAGCTCGACCTGCGCTTCGATTTCGGGCTCTACGCCGGCGTGCGGCCGGTGAAGTACATGCCCGGCGGGCCGCTGGCGCTGGCCGATCCGCGGGCCAGGGGCATCGACTTCATGCTGATCCGCGAAAGCACCGAAGGCCTGTTCGCCTCGCGCGGAAAGGGTGTGGTCGAGGACGACCGCGAAGCCCGCGACACCATGGTGATCACGCGGGCGACCTCGGAGAAGCTGTTCGACTTCGCCTGTGGCCTGGCCGAGCGGCGCAAGCAGCGCGGCCGCCCCGGCAAGCTGACCCTGGTCGACAAGGCCAACGTGTTCACCTCGATGGCGTTCTTCCGCAAGGTGTTCGACGAGCGCGTCGCCGACCATCCCGAGGTCGAGAGCGAACACCTCTACGTCGACGCCTGTGCCCTCGACCTGGTGCGCCGGCCCTGGGAATTCGATGTCCTGGTCACCGAGAACATGTTCGGCGACATCCTCTCCGATCTCGCCGCCGGCCTGGTCGGCGGCATGGGCTTCGCCCCCTCGGCCGACATCGGCGACGAGCGGGCGGTGTTCCAGCCGGCCCACGGCAGCGCCCCGGACATCGCCGGCCAGGGCAAGGCCAACCCACTGGCGACCATCCTGTCGGCTTCGATGATGCTGGACTGGCTCGGCCACAAGCACGGCGTCACCGAGTGCTCGGACGCCGCCCGGCTGATCGACGACGCGGTCGAAACCGCCATGGCCGAAGGCCGGTTCCGGACCTTCGATGCCGGCGGCACGGACGGCACCGGCGCGGTCACCGCCGCCGTGGTCGACAGCCTGAACGCGCGCCAGGGCTGAGCCGCGGCGGACGACCCGACGATGGCCGACGCAACCTCCCCGCCGGTCCGCGTGGCGGTAATCGGCGCCGGCTATTTCGCCCGCTTCCACCACCAGGCCTGGCAGGCCCTGCCCGGGGCCGAGCTGGCAGCGATCTGCGACCGCGACCTGGACAAGGCACGCGCGGCCGCCGCTGACGTCGGCGGCGTGCCCGTGTTTGCCGATACCGGAGCCATGCTGGCCGAGATCCGCCCCACGCTGGTCGACATCGCCACCCCGCCGGACAGCCATCTGGCCCTCGTCGAGGCTTGCGCCGGCGCCGGCGTGACGCTGATCTGCCAGAAGCTGCTGGCGCCCGACCATGCCGCCGCGGTGGCCGTCGCCGAGGCGGCGGAGCGGGCCGGCAGCCCCCTGGTGGTGCACGAGAACTTCCGCTTTCAGCCCTGGTTTCGCGAGGCCCGCCGGCTGCTCGACCAGGGCCGCCTGGGCCGGCTGCACTCGGTCGCCTTCCGCCTGCGCCCGGGCGACGGCCAGGGGCCGCGCGCCTATCTCGACCGCCAGCCCTACTTCCAGGACATGCCCCGCTTCCTGGTGCACGAGACGGCGATCCACTTCATCGACACCTTCCGCTACCTGATGGGCGAGGTCGCCGCGGTGACGGCGCGCCTGCGCCGGCTCAACCCGGCGATCGCCGGGGAGGATGCCGGCTACATCCTGTTCGAGTTCGCCGGCGGCAGCACCGGGCTGTTCGACGGCAACCGGCTCAACGACCACGTCGCCGACAACACCCGGCGCACCATGGGCGAGATGTGGCTGGAGGGCGAACACGGGGTGTTGCGTCTGGACGGCAGCGGCCGCCTGTGGTGGAAGCCGCACGGCGGACCGGAGACGGCGCACGCCTATGCCTGGTCGGACGACAGCTTCGGCGGCGGCTGCGTCGCCGCGCTGCAGGCGCACGTCCTCGCCCATCTCGCCAGCGGCGCGGCGCTGGAGAACACCGCCCGCGCCTATCTGCGCAACATCGAAATCGAGGAAGCGGTCTACCGGTCCTCGGCCGATGGCCGGCGGATCGAGGTGCAGACGCAACAAGGGCGGGTCTGAGACCCGCCCCTTATATGAGGCTTTGTGTCAAGGCTCGGCTTCGTTTTGTGTTGTTGTGTTGGTTTTCATCTGATCCGACGGCGAGCCCGATGATGCGTGGCCTGATCTGCC
>Ga0056121_1000293_pt1 | contig 14279 bp, 18 predicted proteins | sample WorMetHEROISLAND_FD_83872 | JGI IMG/M metagenome (GOLD analysis project Ga0056121, IMG submission 83872) | Marine gutless worms symbiont microbial communities from Max Planck institute for Marine Microbiology, Germany - Olavius sp. 1 HERON ISLAND ...
AAGGAGGCCGGCCAGACCTCGGCACGGGTGCGCGCCGTGGTCGACCACCTGGTCGACGGGCTCAGGCAGAGCGACCGCCTGGATCGCTGATCAGGCCGCCTGCAGAATGGACGCCGCGGCGTCGGCCAGGACCTGGCAGCCGAGGACGATATCGGCGTCGTGGCTGTCCTCGGCGAAGTCGTGGCTGATGCCGCCGATCGAGGGGATGAACAGCATGGCGCTGGGCAACCGGGCGCAGACCACCGCGGCATCGTGGAAGGCGCCCGAGGGCATGGCCATCCAGTTGCCCGGCGCGCACGCTTCGGCGGCCTGGCGGATATGGCCCTGCAGGCCCTCGTCCATGTGCGCCGGCGGGATCTGCACCCGAGACCGCCGTGCCTCGACCGAAGCGCCGCCGCGGGCGTTGATCTCCGCCACCAGGCGTTCGACCGTGGCGTCGAAGGCATCGAGCACGTCGGTCGACTGGTCGCGGTACTGCAGTTCCAGCTCGGCATGACCGGGCACGATCGACGGCGCACCGGGGCTGATCACCGCCCGGCCCATGGTCCAGACCGAACGCGGCCCGGCGACCTTGGGGAACTCCTCGTTGATCGCGTTGGCCAGGGCATAGAGCGCGGTGGCGGCATCCTTGCGCCGCGCCATCATCGTCGTGCCGGCGTGGTTCTGCTGGCCGGTGAAGGTGAACACGGTGCCGCGCAGGCCGACGATCGAGGTGACCACGCCGATCTTCAGGCCTTCGTCCTCCAGCGTCGGTCCCTGCTCGATGTGGGCCTCGAGGAAGCCGGCATAGCGGCCTTCCTCCACGGCCAGGCGCGGCACGCCGTCGAGGCCGGCTTCGCGCAGGGCATCGGCCAGGGCGACGCCGTCCTTGTCGGTCAGGCCGTCTTCCATCTCCGCCGTCATCAGGCCGCAGTAGGAGCGGCTGCCGAGACAGCCGAAGAAGCGCGATTCCTCGTCCTGCCAGGAAATGGCGTCGACCGCACGGCCGGCGGTGGCGGGATCGGCCGCCAGGGCCCGGGCGACCTCGAGGCCGTAGATCACGCCCAGCGCGCCGTCGAGCCAGCCGCCGGTGGGCTGGGTGTCGGAGTGCGAACCGATCAGCAACGCCGGCCCGGCATTGCGCGAGCGGCCGAGCACGTTGCCGACGCCGTCGATGGTCGCCTCCAGGCCGGCCTCCTCGTAGCGGCCGGCGAGCCAGCGCCGGGCCTCCATGTCCTTGGGCGAGAAGGCCGGGCGGACCACGCCGGTGCCCTGCGTGCCGATGGAACGCAGGTGGCGCAGGTCGGCCAGCAGCCGGTCGGCATCGATCTGGGGCATGGCGCTACTTCAGGCTGAGGATGTAAGCGATGATGTGGTCCGTCTCTTCCGCCGACAGGACCACGTTGGGCATGTTCTCGTGCGGGGTCTGCAGGAACACCCGCAGGCCGGTTTCCGTGACGGTCGGATCGTCGGCGACGGTCTGCAGGGCCGGCGGCACTTCGCCGATGTCGGTGCGGGCGCCCTGGGCGACGATGTGACAGTTCGCGCACAGATCGTCCGCCAGCTTGGCGCCCTCGGCCGGATCGCCCGGCAGGATGTTCTGTGCGAGCGCCGCGCCCGCCAGCGCCAGGGCGGCGATGCCGATGATCATCGCGGTTGTTTTCATGTCTCCAATTCTGAACCCATCGCCGCCCCAGGCAAGGGCAAAACGTCTCAGCCGCGCGAATGGTCGAGGGCACGGCCATGCGCCGGCGCCCAACCGACCTCGACGGCAAGTCCGGGCGCCAGGCCGTCGCCTTCGCCGGCCGGCACCTTGGCGTAGAGGCTGCTGCCGTCCGCCCGGCTGAGACGGACCTGGGAGTGGTCGCCGGAGTAGATCACCTCGTCGACGGTGGCCTGCAGGCGGTTGCCGGGCTCCGCCGCCGGCGGCGGGCGCAGGACGATCTGCTCGGGGCGCACCGACAGGCTCGTCCGCGCCCCCGCGGTGACGTTGACCGGCAAGGCGGAGACGGTCTCGCCGGTGTCGAGGGCGATCCGGCAGAGCCCGCCGTCGATCGTCTCGACGGTGCCGCTCAGGTTGTTGTTCTCACCGATAAAGTTGGCGACGAAGGCGTTCTGCGGCGCCTCGTACATCTGCCTGGGGCCGTCGATCTGCTGGATCATGCCGTCGTTGAACACGGCCACCCGGTCGGACATGGTCAGCGCCTCGCCCTGATCGTGCGTGACATAGACCACGGTCATGCCCAGGCGCTCGTGCAGGTGCTTGATCTCGAGCTGCATGCTCTCGCGCAGCTTCTTGTCGAGCGCCCCCAGCGGCTCGTCCATCAGCACCAGTTCGGGCTCGAACACCAGGGCGCGGGCCAGCGCCACGCGCTGCTGCTGGCCGCCGGAGAGCTGCGCCGGGCGCCGGTCGGCCAGGTGCTCGAGCTCGACCATCCGCAACGCCACCAGGGCCAGTTCACGGGCCTGGCGCCTGGACTGCTTGCGCTGCAGCAACGGGAAGCCGACGTTCTCGGCCACGCTCTGGTGCGGAAACAGGGCGTAGTTCTGGAACACCACGCCCATGTTGCGGCGGTAGGGCGGTACCCGCTGCAGCGAGCGGCCATTCAGCAGGATGTCGCCGGCGGTCGGTTCCTCGAAGCCGGCGAGCATCATCAGCGTCGTCGTCTTGCCTGAGCCCGACGGCCCCAGCAGGGTCAGAAACTCGCCGCGGTGGATCTCCAGGCAGAGGTCGTCGACGACGTTGGTGAGGCCGTCATAGGTCTTCTCCACATGGCGGAATTCCACCACCGTCCCGGCCTGGTCGGCCACGCGCGCCCTCTCCCCTGCCCGCTGTGCGTCGGACGATGGTGCAATGCCGTTCGCGCATGCGCAACCGAGCAGCCTTGCCCGCCCGGGCGGCGGCGATGCTACAGTATCGGAACAACACAACAGGGAAGGTCAGCACCATGCGCTTAGCAACACCACTGCGCCTGGCGGCAGCGACGCTAATCGCGGCGATGGCCGTGGCCACGGCGGCCGAGGCCAGGGACTTCACCATCGCTTCCTGGGGCGGAGGCTACCAGGACGCGCAACGCAAGCACTTCTTCAAGCCGTTCGCCGACGCCAACGGCATCGACGTGCTGGAGGACACCTATCTGGGCGGCTGGGCCCAGTTCAAGGCCATGCAGGAAACCAACAGCCGGCCCTGGGACGTGGTCCAGGTAGAGAACTCGGAGCTGATCCGCGGCTGCGAGGAAGGCCTGTTCATGCCGCTCGACTGGTCGAAGATCGGTCCCCAGGACAGCTTCGTGAAGCCGGCGGTGGCGGAATGCGGCCTGGGCGTGGTCGGCGTCAGCCAGCTCGTCGCCTGGAACCCGAAGCTGACCAAGAACCAGCCCGCCGGCATCGCCGACTTCTTCGACCTGGCGAAGATCCCCGGCAAGCGCGGCCTGCGCGACGATCCCAAGGGCACCCTGGAGTTCGCACTGATGGCCGACGGCGTACATGTCGACGACGTCTACAAGGTGATGTCGACGCCCGAAGGCCTGGACAGGGCCTTTGCCAAGCTCGACTCGATCAAGTCGGAGATCCAGTGGTGGAAGGCCGGCGCCCAGGCGCCGGAATGGCTGATCAGCGGCGACGTGGTGATGAGCACCGCATACAACGGCCGCATCGAGAACGCCAACAAGGGCGGCCATGGCCTGGAGATGCTGTGGCAGAACAACGTGCTCTACTTCGACAAGTGGGTGATCTTCGCCGACTCCGAGCACGTCGACACTGCCTACGCGTTCCTGAAGTTCTTCGCCGATCCCCAGCGCGAGGCGGCGTTCACCGACGACTATGCCTATGGCCAGCCGAACCGCGAGGCGATCCGCTACATCAAGCCGGAGGTGGCGGCCAACCTGCCGGCCGGCGACAACATCAAGGATGCGCTGGATACCGGCCGGACAGACTCGGTGGAGTACTGGCTCGACAACTCGGACGAGATCTTCGAGCGCTGGACGGCCTGGAAGGCCAGGTAACCGGGATGGAGCGCCGGCCGGGTCGGGCGTGACCAGCCCGGCCGGCGTGCCCCGCGCAAAGCGGAGCCTGCGGCGATGACCGCGGCGAGCGAACTCGCGGCCGAGCGCCGCGTCCTGGCCGGCAAGCTGCGCCGGGCCGAACGCCGGCGCACCTGGAAGGCGTTCGCCCTGGTGCTGCCGTTGCTGGCCTTCCTGCTGCTGGTGTTCGTCATCCCGCTGGGCGGGGTGCTCTACTTCGCCGTCGCCAACCCCGAAGTGGTGACGATCCTGCCGCGCACGGCGGCGGCGCTCGAGGACTGGGACGGCGCCGAGCTGCCCGACGAGGCCGCCTTCGCCGCCCTGGCCGAGGACGCCAGGATCGCCTATGCCGCGCGCGAGCTGCCCAAGGTGGCGCTGCGCCTGAACTATGAGATCAGCGGCTTCCGCAGCCTGCTCATGCGCACCGGGCGCAAGCTCAGGCGCATCGAGGCGCCCTACAAGCCGGCGCTGATCGAGGCGGACGCGCGCTGGGGCGAGCTGATCTACTGGCGCACCCTCAAGGCCAACGCCCAGCCCTACACCTTTCACTACCTGCTGCAGGCGGCCGACCTCGATCTGCAGTGGGACGGCTCGGTCCAGCGGGCGCCGCCGGACAAGCGCATCTTCATCGAGAACCTGCTGCGCACGCTGTGGATCGCCTTCATCGTCACCGCCTGGTGCCTGATCCTGGGCTACCCCGTCGCCTACATGATCGCTGCCGCGCCGCCGCACCGGGCCCGGCTGCTGATCCTGCTGGTGCTGCTGCCGTTCTGGACCTCGCTGCTGGTGCGCACGGCGGCCTGGGTGATCCTGCTGCAGAAGGCCGGCGTGGTGAACGACGCCCTGCTCTGGCTGCGCCTGGTCGACGAGCCGCTGCAGCTCATCTTCAACCGGATCGGCGTCTATATCGCCATGGTGCACATCCTGCTGCCATTCATGATCCTGCCGGTCTACAGCGTGATGAAGGGCATCCCGGGCGACCACATGCGCGCCGCCGCCTCGCTGGGGGCGACGCCGGCGCGGGCCTTCGTCTCGGTGTATTTCCCGCAGACCGTGCCCGGGGTCGCCGCCGGCTGCCTGCTGGTCTACGTCATCGCGCTTGGCTTCTACATCACCCCGGCGCTGATCGGCGGCGGCAGCGACCAGATGCTGGCCCACCTGATCGCCCAGTACGCCACCACCACGGCCAACTGGGGCCTGGCCGGCGCCCTGGCGGTGCTGCTGCTCGCCTGCATCGCCGTGCTCTATCCGCTGTACCAGCGCTTCGCCGGCCCCGGCGGCATGCGCTTCGGCTAGGGAGGCACGACGGATGAGCCTGCCCGCCTATGCCACGCCCGGCCAGCGCCTGTGGCGCCTCGGCTTCCGTCTGTTCTGCGCCCTGGTGTTCGTCTTCCTGGTGGCGCCGATCGTCACCATCATGCCGATCTCCTTGAGCGCCGGCAGCCTGCTGAACTACCCCCTGCCCGGGCTGTCGTGGCAGTGGTTCGACGTCGTCTTCACGCCCTATCCCTGGATGACCTCGCTGCAGAACAGCCTCGTCATCGCCGTCGTGACGACGATCCTGGCAACCGCCCTGGGCACGCTTGCCGCCTACGGCCTGACCAGCGCCGAGTTCCGCTTCAAGCCGCTGATCCTGGGCCTGCTGCTGTCGCCGATGATGGTGCCGCTGGTGATCACCGCGCTGGCGGTCTACTTCGCTTTCGCCCGCGTCGGCCTGATCGGCTCGTTCGCCGGCATGATCCTGGCGCATACGGTGCTGGCGGTGCCCTTCGTGGTGATCACCGTCTCCGCCACCCTGCAGGGGTTCGACCGCAACCTGGTGCGGGCGGCGCAGAGCCTGGGGGCGACGCCGGTGCGCGCCTTCTTCAAGGTCACCCTGCCGCTGATCATGCCGGGCGTCGTCTCCGGGGCGATCTTCGCCTTCGTCACCTCGTTCGACGAAATCGTCGTCGCCCTGTTCATCGCCTCGCCGGCCCAGTTCACCCTGCCGCGCCAGTTGTTCGCCGGCCTGCGCGACAACCTGGATCCCTCGATCGTCGCCGTGGCGACGCTGCTGGTGCTGGTCTCGGTCGCCCTGATGGCCGTGGTCGAGCTGCTGCGCTGGCGCAGCGAGCGCCTGGCCAGCCGCCGCACCGCCGAGGTCTAGCCCACATTTCTCAGACTCCCCATGGCCTGCGCGGCGCTGTCTGGCCGACAGGGCAGGAGAGGCGCGCAGCGCGTAGTGGGGCTACGGGCAAGCGCCTCGACGCACCCTGTCGGCCAGACAGCGCCGCCCTTCGGGTCGCGCCCAGGCGGCCGCCCGCGGCGTCGCGGCCCTCGACCGTAGCCCCGCTACGCCCTTCGGCCCGCTCCTGGCGGATCGGCCGCCTGGACGCGACGCAGACCGTGGGGAGTCTGAGAAATGTGGGCTAGGACGCGAACGCCAGATCCGCCGGCGAGATCAGCACTCCGAACTGCGCGCACCAGATCACGACGCTGGGGTAATCGCGCAGATCCAGGCCGGCCGGGATGCGGTACTTCTGGCTGCCCTTGAAGGCGCGCAGCTTGCCCAGGTCAACGAACATGGTGTCCCTGACGTCGCCCGAAGCGCGGATCTCTGCCTTCGGCACGAGGTAGACGTGGAACGCCGGGCCCGGGCCGACCTCGAAGTCGCCGTTCAGGAAGACCACGTCCTCATGCACCGTCACTGCCCCCATGCCGTAGTGGATCGGGTCGGACGGATTGGCATGGATGAAGTTGCCGCGGGCGACCACGGTGGTCCGTTCCTCCGCCGTCAGGGTGTCCATCGCCTCGGGCGGCGGAAACACGTAAGGGAAGGCAAAGAAGCCGACGGCAACGCCGAACGCCGTGCCCAGCACGCCGCCGACCAGAAAGACCGCAATCGCTCGCCACATCGGACAGGTTCTCCTCGTCTCGTCCTAGCCGTGCTCGGGGATGCCGGCGTAGGCCTGTTCGCCCCACAGCTCCTCGACCCGCTGGTTGCGCTTGCAGGCCCAGCGGTAGTAGCGGTAGCGCAACGGGTTCTTCCGGTAGTAGTCCTGATGATACTGTTCGGCCGGGAAGAACGGCGTGGCGGCGACGATGGGCGTGACGATCGGCTTGCCCAAGGCGGCCATCGCCGCCTGTTTCGACGCTTCCGCCAACCGGCGCTCCTCCTCGCCGTCGACGAACACCGCCGTGCGATAGGAGTCGCCGCGGTCACAGAACTGTCCGCCCGCGTCGGTGGGATCGACGGAACGCCAGAAGGCATCGAGCAGGGCCGCATAGCTGATCTTGCGTGGATCGTAGGTGATCTCGACCGCCTCGTAGTGGCCGGTGCCGCCGGCCACGACCTGCCGGTAGGTCGGGTTGGGGGTGATGCCGCCGGTGTAGCCGGAGACCGTCGCCACCACGCCCGGCACGCCGTCGAAATCGGATTCCACGCACCAGAAGCAGCCACCGGCCAGCACGACGGTCTTCAGGTCCGCCGCCTGCAGCCCGCTACCCAGCACGCAAAACCAAACGGCGGTGATGACGCCAGCGAATGTCCTGCCCATGTCGGCCCTCCCAGGCATGTGCCCTGATCATATGGTCCCTGGCCGGCGTCGTGCACGCCGCGCCGGCGGTCACAATTTCGGGATGTCGCGCCGGGCCCCCGCCAGCCACGGTTTCGCCGGGCGCTCTGCCCGGCCGCTTGTGCCGGCCACGGCGGCGGTGCTTCAATGCCGGCCGGCCGCAACCGACCTGCCAGCCCGCGCGCTGTCAGCGATCAGGGCGCGAAAAGCGCCGCCGGAGGACGATGACAGCGAAACTGACCTGTGCCGACTGCCGCTGGTGGAACTTCCAGAGCACGCCGGATGCGGCCGAAGCCGACTCGGACAAGGGCATCGGCTACTGCCGGCGCTATCCGCCGGAGCGGCGCGAGAACGGCGTCGGCGCCTGGCCCGTGACCTTCGCCTACGACTGGTGCGGCGAGTACATCCATAAAGACGACGTGTCCTACCAGCTCGGCGAGGGCTTCACCTCGGTGTCGTGAACCGGCCGGCAGCGATGACCACCCCCATCGACGAGGTGTTCGCGCGGCACGACATCGCCGCGCTGTACGACCTGTTCAATCCCTGGGCGCCGTCGGACGACTTCTACTTCGGCCGCGCGCGGGCAGACGGCGGCCCGGTGCTCGACGTCGGCTGCGGCACCGGCATGCTGGCCTGCGCGATCGCGCAGACGGGCCTTGCCGTGACCGGCGCCGATCCGGCCGCCGGGATGTTGGCCGTGGCCCGCAGCCGGCCCGGCGGCGACACCGTACGCTGGGTCCACGCACGGGCTCAGGAGCTCGACCTCGGCCAGCCCTTCGCCACGATCTATATGACCGGCCACGCCTTCCAGGCCATCGTCGACGACGATGACGCTGTCGCCGCGCTGGCGGCGATGGCCCGTCACCTCGAAGCCGACGGGTCGGTGATCTTCGAAAGCCGCAACCCGGCGCGCGAGGAATGGCGCGACTGGACGCCGGCAGCGCCACCCGACGAGGCAAGCAGTCCGACGTTCGGGCGGGTGCTCGAGAGCTACGATACCCGCTACGACCACGACAGCGGCATCGCCGAGCTGACCCATTTCTACGATTTCCCCGACACGGGCCGGCGTCTGACCGGCAGCTCGCGCCTGCGCTTTCGTTCGCGGGCACGGCTCGCCGACCTGCTCGCCGCCGCCGGCCTGGCGGCCCGGGAGTGGCTGGGTGACTGGTCCGGCGGGTCCTGCGAGGCGGCCAGCAAGGAGATCATCGTCGTCGCCGGCAGGCTGGCGCCATGACGACGGGCGCGGCGCACCGGCGTGCGCCGCGCCCGCATCGTCGTTGCGCCGCTCAGCCCAGGTCGGCGAGCACCTGGTCGGGATGCTCGGCCGGCACCACCGTCTCGTAGGCGACGGCGATCTTGCCTTCCGGGTCGATCAGGTAGCTGATCCGGGCCGGATAGCCGGCGTCCGTGTCCGCCGCCGCGCCATAGGCGATACCGACGGACTTGTCCTCGTCGCTCAGCAGGTCGTACGGGAAGCCGAACTTCTCCTGAAAGGCCCGGTTCTCTTCCGGGCTGTCGAAGCTGGCCCCCAGCACCACCGCGTTCTTGGCCGTAAAGTCCTGGATTCGATCACGGAACCCTTTGCCTTCGACCGTTCAACCCGGGGTGTCAGCCTTCGGATACCACCACAGCACCACGTAGTGACCGCGGTACTGCTGCAGGGTCGTGGCGATGCCCTGCTGGTTGCGAAGGCTGAAGTCCGGGGCGTCGTCCCCCACCTTCAGCATGGCCATGTCGTCGCTCTCCCTCCTCTTCCCTCTTCGCGCTGTCGCCGAGATCTAGAACTGCGCCCGGCAGGCCGCCAGGGCCGCCGCCGTCGCCGCTTCGAAGGCCGCCGCCTCGTCGTCGCCGGCGACGCCGATGGAAAAGGCGATGCCGCCGCTGCGGCCCGCCAGCCGCCGGCCGGCACCAAGCGGCGCGCGGCCCTGTTGTACCGTCTCCCGGCCGGTCTCCTCGTCGATCAGCCGGCAGGTGACCACCGCCTCGTCACCCGCGCGGCGGCTGTCGACCACCTCATGGCGCCAGCCGTCGGCGCTGCCGGCGTCGACCGCCGGCGTCACGTCGCCCTCGCCACCCGGCGCGGGCGCGGCGTCGCCCCGGCCCCCGGTCGGCGCCGCCGTGCCATAGCGCCGTGGCGGTCCTCCCAGTTCTTCGAACTGCTGCCAGTTGCGCGCCAGCAGGTCGTCGAAGGCCGACGACATCGGGCCGCGGCGGGGATCGCTCATGGTCGCAACCTCATACCTTCGCCCGCTGACCCTGCTGCCACCAGCGCGAGAAATCGTCGTTGGCCCGCTCGGCCAGTCCGCCGGCCGAGGTGATCGAACCGAGGTAGTCCAGCACCTCCTGCAGCGACAGCACGTCGGCATACTTGGCGTCGATGTCGAACAGGTTGGCCTCGTGCGGGCCCTGCGCGCGGTCGCCCACGGCCTCGCGGACGACGATGCTGTAGAAGCCGTACTGCAGCGAGTCGATCGCCGAGGCGCGCACGCAGCCGCTGGTGGTGCAGCCGGTGATGATCACCGTGTCGACGCCGCGCGCGCGCAGGTAGGCATCGAGATCGGTGCCGAAGAAGCTGCTGGCGTATTTTTTCTCGACCACATACTCCCCCGGCGCCGGGGCAATGCGGTCGTCGACCAGGGTCAGCGGCGAGCCTTTCTGCAGGATGCCCAGCGACGGCACCTTCTTCACGAACACGCCGCCGTCGCGCAGGTCCGGTGCATAGGAGATCGTGGTGTAGACGATCGGCAGGCCGCCGCGGCGAAAGGCCGCCTGCAACGCCGCCGTGGCCTCCAGCTCGGCGCTGAAATCGCCGCCCAGCGGCGTCGTCGGATCGGTAAAGCCGTTGATGAAATCGACCACCAGCAGCGCCGGCTTGGCGCCGAAGCCGGAACGGTGGGCGAAGCCCTTGCGCTCGTAGTCGTCGCGCGTCTCGCGTTCCCAGTCCGCCATCGTCTCGCTCCCTGCCTGTGCTTCGCCCGCGGCGCTGGCGGGATCGGCGCCATGCCCCTACAGTGCCCGGCCACGTCGGGACGGTAGCAGGAGTAGGACGATGCCGAAAGCGAGCGCGAACGGTCTGGAGCTGGAATACGAGGCGTTTGGCCCGGCCGACGGCCCCGTGGTCATCCATATCATGGGCTTCGCCAGCCAGCTCACCCGCTGGGCCGACGAGTACTTCCACGGCCTGGCCGAGCGGGGCTACCGGGCGATCCGCTTCGACAACCGCGACATCGGCCTGTCGCAGAAGCTGCCGGAACTGGGCGTGCCCAACGTCGCCGAGCTGATGGGCCGGGCGATGGCCGGCCAGCCGGTCGAGGCGCCCTACACGCTGGACGACATGGCCGACGACGTCGCCGGGCTGATGGACGCGCTGGAGATCGAAACGGCCCACGTCCAGGGCGAAAGCATGGGCGGGCGGATCGCCCAGCTGACGGCGCTGCGTCATCCCGGCCGCCTGCGCAGCCTGGTCTCGGTGATGTCCACCTCCGGCCGTCCGGACCTGCCGCAGGCCGATCCCGAGGCGCGCGCCGTGCTGTTCACGGTGCCGAAGGATCCGAGCGACGCCGAGGAGGTCATCGCCATCGGCACCAATGCCCGCAAGGTCCTCGCCGGCCCCGGGTTCGATCCCGGCGACGCCTTCCACCGCGCCGCCGCCGAGGCCGCCTGGCAGCGCAACTACTATCTCGAGGGCCCGGCCCGGCACATGGCGGCGATCCTGGCCACCGGCGGCCGCCAGGACGAGCTCAAGACCATCGACGCCCCGACCCTGGTGGTGCACGGCCGCGACGACCGCCTGCTGCCGCTGGCTCATGGCGAGGACGTCGCCGCCCTGGTGCCCGGCGCCGGTCTGCATGTCGTCGACGGCATGGGCCACGCCGTCGAGCCCGCCCTGGCGCCGCTCCTGGTCGAGGTGATCGGCGACTTCTACGACCGCGTCGAGGGCCGCAGCTAGCCCGCGGCCAGGCCGGGTCTTGCCGCGGCATGGCCGACATGGAAGGCTTGACGGGCAGGATCGACGACAGTGGCGGACCGGACCGCCCATAACGACAAGAGCGACGACAAGACCGGAGTGACAGGGATGAGCGAGCAGATGCGACAACGACGCCCGGGCATGACCCGCGCCGGCTATGGCGAAGCCACCGGGCCACGCTACCAACCGCGCTCGCTGGTCGGCGGCCCCGGGCGCGGTCCGGCGGGCCCGCGGCGCGCCGGCGGCAGCGGCCGCAAGGAGATCTTCGTCGCCTTCGGCATCGACGTCGACGCGGTCGCCGGCTGGCTCGGCTCCTACGGCGGCGAGGACAGCCCATGCGACATCTCCCGCGGCCTATTCGCCGGCGAGGTCGGCGTGCCGCGCATGGTGCGCCTGTTCGACCGGCTGCAGATCCCGACCACCTGGTTCATCCCCGGCCATTCGGTCGAGACCTTCCCCGAGCAGTGCCGCATGGTGGTCGAGGCCGGACACGAGATCGGCATGCACGGCTACAGCCACGAGAACCCCATCGCCATGACGCCGGAGCAGGAAGAGGCGGTGATGGACAAGTGCATCGACCTGATCGACCGCCTGGCCGGCCGCCGGCCGACCGGCTACGTCGCGCCGTGGTGGGAGTTCAGCCCGGTGACCAACGAGCTGCTGCTGTCGAAGGGCATCAAGTACGACCACAGCCTGATGAACAACGACTTCCAGCCGTTCTACGTGCGCGTCGGCGACAGCTGGACGCCGATCGACTATTCCAAGCACCCCGACGAGTGGATGAAGCCGCTGGTGCGCGGCGAGGAGACCGACCTGATCGACATCCCCGGCTCCTGGCACCTGGACGACCTGCCGCCGATGATGTTCATCAAGAGCGCGCCCAACAGCCACGGCTTCGTCAACCCGCGCGACGTCGAGAGCTACTGGAAGGACCAGTTCGACTGGGTCTACCGGGAGTACGACTACGCCGTCTACACCATGACCATCCACCCCGACATCTCCGGCCGGCCGCACGTGCTGATGATGCTGGAACGGCTGTACGACTACTTCGCCAGCCATCCCGGCGTGCGCTTCACGACCTTCGACGCGATCGCCGAAGACTTCCGCGAACGCTTCCCGCGCGGCTCGGTCGACAACATCGAGGCCGCCTCCCTGGCCCAGGCCTGAGCCGCAACGGGAGGGGCGCGGCCATGTGCAGCCTGTGCGGGGTGCTCGGCGGCCGCGGCCATTGGACCGACTCCAACGCCGCGCCCGAGGCCTTCCGGTCGCGGACCGAGCGCCACACCCGGGCCCGCGAGCGCCAGCTCCGCACGCGGCTGATCAACCAGGTGCTGCAACACTACGGCCTGTCGCTGAAGGACTGGGCCAGCGACCAGTACGTGCTGAAGAGCCGTACCGGTCGCAGCGTCATCGTCGGCAACCTGAGCGAGGTCTGGGCCGAGGCGGAAAAGCTCGCCCACAAGGACTGCGACCCGCTGGACGAGGGCCTGCTGCAGGCGCTCGACCAGGGGCGGTAGGCGGCGATGGGCGAGTACGGCGCGCTGATCCCGGTCAATGTCGTCACCGGCTTTCTCGGCAGCGGCAAGACCACCCTGCTGCAGCGCCTGCTCGCCTCACCGGACCTGCAGGAGACGGCCGTGCTGGTCAACGAGTTCGGCGAGGTCGGGCTCGACCACCAGCTGCTGCAGAACGTCGCCGAAAGCACGCTGTTGCTCGACAACGGCTGCATCTGCTGCGCCATCCGCGGCGATCTCCAGGACTCGCTGCGCACTTTGCTGTCGCAGCGCGAGCGTGGCGAGGTGCCGTTCTTCCGCCGCGTGGTGATCGAGACCTCGGGTCTGGCCGACCCGGTACCGATCGCCTACACCGTACTGGCGGAACCGGTGATCCAGCACCATTTTCGCCTCGGCAGCATCGTCGCCACGGTCGACGCGGTGAACGGTGCCGGCCAGCTGCGCGACTATCCGGAATCGGTGAAGCAGGTCGCCGTCGCCGACCGGCTGATCGTCACCAAGGAGGACCTGGCCGAGCCCGAGGCCGTCGCCGCGCTGCACGACCGGCTGCGCCGTCTCAATGCCTCGGCGCCGATCGTTCCCGCCGGCAGCGACGACGCGGCGACGACGGCGCTGCTGACCGACGATCTGTACGAGGACGACGAGGCCAGGAGCCGGGAGATCGCCCGCTGGCGCGACAGCGCCGGCGACGATCATGGCGGCGTCGACCCTATGGCGCACGACCACGCCGACGACGTCCACTCCTTCGCCCTGACCTTCGAGCGGCCGCTCGACTGGACCGCCTTCGGCATCTGGCTGACCATGCTGCTGAACCGGCACGGCGAGCACGTGCTCAGGGTCAAGGGCCTGTTGAACGTGATCGACGTGCCGACGCCGGTGCTGCTCAACTCCGTCCAGCACATCGTCCACCCGCCCAGCCACCTCGAGGCCTGGCCCGACGCCGATCGCCGCTCGCGGCTGATCTTCATCGTCCGTGGCCTGTCGCAGCAGAAGATCGAAGCTTCGCTGGCGGCGTTCAACCGGCTGGGCGATCCGGCCGCCGCGGTGGCGTGACGCCGGCACGACGCATGGATCCCGGCTTTCGCCGGGATTTCAACAAAACGAAGAAGAGGGAACCGAAACCCCGGCTTTCGTGTGTGGTCACGCGGGATTGTTTCGACGGCGCAGGCGTACTCAGAGGTATCTCCTTCATCAGGGAGCACCTCGCATCATGCAAGTGAAACTGCACGCCAACGCCACGACT
>Ga0056121_1000294_pt1 | contig 14225 bp, 16 predicted proteins | sample WorMetHEROISLAND_FD_83872 | JGI IMG/M metagenome (GOLD analysis project Ga0056121, IMG submission 83872) | Marine gutless worms symbiont microbial communities from Max Planck institute for Marine Microbiology, Germany - Olavius sp. 1 HERON ISLAND ...
CGCGAAGCGCATCATCGTTGAAACTATGGACGTTAAGTCCCTTCACGTTCAGTCCGTGGCTTGTCCACGGATGAGGACTTTAGTCCTCCAGACTATGGACTTTCAGTCCATAGTGGTTGATGTGGGGAGAACTCGGCCCCTACAACGTAGAAGTCACCGATTACCACTAGAGGTGCGTCATGGTCCGTATCCCCACAAACAGACCGCCCACCCATCCTGGCGAGATGCTCCGGGAAGAATTCCTTGAGCCTATGCGGATAAGCCAACGTGATTTGGCAAATGCTATCCATATTCCCTATCAACAAGTGCATGAACTGGTTAATCAAAAACGAGGTATAACTCCAAGTACCGCGCTACGTCTTGCAAAGTTTTTTGGAGTATCTGCCGATTTCTGGCTTAACCTGCAAATTCGGTGGGATCTTCACAAAACACAGGTCCAGGAAGGAAAAGAACTTGAAGCAATTGAGGGTTGTCATCACTTGCAAAAAACGGCCTAACAATCGCATGCACTCGGATAGCAAATATCAGTGGTAGGTCGGGTTAGGCACGTCTTCCGGTAAGGCATCGCCCCATAGCCTAACAGAGAGTCATCATGAAGCAGAGACAACCCAGATTAGAAGGCAAAGCAGCCATTGTCACCGGCGCCGGCTCCAGTGGGCCCGGATTGGGTACCGGTAAGGCAACGGCTATTCTCTTCGCCCGTGAAGGGGCGCAGGTGGTGCTGGTCGACCGGTCTGCCGAGCGTGCCGAGGAGACCCTGGGCATCATCCGTGACGAGGGCGGTGAGGCAACGATGTTCGAGGCTGACGTCGCGCTGGCGGCGGATTGCCGAGCTATGGTGGAGGCTGCCGTAGAGTGCTACGAGGGTTTGCACATTCTCGTGAACAATGTGGGGACTGTGGCATTCGGCACGGTCATCGATGTCAAAGAAGGAGACTGGGACCGGGTGCTGGAGGTCAATCTCAAAGGCATGATGCTGACCAGCAAGTATGCCATCCCCAGAATGGTAGCCTCGGGTGGGGGCTCCATTATCAATATCTCGTCCATTGATGCCTTACGTTCAGGCACGGTAGCGGCCATCGTCCCCTACACGGCTTCCAAGGGCGGGATCATCGCGTTGAGTACCGCCATGGCAGTTCAGCATGGCTGGGATAACATCCGCGTGAACTGTATCGCGCCGAGCTTTCTCTACACCCCGATGGTGGCGCCGTACCTGACGGAGGAGGTCCGCGAGCTGCGCCGCCAGGCAGCGCCGCTGGGGACAGAAGGGAATGCCTGGGACATCGCGTGGGCGGCGGTATTTTTGGCCAGCGAGGAAGCACGTTGGATTACTGGAATTGTCTTGCCCGTGGACGCGGGTCTCATGGCGACTACGCCCCTTAGCATGTTGCCGTATTTGCGTCAAGGCTGACCCGACACCAAGATCAAGTCCATCAGGCTTTTCATGGCCTCTGCCCCAACTAGGATCCCTCGAATGACCCACGTCTTTACAAATGAGTCAAGTTTGTGCACGGCACAAAAGATTCACGCCTGGTGGGCTTAAGGCGATGTCGCGTCTCGCCGGCTAATCGTACAGGATTAACAGGATGTTCAGGATTAACAGGATTTTTTTATTGTGAAGCGTGCTTGCCAGTTTGGTCAGGGCGTGATCGGGCGTCAGAAATTCAGGAACGACAAACATCGTGTAAATCCTGTGTAATCCTGTCAATCCTGTCCTGATTGGCGTTTTGCGACGATGCTCGAGTTGGGCACTCGGTGGTCTGAGGCGAAGCCTCGCTAGGTCGTGCTGATGCGCAGGCAAGCCACGCGGGCGGCTCAATAGGCGTAGGTTGCGTTAAGACGCCGGCACTAACCCGACAGACGATCAGCGAGCCTTGGTGCGTCCGGCCGCATGATCCGGTCATACAACCTGTAGAACCGAAACCGCGGCTCTTGCTTCGCTTTGATGGACCGTCGCTTCCTCAGCTTGAAGACTGTCTCCGACAAGCCCGCGTCATTGACCTCAAACGCCAACGTCGCTCGACCTGCCCTCACTCCGTAACGGTTCGGTTTTGCTCCGACAAGCGGATGTCCTCCTGCTGAAAACTCGACGTGTCAATGGTGTGACCCCTTTGCCCCCCAGGCGTTACCCCGGTTCATCGCTACTACACTACGGACCACGCCGACTTCCAACATACTGGCCCGTGCCGTTATTGATTCCCGCACCGCGTCTTCGGTGACGACCCCCGGTACGTCGGATCTTCCAGGTACCTGATCCGTCTGTCGCTGCGCGCCATCCGCTCTCACCCCGGCAGGCCACAACCGGTGCTTACAACGATTCTTCCCGGTGCGTGCCGGCTTCGGCTTATTTGGCAGCTTGGCCACCCGCATCTTGGGTTTCAAGACCAATCTCGATTCAACCTGTGACGGCTTGCGGCTCACTGCTTCGCTGTCCACATTTGCCGACGCTGCGCTCGGGTCCCTTTCCCAAACCGGCTTCGCTTCCCACGCTTCGTTACCTCCACGTGACCGGCCGCAGCTAGATGTCTAATCAGCAATTCACATGGCAACTACTCTTCAGGTTGCCAGACTGACCAGGCTCCGCCTGGCGCACCGAATAAACACGAATTTGTGTGAAATAGCAGGGTATCCTCACTCCGCACGGGCACCTTGAGTTTTTCTTAAGGTATCTGTGAGAGATTCTTGTTTATTAATTCTAGGATTAAATCACGCATATGAGAGATGATAGGTTTTTGGGTAGGATAAATTTTATGAAGTCCCCCAAAGAAAGAAGGTCACGTAGAATATAATTATAGATTTTTGCATTGAGGAAGCGGTATTGAGGAGTCATTTTTGGGCCATTGGGTAGGGTGCTTTCGATTCGGGACATGTTACGGACACGATTACTAAAGGATATTAGAGTTGTCCCCGATGCGAATTCTTAAAAATGATACTAGAGTATAAGGTCAATACGGTAGTCATTAACCGGAAACACAGGGTTAGATGCCAAATAACTCCCGTAACATACTGATTTTAAATCATGTTTTAAAGAGTACCCTCTATATAGAGCCTGTGAGTCATTATGATGATTCCCCGGTCGAATGAAAGGTAGCTTTGAGTCATCTCGGCTGAACTATCTGAGGTTTTCGGTAGTGGTTAATTCAAAGTGGCGTGATTGTGCGACCTGGTGATTTGAACCCCCATTGTTTTTGCCATCCCTGGCACTGGATTCCGGCACTCCCTGCCGGAATAACGCGGGAGGGGCTGGTAGGTTTCATCACTTGGAATTTAACCACTACCAGGTTTTCAGTTTGCTTCAGTCCATTACCGGACGAGTGCCTGGTTTCATCAAGATGTTATGGCAAATCCAGTCTCTGTGATGCTCGACCTTAGGGAACTGTCATTCCGAGCGAAGGGAGGGCTCTTCCGGCTTGGCAAAGGTTCCCGGCGTATAAGATTTCTCGCTGCGCTCGAAACGCAAGATTTTTCCCTTCGGTCGCAATGACAAGCAGCAAAATCAGATGGAATGATCCACGAGCGGTTGATGGAAAAAGCATCCTTGGAGACGGACTACCTGTATCTCGCTGTGATCAAGGCCGGGGAGCAGGGCCGCAATCGGACCTGAGAATGATGGATGTCAAGCGCCCCTAACGCCCGCTTTTCCAAACAAATAAAACGAGAGAGATCCTGGCGTTCGATCGCGAGCCAGGTCGATTTCCCATGGGTTGCCTCTGCGCATTGCGCCTACTTTGCAACTACGGGAAACGACCATGTTTACGATCCTGTTCGCGATGTGGGTGGCGGCCTTCTTGAGTGCCAAAATCATCGAATCGGCGACGCCGGCGCGCATCTATCGAATACAGCCGGGCTGGTGGCGGTGGTGGCTGGGTATCAATAGCTTGGGATTGATCCTATCTCTGTTCGCCAACCAACTTTGGCACAGTACCATCGATGCCGGGACCAAACCTGCCGACCTCGGACAGCTGATCGGTTTTTATCTCCTCTACAGCGGCCTCAATTACTGGATACATCGCGCTAAGCACGGCTTCCTCTGGCGCTTGCATGAGCTCCATCACGCGCCGCAGCATATGGGGTCCGAGCTTTGTGTGTGGCGTCATCCGGTGGAGACCCTCGGTAATTTGGGGGTATTGTTGGGGCTCGGGCAGCTACTGCGAATCCCGGTGGAGATTGCCGCCAGTGCCCTGCTGATCGAGGGTTTGTTGGAGATCAGCCACCACACCAATGTCCGTACCCCGCCCCGGCTGCGTTGGCTCGCTGGCCTGGTACAGCTCCCGGAAATGCACCTGATACACCACCGGATGGGGGTGCACCGCTATAACTATTCCTCCCTTGCCCTCTGGGACTGGTTATTCGGCACGGCCCGGATACCCACCGATTGGTATGTCGGATATCCGCTCGGTCTGCGGTCATGGGGCGATTGGCGACGGCTCGTCTGGTGGCGTGGGAGATGAGGTTACTTATATGTTGATTATTTTCACCGCTCTCCATATGATATTTCTTTTTGAACAGAAGAGGACAAAACGATGGCGGATAATCACTCTGCTGACACGGAGTTGGACGCCCTTTTGCGTAGCGTGAGGGCACAGGGGTTTCTGGTTGGCATCGACGAATTGGCACCTGCGCTGCGTGCCAAACTCGTCGAGCTGAAGCAGGGCCGGAATATCGGTCTGCGCGACCCGGACGGGGAGCCGGTGCGGGCACTCCGGGGCTTTGCCCGACTCATGGGCAATGAGAGCGCCTATTCGTACTTATCCAAATTCGCGAGCGAGAACGCGATGCCTTGCATCACGATCATGAACCAGGTCGCAAACACTATGGGTATCCGGTATTTCGTCATGAATTTCGGTGACCCTCACCACCAACCTGTCTTGCCGCGACCCGCGGTGAGCCCTGATCAGGTACGCGAGCTGCGGGTAGGGGCCTAGCTATGGACGACGATGTGCATGCCCAGTTGTATCTGGCCAACTCGGCCCTGCAGGCGATTGCCGATCTGGCGGCCGCCGAGGAGCTCGATCTGAACGTTACCAATGGTTGGCGCCTGGCCTGTCTGTTGCGTCTGATTACGGAGCAGCTCTCCGAGATCTTGGAGCGGCTGGGAGGAGGCCCGGAGCGGCTGGTTCCCCCCGGCGGGTCGAGTTAGCGCCCTGTTGGTAGGTCAGGTGGTGACCTCGGTGTGGCAAGTGGGACCGGATGCATCGTACCCGACAAGGATGCATTTCGGATCCACAGATTACGCCGGTGCACGAACTACTTCGTTGGTAATCCAGGGACGGCGTGGCTGCGCAACAGCGCTGACTGTTGATTATTTTTACCGTGCTTATTTCCATTGCCCTTCATATGATATATCTCTTTTTGGTAAAAATGAGATGAGGCGATGGCGAATAATCACTCTGCTGACAGGGAGTTGGACACCCTCTTGCGCAGCATGAGGGCACACGGGTTTCTGGTTGGAATCGACGAGTTGGCGCCGGCGCTGCGCGCCAACCTGGTCGAGCTGAAGCAAGGCCGAGATATCGGTCTGCGCGATCCGGACGGGAAGCCGGTGCGATCACTGCGGGGCTTTGCCCGGCTCATGAGCAATGAGAGTGCCTACTCGTACTTATCCAAATTCGCGAGCGAGAACGCGATGCCCTGCATTACCATCCTGAACCAGATCGCAAACACTATGGGTATCCGGTATATCGTCATGAATTTCGATGATCATGGCTACAAGCCGGTCTTACCAGGGTCCGCCGTGAACCCTGATCAGGTACCCGAGGGACGGGAGAAAACCTAGGTCGTGCTGACATTTAGCAATCCTGAATGATTTGGCGTTGTCTGGAGGACTTGACGTGTTGCGTTTCGACGCACAACGGCTCGTTGGTCCACGGCCAGGCCCGTGCCTGCGTCTCAACGCAACCTACACCCACATGACCCCCCATGCGGCCTGCACACACGGACCGCGCATTGAGTGTAGGTTGGGTTAGGCGTGCTGTCCGATCCCGAAAGTACAGCGACAGGGCCGAACGCGCCGTAACCCAACCCGTCAGATCCCATAACCAACGCCGAACAACCCAAGACCGCGCCCGGACAGGCACGGCACCAAACGCGGTGTAAGGCAACACGATACTAAATCCGCGCTTGGACGGTAGCGCAATTCCGGTGTTGAGGCGCCGATGTACCGGCGGGTGGGGGAAGTCTGATGGAAGGGTTTCTGCGCCGGGCGGTAGCGCAAGGTCTGCTGCGGGCGGTGGATCTCTATTTCGCACGCCGGATAGAGGCCCTGGCCGGCGGCGATGCCCCCGAGCTGCTGTTGGCCGCGACCTTGGCCAGCCATCAGGTGGGGGAGGGGATGGGGACACGGACGGGCCACAGGTGCCGGCTCCGGAGGCCTGGAGCGACACCTTGTGTACCCGATCCGTGGTCGGCAAGCCTGGCGGACGTGCCCCGCTCATTCTCGACCAGTACGGCAAGCTTTACCTCGGGCGCTACTGGTGGTTCAAACAGCAGGTGGCGGATGCCTTGCTCGCGCGCGTCCGTTCCCCCCCGCCGCCGGTGGACCGCGCTCGGCTGCGGGCAGGGCTCGGGCGCCTGTTTCCCACCACCGGCGGCATCGACTGGCAGCGGGTCGCCGCCGCGGTGGCGGTATTGCGGCACCTGTGCCTGATCTCCGGTGGACCGGGCACGGGTAAGACCCGCACCGTGACCGCGATCCTCGCCCTGCTGGCGGAGCAGGCAGAGAGCACACCCCTGCGCATAGCTTTGGCCGCCCCTACCGGCAAGGCGGCGGCCCGGCTCTCGGAGTCCATCCGCGCCGCCAAAGCGGGGTTGTCGGTGACCGAGCAGACCTTGGACCGCATCCCCGAGGAAGCCGTTACCCTGCACCGCTTGCTCGGCTATCATCCGGGGCGCGCCACTCCGCGCCACGGTGCGGACAACCCCCTGCACCTCGAGGTCCTGGTGGTCGATGAAGCCTCCATGGTGGATCTACCCCTGATGGCCCGTCTGTTGGCCGCGTTGCCGGAGTGCGCCCGCCTGATCCTGCTGGGGGACAAGGACCAGCTGGCCTCGGTAGAGGCGGGCAGGGTGCTCGGTGACCTTTGTGGGCGGGGTCAGATCCCCAGCTACTCACCGGGGCTGTGCGCGGAGGTCGCGGCGGTGGCCGGTGACCGACTGACACCTGCTGCTGCGCCCGGTCCCGACCTGGGCGACCGGATTCTGGTGCTGCGCGAGAGCCGGCGCTTCGGCAGGGATAGTGGTATCGGCGCCTTGGCCAGGGCCGTGAACCGGGGCGATGCGGATGCAGGTCTACGAATCCTGGCCGACGACCGTTATCCGGACGTTGGTCTGGAGGCGCCGCGGCCGCGGGTCCTCGCCGATCTGATCGAGCAGCGGCTGGTGCCTGTCTTGCGGCGGGTACTGACGAGTCCGGATCCCCAGACGGCGCTGTTGGCACTGGGCCGGGTGCGGCTCCTGTGTGCCCTGCGCTCGGGACCCCAAGGGGTCGATCGCCTCAACGAACGCCTGGCGCAGGCCCTGGAAGCCGTGGGCCTGATCCGACGCGACGGTGAGTTCTATGCCGGTCGTCCGATCATGCTCACCGCCAACGACCATGCCCTGCGGCGTTACAACGGCGATGTGGGTCTGGTCCTGGCCGATCCGGGGAGCGGCGGCGCCCTACGGGTGTTTCTCGCCACCGCCGAGGGCGTCCGGCGCATTCTGCCGTCGCGCCTGCCCGCCCACGAGACCGTCTACGCCATGACGGTCCACAAGAGCCAAGGCTCCGAGTTCGACGAGGTACTGCTGGTATTGCCCGAAACTGAAAGCCGGGCACTCACCCGGACTAGGAAACGGGTCCGGCTTCTTGCCACCGAGGAACGCTTGCGTGCGGCGATCGCCCATCCCCTGGTCCGTGCCAGCGGGCTTTACGATGCGTTGTGGACAAGGTCCGACGCAGACGATCTAGGACCGGATTCCTGAGAGACTGCCTAGAAACTCAACCTTACTTGTCGGGTCCCGGATGATTACGTGGAATTTTTTTGAACAGCCGGGGTTGGCGTGTGTACCATTCCTGGAGCGTTTGGAGAGGCGTTTTGTGGTGTAGATTTTTCTGTGGGATCTGGTGATTATATTAGGTAGACGAAGCGTTTGAGCGTTGGTTGGAGCGAGGCCGAGGAATCGAATCGGTTGGTCCGCAACACGTCAGCGATACGGCTATTGAAGCGTTCGATCATGCCGTTGGTTTGGGGGGTCCTGGGCTTAGTCAGGCGATGCTCGATGGAGTGGTCGGCACACACCCGATCGAAGGCGTGGGAGCCGGTTGGTTGGCGCCTGCCGGTGGCGCAGAAGTGGTCGGTAAACGCCTTGCCGTTGTCGGTAAGGAGCTTGGTGATGGTGAACGGGGCGTGGTCGATCAGGCGCTTGAGGAAGCCGCTGGCGGCGGTTGCTGACTTGTCGGCAAGGATCTCCACGTACACCCAACAGGTGGCACGATCGATGGCGGCAAACAGGTAGCCGCGCTGGTCCTGGTCTGGCATTTGCGGCAGGTACTTGACATCGACATGGACAAAGCCCGGCACGTAATCTTTGAAGGTCTTCCCCGGCGTCGTGGCGCCGTCCCCGCGGGGCATCAGTGCCCGCAGGTTGGCGACCCCATGGCGGCGCCGGCAGCGGTCCAGAGCGGAGCGGGAGACGTCGGGGTGGATGAACTCCAGCAGGTCATCCAGCGGCAGCAGCAGCGTCTTACGCAGCTCCACGACCACGGCTTCCTGAACCGGGGTGAGGGTGGTCTGCAGACGGTGGGGGGTGTGCGAGCCGTCGGTAACGCTGTCCCGGCGTTTCCAGCGGCGGATAGTGTCCTCGCTGACGCCCAACTCATCGGCCAGTTGCGTGGCGGACTGGTGGGACGCTTGAATGTACTGGCGGATCTTTGGAGTCGTGGTTGCATTGGCGTGCAAGTGAATGGGTAGTGGTAAATTTCAAACTGGTCGTGTCTAGAGCACCTAGAGCGCGGGCAAGCCCGCGCCTACCACGGATCCGGGACGTGTCGGATGTAGGCGCCGGCTTGCCGGCGCTTACGCGATCAGTTGAAAATTTACCACTACCAGTGAATGTTCATGGCGTGTTCTCCGGTAGCGACATCGCTACAAGCAATTCCATGACCTCTCTGGCACGCAACAATGACCCGATCTTAGATCCTATGTAATCATTCGGGACCTGACACTTACTCAAAAGAGTGGTTCAAAAAGTTTCTCCCTGTAGATGTGGAGAGCAGGTTGTTTGATAGCCGGCGACCGGTAGCTTCCGCTCATGTCGCAGGGACCTCTTCTTCGGGCCCCAGCTCCCGTACCTCTTCTTCGAGCATCACGGGAATATCGTCCCGGATCGGATAGGCCAGACGATCGCCCCGGCAGATGAGCTCTGCGGCCGGTTTATCGTAGTAGAGGATGCCTTTACACACGGGACACCGCAGGATGTCCAAGAGTCTTTTATCCATTGTGGATACCCTCAGAGTCTGTCTGACTCACGACTGTTCTACTGCGGAATCGAGGAGGCTGGTCAGATTTCCCGCTCGATTTCGTTAAATAGGTTTAGCTATTCGCCTCAATCGAGTGAAAAATCTGCCTCAACCCCTCGATCCCTCGCTACGAACGCGTAAGTCAGACAGGCTCTCCAGTTTTTCCAACAGCAACTGTTCGAACTCGCCGGGGAGTCGTGACGCCACCGGCAGATACCAGAAATCCGGGCGCGCAAATCCGGCGCACTTGACCGCGTCCTTCTCCGTCATGATCACCGGTCCGGGGGGCCAGGATGCCGCATCCTCACGGCGGAACGGGTGATGATCCGGATAGGGCCGCTCATGCACATGTAGTCCCTCGCGGCGCAAGTGCGCGAAGAAGCGGTCGGGATTGCCGATCCCCGCCACCGCCGTGACCCGTTGCCCGCGCAACTTTTCCAAGTCCCGCGTGATTCCCTGGTCAGCAAGATTGACCAGCGATCCGGGAACCAGGTGCATCACTTGCCCCTCTGGACAAGGAGCACCATTGCATAGGATCAGGTCCGCTGCGCGACCCCGGGCCACAGGTTCACGCAGAGGGCCGGCCGGCAGACAGCGCCCGTTGCTGAACCGGTGAGAGGCGTCGACCACCAGGATCTCCAGGTCCCGCCGCAGACCATAGTGCTGGAGCCCATCGTCGCTCACAATCATATCGCATTCAGAGCTGGTCAGAAGCAGCTCGCCGGCCGCGACCCGATCGGCCCCCGCGACGACGGGGCAACCGCTGCGCCGTGCCAGCAGGACCGGCTCGTCTCCTACCTCAAGAGGATCAGCGTCTCCGGTCACCAACCGGGGCCACCGGGTCCCACTACCGCCGTAGCCCCGGACCAGGATACCGGGCCGGTAACCTCGGCAACGCAATAAATCGGTTACTCCCAGTACCAGAGGGGTCTTGCCGGTACCACCGACGGTGAGATTACCCACCATGATCACGGGGACCGGCAGGCGACGGCTGCGTAGCCATCCTCGCCGATAGGCCAGACGGCGCAGCCTGACGCCGCCGCAATAGAGCCAGCTCAAGGGCAGCAAGGCGTAGGAGAGGGGATGGCCGCCGTACCAGACCGCCTCCGCAAGACGGGTCATCATACTCCGGCTCGCCGATCTGTTCACGCGGCCGCCGGACCCGACTGGAACTGCATCCGGTGCAACCTCGCGTAGTACCCCTCCCGCGCCAGCAGGTCCAGGTGCCGACCCTGCTCCACAATGTGCCCCTGCTCAAGGACCAGGATTCGATCCGCATGCTCGATGGTGGAGAGCCGATGGGCGATGACCAGGGTGGTGCGGTGCTGCATCAGCTCCAGCAGGGCGGCCTGAATATGGCGCTCGGACTCGGTGTCCAGCGCCGAGGTGGCCTCGTCCAGAATCAGGATAGGGGCATCCTTGAGCATGGCCCGTGCGATGGCGATCCGCTGGCGCTGTCCGCCGGAGAGCAGCACCCCTCGGTCACCGATGGGGGTCTCGAAGCCGCGTGGGAGCGCGCGGATGAAATCCAGGGCATGGGCCGCGTGGGCGACCCGTTCGATGTCCTGCGGGTCCACGGTCCCCGGACGGCCATAGGCGATATTATTCGCCACCGAGTCGTTGAACAGGACCACATCCTGGGTCACCAGGGAGATCTGGTCGCGCAGGCTTTTTATGGTCAGCTCCCGCACCTCCACGCCGTCGATGAGGATCTGCCCGCAGGTCGCGTCATAGAAACGTGGCAAGAGGCTGACCAGGGTGGTCTTGCCGCTGCCGGAACGCCCCACGAAGGCGACTGCCTCTCCGGGCTCGATGGTGAGGGTCACAGCCGCGAGCACGGGACCCTGGTCCGGGTCATAGACATGGCCCACCCCCCGATACTCAACCCTTCCCGTAGCGCGGCCCAGGGTTCGGGTGCCGGTGTCCCTTTCGGTCTGTGTATCCAGGAGATCGAACAGACTCTCGGCGGCGATGATACCCCGTTGCAGATGGGCGTTGACCGAGGTCAGGCGTTTGACCGGCGGCAGCAGCAGTCCCATAGCTACCACGAAGGACATGAAGGTCCCCACCGAGATACCCTCCCGCAACCCCTGCATGGTGGACAGGTAGACGATCACGGCGATCGCCAGGGCCGAGATGAGCTGCACCAGGGGAACGCTGGCCGCCTCGGTGGCGATCATCTTCATCTGCAGGGAGCGGGTCTTCTCATTGACATGGCCGAAGCGGGTCTGCTCCTGGATCTGTCCGCCGAAGGCCTTGACCACCCGGTGGGCGTCGATGACCTCCTGGACGGCATGGGTCAGCGCACCTATTCGGTCCTGGATACGCTGGCTATGACGGCGAAAACGCTTGGAGGCATATTTCACCGCCCCCGCCATAGCGGGCCCGATCAGCAGGAAGATCGCCGACAGGGAGGCATTGATATACAGCATATAAGCCATCAGGCCCATGACGGTGAAACCGTCGCGCACCACGGTAGTCAAGGCCGTGGTGGTGGCCTCGGCGACGTTCTCCACGTTATAGGTGAACTTGGACAGGATCTGACCGGAGCTGTGGCGATCGTAATAGCGGGTAGGGGTGCGCATCAGGTGCTCGAACATCTCCCGGCGCAGGTCCGCCACCACCCGTCGTCCTACCCACTTGAGAAAATAGGTGTTCACGAACCCGGCGCCACCCCGGACGACGAACAGGGCCACCAGGAGCACCGGCATAGTGCGTACCACATCCAGATCCCGATCCACGAAGCTGCCGTCTAGCAGGGGTTGCATCATGGCGGCAAAGATCGGCTCGGTGGCCGCATAGACGAGCATCCCCAGGATCGAGACGGAAAAGGGTTGCCAGTAAGGCCGGGCGTAACCGAGCAGACGCCGGTAGATCAGCCGGGCCGGGCCCACGACGCCGCCGTCCGCCTCGCTCATCGGGAGGCATCGGGTCGGGTCGCGGCGAGGGAGAAGCGCAACAGCCCGAGTCGGCTGGCCGCGTCCATAGCGGTCATAACCGCCTGGTGCGGGGTCGCGGTGTCGGCCCTGATGATCACCGGACGCTCCCGGTCCTTGCCCACCACAGCTGCGATCGCCTGCTGTAGGGTAGCCAGTTCGCGGTCCGCGACCATCCGTTCGTCCACATAGAAGACGCCCGCACTGTCGATGGTAATCTCCAGGGTCCGGGGCATCCCGGCGGGGACGGCCTCTCCCTGGGCCTCCGGCAACCGGACCTGGATGTGGGTGTCTTCCTTGAAGGTGGTGGACACCATGAAAAAGATCAGGAGCAGGAAGACGACATCGATCATCGGCGTCAGATTGATATCGGGGGGCTCGGGGCGATGCGGGCGCAGGTTCATTGCTTCAATAACTTTAGTGCGCGAAGCGCATCATCGTTGAAACTATGGACGTTAAGTCCCTTCACGTTCAGTCCGTGGCTTGTCCACGGATGAGGACTTTAGTCCTCCAGACTGACTATGGACTTTCAGTCCATAGTGGTTGATTGGCACTCTCCTCCGCGCTCGCCCTTGATGATCTCCACCAGCCTGAGGGCCTGTTCCTCCATACCGATGGTGAGCTTATCGACCTTGCCGTTGAAGTAGCGGTGGAACATCAAGGCCGGGATGGCCACCGAAAGGCCGGCCGCAGTAGTAATCAGGGCCTTGGAGATGCCGCCTGCCAGGACCCCCGGATTGCCCACGCCGGCCTCCATGATGACGCCGAATACCTCGATCATCCCGATGACGGTCCCCAACAGCCCCAGCAAGGGCGTCACCGCGGCAATCGTGCCCAAGGTACTGATATAGCGCTCCAGCTCCGCCACCACCTGACGGCCTGTATCGTGGATAGCCTCCTTCATCACCTCCCGAGAATACTCCCGGTTCGCCAAGCCCGCGGTCAGGATACGCCCCAGGGGAGAGCCATCCCGCACCTGAACCAGACGTTCCTCCGTCGGCTGTTCCTGGCAGTGCCATTCCCGGATATCGGTAACCAAGCCATCGGGCATGACTCTGCGCCGACGCAGGGTCCACAGCCGCTCCATGACGATAGCCATAGCGATGACCGAACAGGCAAGGATCGGCAGCATCAGCCAGCCACCGGCCCTCATCAACTCCAACACCTGGAAATTACTTAGGTTCCCGAAATTCAAATCGATCCAAGCGGACACCGCAGACGCCCCTCGCCTTCTCTAAGAGGCTGTCTAAGTACTAATTTATTGATTCTGCTCGTTCCCACGCTCCAGCGTGGGAACGCCACCTTGGTCGCTCCAGCGGCCAGGTTTGGTGACGCTGGAGCGTTAAGATCCCTCCTCCGTCGGGATCAGCTTGCTCCCACGCCGGAGCCTGGGAGCCAGAGGAAAGGTAGGGTCCATGATACCCGAAGCAAGATTCAGGCTCAGGCGATTTCCGTATGTCACCCAGGTGGAGCGATTCTACTCGAAGCGGCAAAATCCTTGGGCCGGAAGGCACCGTCATTGCGCAGGGTGACGAGTCCCTCACGCTCCAGGGTCAGCACGAACAGCCCTTGGCGATAGGCATACCGGTCCGAGGACTCATCTATACTCAAGGCGGCAACCGCCCCGAACCGGTGGTAGTCCCGGTATTCGGGGAAGAAGTCCGGAAACCGCTTTAGGGTCTGTTGAGATTCAGGATTCCCAACCGTCGAGATTTGTGATTCAAGCTACCTTTCGAAGGAGGTTTAGATGACGACGGAGCGTTTTGTAATTACGGATCGTCAATGGGCTTTGA
>Ga0056121_1000295_pt1 | contig 14208 bp, 12 predicted proteins | sample WorMetHEROISLAND_FD_83872 | JGI IMG/M metagenome (GOLD analysis project Ga0056121, IMG submission 83872) | Marine gutless worms symbiont microbial communities from Max Planck institute for Marine Microbiology, Germany - Olavius sp. 1 HERON ISLAND ...
AATCAGTTCATCACAAGCTTCGTCGACGCCTACAATCGAACCAGGCTCAGATGCCTCGACTACAAGGCGCCAATCGAGCTCCTCAGCAATCCCCCGGGACACAACACTTCCGCCGGGGTTTCAAGCCTATTCGTCATCCTTACCCCGTTTCCTCACCAACCTTGATCAGCAGCTTGCCGCGGTTCTCGCCGGCATAAAGCCGGGCAATGGCACCGGGCGCGTGATCGAGGCCGTCGAGCACCTCCTCGCGGTAGCTGAGCCGGCCGTCGGCGAGCCAGGCGGCCAATTGCATCCGCGCTTCGGCGAAGCGGTCCTGGAAATCGAACAGCAGGAAGCCCTGGGCGCGGGCGCGTTTGACCAGCAGGTGGCGTTCCAGCCGCGGGCCTTCGGGCCAGGGTTCCCAGCTGGAGATCGAGGCCGTGCCGCAGATCGCGCAGCGGGCGCCGACGTTGAGCTGGCGGTAGACGGCGTCGGAAATCCGCCCGGCGGTATTGTCGAAGTAGACGTCGATGCCGTCGGGGCAGGCCGCCGCGAGGTCGCCGTCGAGGTCGTCGCCGTGGTAGTTCACCGCCGCGTCGTAGCCGAACGCCTCGCGGCACAGCGCCACCTTGTCGTCGCTGCCGGTGATGCCGACGGTGCGGCAGCCCTGGATGCGGGCGATCTGCCCGACCGCCGAGCCGACCGCGCCGGCGGCGGTGGAGACGACCACGGTCTCGCCGGCCTTCGGCTGGCCGACGTCGAGCAGGCCGAAGTAGGCGGTCAGACCGTTGATGCCGAGCACGCCCAGGGCCGTCGATATCGGCGCCAGGGTGGGGTCGTGCTTGAACCAGACGTCGCTGCCGTCGCTCGCGGCCATCTCCTGCCAGCCGAACAGGCCACAGACCAGCTCGCCCGCGGCATAGTCGGGATGCCGGCTTTCGATCACCTCGCCGACGGCGATTGCCCGCATCACCGATCCCAGCGCGACCGGCTCGGAATAGTTCGCCACCGCGCTGACCCAGCCGCGCATGGCCGGATCGACCGAGAGATAGAGGTTACGGACGAGGAACTGTCCATCGCCGGTCTCCGGCACCGATCCGTCGCGCAGCTCGAAGTGCCCGGCCTGCGGAATGCCGTCGGGGCGGGATACGAGGATGACCTGGCGGTTCACGTCGTTGCGCATGGCAAACCCCTGACTATTCTGCCGCCTCGGCCTCGCTGGGCACGACCGTGACCAGCAGTTGCCGCGGGTCGACCTGGTCGCCTTCCTGCACGCGGACCTCCTCGACGGTGCCGTCGGCGCCGGCCTTCAGCTCGTGCTCCATCTTCATCGCCTCCAGCACCACCAGGATCTCGCCGCGGGCGACGCTGGCGCCGGGTTCGGCGCGGACGGCGATGACCCGGCCGGCCATCGGCGCCAGCAGGGTGCCGTCGCCGTCGGCTTCCTGGGCCGCGGCCATTTCCGGGGTGAACTCGTAGACGGCGATGGTGCGTCCGCCGAGGTCCAGGTGCAGGGTGTCGCCGTCGAAGGCGAACGCGGCGCGGTCCTGCAGGCCGGCATGGAAGAAGCGGACGGCGTCGCCGGCCTGGGCGATGACCTCGATCGCCTGCTCGCTGTCGTCGCCGAGGCGCACGCTGTAGCGGTCGTCGCGGCCCTCCGTCACGCGCACGGGATGGCTGTCCTCGCCGATGCGCAGGTCCATCTCGCTCATTGCCGCGGCGGCGCTGCGCCAGCCGGTGTGGCCGTGGGCGCTGTGGCGGTAGAGCAGCACCGCCGCCAGGGCGAGGCAACGGGCATCGGGCGCGGACGCTGCCAGCGCGCTGTCGGGAAAGTGCTCGCCGATGAAGGCGGTGGTCGCCTCGCCGGCGGCGAAGGCCGGATGGCGCAGCACCGCGATCAGGAAGTCCTTGTTGTTGGGCAGGCCGAGCAGCACCGTGTCCTCCAGCGCCCGCACCAGCTTGCGGCAGGCCTCGGCGCGGTCGCCGCCGTGGGTGATCACCTTGGCCAGCATCGGGTCGTAGTAGGGCGTGATGTCCTGGCCGGCCTCGATGCCGGCGTCGGTGCGGGCGATGTCGCTCGGACGCCAGGCGGCGATGCGTCCGGTCTGCGGCAGGAAGCCGGCGGCCGGGTCTTCGGCGTAAAGCCGGACCTCGATGGCATGGCCGGCGAACGCGACCTCGTCCTGGCGCAGCGGCAGCGCATGGCCCTGGGCGACGTCGAGCTGCCAGGCGACCAGGTCCTGGCCGGTGACCAGCTCGGTCACCGGGTGCTCGACCTGCAGGCGGGTGTTCATCTCCAGGAAGTAGAAGGCGCCGTTCGCGCCCAGCAGGAACTCCACCGTGCCGGCGCCGACATAGTGGATCGCCTTGGCGGCATGCACCGCGGCCTCGCCCATCGCCTGGCGCAGGTCGGCGTCGACGGCGGGCGAGGGGGCTTCCTCGACCACCTTCTGGTGGCGGCGCTGCACCGAGCAGTCGCGCTCGCCCAGGTGGATGCAGTTGCCGTGTCGGTCGGCGAACACCTGGATCTCCACGTGGCGTGGCGCCAGCACCGCCTTCTCCAGGATCAGCTCGCCGGAGCCGAAGGCATTCTCCGCCTCCGAACGGGCGCCGGCGATCGCCGCGGCGAGGTCGTCGCCGGCTTCGACCAGGCGCATGCCGCGGCCGCCGCCGCCGGCCGCCGCCTTGACCATGATCGGAAAGCCGATCGCTTCGGCCTCCTTGATCAAGGTGGCGTCGTCCTGGTCCTCGCCGCTGTAGCCCGGCACGCAGGGCACGTGGGCGTGCTCCATGCGCAGCTTGGCCAGGCGCTTGTTGCCCATCAGCTCGATCGCCTCGGCCGGCGGGCCGATGAAGGCGGCACCGGCCGCGGCGCAGGCACGGGCGAAGTCGGCATTCTCGGCCAGGAAACCATAGCCCGGATGCACCGCGTCGGCGCCGGAGGCTTCGATCGCGGCAGCGATCGCGCCGATGTCGAGATAGGATTGCGCCACCGGCGCCGGGCCGATGCACACGGCCTGGTCGGCCAGCGCCACGTGCGGCGCGCCGGCATCGGCCTCGCTGTAGACCGCCACCGTGCGGTAGCCCTTCTCGCGGGCGGTGGCGATGATGCGACAGGCGATCTCGCCGCGGTTGGCGATCAGGATCTTCTCGAAGGCCATGTCGGGCGCCCTTCTCGTCAGCGGTTCCGGCGCGCCGGCAGCGTGCCCATGTACTTGCACAGGATCTGCAGCATCACCTCGTCGGCGCCGCCGCCGATCGAGATCAGCCGCATGTCGCGGTAGAGGCGGGCGATCTTGCTTTCCCACATGAAGCCCATGCCGCCCCAGTATTGCAGGCAGCCGTCGATCACCTGGCGGCCCAGCCGGCCGGCCTTCAGCCTGGCCATGGAGGCCAGGTAGGTGACGTCCTCGCCGGCGACGAGCCGTTCGGCGGCGCGGTAGCACAAGGACCGCAGCAGCTCGACCTCGGTCTGCAGCTCGGCCAGCTTGAAGTGCACCACCTGGTTGTCCAGGATCGACTGGCCGAAGGCCTGGCGCTCGCGGGTGTACTCGATGGTCTCCTCGATCGCCTTCTCCAGCGGCCGCAGGCTGGTGAAGCCGGCCCACAGGCGTTCCTCCTGGAACTGGATCATCTGGTAGGTGAAGCCCTCGTTCTCCTCGCCGATGCGATTGCGCTGCGGCACCCGCACGTCGTCGAAGTGCAGCAGCGCCGTGTCGGAGGCGCGCATGCCGAGCTTGTCGAGCTTCTTCTCCACCGTCACGCCCGGCGCCTTCAGCGGCACGCAGATCAGCGTTTTGTTGCGGTGCACCGGCCCGTCGCCGGTGTTGGCCAGCAGGCAGACCCAGTCGCCCTCGACGCCGTTGGTGATGTAGACCTTCTGGCCGTTGATGACGTAGTCGTCGCCGTGCTTGCGCGCATTGGTGCGGATCGAGGCGACGTCGGAACCGGCGCCGGGCTCGGTGACGCCGATGCAGGCGACCGCCTCGCCGGCAATCGCGGGGGCGAGGAACTCGCGTCTCAGTTCGTCGGAGCCGAAGCGGGCCAGCGCCGGCGTGGCCATGTCGGTCTGCACGCCGATCGCCATCGGCACCGAGCCGTTGTCGCAGTTGCCGATCTCCTCGGCGAAGGCGGCGACGTAGGAGTAGTCCAGGCCCATGCCGCCGTACTTTTCCGGCTTGTTGATGCCCAGGAGGCCCTGGGCACCGAGCTTGGCGAACACCTCGTGCGAGGGGAACTGGCCGGCCTCCTCCCAGGCGTCGACGTGCGGGTTGATCTCGGCCTCGACGAAGCGCCGCACGCTGCGGCGCAGTTCGTCGTGTTGCTCGGTGAACAGCATGGCGTTCTCCCTATGCGCCACAATGAGCCGGTGGTGTGGGCGTTACCCCCTCACCCTGCCCTCTCCCCCTCAAGGGTGAGAGGGAAGAAGAAAATCCCCCTCTCCCGCTTGCGGGAGAGGGAAGGGGTGAGGGTGACGCAACCAAGGTGAACCTCACCGGTTCCGTCCGTCGGGCAGGGTGCCCATGTACTTGGCGATGATCGACAGCATGATCTCGTCGGCGCCGCCGCCGATGGAGCCCAGCCGCGAATCCCGGTAGGAGCGGCTGATCGGCGTGTCCCACATGTAGCCCATGCCGCCCCAGTACTGCAGGCAGGCATCGGTGACCTCGCGCGCCAGCCGGCCCGACTTCAGCTTGGCCATGGAGGCGAGCTTGGTGACGTCCTCGCCGGCCAGGAACAGCTCGCAGGCGCGGTAGACCAGGGCGCGCAGCAGCTCGACCTCGGTCTGCAGCTCGGCCATGCGGAAGTGCACGACCTGGTTGTCGAGGATCGACTGGCCGAAGGCCTGGCGCTCGCGGGTGTAGTCGATGGTCGCCTGGATGCTCCGCTCGAGGCCCTTCAGGCCCTTGGCCCCGGCCCACAGGCGTTCCATCTGGAACTGCTCCATCTGGTAGACGAAGCCCATGCCTTCCTCGCCGATCCGGTAGCGCTGCGGCACCCGCACGTCCTCGAAGAAGATCTGCGCCGTGTCGGAGGACCACATGCCCAGCTTCTTCAGCTTGCGGGCGACGGTGATGCCGTCCGTGTCCATTGGCACGCAGATCAGCGTCTTGTTGCGGTGTACCGGGCCGTCGCCGGTGTTGGCCAGCAGGCACATCCAGTCGGCCTGCACGCCGTTGGTGGTCCACATCTTGCCGCCGTTGACGACATAGTCGTCGCCGTCCTTTCGGGCCGTGGTCTGCAGCGAGGCGACGTCGGAGCCGGCGCCGACCTCGGACACGCCCAGGCAGGCGACGTAGTCGCCGGAAATGGAGGGGCTGAGAAACTCGCGCCGCACCTCGTCGGAGCCGTGCCGGGCCAGCGCCGGCGTGGCCATGTCGGTCTGCACGCCGATCGCCATGCCGACGCCGCCGCATTCGATGTTGCCGAGCTCCTCGGCCATCACCAGGGCATAGGAGTAGTCGAGCCCCATGCCGCCGAACTCGACCGGCTTGTTGATCCCCAGGAGGCCTGCGTCGCCGAGCTTCTTGAACAGGTCGTGAGCGGGGAAGATCTCCGCCTCTTCCCATTCGTCGACGTAAGGATTGATCTCGCGCTCGACCACCCGGTTGACGGTGCGCCGGAGTTCCTCGTGCTGCTCGGTGAACTGCATGCGTGGGTTCCTATCTCGTTGCCGGCGCCGTGCTGTGGGCGGTCACTCCCTCACCCTGCCCTCTCCCCCTCAAGGGGGAGAGCGAAAAGAGCCCCCTCTCCCGCTGGCGGGAGAGGGAAGGGGTGAGGGTGGTTGGTCGAAAGGCCATCGCCGTCTGCGTTACCCCCGGGCCACGCCGAAGCTGTTGGGCCTGAGCGGGCGGTGCTCGGCCTCGTCGCACACCGAGAGGCAGAAGCCCAGCACCCGGCGGGTGTCGCGCGGGTCGATGATGCCGTCATCCCAGAGCCGGGCGGTGGCATAGAGCGCCGTCGACTCCCGGTCGAACTGGCTGACGATCGCCGTCTGCATCTTGCCGAGCGTGTCGTAGTCGGGCTCGCGGCCTTCGCGCAGGGCCCGTTCCTCGGCGATGATGCGCATGACGCCGGCGGCCTGCTCGCCGCCCATCACCGAGACCCGGTAGTTGGGCCAGGCGAAGATGAAGCGCGGCCCGAAGGCGCGCCCGCACATGCCGTAGTTGCCGGCGCCGAACGAGCCGCCGATCATCACCGTGATCTGCGGCACGTTGGCGTTGGAGACCGCCTGGATCATCTTCGAGCCGTGCTTGACGATGCCGTCGCGCTCGGCCTCCTTGCCGACCAGGTAGCCGGTGGTGTTCTGCAGATAGACGATCGGCGTGCCCGACTGGCAGCAGAGCTGGATGAACTGCGCCGCCTTGACCGAGCCCTGCGGGTCGATCGGGCCGTTGTTGCCGATGATGCCGCAGGGCTGGCCCTCGATCGCCGCATGCCCGCACACCGTGGCGATGCCGTAGAGCGGCTTGAAGTCGAGGAAGTCGGAGCCGTCGACGATGCGGGCGATCACCTCGCGCACGTCGTAGGGCTTGCGGTAGTCGATCGGCACCAGACCCAGAAGCTCTTGGGGATCGTAGCGCGGCGGCGCGAACGCGGGTGCCGGCCGCGGCGGCAGTTGCGCGTTCCACGGCAGCTTGGCCATCACCTCGCGGGCGATGGCTATGCCCTCGGCATCGTCCTCGGCCATGTACTCCGCCGTGCCGGCGACGCGGGCATGCAGGTCGGCGCCGCCCAGCTCCTCGTCGTCGGCGACCTCGCCGGTGGCCGACTTCAACAGCGGCGGCCCGGCCAGGAAGATCTTCGCCCGCTTGCGCACCACCACGACATAGTCCGACAGCCCCGGCACGTAGGCGCCGCCGGCGGTGGACGAACCGTGCACCACGGTGACCTGCGGGATGCCGGCGGCCGACAGACGCGACTGGTTGTAGAAACCGCGCCCGCCCTCGACGAACAGCTCGGCCTGGTACAACAGGTTGGCGCCGGCGGCCTCCACCAGGGAGAGGTACGGCAGCTTGTTTTCCAGGGCGATGTCCTGGCTGCGGAGCTTCTTCTTCAGGCCCATGGGCGCGGTGGCGCCGCCCTTGATGCCGCTGTCGGAAGCCGAGACCAGGCAGCGCACGCCGGAGACGTAGCCGATGCCGACGATGTTGCCGCCGCCGGTCACGTTCTCCTTGCCGTCGTCGTCGTGCAGGCCGAGGCCGGCCAGGGTCGACAGCTCCACGAACGGCGCGCCGCGGTCGATCAGCCGCTCGATCCGTTCGCGCGGCAGCAGCTGGCCGCGGCGCTCGAACTTGGGCTTGGCCCGGGCGGAATAGGCCCGCACCCGGTCTTCGAACTCCCGCACCTCGGCCAGCAGCGCGAGCATGGCCGCGCGGTTGGCTTCGAACTCGGGCGCGCCGGTGTCGAGCGATGTGGGCAGTGCCGGCATGCGTCAGTCGTCCTCGCTCAGCACCCCGGGCAGGGTCTCGCGGTGAAAGCCGTCGTAGTGGGTGTTGCCCGGGCCTTCGGGCAGCTCGTAGTTGTGCTGCAGGTTGGGGGCGGCGCCGTCGACGCGCAGGCTGGCGCCGGAGATGAAGGCGGCTGCCGGCGACAAAAGGAAGGTGACGGCGGCGGCGACCTCGGCCTCGCGGCCGAGCCGGTCGAGCGGCACCCAGCGGTGCAGGCGGCGGATCAGCGCCCGGGTCTCGCCGTCGTAGGTGTCCTGGCCGGAAGAGGCGATCCAGCCGGGAGCGACCTCGTTCACCCGGACGCCGAAACGGCCCCATTCCACCGCCGCGGTCATGGAGAAGTTGTGCATGCCGGCGCGGGCGGCGCCGGAATGGCCCATGGTCGGCATGCTCATCCAGTGATCGGCGGTGATGTTGACGATGGCGCCGGTGCGGTTCGGCTTCATCGACTGCTTGTAGACCTCGCGCGCCATCAGGAAGCCGCCGGTGAGGTTGGTGCGGACCACCGCTTCCCAGCCGTTCTGGCTGATCTCCTCAAGGGGCGCGGGGAACTGGCCGCCGGCGTTGTTCACCAGGCCGTCGATGCGCTCGTGCCTGCGCAGGATGATGTCGACGGCGGCGACGACGTCGTCCTCGACGCGGATGTCGAGCGGGTGGATGTCGGCGTGGCCGCCGTCCTCGATGATCTCGGCCTGGACCTGCTCAAGGTTTTCGCGCCGCCGGCCGATCAGCACCAGGTGGGCGCCCAGGGCGGCGAGCTCGTGTGCGGTGCAGCGGCCGATGCCGCTGCCGCCGCCGGTGACGATGACTGTCTGATCGGCGAACAGCCCGGGCCGGAACACGGACCGGTAGCTCATGACGTCTCTCCCGTGTCGGACGGTCGGTTTGGCCAAAAGGCTACGCTGCCGTCCGCAGTTTGTCTCGTTTCTGGCGGTTGTGCGTGACGGTATTTGACGTTTACGTCAACGTCAACGTCAGCCATGCCGCCAGGCGAAAAGATGTACAGTCCAGCAGTGCCTTGGTACGAACGCGGCCTACTGCATTCGGGTTTTTCCGTTGCGCCTGTTCCCAAAGACCATCTTTGAGCGTCTCATCGCGGCATTTTCGGTGCTCGTCGCCGCCGTGCCCCACAAGCGGCGCTTCCGTGGACCCGGTCCTCGTCAACGACAGACCGGCGCAGCAATGCAGCTTGACCACGGCCGGTCGTCCAAGCTGCGCGGCGCCATGATGCTGATGGCGATCGCCATGGGCTTCGGCCTGGTTCTGACATGGGGGCTTTCCAAACCGGATGCCCTCGACCGTTGCCTCGCGGCGGAAGAAGTCGAACAGGTGTTTGAACACTGCCGGCACGTGATTGGCAACGCTGACGCCGAGCCTATCGAACGCTATGTCGCCTACGTGCAGCGCGCGCATGCGCATGCGCGTGTCAACGACACCGAAGAGGCGCGTTCCGACGCGCGTGGTGCGCTGAATCTCGTTGAAGAATGGGGGTCCCCGGAGGGGCGGTCGCTGACGTTCCTGGCCTATGTGGCATCCGGTGACTTCGAGCGCGCATCGGAGATCTTCGCGAAGTCGCAGCACGATCTAAGCAAGATGGCAGGAGTCGGCGAGGTCCTCGGCTTCGCACTGCTGGCAGCGCACGACTATCGCGGTGCAGTGTCGGCCTTGGAGAGGCAGGCGGAGGCCGCGGAAGAGCAGGCAGCGCTGCGCTACCACGTCGGTATCGCCCAGTACTTGCTTGGCGAACGTGACGCGGCAGTGGCGGCGTTTCGTCAGGCCGAGACTGCAGGCGAAAATGAAGCAGACCGGATCCTTGCAGCGGAGGCCCGACTCTGGGGCGTTCTGGCATCGGCCGGCGAGGACGGGGGCGACTGGCGACGGCTCGAACCGTTGGCACGCGACGCCGATCTGCCGTTTTGGCTGCGCGACGTGATCCGGGGATTTGTCGACGACGATCCGCAGGCGATCCGCCTTGCCCCTCAACGGACATTGCGCGGTGCCGACGCCTTCTCGGCTCACTGCGCATCAGCCTTTTACAAGGCACGGCTGCTGGCGCCGAGCCAACCAGACCTGGGAGAAAAGCTATTGCGAACCGTGGCTGCCTACTCGCCGGCGATCTGTGTCGAAGCGGTGGCCGCGCGGCATCTGCTTGGCCAGACCTAATGTTGCGCCCGCGTCGCGATGGACCAATGTCGGCAGAATCTGTTCCATTCACGTTGACGCGACCGCACTTAACGTTTACGTTAACGTCAAGCAGAGGCGCGGAGCACGCGGCCGGACGCCATCACATCCATCCACACGAGTTACCCGAACGGGAGAGGTTGAAGAATGAGCCTGGAACAGATCACCGAAGGCATGCGCGAGCGGGTCGCCGAGGACAGCGGCCTGGGCGCCAAGGTGAAGTTCGATTTCGGCGACGACGGCGTGGTCATGCTCGACGCCAGCCAGGTGCCGAACGTGGTGTCGAACGACGACGCCGATGCCGACTGCACGCTGAAGATTTCCATGGCCGACTTCATCGCCATGACCCAGGGCGAGCTCGACGGCACCACCGCCTTCATGATGGGCAAGCTCAAGGTCGAAGGCGACATGGGCATCGCCATGAAGCTGCAGGGCGTCCTGCGCGGCTGACGGCGACCCGACGGCGGCAGCGGGCGCCGGCTCAGGCCGGTGCCGGCGCTGCCGTGACACGCCGGCGTTCGCCCGGCAGCAGCAGGGCGATCAGCAGCATCACCACGACCAGCGCGCCCATGGTCACAAGCAGCGTGTCGAAGCGGCCGCTGGCGCCGTAGAACAGCGCCACCAGCTGCACTCCCAGCGGGGCGGCGGCGAAGGCGAGCACGAACTTCAGCCCGTAGATCAGGCCGCGCCGCTTGGGCGGCGAATAGCGCGCCAGCAGCACGTTCTCCACCGGCGCACTGAAATCCAGGAAGAACACGATCGCCGCGGCGACCAGCATGGCCGGCCAGCCGCCCAGCCAGGCGGCGATGAACGGCAGCGGCAGCTTCAGGGCGAAAGTGGCGATGTAGAGCCACTTCAGCGGCAGCCGGTCGGTCAGGTAGCCGCCGGCGAGCTGGGCCGTGCTGCCGGTGAGGTAGACCAGGGTCACCACGCCGCCGATTTCCAGCAGCGAGGCGTCGCTGCCGTCGCCGCCGAACGCGCTGATCGCCAGCCACTTGGGCAGCATGGTGGTGAAGGCGTGATAGAAGATCGCGCCGGCGAACAGGGTGGCGCTGAGCACGACGAAGGCGCGGATCATCGTCCGGCGGCTGTCGGCGCCGCCGTTTGCCGACAGGTCATCGCCGACCGCGGCCGCCTCCGGCACCGGCGGGCAGGCCGCCAGTCCAACGCCGAGGCCGATCGACACCACCCCGGGCACGATGAAGGCCATCGGCCAGTCCCACTGCCCGGCCAGGGCGCCGGCGACCAGCGAGGCCAGGGCGATGCCCAGGCTGCCGCAGACGCCCCACACGCCCATCACCGTGCCCTGGCGCCGGGTATGCCGGACCACCCAGGACAGCGCCACCGGGTGATAGATCGATGCGGCCAGGCCGAGCAGCGCCAGGCCCAGCCAGAGCGCGGTCGGGCTGTCGGCCAGGCCGCAGAAGATCGCGGCGAAGCCGCTCAAGGCGAAGAACAGCACCAGCAGCGGCCGTTCGCCCCAACGGTCGCTGAGCCAGCCGGCCAGCGGCGCGCCCACGCCGACCAGTAGCGCGCCCAGCGTCCACAGCCCGATCAACTCGTCGTAGGACATCGCCCAGGCCTGCTCGATCTGCAGCACCAGGGTGAGGTAGAGCCCGAGCAGGACGTGCACGACGGCATGGCCCGAGCAGACGAAGATGAGCACCGCGCGCGCAGCCATGGCGGTTCCTGACTTGCCGGTGGAACGGGGCGCAGTCTAGCACGGCCTTGCCGGTTGCCAGTGAAATCCCGGCGCTACGATAGTCAGCGGAGCCGGCTGCCCTGGACCCCGGATCTCCGCTGCGCTCCGTCCGGGGTGACGAAGGATTGGAGGGCGCAGCATTGCCACTTGTCGTCGTCCCCGTGCTTGACACGGGGACCCAGGGGCGTCACCTGACGATGGTTGCCACCTCTTGCCGGCATGTCCGGGTCACCCCCGGGTGGCGTCAATCCACCCCCGCCTCGGCGCGGATCTGCCGGGCGGTCCGGCGGCTGCCGTCGCGGCTCCAGCCGGGCGGGCCGAAGGCGAGCGCGAGGCGAGCGCGCCAGTCCGGCGCGGCCGCGACGTCGCGGGCGATGCCCCACCATTCCTCGAACGCGAGCATGAGCGGATTGCGCCCGGCGACCTTGCCGACCAGGCCGTAGCGGCAGGGCTCGCTCGTGTCCTCGGCGGCGAAGCTGCCGAACAGCCGGTCGAACACGATCAGCACGCCGCCGTAGTTGCGGTCGAGGTAACGCGGGTTCACCGCGTGGTGTACCCGGTGGTGCGACGGCGTGTTCAACACCCACTCCAGCGGGCCCAGCTTGGGGATCGTCTCGGTGTGCAGCCAGAACTGGTAGATCAGGTTGGCGGCGATCAGCGCCAGCACTGCCAGCGGATGGAAGCCGAGCAGCACCAGCGGGGTGTAGAGCAGCCAGCCGCCGGACAGCAACCCGGTCCAGCCCAGGCGTACCGCCGCCGGCAGGTGCAGCACCGGCGAGGAATGATGGGTGCGGTGGGTGGCCCACATCCAGCGCACCTCGTGGCTCCAGCGGTGGTACCAGTAGTAGACGAACTCGATGCCGAGGAAGAGCGGCAGCAGGGCCCAGGGCTGGGCGATCAGCGGGAAGGTGTGCAGCCGGTGCTCCCAGGCCAGGGCATAGGCGGCGCCGATCAGCGGCGCCGCCGCCAGCGTCGCCAGCCGGCGGCCGACGGCGACGGCGATCGACACGGTGGCCTCCTGCCAGGCATAGCGCTCGTGCCGGTGCACGATCAGCCACAACGCCTCGGCCAGGCTCAGGGTGAGGAACGCCGCCACGACCGCGAGCTGAAACGTCTCGACGAACATCCGGTGTGTCTCCAGGCTCTCAGAGCCAGCGGCGGACCGTGGCCATGTAGTCGGTGTAGGCGGTGCCGAACTTGGCCGCGAGATAGCGTTCCTCGCGCCGGATCACGCCGAACTCCATGACCAGGAGCAGCGGCAGGGTCAGCACGATCAGCCACCAGCTGCCGACGGCGATGGCGATGCCGAAGTAGATTGCAGTCAACGCCAGGTACATGGGGTTGCGGGTGAAGCGGTAGGGCCCTTGCGTGACCAGCGCCGTCGCCGGCAGGGTCGGCCGTACGTTGGTGCCGGCGGCGACGAAGCGGCCGCGGGCGGCGAACGCCAGGCCAAGCCCGGCGATGGCCAGCCCGCCGCCGACGAGATAGCGGGCGAGGGCGGCCGGAACCTCCGACGGCATCAGGTACTCGAGCGCCAGGCCTGCGAGCAGGAAGCCGAGAAAGATGAACGGCGGCAGGGCGATCACGCCCGGGTGGTCCTGGTCGTTGCTCGACATGGCGGCAGTCTCCCCTCGCTTCCAGGTGCCGGAAGGGGCCCGCCGCATGGCGACGGGCCCCGACCTCGGCGGCAAGGCCATTCTACGTCCGACGGTGCCGGCGGTGGCGCATCAGATCGTCGAGCGCCTTCTGCTGGGTCTCGTTGAGGGTGCCGTAGAAGCGGTCGAACGCCGGGCGGACCCGGCGCATGACGTCGAGGCCGGTGCTCATGAACGCCTCGACCAGCTCCAGCCGGGCCGGCGCCGCTTCTTCGTCGCGCAGGTCCTTGACCTGGTCGCAGGCCTGGTCGAACTCGGTATTGCCGTCGCGAACGGCGCCGGCCAGCTCGTCCCAGGCCGTGCGCTGCTCGGGCGTAAAGGCCATGAAGTTCTCGACGAAGGCGATCATCTCCTCGACCCGTTCGCCCCGTGCCTCGCTGCACATCATCGCCAACCCTCCGCGCCGGCCGTGGCGGCCCCAACCCGCCTTGTGAAAGCCATTGTGGAAGCCGGCGAAGCCGGCCGTGGCGGCCTCGGCGGCGATGGCGCCGTCCTGGTTGCCCAGCGACAGCGTGGTGGCGGCGACCATGCCCACGGCCACCAGGCCCGCGCAGCCGGCGATCACGGCGGTCTTCAGTCCCATCACATGCTCTCCTCGTTGTCTGGCGGCCGGGCATGGCCGCGCTGCACGGGAAAACCTGCAGCGGTCGTGTAACGCCAGCATTGCGCCACGGCCGGCGCGCCGCGGCGTTTGGTGACGCAGTGTTGCCGGCCGGTCGTCGGTTACAGTTCGTTACAAAAAAGCCGCAGGGGGGCAGGGCGCTTCGCCTAATATCCCGGCCATGAACGACGGGCCGCACATCCTGGTGGTCGACGACGACCGGGAGATCCGTGATCTCCTGGGCCGCTTCCTGCGCAAGCACGGCTTCCGCGTCGATGCCGCCGCCGACGGCCGCGAGATGCAGGCGGCGCTGGCCGGCGGCCGCTTCGATCTGCTGGTGCTCGACCTGATGCTGCCGGGCGAGGACGGGCTCAGCCTGTGCCGTCGCGTACGCGCCGGCTCCGACCTGCCCATCGTCATGCTGACGGCGATCGGCGAGGACACCGACCGCATCGTCGGCCTGGAGATGGGCGCCGACGACTACATCGCCAAGCCGTTCAACCCGCGCGAGCTGCTGGCCCGGATCCGGGCCGTGCTGCGGCGCAGCCAGGGCCCGGCGCCGGCGGCGCCGGCGGAGGACGGCCGGGTCCTGCGCTTTCTTGGCTGGTGCCTGGATCCGGGCCGGCGCAACCTGCAGGC
>Ga0056121_1000297_pt1 | contig 14151 bp, 12 predicted proteins | sample WorMetHEROISLAND_FD_83872 | JGI IMG/M metagenome (GOLD analysis project Ga0056121, IMG submission 83872) | Marine gutless worms symbiont microbial communities from Max Planck institute for Marine Microbiology, Germany - Olavius sp. 1 HERON ISLAND ...
CGCGTCCGCGGACGCGTTCCAGGAAAAGCACGAGGACGTGTTCGCCCCGGCGTGAGCTGCGCCACGAAGGGCAGGTCGTCGATCGCCGCGTGGACCCCGGCTTGCGCCGGGGATTCAACCCCAGTGGATCTGAAACGCCGGCGAAAGCCGGCGTCCACTGGCGCAAATGCGCTCAGTCCGCGTACTTGCCGCTGACCTGCGGCGTCGGCGTGTCGTGTCCCTGCGCCTGGCGCTGCCGGCGGGTCTCCCGGGCCCAGCTTCGCTTCAGCTCGTCGCGGACCTCGACGTGCAGGCGGCCCAGGCCGTCGATCTCCAGCTCGATCCGGTCGCCGTCCTGGAACGGGTTCAGACCGCCGTGGTTGGTCCCGGTGGCGACGATGTCGCCCGGCTCCAGGGTGTGGATCGAGCTGATCCAGGCGATGCAGTGGGCGATCGGATGGGCCATGTCGTCGGTGTTGAAGTCCTGCATCAGCGCGCCGTTGTTCCACAGGCGGACCTGCAGCGCTTGCGGGTCGGCCACCTCGTCGGCGGTGACCAGGAACGGGCCGGTCGGCGCGAAGCTGTCGCGCGACTTCGCCTGGAAGAACACGTTGCGCGCCGGCGGCAGGCCGCGCGCCGAGCCGTCGATGAAGTTCATGTAGCCGAATACGTGGTCCATGGCCTCGGCCTCGGAGATCCCGCTGGCCCGCTTGCCGATCACCACGGCGAGCTCGGCCTCGCCCTCGAAGATGGTAGCTGGCGCGTCGGGCAGCACCATGGTGTCGCCGTCGCCGATGATGGCGTTGGCCGCTTTGTGGAAGGCGTTGATCGGCGCCGGCGCGCTCAGGGTGCCGTCTTCCATGTAATTGACGGCCATGCAGTCGATGTTGCCCGGGCGCGGCAGCGGCGGGCGGATGCGCACCTTGTCGAGCGGGACCGGCGCGCCGGCGGCGGCGGCCGCCTCGAGACCGGCGCGATAGTCGTCGAAACGCGCGATCAGGCCGCTGATCAGGTCGTGCGGGCCTGTGTGCGGGATGCCTTCCGTCGCCGCCGTGACATCGACGACACCGTCGCCGGTCAGCACGCCGAGGCGGAAGTCATCGAAATAGAGCAGCTTCATGTGTCGTCCCCCCTGCTTGACCGGCGCTGCCGGCGCGACCAACGTATCGGCTACCCGCCGGCCCGCCAATCACCTTCGGCCGACCGTGTTCTGGGGGGAGAACAGCCATGCCTTCGACCGCCGACCGCGCGCTGCTGATCGGCAGCATCCCGCTCGACAGCAGCGAGCAGGTGTTCCGCCAGGTGGGCGGAACGCTCGGCGATAGCCTCGCCCGCATCCCGGACGGCGAGACCGGCGAGCGGGCGCGCTGGGTGTTCTTCCAGCGGGCCCGGCTCAAGGCCCACCCGGCGATGGAGGTGGACCCCACGGTGCCGCCGCTGCGCTGGGTGCAGTGGGACGGCAAGCTGTTGCGCGAGATCCCCGGCCTGCGCTTCAGGCAAGGCGTGGACCTGGACAGCGTCGCCTTCGACACCGGCTACGACGACGCGGCGCTGGCCTCCTACGCGGTGTTCGAGCGGCTCAAGCAGGCCGGCGACCTGCCGGCGCATCTGCGCTTCCAGGTCTGCCTGCCGACCCCGGCCGCCACGGGCTGGCTCTATGTCAGCCCGAAGGCGCGCGACGACTACATGGCCGTGTGCGAGCGCGCGTTGCTGGCCGCGCTCGCGCGCATCTGCGCCGAAGTCCCCGCCGATCAGCTGGCGATCCAGTGGGACGTCTGCCAGGAGGTGCTGGTCTACGAGGACTATTTCGCCGACCGGCCGGCCGACTACAAGGAACGGATCCAGGCCATGCACGGCCGCCTCGGCGATGCCGTGCCGGCCGGCGTCGAGCTGGGCTACCACCTGTGCTACGGCACGCCGGCGGACGAGCACCTGGTGCAGCCGCAGGACACGGCCGTACTGGTCGAGCTGATGAACCGCATCGGCGAGGCCGTCACCCGGCCGCTCGACTTCCTGCATATCCCCGTGCCGAAGGAGCGCGACGACGACGCCTACTTCGCGCCGCTGGCCGACTGGCGGCGGCGGCCGGAGACGCGGCTGTTCCTGGGCCTGATCCACCATGGCGATGGCGCCGGCGACGACCGCCGCATCGCCGCGGCGCGCCGCCATGTCGACGACTTCGGCATCGCCAGCGAATGCGGCTGGGGCCGCACCGACCCCGACCGCCTGCCGGGCCTGCTGCAGGCGCACACCCGGGCCGCGGCGGCGTTGTAGAGTTCCGGGGACACATGACTTAACTCCGGGAGTTAGGTCATGTGTCCCCGGAACTCCGCCTACGCGTTCGCCTGCCGTAGGTAGTCCATCGCCGCATCGACGCCGCCGCGGGCATGCGGCACGCCGGCCAGGCCCAGGCCCATCTCCACGCCGGCCAGGGTGCCCAGCAGCATCAGCTCGTTGAAATCGCCCAGATGGCCGATGCGGAACACCTTGTCGGCGACCTTGCCCAGGCCGTTGCCCAGCGACATGTTGAACTTCTCCAGCACCACCGCCCGGAAGGCGTCGGCGCTGTGCCCCTCGGGCAGCAGCACGGCGGTGAGCGTGCTGGAGTATTCCGCCGGCTCGCGGCACAGGATCTCCAGCTCCCAGGCCGCGACCGCCTGCCGGGTCGCCGCGGCCAGGCGGTCGTGGCGGGCGAACACCTGGTCGAGCCCTTCGGCCTGCAGCAGGTCGAGCGCGGCGCGCAGGCCGTAGAGCAGGTTGGTCGCCGGCGTATAGGGGAAGTAGCCGCCGGCGTTGGCCGCCAGCATCTCCTCCCACGACCAGTAGGAGCGGGCCAGCGTCGCCGTGCCCGACGCCGCCCTGGCCTTGGCGCTGACGGCGTTGAAGCTGAGCCCCGGCGGCAGCATCAGCCCCTTCTGCGAGCCGGCGACGGTGACGTCGACGCCCCAGTCGTCGTGGCGGTAGTCCATCGACGCCAGCGAGGAGATGGTGTCGACCATGAACAGCGCCGGGTGCCCGGCCTGGTCGAGCGCCCGGCGCACGGCGGCAACGTCGGAGGCAACGCCGGTCGAGGTCTCGTTGTGCACCATGCACACGGCCTTAATGGCATGGCCGCCGTCGGCGCGCAGGCGCTCCTCGATCGCCGCGGCATCGACGCCGCCGCGCCAGTCGCCGTCGATGAATTCCGGCTCGAGGCCCAGGCGCTGCGCCAGGTTGCGCCACAGGGTAGCGAACTGCCCGGTCTCGTACATCAGCACCCGGTCGCCCGGCGACAGCGTGTTCACCAGGGCCGCTTCCCACGCCCCGGTACCCGAGCCGGGGAAGATGATGACCTCGCCGGCCGTGCCGAACACCGGCTTCAGGTCGGCCAGAAGCTGGCGCGCGAACTCGCCGAAGGCCGGACCGCGGTGGTCGATGGTGGGGTGGTCGATCGCCCGCAACACCGCGTCGGGCACGTTGGTCGGGCCCGGGATCTGCAGGAAATGGCGTCCGCTGGCGTTGCTCACCCATGCTCCTCCGCTCTGCCGCGACGGCAGGAGTATGCGGTGCCGACCCCGCGCTGTCATGTGCCGGCGCTGTGCCCCGGGTGTGCCGCTGGACCTGGCATCCGCGGCAGGCTTCAATGCTGCCAACAGCCGGCAGCAGGAACCGCCGGCCGTGAGGAACCCACCATGGCCTTCGCCTTCACCGACGAGCAGCAGGAGTTCCGCAGCGTTCTGCGGCGCTTCCTGGAGGACAAGTCGCCGACCACCGAGGTGCGCCGGCTGATGGCCACCGAGGCCGGCTGGGAGCGCGACGCCTGGCAGGCCCTGAACCGCGATCTCGGCCTGACCGCGGTGCACATCCCCGAGGATTACGGCGGACAGGGCTTCGGCTTCGTCGAGCTCGCCATCGTCCTGGAAGAGACCGGCCGCGCCCTGCTGTGCGCGCCCTATTTCGCCAGCACGGCGCTGGCGGCAACGGCGATCCTCAATGCCGGCGACGAGACGCAGAAGCGCGCCCTGCTGCCGGGCATCGCCGCCGGCGACGACATCGCCACGCTGGCCTTCGTCGAGGACGACGGCGCCTGGGACGGCGCCACCACGACGCTGACGGCGAGCCCGTCCGACGGCGGCTTCCGCCTCGACGGCCACAAGAGCTTCGTCGTCGACGGCCACACCGCCGACCTCGTCGTCGTGCTCGCCCGCCGGCCGGGCAGCGCCGGCGCGGACGGCCTGTCGCTGTTCACGGTGCCGGGCGATGCGCCGGGGCTGACCCGCCGGCCGCTGGAGACCATCGACCAGACCCGCAAGCTCGCCCGCCTCAGCTTCGACGGCGTCGATGCCGACCTGCTCGGCACCGAAGGCGCGGCCGCGGCGCCGCTGGCCCACACCCTCGACCAGGCCGCTGCCTGCCTTGCCAACGAGATGGTCGGCGGCGCGGAGAAGCTGCGCGAGGCGACGCACGACTACATGATGATGCGCATGCAGTTCGGCCGCCCGGTGGCCTCGTTCCAGGCGCTCAAGCATCGCGCCGCGGAGATGCTGCTGGCGGTCGAGCTGGCCAAGTCGGCCGCCTACCAGGCCGCCGCGGTGGCCGACGAGGACGCGACCGCGCTGCCGGCGGTCGCCGCGCTGGCCAAGGCGTGCGCCGGCGAGACCTACATGCAGACCGCCGCCGAGGCGATCCAGCTGCACGGCGGCATCGGCTTCACCTGGGACAACGACACCCACCTGTGGTACCGGCGGGCGAAGAGCTCGGAGGTGTTCCTCGGCGACCCGGCCTGGCACCGCGAGCGCATGCTGCAGCGCTGGGCGGCCTGAGGGAGGAAACGGCATCATGACCGCACTGACCGAAGCCGACGTCCGCAAGGAGCTGCGCGCCTGGCTCGAGGCCAACTGGCACCCCGACCGCGGCCTGGTCGAGTGGCGCAACATGCTGGCCGACAGCGGCTGGGGCATGCCCGGCTGGCCCACGGACTGGTACGGCCGCGACCTGCCGGCCGCCCTGCTGCCGGTGGTCGACGAAGAGTTCCAACGCCTGGGCGCCGTCGGCGTGGCCAGGGCCGGCATCCGCATGTTGGCCGCGGCCACCCTGCTCGAGCACGGCAGCGACATGCACCGGGAGAAGTTCCTGCGCCGCATCCTCACCGGCGAGGACACCTGGTGTCAGCTGTTCAGCGAGCCCGGCAGCGGTTCCGATCTGGCCGGCGCCACCACCCGGGCCGAGCTCAAGGGCAACCGCTGGGTGGTCAACGGCCAGAAGGTGTGGACCACCAGCGCCCATCATGCCCAGTGGGGCCTGCTGCTCGCCCGTACCGACCTGGACGTGCCCAAGCACAAGGGCCTGACCTACTTCGTCCTGGACATGACGCAGCCCGGCGTCGAGGCGCAGCCCCTGAAGCAGATGAACGGCCATGCCTCGTTCAACCAGGTGTTCATCACCGATGCCGAGATCGCGCCCGAGTTCATGGTCGGCGACCTCGGCGAGGGCTGGGCGGTGGCGACGACGACGCTGATGCACGAGCGCCGCGGCGCCGATGCCTTGCGTTCCTGGGCCCAGGGCACCGGCGGCGAGGGCCGCATCTACGACGAGGAGCGGGCCGAGATCGCCACCACCATGGCGCCCTACAAGTGGTACCCGCAACGCGCCGGCCGGGTCGACCTGGTGCTGGAGCAGGCCGCGGCCAGCGGCCGCTTCGCCGACCCGGCCCTGCGCCAGGAGATCGCCCGCCTGCTGATCCTGTCGAAGGCGGCGGAATGGACCGCGCTGCGCGCCCGCGCCGCCCACGAGCAGGGCCGCCCGCAGGGCCCGGAAGGCTCCCTGGGCAAGCTCGCCTCGAGCCACGTCGCCCGTGCCGCGGCCCGGGTCCACACCATGATCGCCGGCGCCGATGCCATGCTGACCGGCGCCGACGGCCCGCTCGACGGCCTGATCGCGGAAATCCTGCTGTCGGTGCCGGCCACCTCGATCGCCGGCGGCACCGACGAGATCCAGCGCAACATCATCTCCGAGCGGGTCCTGCGGATGCCCAAGGAGCCGCGCATCGACACCGACCGCCCGTTCCGCGAGGTGCCGAAGAACGCGATCTCCTGAGCGATGGCGGCCGGTTGCAGCGGGCCGGGTCCGGTCAGCGGCGCGCCGCGTCCGCGGCCGCGACCTCGCTCATGAACGGGGCGGCGACGTCGGCGTTGATCTTGCAGTCGAGGAACACCGGACCCTCCGGGTTGGCGAGCAGGGGCGCCAGCGCCTCGAGCTGATCGATCGAGCGCACGGTATGCGCCTGGTAGCCCAGCGCCTCGGCGAGCGGCGCCAGATCGGTGTCCGGGAACAGCGACTTCGAGACCGGCAGCTGGCGCAGCCGCAGGAAGTGCAGCTCGGCCCCGTAGGCGCAGTCGTTCATCACCGCGATCACCAGCGGCAGGTCCTCTCGCACCACGGTCTCGAGTTCGCCCATGGTCATCATGAACCCGCCGTCGCCGGTCACCAGCACGGTGGTCTCGTCCGGGCGCGCGCGGGCAAAGCCGATGGCCGGGCCGAACCCCATGCCCAGCGACGCGAAGTCGGCCGTCATCTTGAAGTGCGACGGGTCCGGCACGTCGAGATAGGGCACGACGCCCAGGAAGTTGCCGGCGTCGTAGACCATGTTCCGGCGTTCGGGCAGCAGGCGGTTCAGGGTGACCGCCAGCGATCGCGGGTCGACGGTACGCGCCGTGTTGGCGGGCTCGAAATCCGCGGCGATGTCGAAGGCCCTGATCGCCTCCAGCGTTTCGGCCGCGCGGAACGGGCTGCCTTCGTTCTCCCGCGCCCCGAGCGCTTCGCTCAGTTGCTCCGCCACCAGCGCGGCGTCGCCGACCAGCCCGACATCGGCTGCCGTCCAACGGCCGATGCTCGACCGCAGCGCGTCGATCTGGATCAGCGGCACCGCCGGCAGCGCCTCGCCGAAGCTGGTGGTCAGGAGGTTCAGTCCGGCGCCCACCGTGAGCACGCAGTCGGCCTCGGCCGCCATCCGCCGGGCCAGGGAATGGGAGAACGAGCCGATGATGCCGAGGTTCCAGCGGTGTCCGCGGAACATGTCCTTGGCCTTGGCGGTCGTGGCCAGCAGGGCGCCGGTCCGCTCGGCCAGCGCGATCAGCGGTTCGCGCGCCGCCGCCGCCCAGGCGCCGCGACCCGCCAGGATCAGCGGCTTCGTCGCCCCGGCCAGCACGGCAGCGGCAGCGGCCACCGACTTGGCGTCGGCCGGACGCCCGGCCGCGCGCGGTATCGGCTCGGCCGCGACGGGCTTGAGCGGAGTCTGCGGCGGCGTCATCGAAGCAAGCTGCACGTTCACCGGCAGAAGCAGCGCGACCGCGCCGCCCTTGATTGCCGTCGCCGCCGCATCGGCCAGCATCTGCCGCGACGTCTCCGGCCCCGACGGCATGAACACCCGGATGCCCGCCGCGCGCAGGACCGCCGCCTGGTCGAGCGCCTTGTAGTCGGGTCCGATGCCGTTGCCGGGCCCCGACGACAGCGACGCCTCACCATAGATCAGCAACAGCGGCGTGCCTGTGCGGCTGGCATAGATCGCGCCGTGCAGGCCGTTGGCCAGGGCGGGTCCGCGGCCGATCAGGGCGACGCCCAGCCGCCCGGTGGCCGCGGCATAGCCCTCGGCCATGCTGATCCCGACGTTCTCGTGCCGCGCCCCGATAAAGCGGATTCCGGCCGCGTCGATCGACACGCCGAGATGCGCGGTGTCGTCGCTCATCAGCCCGAAGACGGTGTCGACGCCCATCGCCTTCAGGTCCTCGGCGAGGATCTGATAGACCGGCGCGGTGGGACCTGCCTCGTCTTGCGCTGTAACGGCGGACATTGGTTTTCCTCCCTTGGCGGCAGCGGCGATGGCCTGCTGCGAGGATAGCCAAGATCCGCCCCGGCGTCCGTGTCCGCATGTGCGGGCTTTGGCGGGTCGGGCCCGCCGCCGCCTCAGCCCTCCAGGATGCCGGAGACGGTGAAGCCGCCGTCGGCGCAGTAGACGTGGCCGGTGACGAAGCTGGCGTCGTCCGAGGCGAGGAAGGCGGCCACCGCGGCGATCTCCTCGGGCCGGCCGAAGCGGCCCAGCGGCATGCGGTTCTTCACGCTGGGCCAGGGCTCGTCTGGCTGGTCGGCGCGGGTCTTGGTCGGCCCCGGCGCCACAGCGTTGACGCGGATGTCGTGCTCGGCCAGCTCGATCGCCATGCTCTGCGTCAGGTTGATCAGCCCGGCCTTGCTGGCGCCGTAGGCGGCCCGGCCGCGCCCGCCGAAGATGCCGGAGTTGGAGGCGACGTTGACGATCCGCCCGCCGCCGCCCTGGGCGACCATCTGCCGCGCGGCGAGCTGGCCGCAGATGAAGGCGCCGTGCAGATTGATACCGAGCACGCGGTCCCAGAATTCGTCGGTCATCTCCAGGAACGGCATCCGGTCCATGATGCCGGCGTTGGAGACCCAGACGTCGAGCCGGCCCCACTGGTCGACGGCGGTGGCGATCGCGGCGGCGACCTGTTCGCGCTCGCGCACGTCGGTCTGCGCCGCCTGCGCCGTCGCCCCGGCGCCGGCAATCGCCGCCACCGTCTCGTCCGCCGCCGCGGCATCGATATCGGCAACCAGGACGCGCGCCCCGTCCGCCGCCAGGCGCTCAGCGATGGCCCGGCCGATGCCATGGCCGGCGCCGGTCACCACGGCGGTCTTTCCGATCAACCCTGTCGTCATGCACAAGCTCCCGTTGCGGCGACGGCCACATGGCCGTCGCCGTCACGGGAGTCTAGCGCATGACGGGGCCGCGCTGGCCCGCCGGTTACGGCCCGCGGAAGTCGTACTGGCCGTTGAAGCCGCCGTAGGTGGCATAGGGCCCGCCCTTGCCGCCGGTGCCGCAGCAGAACTCGGGCAGGAAGATCTCGTTGGCGCTGGCGATCGACAGCGCCGGCAGCGACAGCGCCGCTGCCACCATCAGGGTTCTCAACAAGGCCCGCATCGTGCCCTCCGGGTTGGCTGTGAGGTGACGTCGCATACTCCAGGTTACGCCTGCCGCCGGCGAATAGTTCACCCGGGCGGATCGCAATTGCGTGATCCGCCGCGTCGCCTTGCCCGCACCCGTGACCGTTCTAGCTTGACGCCCCATGACGCGATTGCTGCCGACCCTTGCCCTTGCCGCCTGGCTTGCGTCGCTCGCGACGACGGCTCGGGCCACCGAGGAGCTGTTCACCTATGTCGACAGCCTGCCGTCGGCGCCGGGCGAGCTGCGCGAAAGCAGTTCGGCCGCCAGCCCCGAGGCCGGCATCGAGGTGCGCAAGAAGCTCTATGTCCTCGAGCACGGCGACACGGCGATCCTGACGACCGTGGTCGGCGTCGCCTGTGCCGGCGCCCCCGAAGGCAGCGCCGTGCCCTACATGGTCGCCGCCAAGCAGCAGGTAAAGACGCCGCAGAGCTTCGCTGCCGCGGCCCTGCTCGACATCTACACCGCCGTCTACGTGCGCGACCACGACGGCCGCATCCGCCTCTACGAACGTCTCACCGGGCTCGAGATCGCCGAGCTCACCCGCACCTTCATGCCCGCCTGCGTCGCCCTCTAGAGCGGCGCGGGCGCCGCCATGGATCGGCGCTTGAGAACGGCGTAGGCGTCGAGCGCCCGCTGGCGCGCGTGCCTGTGCTCGACGATCGGCGCCGGATAGCCCGGCACCTCGGCCCCCGCCTCCCACGGCGCGTGCACGATCCGCGTCGGCACCTCGGCCAGCTCCGGCACCCAGCGGCGGACATAGCTGCCGTCCGGGTCGAACTTGCGCCCCTGCAGCACGGGATTGAAGATCCGGAAGTAGGGTGCCGCATCCGCCCCGCAGCCGGCGACCCATTGCCAGCCGGCGGCATTGTTGGCCAGGTCGGCATCGACCAGCGTGTCCCAGAACCAGTCGGCGCCAGCCTGCCAGGGGAGCAGCAGGTGCTTGGTCAGGAAAGAGGCGACGACCATGCGCACCCGGTTGTGCATCCAGCCCGTCTGCCAGAGCTGGCGCATGCCGGCATCGACGATGGGATAGCCGGTCCGGCCGCCTTGCCAGGCGGCCAGCGCCGCCGGGTCGTCGCGCCAGGGAAACCCGGCAAAGCCCGGATTGAACGGCTTGGCGTCGATCTCCGGCCAGTGATGCAGCAGGTGATAGCAGAACTCGCGCCAGATCACCTGGCGCAGGAACGCCTGCGTCCCCTCGCCGCCACGGCCGGCATCGCTGTCGAAGGTGCTGCGCTGCCAGACCTGGCGCGGGCTGAGCTCGCCGAAATGCAGGTGCGGCGACAGCTTCGAGGTGCCCGCCCGGTCGGGCCGGTCGCGGGCGACGGCATAGTCGGCGGCGACGTCGGCGAGAAAGCCGTCCAGCCGGGCCCGCGCCCCGCTGCTGCCCGGCTGCCAGCACGCCCGCAGCCCGGCAGCCCAGTCCGGCGCCGACGGCCGCAGACCCCAGTCCTCCAGCCGCTCGCCGACGGGCCACGACGCGGGTGCCGGCACGCTGTCGGGCGCCGGCAACGGCGCCCGGATTTCGTTCGCGGCCAGGCAGGCCTTGTAGAACGGCGTGAACACGCGGAACGGTTCGCCGGCCCTGGTGCGGATCGCTTCCGGCTCGAACAGCAGGCTGCCGGCGAAGCGGCGGCAGTCCTTGCCGTCCGCCGCCAGCATGGCGGCCAGACGCGATTCGCTCGCCGCCTGCTGCGGCTCGTAGTGGCGGGAGAAATAAAGGCCGCCGGCACCGGCCTCCGCCAGCAGCCGGGGCAAAACGTCGAGCGCCGGGCCGCGACGCAGCAGCAGCCGGCTGCCCCGCGCGCGCAGGTCGGCGTCGAGGGCCGCCAGGCTGCCGTGCAACCACCAGCGGCTGGCCCCGCCGGGCGCCCAGTCGCCGGATTCGTCCAGCACGAACACCGGCAGCACCGGGGCGCCGGCGGCGACCGCCGCGCTCAGCGCCGGATGATCGGCAAGCCGCAGGTCCTGACGGAACCAGACGACGATCAGCGGTGTGTTTGCTTCTGCCATCGGCTCATGTACGACCGTCGCACTTGCACGGATCGCCGCCAATGCTTGACCTGATGGCACGCCGCCCCAAGCTTCTTCACCTCTGTGCGAGGCGCCGTTCGCTGTCTGCCGCGGCGCGCTATGATCGCTCCACCACTGCACGGGATTCGACGACCATGCGCTTGCGGCGACGGCACCGGCCCGGCCGGCGTTTCCACGGCTTCCGCCTGGCCCCGCTGTTGTTCGCAACGGCGCTGGCGGCGCTCGCCTGGCAGGTCCCACGCCAGGCCTCGGCGGCCGCCGACGCCTGCCCGGCGGTCGGCAGCTGGCTCGAGCCGGGCAGCGGCGCGGAGATCGCCTGGCCCGAGCTGATCGAGCAGATGGCCGGCAAGCAGGTGGTGCTGCTCGGCGAGAGCCACCCCGAGGCCGAGCACCATCGTTGGCAGCTCCAGGTCCTGTCCGCCCTGCAGGCGCGCCGGCCGGACCTGGCCGTCGGCTTCGAGATGCTGCCGCGGGCGACCCAGCAGGCGCTCGCACGCTGGCAAAGCGGCGAGCTCGACGTCGTCGGTTTCCTCGACGCCGTCGACTGGCAGACCAGCTGGGGTTACGACCCGGCACTGTATCTGCCGCTGTTCCACTTCGTCCGCATGCACCGGCTGCCGGCCGTCGCCCTCAACGTCGACCGCGGCCTGATCCGCCAGGTGTCCGCGGACGGCTGGGACGCGGTCCCTGAAGCGATGCGCGAAGGCGTCGGCGACCCTGCGGCGGCGAGCGACGCCTATCGTCGCGCCCTGGCCGAGGTGTTCGCCGAGAAGCGCCGTCAGGGCGTCGTCAGGAAGAGCGACGACGACGATGCCCAGCCAGCGGCCGAGGGAACGGCATCGACCGAGGCCGAAGACGCCGAGGCGTTGATCCAGGAAATCCTCGCCTCGCCGCGCTTCGACCGCTTCGTGCAGGCGCAGCTGACCTGGGACCGCGCCATGGCGGAAGGGCTCGCCGCGGCGCAGGGCAGTCCCGGCAACCCGCTGGCGGTCGGCATCCTCGGTTCCGGCCACGCCCGCTTCGGCTACGGCGTGCCGCACCAGTTGGCCGACCTGGGACTGGAGCAGGTCGCGGTGCTGCTGCCGGTTTCGCGCGACGAGGCCTGCGAAGGCCTGCCCGCGGATGTGGCCGACGCCGTTTTCGTCGTCGAGCCGCCGGCGGCCGCGGCGCCGCTGCCCAAGCCGCGCCTGGGCATCATCATCGAGGCCGCCGAGAACGGCGTAAGGGTGATGCAGGTGTTGCCCGACAGCGTCGCTGACGTCGCCGGCCTGATGACCGGCGACGTGATCAGCACCGCCGCCGGTTTCGCCATCGCCCGGTCGGCCGACCTGATCGAGATCGTCACCCGACAGGCCCCCGGCACCTGGCTGCCGCTCACGGTCCTGCGCGACGGTGAGGCCAGCGAGATGGTCGCCCGCTTTCCGCAGAGCTTCGGACCGCCGCAATGATCCGCACGCTGCTGGCGACGCTGCTGCTGCTGACCACGGCGGCGGCGGCGACGGAGGTCGAGCATGACATCGACGTGCGGTTCGATCCCGCAACCCGGGAACTCGACATCGTCGACCGGGTGGCGGTGCCGGCCGGCGGCGAGGTACGCTTCCGCATCGCGCCATGGCTTGCCCCGGTCGGGGCCGAGGCCGCCGGCAGCGCGCTGTCGCCGCAGGGCGACGGCACAGCTTGGCAGGTCGCCCTGCCCGCCGGCGCCGTTGTCCTGACGTTGAGGTTGCGCGGCACCGTGCCGCCTCTGCCGGCCCACGGCCGGCGACAGGCCTGGTCGGGCGCCGGCGCAGGCGCCGAAGGCAGCGCCGTCACCGCCTGGTCCGGCTGGCTGCCGGACTTCGGACGCGAACGCTTCCGCTACCGTCTCAGCATCGAGGTCCCGGGCGACCAGCGTGCCGTCGCCACCGGCAGACTGGTCGACGAAACGCTCTCGCCGGCCGGCCATCGGGTGACCTTCGTCGGCGACCAGCCGGGCGAGCCGCCGTCCTTCTTCGTCGGTCCCTACGTCGTCGCCGAGCGCCGGGAGGACGGGCTGCGCCTGCGTACCTGGTTCCATCCCGAGCTGGCGCCGCTGGCCAATGCCTACCTCGACAGCACAAGCCGCCACATCGCCCGCTACGCCGCCGCCATCGGCGCCTATCCTTACGGTGACTTCCACGTCGTCTCGGCGCCGCTGCCCGTCGGCCTCGGCTTTCCCGCCCTCACCTACGTTGGCCGCCGGGTGCTGCCACTGCCGTTCATGCAGGGCCGGTCGCTGGCGCATGAAGTGCTGCACAACTGGTGGGGCAACGCCGTCGGCGTCGCCTATGACCAGGGCAACTGGGCCGAAGGCCTGACCACCTACATGGCCGACTACGCCCTGGCCGAGGACCGTGGCGCCGCCGCGGCACGGGAGATGCGCCTGCGCTGGCTGCGGGACTACGCCGCCCTGCCGGCCGACCGCGACATGCCGGTCAACCGCTTCGTCAGCAAGCGCCACCAGGCCGCGCAGGTGATCGGCTACAACAAGACCGCCTTCGTCTTCCACATGCTGCGGCAGGAGATCGGCGGCGCTGCTTTCGACGACGGCGTGCGCCGGTTCTGGCAGCGCCATCGCTTCGCCGTCGCCGCCTGATCGGACCTGCAGGCCGCGTTCGAGGCCGCCAGCGGGCGCGATCTGAGCTGGTTCTTCGAGCAGTGGCTGACGCGCCCCGGCGCCCCGGCGCTGAGCGTCGCTGACGTCCGTTCGGTCAGGGACGGCGACGGCCACCGCCTCGGGTTCGCGCTGCGCCAGACGGCGGCGACATATCGCCTGCGGGTGCCCGTCGTCATCGAAACCGCGGACGGCCGCCAGCAACGATGGCTGCGACTGGAGGGCGAGACCCTGCAGGCGGAGTTCCGGCTCGATGCGCCGCCGCGGTCGGTGCAGATCGATCCCGGCCTCGACCTGTTCCGGCACCTGGCCCCGGGCGAGAGCCCGCCGATCCTGCGAGACGTCACCCTGGCGGAGAACGCGGTCGTGCTGCTCGCCGAACCGGACCCCGGCGTGCGTGTGTGGTCACGCGGGATTGTTTCGACGGCGCAGGCGTACTCAGAGGTATCTCCTTCATCAGGGAGCACCTCGCATCATGCAAGTGAAACTGCACGCCAACGCCACGACTACGCCAAAG
>Ga0056121_1000298_pt1 | contig 14138 bp, 11 predicted proteins | sample WorMetHEROISLAND_FD_83872 | JGI IMG/M metagenome (GOLD analysis project Ga0056121, IMG submission 83872) | Marine gutless worms symbiont microbial communities from Max Planck institute for Marine Microbiology, Germany - Olavius sp. 1 HERON ISLAND ...
CGTCAGGACAGCAGCCAGCCGCCGTCGACGTCGATGGTGGTGCCGGTGACGAAATCGTTCTCGATCACGAACATCAGCCCCTGCGCCACCTCGTCGGCGGTGCCGGCGCGGGGAATCAGGTTGTTCGCCGTCATGTTGGCATAGAGCTTCTCGCGCTCCGCGCCCTGCACCGGCACCATGGGGGTATCGATGGTGCCCGGCGAGACCACGTTGATGCGCTTGGGGGCGATCTCCGGGGCGACGGCGCGGACCAGCGCCTCGACGGCGCCGCCGACCGAGGACAGCGAGATCTGGCCCGGCTTGCACTTGCGCGCCGGTGCGCCCGAGACCAGGACGATGGTACCGGTCTCGCTCAGGTGCTCGGTGCCATAGCGCACCACGTTGGCGTAGCCCCACAGCTTGTCGAACGAAGCCTGGTAGCCGTCCAGGTCCATGTCCAGGAACGGGCCGATCGCCCGGCTGCCGCCGGTGGCGGCGCTGACCAGGATGTCGAACGGCGCGCAGTCGGCGAACAGTGCCGCCATCGCCTTGCGGTCGAGCACGTCGCAGGCCTTCAGCGTGATGCCGGCCGGCACCTCGCCCGCCTTGCTCGGATCGCGACTGATGGCGATCACCTCGGCCCCCTGCGCGGCCAGCCGTTTCGCCGTGGCCAGGCCGATGCCCGAGGTGCCGCCGAATACGATCGCCTTCTTGCCTTTGACGTCCATGGTACTGATGCCTCCCGAAAAGGTCTGTGGTCAGGTCGAGCGGCCGCAACGCGCGGCCGCAGGGTTCTTCACCGGATGATAGAGCGCGGCCGCGGCCGGCGTCACTCCGCGGCGACGGCGCCGGCCGACATTGCCAGCTTGGGCAGGCCGCCGGCGAACTGCCGCAGGACCTGCCCCGGCGCCGGTACGTCGAGGTAGTCGTCGCCATCGAACACCCTTACGCCATTGACCCAGGTGCCGTGCAGGCCGGGGGCGCGGCGCAGCAGCCGCTCGCCGCCGGCCGGCAGGTCGAAGTGGCGCTCCAGCCTGGTGATGGTGATGACGTCGGGATCGAACAGGATCATGTCGGCCCAGGCGCCCGGCGTGAGCCGGCCGCGGTCAACGATGCCATAGGCCTCGGCGGGGTCGCTGGTCAGTTTGCGGATCGCCGTCGGCAGGTCGAACAGCCCGCGCTCGCGTACCCAGTGGCCGAGCAGATGCATGGCATAGCCGGCGTCGCACAGCAGCGCGTTGTGGGCGCCGGCGTCCGACAGGCTGATCAGGGTGCCGTCGTTGTCCAGGAGCTCGGCGACGCCGTCTTCCTCCATGTTCAGCACGAAGAAGGTGAACTTGGTGGCGAAGTCCTCCTCCAGGCCGAGGTCGAGGAACACGTCGAACGGATCGGCGCCGCGTTCGGCGGCGATCTCGGCAATCGTGCGGCCTTCCAGCGGCTTGTTCTTCTCCAGCGCCGTCACCGTGACCGGCACCCAGTCCCAGCGCCCCTTGAACACGTGCTGGCTGTCCGGCTTCTCCAGGGTCGCGCGGAATGCATCCCGGAAGGCCGGGTCGGCGAAAATCGCACGCAGCTCGTCGTGGTCCTCGGTGGCGGGCCAGGGGGCCATGGCCTTGAGGATGTAGGCCTTGTCCAGGGTGAAGGAGAGACTGAGCGGCTGGCACGAGCCCTGGGCGTAGACCGGCACGCCGTCGGCCCGCGCCGCGGCGGCGGCGGCGACGATGCTGCGCGCCCGCTCGGGCTGGTGGGAGAAGTAGAACAGCGGCGCATAGAAGCTCGGCCGGCCGCTGATCCGGCTCATCTCGGCCATGAACGGGATGCCGTGATGTTCGCCGCAGGTGGCCATGAACACGCCGTGGTCGTAGCCGCGCATGATCTCGGCCAGGGCGTGGAACTCCTCGTCCGCGGCCAGCCGCGAGGCGATGGGGATGCCGCCGGCACCGCGGTGGTTCTCGTTCGACGACGAGCCGAGGCCGATCGCGCCCGCATCCATAGCGTCGCGCAACAGGGCGCAGATCTGTGCCAGCTCCGCCGCCGTCGCCGGCCGCTTCGAGCCGTCGTCGCCCATCACTGCGGTGCGCATCACCGTGTGCGACGCCAGCACCGCCACGTTGGGATAGACGCCCTTGGCCGCAAGCATGTCCAGGTACTCGCCGAAGCTCTCGAAACCCCAGTCGACGCCGGCTTCGAGCGAGTCCAGCGACATGCCCTCGACCTCGGCGAGGTTGGCCAGGATGGTCTGGCGTTGCGCCGCCGGTGCGGGGGCGATGCCGAAGCCGCAATTGCCGATCACCACCGTTGTCACGCCCAGCGCCCCGGCGGGTGAGGCGGTCCGGTCCCAGGTGAGCTGGGCGTCGTAGTGCGTGTGCAGATCGATGGCGCCCGGCGCCAGCACCAGCCCACGGGCGTCGACCGTTTCGGCGCCCGCGCCCTCGACCCGGCCCACTGCGGCGACCCTTCCGTTCTTCACCGCGAGGTCGCCATCGATCAGGGCATTGCCGAGGCCGTCCGCGATGCGTGCGTTCCTGACGATCAGCTCATACATGGCGGTTCCTTCCCGTTGACGGTTCTTGCTTGCGACCATGATAGCCAGAGGGGTTGGCGACTTGGCAAGCGCGGCGCGTTTCAAGACTTGACTTCGGTCGCGCGCGGACAGGGTTTCGCGGCGCCGCGTTGGCGCCCATGTGTCGCTGTCGGGGGCACGCATTGCGGCTGTGCACCCCGACGGTGGCGGGTCTGTCCGGGTGCTTTGGTTACGTATCGTTTTCACAAGAAATCAGTGATGTACCGTAGCAACGCCGCTCGATATGCGGAGAATAAAGCGAAGAGCACTGGTTCGGGGCTGAGAGGGCAGGATGACCGGCAAGGGCGCAATGGCGGTGCGCCTGTTCGGCGAATTGGAGGTTCGCCGCGACGGGCAGCCGTTAGGGCTGCCGCGGTCGAAGAAGACGCGGGCCCTGCTGGCTTACCTGCTGGTCACGGAACGCACGCACCGGCGGGACCGGTTGTGTTCGCTGTTCTGGGAAGTGCCCGACGATCCGCGCGGCGCCCTGCGCTGGAGCCTGTCGAAACTGCGCGGCCTGGTGAATGAACCGGACCGTCCGCGCATCGTCGCCGATCGCGAAACAGTTGCCTTCGATGCCGATGGTGTCGCCGTCGACCTGTTTGGCGCCCGTCCGCTTCTGGCCGCCGGTCTCGACGACGTGCCGACCGAGCGGCTGCAGGCGATCGCCGACGGCTTCGCCGGCGAGTTTCTCGCCGGGCTGGACCTGCCCGACCTGCACGACTACCAGGCCTGGCTGACGGCCGAACGGGACACCGCCAGGCTCATGCAGCTGCGGCTGCTCGAGGTTTTGCTCGCACGGTTTTCGGCGACGCCGGACGCGGCCTTGCCCTACGCCCGCCTCGCCGTCCGGCTCGACCCCGAAGACGAGGCGGCGCGGGTGCGCCTGGCCCGCCTTCAGGCCGTGCGGACGCAAGCGCCGGCGATGCCGCCTGACGCGGCTGGCGACGCCGGCGACGATGATCGGGCTGCCGCACCGGGACCGGCCGCGCACGCTCAGCTAAGTGACAGCGAGCGCAAGCAGATCACGGTGATGCATGTCGGGATCCATGGCGCCGATGCGATGATCAGCGGGCTCGATCCGGAAGCGGTGATCTCGGCATTCGATCCGCTGCTGAGCGCCATGGCGGCGGCGGTCGAACGCTATGGCGGGACCATCAGCACCATGTTCGGCGATGGCCTGCTGGCGCTGTTCGGCGCCCCGACGGCCCAGGAGGACCATGCGGCGCGGGCCTGCTATGCCGCCCTGGCGGTGCGCGATGCGGTACGCGGCTCGGCGCAGAGCCGGCTGCAGGCAAGCGTCGGGCTGCACACCAGCGAGGCCGTCGTGCGCCTGGCCGGCCCGGTCATGGCGCAACACTACGAAGCCGTCGGCTCGGCCGTGCACGTCGCGCGGCGGCTGTATGACGCGGCCGAGCCCGGACAGATCGCCCTGTCGGCGGAGAACGAACAGCGTGTCCGCGGCGCCTTCGAGACCGAGCCCGGCGCCGCCATCGCGCTTGGCGCCGGCAGCGAGGTTCCCAGCTACCGCCTCGATGCGCCGGTGGTCAGCCGGACCCCATGGGAGGGGCGGCCGCGATCGAGCCTGACCCGGTTCGTCGGCCGCGAACTGGAGATGATGGCGCTGGAGCGGGCGCTCCAACAGGCCGGACGTGGCCAGGGCGGCGTCGTCACCCTGGTCGGCGAACCGGGGATGGGCAAGAGCCGGCTCGTGCAGGAGTTCCTGCAGTCGCCGGCGGCCGGGCATTGGACGATGCTCGAGACCGGCGCCGCCTCGCATGACGCCAATGCCGCTTTCTTGCCTGTTGCCGGTCTGCTGCGCGCCTGGTTCGCGGTCGATCCGAACGACAGCCAGGCGGTCGTCGCCGACAAGGCACGCAGCCGTATCCTCGGCCTCGACGAAGCCCTGCGGCCGGTCCTGCCGGCGCTGTTCGCCGTCCTCGATCTGCCCGCGGACGATGCGGACTGGGAGGCGCTGAGTCCGCCGCAGCGCCGGCGTCGGACCTTCGATGCCCTGGTTTCGGCATTGCTGCGCGAGAGCCAACGCCGGCCGCTGATCCTGGTGCTGGAGAACCTGCATTGGTTCGATGGCGAGACGCTGTCGTTCCTCGACCAGCTGGTCGACAGCCTGGGGGCAGCGCGCTTGCTGGTCATCGCCACCTACCGGCCCGAGTTCTCCCACGCCTGGGCCGGCAAGAGCTACTACGCCGAAGTCCGGCTGCAGCCGCTGCCGGATGAGACGGCCCAGCAGCTTCTCGACGAACTCCTGGGCGGTGACGCCGGCCTCGCCGACCTGCGCCGGCTGGTGATCGAACGCACCGGCGGTACGCCGTTCTTCGTGGAGGAGGTGGTCCAGGCGTTGGTCGAGACCGGCGCGTTTCACGGCGAGCGCGGCGCCTACCGACTGATCAAGCCGATCGATCAGTTCGAGATGCCGGCCAGCGTGCAACAGGTGCTCGCGGCGCGCATCGACCGCCTGGATCCGCCCGCCAAACACCTGCTGCAGGTCGCGGCAGTCATCGGGCACGACGTGCCCGCGGCGCTGTTGCAGCCGATCGCCGAGATCGACGACGAGGCCCTGCACATGGCCCTGGCGCAGCTGCAGGCCGGCGAGTTTCTCTACCAGACCCGCCTCCTGCCGGAACCCGAGTTCGGCTTCAAGCACGCGCTGACACGGGAAGCCGCTTACGCCAGCGTGCTGCACGAGCGGCGCCGGCATCTCCACCTGCGCACGGTGGAACAGGCCGAAGCGCGCTATACCGACCGGCTCGACGAGCATGTCGAACGGCTCGCCCATCATGCCCTGGCGGCCGAGGCCTGGCCGAAAGCCGTGGAGTACTGCCGCGAAGCGGGCAACAAGGCCCTGCGCCGGGCGGCCCTGCGCGCCGCCGTCGCCGACTTCGAACGGGCGCTGGATGCCCTGCACCAGTTGCCGGAAACCGACGCCAACGTGGCGCAGGACATCGACCTGCGGTTCGAGTTGCGCAATGCGCTGTTCGTATTGGGCGATCACGAGGCGACCGCCACGCACCTGCGCCGGGCCGAGGCGCTGGCGCAGCGCATCGGCGACGACGCACGCTATGGCTGGTCGCTGTTGCACCTGGGGGCGACCGCCTGGCGCCGCGGCGACTATCTCGATGCCGAGCGGACGATCCAGCAGGCGCGCGAGATCGCCGGACAGGTCGGCGACATCGAGCTGGCCTACCTGGCGGCCTATCGCCTGGGCCAGGTCTACTACGGTCTCGGCGCCTTTGCCGATGCCGCGACCTGGCTGAAGCGGGCCATTGCCGACATGCAGACCGCGGGCGCGGAGCGCAGGTACGGCCTGGGCGGGCTGCCGTTCGTGTTCGCCTGTTCGGTGCTGATTTCCTCGCTGGCCGAGCTGGGCGAGTTCGGCGAGGTCAGGCAGTTCGAGGCGCTTGGCCTGGAAACCGCGGAGCAGGCCCAGGACCACTACAGCATCTACGTACTCACCCGGGGCATCGGCCACGCCTACACCCGCCAGGGGCGGCTCGATCAGGCGGTGCGACACCTGGAGCGCGCGGCCGAGATCGGCGATCTCTACGACATCTACACCCTGGCGCCGCCGATCCTGTCGGCGCTCGGCTATGCCCACGTCCTGCAGGGCCGGACGGCGGAAGGCTTTGCGCTGCTCAACCGGTCGATCGAACCGGAGCTCTGGGCCCGTTCGGTGAACTACGCCCGGCCCTATTTCTGGTTTGCCGAGGCGGCACTTGCCACAGGCCGGCCGAAAGAGGCAACAGAAATGATCCGGCGCGGCCGGGCGGTGGCGGAAAGCCAGAACGAGCGCGAGAGCCTGGTCTGGGCCAGCCGCCTGGAGGGCGACCTGCTGGCGGTGCACGACCCGGCAGCGGCCGAAGCCTGCTACGAAACGGCGATCGCCGGGGCCGAGGCGGACGGCCTGCGCCCGCATCTGGCCCACAGCCGCTTCGCCCTGGCGCGTCTGATGCTGGAGGACGGCCGGCGCGAGGCGGCGCGCGAACAGCTCATCGCCGCGGCCGCGCTCTATCGCACCATGCGCATGTCGTCCTGGCTGCCGGCGGTGGGTGAGGCGCTCGGCCGTGCGGGGACGCTGGGCAGTTAGGCCCTGGCGCTCAGGCCTTGCCCTGCCAGGGCCAGCGGCCGGTCATCTCCAGCACCGTGGCCCAGCCGAGCACCGTACGGATGGCGACCATGCTGGCGAGCAGACCCAGCTGCTCGATCGTCGGCGTCAGGCTCACGGTCTTGATGATGGTGGCGGCAACCAGCACCTCCAGGCCGATCAGCACCACCCGGCCCAGGGCTTGCCGGTAGTTCTGTTCCGCCGGCGGGCCGCCGCCCGTAAGGGTGCGACGAAGGTAGCGCAGGGTGGCGTTGAGGAAACCGATGATCAGCAGCGCGGCGCCGACGATCTCCAGCACCTGTGCCAGCAACTCCAGTCCCAGGGCCAGGTTTTCAGGCATCGCCCTGCTCCGGATTCGCCGGCTGCCAGGGCCAACGCCCCTCGATCTCCAGCGTCAGGGTCCAGATCATCACCGTGCGCAGGGCGACCAGCACCGCCAGGAAGCCGAGCGAGGAGAAGGTCGGCTTGACGGTGATCGTCTCAATGATGTCGGCGAAGACAAGGATCTCCAGGCTCAACGTCAGCGTCCGGCCAAGGCCGATTTTGAATTCCTTGAAGCGCTGCGGCGCCGCCAGGCTGCGGTTGCGGGTCAGGTTGCGGAACAGCGTCAGGACGAAGCCGACAACGAGCACGAGCACAGCGAACAGGCTGATCGCCACGCCGGCGTGTTCCAGCAAGCTCAGGACCTGTTCGACCAATGCCACCGCCGTGCCCTCAGCGCGGGGTGTCCGCCAGCTGGCGGATCATCGCTGTCACACCATCGACCACGGTCCGTCGCACCAGGTCGTCGTCGTCCAGGTCGCGGGTGTACCAGTCGCGGAACGGCATGAAGGCGTTGAGGAAGACGATCAGGTTGGCGATCACGGCCAGGCGCGGGTCGTCGTCGGCCAGCCCGGTTTCCCGGCGCAGGTACCGTTCGATGCCGCCGGCCAGGGCGGCGTCACGCCCGAGCACGGCCCGGCGGTCTTCGTGGCTGAGGTCGCCGATGACGCGATAGACCAGCAGGATCGCTTCCCGGTTGGCACCCCAGGAATAGGCGAACAGGTCGTCGAGGAAGCCTTCCGGGCCCGCGTAGCCACCGGCCAGGGCGCGGTCGAGCGACGACTCCTTATCCGGCTGGAACATGCGGTGCAGCAGCCGGCGCAGGATGTCGTCCTTGTTGGCGACATAGTCGTAGATGCTGGCGTGGCTGATGCCGGAGCGCTGGCAGATGTCGCGCACGGTGGTCGCCTTGAAGCCCTTCTCCAGGAACAGCTCCAACGCGGCGTCGAGGATCTCCCGGCGCCGCCGCTCCAGCAGCTCGGGGTTGCGGATCTTCTCCTGCGCCGGCACTTCGTCGAGCAGCCGGCGGGTGCCTTGCATATGCCCGCCCATGGCCAATCCTGATAGTGGGTACTAGAACAGATGGCAGGCGACGGAATGCCCGCCCTCGATCTCTTTCAGCTGCGGCGTCACCTGGGCGCATTCCGGCCGGGCCATCGGACAGCGCGGGTGGAAGCTGCAGCCGCTGGGCGGGTTCATCGGGCTCGGCACCTCGCCCTCGATCAGCTTGTGCGCGCGCTCTGCTTCCAGCGCCGGGTTGGCGACCGGCACCGCTTCCAGCAGGGCCTGGGTATAGGGGTGGCTGGGGTTGCGGTAGAGCTGCCGGCGCGAGGCGATCTCGACGATCTTGCCCAGGTACATCACGGCAATGCGCGAGGAGATGTGCTGGACCACGGCCAGGTCGTGGGCGACGAACAGGGAGGTCAGGCCGAACTCCTCCTGCAGCTCCTCCATCAGGTTGATGATCTGCGCCTGGATCGAGACGTCGAGGGCCGACACCGGCTCGTCGCAGATGATGAAGGCGGGGTTCACCGCCAGGGCGCGGGCGATGCCGATGCGCTGACGCTGGCCGCCGGAGAACTCGTGCGGGTAGCGGTCGCCCATGTAGGTGTGCAGGCCGACCAGCTGCAAAAGCTCGTCGGTGCGCTGGCGATATTCGGCCTGGCTGCCGGCAAGCTTGTGCACCGTCAGGGGCTCGCCGATGATGTCGCGCACCTTCATGCGCGGATTGAGCGAGCTGTAGGGGTCCTGGTAGACCATCTGCATGCGCTGGCGCATGGGCCGGAGCTCGGTGCGGTCGAGCTGGGTGATGTCCTGGCCCTCGAAGACGATGCTGCCGCCGCTGGCGGGGATCAGCCGCAGCGTCGCCAGGCCGGTGGTCGACTTGCCGCAGCCGCTCTCGCCGACCATCCCCAGGGTCTCGCCCTTGTAGATATCGAAGGTGATGCCGTCGACGGCCTTGACCACGCCGACCTGGCGGCGCAGCAGCCCGGCGGCGTGCACGGGAAAGTGCACCGACAGGTTCTCGACCGAGACCAGCTTCTCGGGCGCGGGTACGGGCGCAGTGGCGTCGGACTCAATCACTGACATCGATCCAGCAGGCCTTGTAGTGGCCGCCACTGACCTGCTCCAACAGCGGCTCGTCCTGGCGGCAGCGGTCCTCGGCGAAATGACAGCGGGGGTTGAAGGCGCAGCCGGTCGGCACGTTGGCCAGATCGGGCGGGGCGCCGGGGATCGGAATGAGCTTCTCCTTCACGTCCTGATCGAGCTTCGGGATCGAGTTCATCAGGCCGATCGTGTAGGGGTGGCGGGGCTGCTCGAAGATCTCCCGCGCCGTGCCCTGCTCGACGATGCGGCCGGCGTACATGACGTTGATGCGGTCGGCATAGCGGGCGACCACGCCGAGGTCGTGGGTGATCAGGATCAGCGAGGTATCGCCCTGGCGGGTCAGCTCCTTCAGGAGCTCCAGCAGCTGGGCCTGAACGGTCACGTCGAGGGCGGTGGAGGGCTCGTCGGCGATGATCAGCTTCGGCTCGCAGGCCATGCCCATGGCGATCATCACCCGCTGGCGCATGCCACCGGAAAACTGGTGCGGATAGTTGTCGAGGCGCTTGTCGGCCTCGGCGATGTGGACCTTGCGCAACAGGTCGCGGGCCTTGTCCAGGGCCTTCTCAAGCGTCGTCTTCTTGTGCAGCTCGATCGGCTCGGCGACCTGCCGGCCCACCGTCAGCACCGGGTTCAGCGAGGTCATCGGCTCCTGGAAGATCATCGCGATCTTGTTGCCGCGCAGATCCTGGACCTGCTCCTCGTCCATCTCCAGCACGTTCTCGCCCTCGAAGGTGATCTCGCCTTCGATGATCTCGCCCGGCGGGTTGGGAATGAGGCGGAGGATCGACATCGCGGTGATGCTCTTGCCGCTGCCGCTCTCGCCGACGATGGCCAGGGTTTCGCCGCGGGCGACATCGAACGACACGCCGTCGACCGCCTTGACGACCTTGCCGTCGGCGAAGAAGTGGGTGTGCAGGTTCTTCACTTGCAGCAACGGGGTCACGGCGCCGCTCCCAAACGTGAACGCGGAGAACTGGGAAGAAAAGGCGGGGCGCCGGCAGGCTCGCGCCGGCGCCCCGTGCAGTAAGCGGCGAGCCTAGCGGCCCATCTCTTTCTTCAGCTTCTGGTCGATCCAGATCCGGGCGTAGATCGGGCCCGGGCGGATCGCGCCGACCGACATTTCGCCGTGATAGTTCTTCACCCACGGCCACCAGGCACGATAGGTGAACTGCGTCGGCAGCCAGACGTAGGGCACGCGCTCCTCGATGACGTAGTTGCTCATGTCCCGGACCATCCGGTCCTGCTTGGCCTGGTCGGTCTCGGCCAGGGCGGCGTCCCACATGGCGTCATACTTGTCGTCCGCGTGCATGGCGGAGTTCCAGGTCTGCCCGCCCTTGAGGTAGGCCCTCAGCGCCGTGAACGGATTATTGTCGGCGACCTGGATCAGGTAGCCGGCCGTCTGCGTGTCCTTGCGCATCTGCGAGCGGTAGGCCGCGTACTCCAGCGGCTTGGGGATGAGCTTGACGCCGACCACGTCGAAATAGGCCTGCAGCATCGGCACCAGGTCCACGTGATAGGGATTGGCGGTCGAATACTGCATCTCGAACTTGAAGCCGTTCGGATAGCCGGCCTCGGCCAGCAGCTTCTTGGCCTTGTCCGGGTGGTAGCCGAACATCTCCTGGGCCTTCGGCGACAGCTTCTCCAGCGGCGTGTAGACGCTGGTCCAGCCCTTCGACATCGGGAAATTGAGGACCTCGCCCTTGCCGTTCAGCAAGGCATCGAGGATCTCCTGCTGGTTCACCGCCAGGTTCATCGCCCGGCGCACCCGCACGTCGTCGAACGGCTTGGTGTCGTTGCGCAGGGCCAGCAGCTGGAAGTTCGGCGCCATGTCGCCCTTGATGATCAGGTCGGGGGCCGACTTCTTCAGCTCGTCGACGAACTGCCAGCGGATCAGCTCCATCATGTCCGCCTTGGCGGTGCGGATGGCGGCAATCGCCGTCGCCTCGTCCTTGATGAACATGTACTCAACGCCGGCGTTCAGCGGCAGCTTGTGCTCCTTGCCGTCGATGGTCTGGCTGTCCCAGTAGTTGTCGTTGCGGGCGTAGGTCACCTTGCTGCTCTTCTTCACGTCGGTGACCATGTACGGCCCGGCGCCAACCGCGTTCTTCCAGTCGGCGCGCGCCTCGTCGTCCAGCTTGTGCCACTCGGGCGGCACGATCGGCGAGAAGTAACCCCAGCCGAAGCGGTACGGCCAGTTGCCGTTGTAGGAGCTGAGGTAGGCGGTGGCCTTGTACTTGCCTTCCGTCTTCCACTCCTTGACGAAGTCCCAATAGGTCGGGATGTAGCGCTTCTGATCGCGCATAAGGGTGAAGTGGTAGACGACGTCCTCGGCCACGACCTCGCGCGGCTCCATCACGCCTTCCTTGCCCATCCACATCACGCCTTCGCGGATCTTGAACTCGATCCGCAGCGGGTCCTTCTTGACCTCCCAGCTCTCGGCGATCTCACCCTTGGTGTCGTCGGGCGGGATCCAGCCCGGGGCGATGAACTTGTTGCTGCCGCCGCTGACGGGGCCGCGATCCAGGTCGCCGGCCATCAGCTGGGTGGTGTGCAGGCCGTCAAAGCTGGTCTTCCAGGCCCAACGGTGGAAATCCCAGGTCAGCGGATTGAGGGTGCGGTAGCGGGTGATGATCTTCACCGTACCGTCTGTTTGAGGCTCCTCGGCCCAGACCGGCGAGGTCAGGCCGACGGCCACGGCAACGACGCCCGCGGCGCCTGCCTTCAGCCATTTATGTTTCATGCTTCGATCTCCCTTGCTCCCAATAACGTCCAATGCCTCGACACCGGTTGTTGCCCCGGTTGTGTTCTGCCACGCCTCATTTGCGCCGGGCGATGCCGCCGCCTTTGTAGGATGTCCCGCCGCCGCGCAGCCGCGGATCCAGAAGGTCGCGCAGCGCGTCGCCGAAGACGTTGATGCCGTAGACCACGACGGTGATCGCGACACCGGGAATGATTGCCAGCCACGGCGCCTGGAACATGTAGCTGCGGCCGTCGATCGACAGCATGCCGCCCCAGCTCGGCGCTGGCGGGGGAATGCCCAGGCCGAGGAAGCTCAGGCCGGATTCGGCCAGGATCACCGCCGCCAGCCGGGTCGTGAACAGGACGATGATCGGCGCCATCACGTTGGGCAGGATGTGCATCAGCAGCACCCGCCAGGTCGGCGTGCCGATCGACTGCGTCGCCTGCACGTAGACGTTCTCGCGCACGCTGATGACGGCGCCGCGGATGATCCGCGAGCCGGCGATGCCGTAGAGCAGGCCGAGCACGAAGATCACCTGCCACATGCCGGGCCCCAGGACCGAGACGGCGACGATCAGGATGATCAGGTCGGGAAAGCTCATCCAGGCATCGACGAACCGCTGCACCAGCATGTCGAAGCGGCCCCCGAAGAAGCCAGTGGTCAGGCCCAGCCCGACCGAAATGATGATCGACAGGGTGGTGGCCGAGAAGGCGACGATGACCGACAGCTGGGCGCCGTAGACCATGCGGCTGAACAGGTCGCGCCCGAGCTGGTCGGTACCCAGCCAGTACTCCGCCCCGGGCGGCGTGTTGCGGTCGATGGGGTGAATGACGTTGACGCCGTCGATGGCGATGAAGTCGGCGAACACGCCGACCACCAGCAGGGTCAGGAAGATCGCCCCGCCAACCGCCCCCAGCGGCTTCTCGCGGACCAGCCGGATCAACAGGTCGGCGAAGAAGCCGCGTGGCTTCGACGGCTTTGCCGCCACCCGGGTGCCTAGCGTGGTGTCAGCCATAGTGCACCTTCGGGTCCAGGTAGCCGTAGCAGAGGTCGACGATGAGGTTCACGACGATGACGATGAAGCCGACGATCAGGAACACGCCCGTAATGATCGGGTAGTCGCGGACGAACACGGCATCCAGCAGCAGCTGGCCCATGCCCGGGATGGTGAAGATCTGCTCGATGATCACGGTGCCGCCGAACAGGATCGGGACCAGCAGGCCGATCAGCGTGACCACCGGGATCAGCGCGTTCTTCAGGGCATGACGCATGACCACGACGCGCTCGGGCAGGCCCTTGGCCCAGGCCGTGCGCACGTAATCCTGGCGCAGCACCTCCAGCATCATCGTCCGGGTCATGCGCATGGTCACGGCCGACAGGGCGAAGCCCAGGATCAGGCTGGGGATGATGAAGACCTGCAGGTTGGCAATGGGATCCTGGAAGAACGGCACCACCTCCGTCGGCGGCGACCAGCCCCACCACATCGCCGGCAGGATAACCACCATGGTGCCGATCCAGAAGCTGGGCACCGCCAGGCCGAGGATCGAGATCGTGCGGCCGACATAGTCGCCCAGGGTCTCCTGGCGCACCGCCGAGTAGATGCCGATCGGGATCGCCACTGAAAGGGCGATGATCAGGGAGAGAATGCCAAGCTCGAGCGTATACGGCATGCGCTCGGCGATGTCGTCGATCACCGGCGTGTTCTGCCACAGCGAATTGCCGAAGTCGCCGCGCGAGACGATGCCGCCGATCCAGTCGAAATACTGGACGTAGATCGGCTGATCCAGGCCCAGGGCCTTCTCCAGCTCGACCCGGTTTTCCTTGGTTTCCGCGCCGAAATCGTTCTCGGTCAACATCAGGTCGATGATGTCACCCGGAACCAGCCGCACCACCGAGAACACGATCATGCTCGCGAACAGGAGCGTGGGAATGAGGGCGATCAGGCGCCGGATCAGGTAGCTGTACATTGCCAGCTACCCGCCGCCGCCGGTCGACGGTCGCGGCCTTGGGGCCATCTCCGTTTCCTCCCTGTCGCCGCCGCGTCATGGCCGGAGCGCCATGGGGCCGCGTGCCTGACAATTGTCAGGCGCAGAGATTGTCGGAGACGGCGCGCGCGGCTGTCAAGCGAACGCGCGCCCGGCGTGTCCGGTTGGATGCCTCAGAGAAAGGTCGGATCGGTCTGCTGCTCGAGCAGCACCCGGCCGGCGAGCTCGTAGGACGGCGGCGCGATCATCATGTGCTGGGTCATGGCGTGGGCATCGCGGAAGCGGCGCTGCAGCGGCGAGGCCAGGAACAGCGCCGAG
>Ga0056121_1000299_pt1 | contig 14018 bp, 9 predicted proteins | sample WorMetHEROISLAND_FD_83872 | JGI IMG/M metagenome (GOLD analysis project Ga0056121, IMG submission 83872) | Marine gutless worms symbiont microbial communities from Max Planck institute for Marine Microbiology, Germany - Olavius sp. 1 HERON ISLAND ...
ATCAAAGCCCATTGACGATCCGTAATTACAAAACGCTCCGTCGTCATCTAAACCTCCTTCGAAAGGTAGCTTGAATCACAAATCTCGACGGTTGGGAATCCTGAATCTCAACAGACCCTAGGTTTATTTGCGTTGATTTGCGGCTACTTTTTCCGTGATGATCCACTCGCTACCGTTCTCCCCGCGAGCGCATCGACAAAACCGCGAGGAAATCCATGCAGTTCATCGATCTTCAGGCCCAGTACCGCCAGCTCAGGGAACGGATCGACGCCCGCATCCAACGGGTGTTGGGCCACGGGCGCTACGTCCTGGGCCCCGAGGTCGCGGAGCTCGAGGAGCGGCTGGCTGACTACGTCGGTGTCAGGCATTGCATCGGCATTTCCAGCGGAACCGATGCCCTATTGGTGTCCATGATGGCTCTGGGCATCGGACCGGGAGATGAAGTCATCACCACACCCTTCACCTTCATCGCCACCGGCGAAATGATCGCCCTGCTCGGCGCGCGGCCGGTCTTCGTGGACATCGATCCGCGCACCTATAACATCGACCCGGACCTGATCGAGGCGGCCATCACGCCGCACACCCGCGCCATCGTACCGGTCAGTCTGTACGGTCAATGCGCCGAGATGGATGCGATCAATGCCGTCGCCCGACGCCATGGGCTACCGGTGATCGAAGACGCCGCCCAGAGCTTCGGCGCCACCTATCGGGGCTGGCACTCCTGCGCCCTGTCCACCATCGGGTGCACGAGCTTCTTCCCCTCCAAGCCGTTGGGCTGCTATGGCGATGGGGGGGCCTGTTTTACGGACGATGAGACCCTTGCCGTCAAGATTCGTCAGCTCTCGGCGCACGGACAGGACCGCCGCTATCATCATCCCCTGATCGGCATCAATGGGCGGTTGGACACGCTCCAAGCGGCGGTGTTGCTCGCAAAATTGGAGGTATTTCCGCAGGAAGTCGCGGCGCGGGAGCGGATCGGAAGGCGCTATACGGATCGCCTCGCCGACAGCGTTCAGGTCCCCTATGTGGAATCCTATAACAGGAGCGTCTACGCCCAGTACACGATCCGGGTCCAAGCCCGTGATGAGCTGGCCGAAAGGCTGAGGGAGGCCAGTATTCCTACCGCCGTGCACTATCCGGTCCCGCTGACGAGCCAACCGGCCCTCAGCGACCCGAACGCCCAGGTGCCGAACGCGACTGCGGCCGCCGGACGGGTGCTCAGTCTTCCCATGTCGCCCTGGCTGACCGAATCCGATCAGGATGCGGTGATCGAACAGGTTCGAACCGCGCAACTTGACAGGTTTTCAGCGCAAGACTAATCTGATAAAAAATCTGTCACTAGTGAACAATTGCAACATGAAACCCTTTACCTGCTCGGAAACCCAGTCAATGCAGAGCGGCTCCTGGCGGCCCGGCGCAGAAGTCGAGAGGACGGGATACCCTGGGAGGATGCGAAAGAGCGGCTTGGCCTGTGAGACAGCTGATCCTGGACCCCCAAGCACCGGAAGACCTGCAATGGTGGACGAGAACCGATAAGCGCGTCGCACTGAAGATTCTGCAGCTGTTGGAGGAAAGCGTACGGGAACCCCTTCGCAGGCAAAGGCAAGCCGGAGGCCTTGAAATTCGATCTTTCCGGGTGCTGGTCGCGCCGTATCGACGTGGCGCATCGTTTCGTTTATGAGGTCACCGACAGCAACATCCGCGTACTGTCTTGTCGGTTTCACTATCGGTGACCCCGGTGCGGACAGCAATCCTGAATGATTTGGCGCGGTTTGGGGGACCGGACGTGTTGGGTTACGGTGCGTTCAAGGGTGTTTGTTCCTTCAGGGTCGGGCAGCGCGCCTAACCCAACCTACATCAAAGCGAGGTCCGCGCGAGCCAGCAACACGGCAGGAATCGGAGCGCCGCCATCCTGGCGGCCTTGATTCGCCGGCAGGATGCCGGCGCTCCGGATAGATTGCGTCAAGACGCCGGCATGACCCAAGCAGACGATCAGCGAGCCTTGGTGCGTCGAACGCAATACCTCAATCTTTTCCCTCCGGACAATGCCGAATAATTCAGATCGCTGAAATTTAAGGTGACAACCCGCTTGACGAACAGTGCGCCCAGGGGCAGCGAGATGAGCAACTTCCTCAATGTTCCCAAATGCCCTCCCACCAGGCTCCCTTGTCACCCTTGGATCCAGCGTTGGTTGCAGACCGCCGCGGCAGCTTCATCCGGGCGCGGATGTCCTTGATATCCCAGCCGGTCAAGCGGGCAAGATTGTGGGCCTCCTCCTTCAGGCGCTCCGGCAGTGTCTCGTTGAAATAGCGCTTGGCCGCCTCGCAATCGACATTGCCTCGCCAGGGGTGGCGGATCACATAACGCCCCTGGAAATTATCGCGGTTGCCGGTCACCTGAAACCGTAGGTCCTTCGGGAAACGGGCGCGGTCATAACGCAGATGGAGACGGGTGATATAGACACCCTTCGCCCCCGGTACCGGAGGCGCGATGCGCGGGGCCGGTCGAGACCTCGGAGCCGGACGGCGGTCATCGAGCCAGAAGACGCCCAGCTCCCGTAATTCCTGATTGCTCAGGGGATCGGCGGCGCAGGGATCGCACCAGTTCATGTCCCAGGCGTATTCGAGAAAGACCGTGCGGCCGCCTTCCTTGGCGACTTGGGTGCGGAATAGGTCGCGGTAAAAATCGGCGAACTTGCCCTCTTCCTTGATATAGACGGGGATGTCGATGTCCGCCGGTAGCTTGACGGTACGGTAGTTGGTGGTCTCCACCCGCCCCTTGCGGGTCAAGGCATAGATGAACAACTCCTGTGGCCCTCTGGCATTGACGGTGCCGAGCCGGATCGGCAACATGAATCTGCGATGGCTATAGGCGATCTGCAGTGGTCTCAGATAGCTGTATTTCCCTTTGCGGTAGCTCTCCAGATTGATCTTGGCCACGAAGAATTTCATACCCTGTTTCAAATAGCTGCCGACCACCGGCCGCGCGCCTGGGGGCAGCTTGTAACCATTCTCCGTGAGCCAGGTGACGAGGCCGTTGCTCTCCTTGGCCGAGAGGATCAGGATGTCGTATTCACCGACCTGGTATTCGGCCTCGATGGTGACGCTGAGACTCTTCGCGCGTTGGCGGGCAACCTTGGCCTTTGCCATCGGGACGGCGGCCATCGAGGCGGGTGCGGCCATCTCGTAGCGCAGGCAAGGGTCCTCATCGAAATACTCCACTAGCCGGGGCGCCGAATAGGCGTCCAGATGCTCCAGGATCGCCTTCTCCGTCACATGGATCTGCCTTTTCCGCAACACCTTGGGCACCGGTACCACCATCGCAAACTCATCCACATCGCCTTGGAAATCGTTCGCCATAGTGATGACGTTCTTGTCACCGTCACGCACCATCACCACCTGGGATGCGCGGTTGAAGAGCTTGGTGTCCGCCTTGGCGACATAGAAGCCGCAGAAGGCGGAGGCGAGGTTCGGCGCCGTCAAGAGACACAGCAGTAGCCAATGGATCGGTTTCATGTTCATGAATGACTCCCGGTGCCGGGCCAGACAAAGGCCCGGCCCGGTAGGTGTTGGTTGATCAGCAAGGTCAATGGTGAAGAGAGAATCAGGGCATAGAGAAAGGCGTTCGGGATAAAAAACAGATACTGCAGCGTCCAGCAGAGCAGCGCAACCCAGGTACCGTAGAGGAGGCAACCGGCCATTGACGCGGGTGTGGTCTTGGGATCCGACAGCATGAAGAAGGCAAAGATCAGCAAGGCGCCGTTCTGCAGCTGGTGCAGGGGGATCTGCCAAGGGTCGCCGAGCCAGGCGGCGTACCCGAAGAGCGTGAGCGCATGGACGGCGCCGAACGCGAGGGTCGTCGCCATGCGGGTCGGGCCGATCAGTAGGATCAGGCCACCACCTGCCGCCGACAGCAGCAACCAGATATCGCGGCCCCACTGACCCGGCGTGACCCAGGCCACGTCGCCGATCAGGATCACTACCACGATACCCAGGGCCGAAGGATTGAACAGGTGACGGCGGCGCACCGTCACCAGAAACTTGCTCACAATCGCAATCAGAACCGCAAGCAGCAGCCAGCCGAGCGCGTTCGAGCGCAGCAGCAGCAGGATCGACAGGGCGCTGTTGGCCGCGCTGAGAAGATTAGCCGGCAAGTGATAGCGGCGGGTGAAAAGGAGCTGCAGCAATCCGGCGAGCGCCACCACCGCGACGATACGCGCCGGCGAGATCTCGAATTGGAGCTGCAGGATGCCGAGCAACAATAAGGCAATCTGCACCGCCAGCTGATAGTAGCGCGGGTCCATGTGCAATGATTTGATCCTAGTACGGATGCTCTCAACGACCGGTAACATTGAACCCGCACGACTCCACTCAGTTCACGACCGGAAGATTTATCCGCAAATCAACGCAAATGGATCAAGAGCCATTGATGAAAACCGTATTTTTCGAGGTGCTCGATAGCGAATCGATTGCAGTCGATTTGCGTCTATTGGCGTTCATTGCTTCAATAACTTTAGTGCGCGAAGCGCATCATAGTTGAAACTATGGACTTTAAGTCCCTTCACTTTCAGTCCGTGGCTTGTCCACGGAGGAGGGCTTTAGTCCTCCAGACTATGGACTTTCAGTCCATAGTGGTTGATGCGGCAAAAAATAATTTCCCTATAGAAAAATCAGTTTCGTTGAAGTCGAGCAAATTGTCGGTGGGCACAGCCCACCCTACTTTGCGGTTCAAAATGGCTCAAAGAGAACCCGAACGCCAACGGTTCGCCACCCGATGGACCAGCTCCATCGGCACGAACTCCTGTTCCAGACGTCCCTGCTCCCGGTCGTAGAGGTCCCGATATAGGGCCTGCTCCTGGGTATCGAGTCCGGCAGGCGGTTGGGGATCTGCCCTGACCGGCTCGACGACGGCATGTTCCAGCGCGAGCGCCGAGAAGGTGGCTGCGTCCATCATCAGGGCCTTGAGATGCGGCCGCTGCAGGCGGGCCGTCGCCAACATGCTCAGGCCCCAGGTATCGAGATCGTCCCAGTACGCCAAGGCCCGATCATCCAGCCAAGGGGCCTGCAGCCAGCTCAGGTTTAGCCCGGCGCCCAGGACGGCGATAGTCCCCGGCAACGGCGGCAACTGGTAGAGGGAACGCTCGTTCTCGGCCGCTATCAGGTGGCTGACGGGCAGATCGGATCGGCACAGCTCGCTGCTATGCAGTCGCAGCTGCTCGAACGGCAACAGGTCCGGCTCCAGGGGCGCCACCAGCAGCCAATGCTCGCCCTCGTCGAGCGCCCCGAGAAAGCCTTCCAGCCCCTGTTCCGCGACGGCGGGGCCGAAGCGCAGCTCCAGCAGTCGGGTCAGGAGGGGGCGATTGCGTTCGAAGAATTTGCTGTCGCAGCCGGCGATCGATAGGGCCCGCAGCGGGCGTCCGTCGGCGCAGCCCGGCGTCAGTCGATCGGCCACGACGCAGACCCGGATGGTCTCCTCCGCCCCCCGTGCCAACAGTTGCTGACGTTGCTGGACGATGAGCGGATGGAACTGGGGATCGACCGCGGCGATGACACTGGATAAAAGACGGTATTCCCGACGAATGTCGGCATCGGCCATGGCCTCGACCCATTGTTCCAGCGAGTGCAGTACCCAGCTGACCGGGAGCTCGACGGCAGCAGCCAGCGAGGCTTCGGTAGCTCACCGCCTCCCAACGCACCTCGCCAGCGTTCGATGTGGGCCCGCACCGCGGCGATGTCACACCGCGGCGATGTCACCGGCCACGAGGGCCGGCGCCGGCTTGCCGATGGGCAGGGTCAAGGGCCATTGGTCCTGCCTCAACAGCCGTCGGCGGCGGGTGCCGCCGTTGCGCCACTGGCCCCGGAGCTTGTCGCGCAAGGCGTCAGGCGTCCTCATCGGTTAGCGCAATCCTAAATGATTTGGCGTTGTCTGGAGGATTTGGCGTGTTGTGTTTCGACGCCCACCGGCTCGTTGATCGACGGCCAAGCCAGTGCTTGCGTCTCAACGCAACCTACGCCTATATTACCTTCCGTGCTGCCTGTTCGCGCGGGGAAACGCCTCGGGGGGCACGGCGTCCCTGCAAGCAAACAAGGAACGCGGCGTAACGCAACACGACGCTAAATGTCAACAGGGCCGAGTAAATGTCGGACACACCGCCCCCTGACGGCATTACCCAACACACTGACAGGAAGCTGGCGACCGGTAGCCGGCAGCTGCGCTCACCGCCCATCTGCACGGCTACCCTTTGCGTCTTTGCGGTTTAAATATACCTTTGTAGTTCAATCAGTTATTGCCCTTGGCCGCGATTCGGGCCAGGTCCTGGGCCTCGAAATCGAGGCCGAACTCCAGGCCGGGGTTGAGCGTGATGCCGTAACCGATGCCCAGTTTCTCCAGGATCCAGGTGAACTCGACGACCAAGCCGCCGCCATAGCCGGGGTAGTCCTTCACGAAGACCTTGGCGCGCTCGGGATTTGTGAACAACACCAGCACCTCTGCGCCGTCCTCGGTCCGGATCTTGAGCGGTTGGGCCTTGGTGTCGGCTGCAAAGCCGCCGATCTGGTACCGCTCGTAAATGGGCATGAAGACCTCGGAGCCGAGCAAGGTCCGGAGCAAGGACTCCGGCGGAATTCGATTCTCCTGCGCGGCCATAAGCTGGTGTCCCAGGTCGTTTTGGGGTTGGAAATCGGTGGTCACGTGGTTGCTCCTGGAATCAGCGTTGCTTGGGGAAGTCGGACTAGGGGCTTTGACATTTAGAAATGTAGGTTGGGCAAAGGGCCGGGGGTGGCCTGTGCCCAACAGGAATGGCTCTGCGAACCTGGGGAGTATCGCGGCCGTTTAGTATATGAAAACAATCGGTTAGAGTTAAATGTCAACATCCCCTAGACGCCTTACGCCGCCCTATTCAGGGGCTCGATCCGGGCTTGAATATCCTCGCCGGTCCGTTGCCGGGCCAAGTTCAGATCATAGCCGGTTTGCAGATTCATCCAGAATTGCGCCGATGTACCGAAATAACGCCCTAGCCGTAGCGCCGTATCGGCGCTAATACCACGCTGGCCGTGCACGATTTCGTCGATGCGGCGTGGCGAAACATGGATGGACTCGGCTAAGAAGCCGTCTGGTTAAAAGCAGTCCTGAATTATTTGGCGCTGTTTGGGGGATTTGGCGTGTTGCGTTCGACGCATAACGGTTTGTCGATCTACTTCGATGTTCGTGCCAGCGTCTTAACGCAACCTACACCTGTTCCGTATTCGTCCAGATATTCGGCGAGATGCTTACCGGGGTGGCTATGGGGGATATCGATATTCATCTTCCACCCTCAGTGATAATCGACGATTCACCCCGCCAGCTGCTCCATCCGGATCCGCACCACCTTGCCCGTCACGGACTCCAGATCCTCGATGCGGGCGAGGGCTCGGTTCATGCGGCCTTCACGGACCCGATGACTGAGCATGATCAGGGGCACATGGGTGTCGCCTGCCTGCGGCTCCTTCTGCTGGATGGCCTCGATGCTGATGCCCTCTTCCCCCAGGATGCCGGCGATGCGGGCCATGACGCCTGGCTGATCCAGGGCGATGACGCGCAGATAGTAGGCAGTCTCGACCTGTTCCATGGCCAACACGGGCATGTCCGAGAGCTCGTCAGGTTGGAAGGCGAGATGGGGGACCCGGTTGTCGCGATCGGTGGTGAGCGCACGGGTCACATCGACCACATCCGCCACCACCGCGGAGGCCGTAGGCATGGCGCCGGCTCCGGCCCCACAGTAGAGGGTGGGTCCTACCGCATCGCCTTTGATGAGAACGGCGTTCATGACGCCGTTTACGTTGGCGATCAAGCGCCGGTGGGGGATGAGCGTGGGGTGGACCCGCATCTCAATGCCCTGGTCAGTCTTGCGTGCGATACCCAGGTGCTTTATGGCATAGCCCAGGTCCGCTGCGTGGGCGACGTCCTGGGTCTCGAGCCCGGAGATGCCCTCGGTATAGGTCCGGTCGAACTGCAACGGGATCCCGAAGGCCAGTGACCCCAGGATAGTGAGCTTGTGGGCGGCATCGATGCCCTCCACGTCGAACGTCGGATCCGCCTCCGCATACCCCAGGGTCTGGGCCTCGGCGAGCACAGCGCCGAAATCCCGGTTCCGGTCCCGCATCTCGGTAAGGATATAGTTACCGGTGCCGTTGATGATACCGGCGATCCATTCGATGTGATTGGCCGCCAGTCCCTCGCGCAGGGCTTTGATGATGGGGATACCGCCGGCCACGGCGGCCTCGAAGGCCACCATCACGCCCCGCTCGCGCGCGGCGGCGAAGATCTCGTTGCCGTGCAGGGCGATCAGGGCCTTGTTGGCGGTGACCACATGCTTGCCGTTCTCGATGGCCCTGAGCACCAGCTCCTTGGCCGGCGAGTAGCCCCCGATGAGCTCGATGACGATCTCGGTGGCGGGATCTTCCACTACGGCCAAGGCGTCTTCCGAGATGCGTCCGATCCGGTCCAGACCACTGATGCGTTGGGGGTCGTAACTATGGGCTGCGGCATGGGCGATGCGGATCCCCCGCCCGGCCCGGCGGGCGATCTCCCGCGTGTTGCCGGTAAGCACGCTTACCGTGCCGCCACCAACGGTACCCATTCCCAACAAACCGATGTTCACCGGTTCCATGCGTCTTTACCTCCTCTCGTTCCGGGTAGTGCCGAGCATCGACTAGCATAACCGGATGACCAGCGCAGCTGGGCGTTCCGAGTGAATGCGCATGTTAGTTTTTGGAATTTTAGAATAGAAAAATATTCTCATTTTCATAGTCATTTTTTGCACCAACAATATTTATTTGAGATTGCTTGATAGAATCAAAAAATGATTTTTTTATTTGGTCAATCTTTGCTCTTCAAAAGCAAATATAGTTCCCTTTTAATAGCCTCTGGTGATTTACCTGAGGACTTAGAAACAACGGTGGTGTTATAGTTTTGTTGTTACCGGGTACGGGGAACCCGGCAAGACTCTCTACATGGGATGTTTCGAGGCGTCCTATATTCAGAAACAACAAAACTACAACACTACCGAAACAACATCTGATTCTCAAAGTATAACATCAAGCTAAGCGGCCGAAGGTCCGCCTGAGCTTTTTGTTAGGCGATCACTATCCAGGTACAAAGTATCCGGACATAAATCCAGTCCATTTCCCCACTGTATACTGCCTAAAAATGGCCTTACAGAATTAAATACTCCGCGATCATTTAATTGAGAAAAAATACCGTTATTTAAATAGGGTGATACATCAAATACCCCCTTTTCTCCATTATCAAAGACCAATGATAACGCATAGTCATCATTGGGGTGTACTTTTTTAACCCTCGGATTCATGAAAGCACCTCATCTTAGCGGTTATCCAGCTTCGCAAGCAGATCTTGGAAATGTAAACCGTTTCCTTTCCCGGCAAATGCATTTACCAACAACGAAGAAATCCTGTTAATCCTGTACTATTGGAAGAAAGCACGAACCACCAGGAATTGCTCATATGTTGAATTCTTCTTGGACTTTATCTTACGGATTCAGGATATATCTCAATGGCCGCGGGCATCGCATCGCAGCATATCGCGGATGCCGCGGACGGCCTGGCGGGTACGATGCTCGTTCTCAATCAGGCCGAAGCGCACATGGTCATCCCCATACTTGCCGAATCCGATCCCCGGCGAGATCGCGACCTTGGCCTCCCGCAGCAGCTTCTTGGAGAACTCCAGCGAGCCCAGCCCCCGGTAAGGCTCGGGGATCGGCGCCCACACAAACATGGTGGCCTTGGGTTTCTCGATCCGCCAACCCGCTGCCGCGAGCCCGTCACACAATACATCTCGGCGGCTCTGGTAGCGATCGCGGATCTCGGCCACACAGTCCTGGGGGCCCTCCAAGGCAGTGATGGCGGCCACCTGGATCGGCGTGAAGGTCCCATAATCCAGGTAAGACTTGATCCGCGCCAGGGCGGCGACCAGCTCCCGGTTGCCGCACATGAAGCCGATCCGCCAGCCGGGCATGTTGTAGCTCTTCGAGAGCGAGAAGGACTCTACCGCGACTTCCTCGGCACCCGCTACCTGGAGGATCGAGGGGGCCCGATAGCCGTCGAAGACGATGTCCGCATAGGCCAGGTCATGGACCACCCAGATACCGTGCTCGCGGGCGACGGCGACGACCTCCTCGAAATAGTCGAGATCCACACAACGGGTGGTGGGATTGCTCGGGAAATTGAGGACCAGCAGCTTCGGCTTGGGCCAGGAGTCCTGGATGGCCTTGTGTAGCTCGTCGAAGAAGCTCACTCCCGGTATCATGGGAACGTGTCGCACATCCGCCCCGGCGATGATGAAACCATAGGGGTGGATGGGATAGGCGGGATTGGGCACCAGCACCGTGTCGCCGGCCTCCATAGTCGCCAGGGCGAGGTGGGCCAGCCCCTCCTTGGAGCCGATAGTCACGATCGCTTGGGTGTCCATGTCCAATTGCACGCCGTAGCGCTCGCGGTACCAGCCGCAGATGGCGCGGCGCAGACGCGGGATGCCGCGCGAGACCGAGTAGCGATGCGTATCCCTGCGCTGGGAGACCTCCACCAGCTTGTCCACGATATGTGACGGCGTGGGCTGATCCGGGTTCCCCATGCCGAAATCGATGATGTCCTCCCCCCGCGTGCGCGCCTCCGCCTTCAGCTGATTGACGATGCTGAAGACATAGGGCGGCAGACGCTTGATGCTGCGGAACTCGTGATGGGGCACGACGCTGGACTCCTGGCAGGAAACGGCGCACTCAAACAAGGAAGAGTGTACCGCGACGGATGCAGGTTTCAAACATACCTGTTGCCCGACCTACGCCCAAGGCAAGGTCGGTCAATCCTGTCGGTCGACTTCACCCCAACCGCCGCCACCCGGCGTTTCGACCCGGAGGCGGTCTCCAACGGCTACCTCCAGGGCGACCTTTTCCGGCAGCTCGCGGTCGTTGAGTAGATTCCGACCCGGTCGCCCCGGCTCGCCGCCGGCGATCCCCCAGGGGGCATGGCGGCGGCGCTCCGTAATCAGGGAGACAGCGGCGGGGGAGAGAAATTCCAGCTCCCGCACCAGTCCGTCGCCGCCGGCCCGCTGCCCCGGTCCGCCGGACCCGCGGTGCAGAGCGTATCTTGTGACGCGCAGGGGAAAGCGGGTCTCCAGCACCTCGATGGAGGTGTTCAGGGTGTTGGTCATATGGGTCTGGACCCCCGAGTGTCCGCCGCCCATTGCCCCGGCCCCCATGCCACCGCCGATGGTTTCATAATAGTCCCAAGCGGCGCCGCCCATAGCCAGGTTGTTCATACTGCCGTGACTGGCTGCCGGGATGCGCTCGGGAACCGCCTGGGCCAGCGCCCCCATAACCACGTCCACGATGCGGCTGCTGGTCTCCACATTGCCCGCCGCCACCGCGGCCGGGTAGCGGGCGTTGAGCAGACAACCGTCGGGGGCCGTCAGACTTACCGGCCGCAGGCTGCCGGCACAGGCGGGCGTCTGGGCCGGCATGAGGCAGCGGAATACATAGAAGACGGCCGCCGCGGCGACCGCCAACGGACAGTTGATGTTGCCCGACACCTGCCCCGCCGTGCCCGTGAAGTCGACCTGAGCGGTTCCGTCCCGCATCCGAACCCGGACCCGAATCCGGATATCCCGGTTTCCCTGACCATCGTCGTCCATCAGGTCCTCGAAGTCATAGATGCCGTCCGGAATGGTCTCGAGGGCCCCTCCGGCCAGGCGTTCGCCATAGTCGTTCAAGGCCGCCAGGTCGTTTTGGAATATCTCGGGTCCACGCTGGGCAACGAGCTCGCCGAGCCGGGCCAGGCCGGCCCGATTGGCGCTGATCTGGGCGCGGAAATCACCCTCGGCATCCGCCGGGTTACGGGTGTTGCCGGTGATGGACGCCAGTAGTTGCCCATCGAGGGAACCGCGCCGCATCAGGTGCACGGGCGCGATGATCTGCCCCTCTTCATGGATCGAGCGGGAGATGGGCATGGAGCCGGGTGCGCGTGCGCCGATGTCCGCGTGATGGGCCCGATTCACCACGAAGGCAACGAGCCGGCGACCGACGAACAGCGGCGCGATGACGGTCACGTCCGGCAGGTGGGTCCCACCCAGGAAGGGATCGTTGAGGATCACCATATCGCCCTCATCCCACTGCATGGCGGCGACCACGGAGGCCATGGCAAAGGCCATGCTGCCCAGATGGACGGGGATGTGGGCGGCCTGGGCGCAGAGCTCGCCGGCGCGATCGAATACGGCACAGGAGAAATCGAGCCGGTCGCGGATGTTGGGGGAGAAGGCGGCGTTGCACAGCACCGCCCCCATCTCGTCACAGACCGCCTCCAGGCGGCTGGAAAAGATGCTGAGCTCTATGGGGTCCAATGCCGGGGAAGCCAGGGATTGCCTCCGATCCTATTTAAGAAGCTGTCTGGCTAAACGTGTATCGGCTGCAAATGTCCCAAACTGGTCCCTTTTTCCGTGCTTTCTCGTTAAATAGGCCGGCTATTCGCCTCGAAAGCGCGAAAAAATGCCCTCAGTTTGGATCATTTTCGCTACGATCCATTTTAACCAGACAGCTTCTAAGGTTTCACGACAAATCGTTCAGGACCGCACCGATGACCGGCAAAGAGCCGGGAGCTTTTTCCAAATAGTACAGGATTAACAGGATTTCCAGGATATTTGTATCTAAAACGTAAGAATCCTGTAAATCCTGTCCTATTAGGGTCTTGCGACAAAATCAACCGAAGATATCGGCGGTAATGTTCTTGAACCAGCTGTGGGCGTACTGCACTTCGCGCCACCGGGCCTCGGGGGAGGCATCCATGGGGGTCAGGCCACCGGCGCCCTCGACCCCGGCGATGGTCTTGCCGTCTGCGCTGAGCCGGTAGACCGCGGCCACCGAGACGGCCCAGTCCTTGCCGATGATGGAGTAGCAGGTATTGACGTAGGCGGGGGTTCCCGGCTCCTCGCCCTTGAGCATGGCAACTACCGCGGCCGCGCACACCTTGGCCTGGCTGTTGGCCGCGTAAGCGGATTTGGGCATCTTGGTGGCGATGCAGGCGTCGCCAACCACATGTACGCCTGGGTGTTTGGTGGACTCGAAGGTCTTCTTGTCCACCGGGCACCAGCCGCTCTCGTCCGTGAGATCCGAGACCTGGGCGATCTTGCCGGCCCGTTGCGGCGGAATGATGTTCAGGACGTCGGCCTTGATTTCGTCGCCGAAGCTGGTTTCCACCGTCATGCTGGCTGCATCCACCTTGACCACGGCCGCGTCCGGACCCGGCTGCCACTCGATCATGGACTGGTCGGTGCCGAAGCCATAGAGTTCTTTCCAACCCTGGGTGAACAAGCCCTGCTTGGAGAATTTCTGCTTGGCGTCCAGGATCAGGACCTTGGATTTGGGCTTGTGCTGCCTGAAGTAGTGGGCCATCTGGCTGGCGCGCTCGTAGGGTCCGGGCGGACAGCGGAAGGGATTCGGGGGCGGGGCGATGACGACGGTGCCACCGTCGGGCATGGCTTCGAGCTGGGCGTACAGGAGTCTGGTCTGCTCACCGGCCTTCCAGGCGTGGGGCAGCTTGCGGCTGGCCGCTTCGCTATAGCCCTCGATCCGGTCGTAGAGCAGCTCGATACCGGGGGCGACGACGCAGCGGTCGAAGGCATAGTCCTTGCCGCCGGCCTTGACGGCCTTGGCGGCCGGATCGACTCGCTCGGCGGTCGCGTGAACCACCTTGATACCCATGGCCTTGAGCTTGTCGTAGCCGAACTTGATGGTGTCGATGTCGCGGTCGCCGCCGAGCACCTCGTTGCTCATATAACAGGTGTGGTAGTGGGTGTTGGGCTCAATGACGGTGACATCCACCGAGGCATCCGCCAGCTTGATGTAACGGGCGGCGGTGGTACCACCGCTACCCCCGCCGACGACGACGACCTTCTTCTCAGCGGTGCCCAGGGCCAGGTGCGGAATGCCGACCACCCCAACAGCGGTAGCGGTCCCGGTGACCTTGACGAAATCG
>Ga0056121_1000300_pt1 | contig 13968 bp, 10 predicted proteins | sample WorMetHEROISLAND_FD_83872 | JGI IMG/M metagenome (GOLD analysis project Ga0056121, IMG submission 83872) | Marine gutless worms symbiont microbial communities from Max Planck institute for Marine Microbiology, Germany - Olavius sp. 1 HERON ISLAND ...
CACTGTGCTTGGTGATCGCTGCCGTCAACGTCGTCTTACCGTGATCGATATGCCCAATCGTTCCCACGTTCACGTGGGGCTTGGTCCTCTCAAATTTTTCCTTGGCCATCTTCCCGTCCTCCCTGTATTAAGCGGACTATGAGTAAGGTAACTATGCTTAAATATTGAAATTATTGAACAAAATGAGGTTGCCGGTATGCGGTTACCATCTAAAATGCGCGAAGGCCTTGTTGGCTTCGGCCATTTTATGCGTATCTTCCCGCTTCTTGACAGAGGCGCCCCGGTTGCTGGCAGCATCCATCAATTCCGCTGCGAGTTTCGAGGCCATCCCCTTTTCGGATCTTTTCCGGGCAAACCCGATGATCCAACGAATCCCCAGGGCTGTTCGTCGGGAAGGACGCACTTCGGTTGGCACCTGGTAGGTCGAACCGCCCACCCGACGGGATTTTACCTCGATCTGGGGCCGGACGTTCTCCACGGCCTGCTCAAAAAGCTTGACCGGGGATTCTTTGGTCTTCTCCTCGATAATATCGAAAGCGCCGTACAGGATTTTTTCAGCGGTACTCTTTTTCCCGTCACGCATGATCGACTTGATGAACTTGGCGACCAGTTTGTTTTCGAACTTGGCGTCCGGCAAAATGGGCCGCACAGGGACTTCTCTTCTTCTCGGCATAGGTCACACCACTTGTTGAAAGCTGTTATCTTCTATTTGTAGATTTATACCATTATATTACTTGGGCTTCTTGGCACCATACTTGGAGCGCCCCTGGCGCCGGTCTTCAACACCCAGCGTATCCAACGTACCCCGTACGATGTGATACCGGACGCCGGGCAAGTCCTTGACCCGGCCTCCGCGAACCAGGACAACAGAGTGCTCCTGCAGGTTGTGTCCGATCCCCGGGATATAAGCCGTGACTTCTATACCGGTGGTGAGCCGGACCCTGGCCACCTTTCGCAGGGCGGAGTTCGGTTTTTTCGGGGTTGATGTATAAACGCGGGTACAAACCCCTCTTTTCTGGGGAGACCCCTTAAGCGCCGGTGTCGTGGTCTTTTTCTTGACGCGTTTTCTACCCTTACGCACTAACTGGTTGATAGTCGGCATACTTTCCTCGTTCAATTCTCACATTTTTTATGGCTATACCGCGATGGGATCCGGTGAGATTCCGGCTGGAATCAAGCGAAAATCCGCGGGTTGCTAAAAAGCCGATATGTATACAGCCCTTTAGAACTTGTCAAGCTTTTTTGTAATAGTTTTTACCGTTTTATTGCCCCTCCGCCACCGGGGCGGTTTGGGTTTCAACATCCAGTTGACGAAATTGCCGCACACCGGTGCCGGCCGGGATCAGCCGGCCCATAATCACGTTTTCCTTCAGGCCGCTTAAGTAGTCCTGCCGGGCGGCGATACTGGCATCGGTGAGCACTTTGGTCGTTTCCTGAAAGGATGCCGCGGATATGAAACTGTCGGTGCTCAGCGAGGCTTTAGTGATGCCCAGGATGAGGGATTCCGCATACGCCGGCTTCAGGCCCTTATCGATAGCCAGCTGATTTATATCATCAAATCTGACGCGATCCACCTGCTCTTCCATAATGAATTCAGTATCACCGGGATCCATGATCTTAACCCGCCGCATCATCTGGCGCACGATCACTTCGATGTGTTTGTCATTGATCCGGACACCCTGAAGGCGATACACTTCCTGAACCTCGTCCACCAGGTAGCGGGCCAGAGCAATCTCACCCTTGATGTTCAGAATATCCTGAGGGATGGCACTGCCGCTGATCAACGGTTCACCGGCGCGCACATAATCACCTTCGTACACATTGATGTGTTTGCCTTTGGGAATCAGGTAGCTCTTGCTTTCGCCAACCCCGTCCACCGGATTAATGGTCACCTTCTGCTTGCCTTTCTTGGTAGCCTTGGCGATGGACACATACCCTTCGATCTCGCTCAACACAGCGATTTCTTTAGGTTTTCTAACCTCAAACAGTTCAGCTACGCGCGGCAGGCCGCCGGTGATGTCCTTGGTTTTCGTGGTCGCCCGCGGCAGTTTTGCAATGACGTCGCCGGCCCGGACCGCATCACTCTCTTCGACCAGGATGATGGCGTCCGTGGGCAGCATGTAACGGGCCATGCCCGAACCGCTGGGCAAGGAGGCTGTTTTTGATTCGGTATCCTTGATGGAGATCCGGGGGCGCTCCTCGCCGCTTTTGGATTCACCGATGGTTTTACTGGATTTACCGGTAACCGGGTCGACCTTTTCATGCAGGGTTTTGCCGGGAATGACATCGCCGAATTTGACGACACCGTCCACTTCGGTGATGATCGGGGTTGCAAAGGGGTCCCAGGTAGCCAGCAGGTCACCAACCGTCACGTTCTGGCCGTCGTCCACCTGGAGGTGGGCGCCGTAGATAACAGGGAATCGTTCACGCTCGCGGCCGGTTTCGCCCAGAATGGCAAACTCCCCACCGCGTCGATTCATCACCACCCTGTCTCCCTGGGCATTTTTCACAACGTTCATATCGATAAATTTGACTTTACCGTCCACCCGAGCCTTGATATCGGCCTGCTCCACCCGGCGACTGGCAGTACCGCCGATATGGAAGGTCCGCATTGTCAACTGGGTGCCGGGCTCGCCGATGGATTGGGCCGCCAGAATACCGACGGCCTGTCCCATCTCAACCGACTGACCATGAGCCAGATCGCGGCCGTAGCATTTGACACACACACCTGTTTTGGTTTTGCAGGTGAGTACCGACCGGATTTTGACCGACGTCAAGCCGGCGTCTTCGATCTGCTTGACCTCGTCCTCCCCCAGTTCAACGCTGGTACGGATCAAGACATCATCGGTAAACGGATCAAGAATATCTTCGGCGGTCACCCGGCCCAGAATTCTCTCGCTGAGCCTCTGGATGACCTCACCACCTTCCATGAGGGGCTCCACGGTGACGCCGTCCGCGGTACCGCAATCGTACTCGGTCACCGCGCAGTCCTGGGCCACGTCAGCCAGCCGCCGGGTTAGATAACCCGAGTTCGCGGTTTTCAACGCGGTATCCGCCAGCCCCTTGCGGGCGCCGTGGGTCGAGATGAAGTACTGCAGAACCGACAGCCCTTCACGGAAATTGGCCTGAATCGGCGTTTCGATAATTTCGCCGGACGGTTTGGCCATAAGACCGCGCATCCCGGCCAACTGGCGCATCTGATCCTTACTGCCCCGGGCGCCGGAGTCGGCCATCATGTAGATGGGATTCATACTTTCAGTGAACAACTGCTTACCGCCGGCATCCAACACCGGGTTACCTTCATGGTCGATCAAGAGCTCGTTTTTCATGGAGGTCATCATCTCGTTGGCCACGTCGTCGGTGGCCTTGGCCCAGATGTCCACGACCTTGTTGTATTTTTCACCCGGGGTGATGAGACCTTCGATATACTGCTTGTCAATATGACCGACCCGGTTTTCGGCATTCTTAAGAATGTCCCACTTGCTGTCCGGGATGATCATGGCGTCGATGGAGATGGACAGCCCGCCCTCCGTTGAGTACCGGTAGCCGATGTCTTTCAAACGGTCAGAAAGAATGACGGTGGCCTTGGGTCCCAGGTTGCGGTAAGCATAATCGATGAGTTCTCGCAGCCGCTTTTTGTCCATGACGTGGTTCACCGCTTCAAAGGGAATTTCCGGTAAGCGATCCATGATATGGAAGATGTTGTAGGTCTGTCCGTCATAGATGATGTTGCTGGAATCACCGGTATCCAAATCATATACGGCATCCACATCCTCTTCGTTTTCACAGAACACGCGTTGGAACTCATCCTTGCGGAAGAGCCCCAAATACCCTTCCTGTTCTTTGTCCTGGCTCTGAGAGAATTCGGCCACCGCGTCGGTAAAAGCCATGCCGTTTTTCAGAGCGTCCAAAGCCGCCACCGCATCCACTTCTTCATTTACCATGATACGACGCAGCTTCATGAGGTTGTCCTGGGGGATGACTTCCCACAACAAAATACGGCCGACCGTAGTATCCACGCGGTCCTCGCCAAAACGGACTTTGATCCGGGCATGCAGGTCCACCATCCCACCGTCGTACGCCACCCGAACTTCTTCCGCGTTGGCGAAAATCAGCCCCTCGCCACGCGCTCCGATGCTGGCCCGGGTCATGTAATAGATACCCAGGACGATGACCTGGCTCGGAACGATGATCGGGCTACCGTTGGCCGGTGAAAGAATGTTGTTGGAGGAAAGCATCAACACGCGCGCCTCAATCTGGGCCTCAACTGAGAGGGGCACGTGGACGGCCATCTGGTCACCGTCGAAGTCGGCGTTGAAAGCGGTACAAACCAACGGATGCAGCTGGATGGCTTTGCCCTCGATCAAGATGGGCTCAAAGGCCTGGATTCCCAGCCGGTGCAGGGTCGGCGCCCGGTTGAGCATGACCGGGTATTCCCGGACAACCTCGTCCAGGGTATCCCAGACTTCCGGGGTCCCGCGCTCCACCATTTTTTTTGCACTTTTTACCGTGGAAACCAGCCCTTTCTGCTCAAGCCGGTAGTAGATGAACGGCTTGAAGAGTTCCAGAGCCATTTTCTTAGGCAGGCCGCACTGGTGCAATCGCAGATCGGGCCCCACGGTAATAACCGTACGGCCGGAATAATCGACCCGTTTACCGAGCAGGTTTTGCCGGAAACGACCCTGTTTGCCTTTTAAGGTGTCGGAAAGTGACTTGAGGGGCCGTTTGTTGGTACCTGTAATCACCCGGCCGTGGCGACCGTTGTCAAAGAGCACGTCCACCGACTCCTGCAGCATTCTTTTTTCGTTGCGTACAATGATATCCGGCGCATTCAGGTCTATCAGGCGCTTTAACCGATTGTTCCGATTGATCACGCGCCGGTAGAGGTCATTCAGATCGGAAGTGGCGAACCGACCCCCCTCAAGCGGCACCAGCGGCCGCAGGTCCGGAGGCAATACCGGAATGACATCCATGATCATCCAGGTCGGATCGATCCCGGATCGCCGGAAGGCATCCACGATCTTGAGCCGTTTAGACAATTTCTGCCGTTTGGCCACCGAACCGGTGGCCTTGATATCTTCGCGTAGCTGCTGATATTCAGCGTCCAGGTCCAGATCGGCCAGCATGGCCTTCACCGCTTCGGCACCAATGCCGGCGTCAAACTGGTCATTGTATGTTTCCCGGGCTTCTTGATAGGCTTCATCGGACAGGAGCTGACCTTTGGTAAGCGGCGTGTCTTTCGGATCAATGACGATATAGTTGTCAAAATAGAGAACCTTCTCGATATTCTTCAAGGTAAGATCGAGAAGGTTGCCGATCTTGCTGGGCAGGCTCTTTAAGAACCAGATATGCGCACAAGGGGTGGCCAACTCGATGTGGGCCATGCGTTCGCGCCGGACTTTGGACTGGATGACCTCAACCCCGCATTTTTCACAGATGACCCCCCTGTGCTTCATGCGCTTGTACTTGCCGCAATTACATTCGTAATCCTTGGTAGGACCGAATATTTTAGCACAGAACAGACCGTCGCGTTCCGGTTTGAAGGTCCGGTAGTTGATTGTCTCCGGCTTCTTGATTTCACCATGCGACCACTTTAAAATCTGCTCCGGGGATGCCAGGGCGACCTGGACGCCGGTATATTTACGAGGATCGATCGGTTTTGCGAAGAAATCGTATAAAGTTTCCATTATATATCCCTATAATTAGGTTATTCTTCCAGTAGCGCCACATCCAGCCCCAGAGCCTGCAGTTCCTTGGTGAGAACTTTAAATGACTCCGGCAGGCCGGGTTCCAGAGAGTTCTGGCCTTTGACAATCTTTTCGTACATCCGGGTCCTCCCGGCCATATCGTCGGACTTGACCGTCAGAAATTCCTGGAGCGCATTGGCCGCGCCGTAAGCTTCCATGGCCCACACTTCCATCTCTCCCAGCCGCTGACCGCCGAACTGGGCTTTTCCGCCCAACGGCTGCTGGGTAACCAGGGAATAGGGGCCGATGGAACGGGCATGAATCTTGTCGTCCACCAGATGGTGCAGTTTGAGCATGTACATCGCGCCCACAGTGATTTTCTTGTCAAACGGCTCACCGGTCCGGCCGTCGTATAAGGTGGCTTGTGCCGTGCGAGACAAACCCGCCTCTTCCAGCAGGTCCTTGATTTCCGGCTCTTTGGCACCGTCGAATACCGGGGTGGCCATGTGGACGCCCTTGCGGTAATGGCCCGCAAACTCCATCAGTTCCTCGTCGACGAAACCATCGATCAGTTTTTTGGTGACGGCATCAGCGAAAATCTTCTTCAACTTCGTCCGAACCTGTTTTAGTTTCGCTTCTGCGAGCAGTTGGTTGAGCTGATCGCCGAGCCCCTTGGCCGCACGTCCCAGATGGATTTCAAGGACCTGGCCGACGTTCATCCGCGAAGGCACACCCAGCGGATTGAGCACCATGTCCACCGGGGTACCGTCGGCGAAGTAAGGCAGGTCTTCCTGGGGTAGAATATTGGAGACTACCCCTTTGTTGCCGTGGCGGCCGGCCATCTTGTCGCCCACCGATAGCTTGCGCTTCATGGCCACGTATACCTTGACCATCTTGATCACACCCGGCGGAAGGTCATCGCCTTTTTCAAAGCGGCTGACCATCTGGTCGAAGTTGTGACGTACTTCATCGCATTGGCGGTGGTACTGATCGATGATATTGTGCAGTTTTTCGATAAGGGCATCATCGGCCACGGCCAGGTCTTCCAACTGGGCAACAGGTATCCCGTCCAGGACTTCAGCGGAAATTTTGGTACCCTTGGTCAACAGGATCTTCTTGTCTTTTTTCAGCGGTGCTGTAATCGCCTTGCCGGCCAGTATTTCGGCGATCATGCTCCGGGCGACATCGCTGATAATTGCCAGTTCGTCGGCCATATTCTTTTCATAGACCGCAATTTCTGAATCTTCGATCTCACGGGCGCGATCATCTTTATCAGTTCCCCGGCGCGAGAAGACCTTGGCGTCAATGACAATACCCTGGACACCGGGTGGTACCCTCAAGGAGGTGTCCTTGACATCACCGGCCTTTTCACCGAAGATGGCCCTCAGCAGTTTTTCTTCCGGAGAGAGCTGGGTTTCACCTTTCGGTGTAATTTTTCCGACCAGGGCATCACCAGGGCCGACTTCGGCGCCCAGGCGGATGATGCCGCTTTCGTCGAGGTCTTTCAGGGCCTCTTCCCCGACATTCGGAATATCGCGGGTGATTTCTTCTTTCCCCAGCTTTGTATCCCGGGCAACGACCTCAAATTCTTCGATGTGTACCGAAGTATAGACGCCATCCCGGTGCAGTCTTTCGCCGACCAGGATGGAATCTTCGAAGTTGTAACCGCCCCAAGGCATAAACGCCACCGTCACGTTTTTACCGAGTGCCAATTCGCCCTTTTCTGTAGAGGGACCATCCGCAATGACTTCACCGGCCTCCACCACTTGTCCCTTTTTAACGATTGGCCGGTGGTTGAAACAGGTGTTTTGGTTGGAACGAATAAACTTTTGCAGGTTATAAATGGTTACCGGCTTTTCAATCGAGCCGTCCTCTGCCACTGGATGGCGCAATACGATCCGCGTTGCATCCACATCCTCCACGACCCCGCCGCCTCGAGCAACGATCGCTACTCCGGAGTCCCGGGCGACGACGCTTTCGATACCGGTGCCTACCAGCGGTGCTTCATTAACCAGCAATGGGACCGCCTGGCGTTGCATGTTGGACCCCATCAGGGCGCGGTTGGCGTCGTCGTTTTCCAGAAACGGAATCAGTGACGCGGAGACACTTACCAGCTGATTGGGGGAAACATCCATGAGTTCGATATCTTCAGGTTTAACCATCATGAACTCGCCGGCCACCCGCGAAGTCACGAGTGGATTGACGAATTTCCGTTTTTTATCCAGGGGCGCATTGGCTTGGGCAATCGGATGGTCCTGCTCTTCAAACCCACTTAGGAATTTAACGTCCTTTTTAACCGTGGAACCTTCGACCACGCTGTAGGGTGTTTCTATAAACCCGTATTCATTTACCCGGGCATAGGTACTGAGTGAAACGATCAAGCCGATGTTCGGTCCCTCCGGTGTCTCGATTGGACAGATACGCCCGTAATGGGATGGGTGCACGTCGCGGACTTCAAAGCCGGCCCGTTCGCGAGTAAGGCCGCCCGGCCCCAGCGCACTCAGGCGTCTTTTGTGGGTTGTTTCCGAAAGCGGGTTGGTCTGGTCCATAAATTGGGACAGCTGACTGGTTCCGAAGAATTCTTTGACTACGGCCGAGACCGGTTTGGGGTTGACCAGATCGTGCGGCATCAGGGCATCGACTTCCTGCAAGCTCATGCGCTCTTTGATGGCCCGCTCCATGCGCACCAAACCAATCCGATACTGGTTCTCCAGCAATTCTCCCACGGCGCGAACCCGCCGATTGCCGAGATGGTCGATATCATCCACCATACCTTGGGTATCACGCAACTCGACCAGGGTTTTGGCCGTGAGCATGATATCTTCCTTCCGCAGGGTTTTCAGGTCAATTTCAGAGTTGATCCCCAGGCGCGTATTGATCTTCAAACGCCCAACACCCGAAAGATCATAGTATGCGGATTTAAAGAAAAGGTGGTCTACAAAATCCTGCGCGACTTCTGGCGTAGCAGGGTTACCCGGCCGCAACCGGCGGTAGATGTCGATCAGCGCTTCTTCCTTGGTCTCCACTTTGTCAAGCAACAAGGTCTTGTGAATTGAGTCACTGCCGGCCACACCGTCTATCAACAAGATGTCGAGCTCTTTTATCCCGGCTTCGATAATTTTTTCCAGGTTTTCTTCGCCAATCATCTCGTTGGGATTAAGCAGTGGCACTTCCGGATCCGAGCCGACGACAGCATGGGCCGCGACTTTTCCAAGCATCTCACTAGCCGGCATGGGAATGCGTTCAATGCCGGCCGCCTCCATTTTCTTCATGGCCCGGGCACTGAAGAGACGGCCTTTTTTAACATACACATCGCCGGACTTGGGATCCTTCACGTCCATGCCGGCCCGCTTGCCCTTGAGCTGCTCCGGAACAAATGCCTTAAAAAACGATGTTTTCTCGATAAAGACTTTTTCAGTCTTATAAAAATAGGCCAGCAGGTCTTCGGTATTGTATCCAAAGGCTTTGAAAAGGATGGTTATGGGGAACTTGCGTCGGCGGTCGATCCTGATCTGGACGATATCTTTGGGATCGATTTCCATGTCGATCCAGGATCCCCGCACCGGGATGATTCGCGAGCTGTAGATAACCTTGCCGCTGGAGTGCGACTTGCCCTTGTCATGATCAAAGAAGACACCGGAAGACCGGTGCAACTGACTGACCACCACTCGTTCGGTACCGTTGATGACGAAGGTACCTCTTTCGGTCATCAACGGAATGGTGCCGAAATAGATTTCCTGTTCTTTGATATCCCGGATGTTGGAATACCCGGTTTCTTTATCGGTATCGTAGACCACCAGACGCACGGTGATCCGAATCGGTATCTCATAGGTCATGCCCCGGTGAATACACTCTTCGACACTGTGTTTCACTTCCGCAAACCGGTAAGATACAAATTCCAGGCTGGCGCTGCCGGTAAAATCTTTGATCGGGAAAACCGATTTAAACACGGCCTGCAGACCGATATCCCGCCGGTTTTCCGGAAGGACATCCATCTGTAAAAACCGCATAAAAGATTCCCGCTGAACACCAATCAGGTCTGGAATCTCTACAATTTTACTGATCTTGCCGAAGTTTTTCCTTATGCGCTTGCCTGCCAAGGGACGTTCCGACATAGTATCTCCATAATGAATGAGGGTTAATCAGTTGCGAGGCTATTTCGCAACGACATGGGGTTCCCGGCATTCCCTGCTGGTATTAGCGGGGTGCCCGGGAACCCTTTCGTGTGCAACGTACTACCGGAAGACAGGAACAGATTACTTGAGTTCGACCTGCGCGCCGGCTTCTTCCAGTTGGGCTTTGATCTTCTCGGCATCTTCTTTGGCAATGCCCTCTTTGACAGGTTTGGGCGCTTCGTCAACCAGCGCCTTGGCGTCTTTGAGGCCCAGTCCGGTAATGGCCCGCACTTCCTTGATGACCTGGATTTTCTTGTCACCGGCGGCGGTCAGAACAACGTCGAACTCGGTCTTCTCTTCAGCCGCACCGGCACCGGCATCCGCGGGGCCGGCAGCCATCATAGCAACCGGGGCGGCCGCCGATACACCGAATTTTTCTTCCATTTCCTTCACCAGCTCCGATAGGTCGAGAACTGACATGTTCGCTATAAATTCAATTACATCGTCTTTGGTAATATCTGCCATTTTCTTTTTCCTCCAAAGTTTTTACAAATAAGCTTGATTCATGGCCGCCAAACGGGCCTGTGTCATTGTGCGTTTCGCAATCAGGCCGCGTCCTTCTGGTCTTTCAGGGCCTGCAGGACATTGACGAAACCAGCCGGAATCGCGTTGAGCGTCCTTACCAGTCCAGTCGGCACACCATTGATAACGGAGAGCAGTTGCCCGATGAGCGCCTCTTTTGAGGGCAGCGAAGATAGCGCCTTGATGGCGCCCAGGTCCATCACTTTGCCATCCATGACCCCCAGCTTGATTTCGAGTTTCTCGTTTTCCTTGGCGAAATCAGTCAGCACCTTGGCAGGTGCCACCGGATCGTCATAGCTGATAGCTATCGCGTTGGGGCCTTTGAAGCTGTCTTTGATCAGATCGACATCAGTATCCGCAGCCGCACGTACCATCAGGGAGTTCTTGACAACCTTGAACTCAACGTCTGCTTCGCGCAATTTACGCCGCAGCGCATTTATGGTAGTAACATCCAGTCCCTTGTAATCGGTAACGATCAGGACCTTGGATTTGGCGAACCGTTCGTGCAGATCGGCAACAATGCTTTTTTTCTGTTCTAAATCCACTTTTTATTCCACCTCCTTTCTCATCTGTAAAAACCGGAGGTGAGTGTCATATCGCACCCCCATCTCGGTAGGCCGGCAAATGCCGATTAAACACACACTGTGAACCTACGGTCTTTGACAGGTTATTGAACTGCTATGTTTAAATGAGTTTTAACCCCACAGTAAACTTGGCGCTTGCGGTGTAAACCACTGTATCCCGGATAGGTGGCCGGGACGAACAGCGTGGATTGCACCAGATTCAAGCGCTGCAAACTGAAAGACAGGCCTTATTTCACCAGATCTTTGATACTGGCCGTATCAACCTTGATTCCGGGTCCCATAGTGGTGGAGATAGCAAGTCCCTTAAAGTAGGCCCCCTTGCTGGAAGCTGGCTTGAGTCTTGATAGCGTATCGAGAAAGGCGGTTACGTTTTCCTTGATTTTCTCGGCGCCAAAGGACACCTTTCCCATGGGAACGTGAACGATACCGGCTTTTTCAACCCGGAAATCGATCTTACCGGCTTTGAGTTCATTTACAGCCTTGGCCACATCGAACGTCACGGTTCCGGTCTTCGCGTTGGGCATCAGTCCCCGCGGCCCCAGAATCCTTCCGATTTTACCCACCGAACCCATCATGTCGGGAGTAGCCACAGCTTTGTCGAAGTCGAGCCAGCCGTCCTTGATTTTCTCGATAAGCTCATCATTGCCGGCATAATCGGCACCCGCGTCCAGTGCTTCTTTCTCTTTCTCTCCCTTGGCAAAAACCAACACCCGTACCGTTTTGCCCAACCCGTTGGGCAGGACAACCGTACCCCGGACCATCTGGTCCGCATGCCGGGGATCAACCCCCAGGCGCACAGCCACGTCTACGGTTTCGTCAAATTTTGCGTAAGAGGTTTCGATCGCCTTCTGGACAGCAGTGTCAACATCATGCTTTTCCTGGCGGTCAATCTTCTTTTGAGACTCCAGATATTTTTTACCCCGTTTCGGCATCTTTCTCTATCCGCTCCTTGATTGAGTGCTTTGCACCATTTGTATTCCCGGTAAGAACCGGTTCGCAAAAGTTTTAATCAGCCGACATCAATTCCCATGCTACGCGCAGTCCCCGCAATTATTTTGCAAGCGGCGTCCATGTCGTTGGCGTTCAGGTCCGGCATCTTGATCTTGGCGATCTCTTCGACCTGCTCACGGGTGACCGAACCAACCCGGTCGCGCTTTGGATCTCCGGCGCCCTTGGCAACTTTGGCCGCTTTTTTCAACAGCACCGCCGCGGGAGGTGTCTTGGTGATGAATTTGAAGGTCCGGTCCTGGAAAACCGTGATCACCACCGGAATAATCATGCCTTCATCGTTGGCAGTCCGGGCATTGAACGCCTTACAAAAGTCCATGATGTTCACCCCGTGCTGCCCAAGCGCGGGCCCTACCGGGGGAGACGGATTGGCTTTGCCGGCTGCGATCTGCAGTTTTATCTGTGCCATTACCTTTTTTGCCATTTGCTTTATACTCCTAATGCTCTATTTTTCAGCTCTGTTTTTCAGCTTTGTGATATAGCTTTGTTTAAAGCTTGGAAACCTGTACAAAATCGAGTTCAACCGGTGTCGAACGGCCAAAGATACTGACCAGCACCTTGATTTTTCCCTTTTCCGGATTCACTTCATCCACCGTGCCGTTAAAATTGGCGAACGGTCCATCAATGACCCTGACCTCATCACCGGTCTCGAAATAGTATTTGGGCTTGGGCTTGAGTTTCCCAGCTTCCATGCGATTCAAAATCTGGTTGGCCTCGTCGTCCGAAATAGGCGCGGGTTTGGAGCGTCCGCCGAGAAAGCCGCTCACCTTGGCGGTGTCGTTCACGATGTGCCAGGTTTCATCATCCAGTTCCATCCTGACCAGGATATAGCCCGGGTAAAACTTGCGGGAGGATTCTTTGCGTTTACCCTTGACCAACTCCACGATCTGTTCGGTCGGAACTAGAACCTCATCAAATTTCTCGGGATGGGCGTATTGGGCAATGCGTTCCTCCAAGGCGGCCTTGACCTTGTTTTCAAAGCCTGAATATACATGGACTATGTACCATTTTAACGCCACTTTTCCCGTCTCCTGTAGTTATTGAAGAACAAGCGAAATCAAGCTGGTCAGGCTCATGTCGACCACCCCGAGGAATAGGGATATAATCATCACCAGTACAATGGCCACCACGGTGGAACCGATGGTTTGCTTTCTCGACGGCCAAGTCACTTTCTTCAGTTCCACTTTTACTTCCCTGAGGAACTGGATGCTTTTTTGAAAGATGTTTTGCTTTTGAACCTTGGAAACCGACCGACCCTGACCGGAAGCTTTTTTGGGTATTGGTATAGCCTTCGGCCGGCCTTCTTTTACGGCTACGCCGCCGCTCTTAGCGATGGCCGCGGCCCTGCGTTCGGCCTTTTGTTTGGCCTTCTTTTTGGCACTTGGTGATTTTTTTTGATGTAACCGTCCCATTGTGCTCCTAATTGATTCTAAAAGCGTAAACCAGGGCTGCGGATAACTGCCAGCGGCATTCAGGTCAAAACGGGTTGATGGCAGGCCAGGAGGGATTCGAACCCCCAACCCTCGGATTTGGAGTCCGATGCTCTACCAATTCGAGCTACTGGCCTGCAAAATCCTGAAAAGCTGAGCTTTGCGGCGGCAATCCGTCCGCTAAATTTGGTCTCGGCTATTTGGTCTCTTTATGCTTCGTGTGTTTTCGGCAAAAGCGACAATACTTATTGAATTCAAGCTTGTCCGGCGTTGTCCGCTTGTTTTTGGTCGTGGTATAGTTTCTCTGTTTGCACTCAGTACATGCAAGGGTTACGATGATTCTCACCTCAAGACTCCTTCGCCGTTATTGTTTTGTTCCGAAACACCGGACGGGCCGGCGATTCGGCAAAACGCAAACACCGGCAGGGTGTTTATTTACTCAATGATTTCACTGACCACGCCGGCACCGACGGTGCGGCCGCCTTCGCGGATCGCAAACCGCAGTTCCTTTTCCATGGCAATCGGGGTGATCAACTCGGCGGTGATCGTCACGTTGTCACCC
>Ga0056121_1000301_pt1 | contig 13929 bp, 9 predicted proteins | sample WorMetHEROISLAND_FD_83872 | JGI IMG/M metagenome (GOLD analysis project Ga0056121, IMG submission 83872) | Marine gutless worms symbiont microbial communities from Max Planck institute for Marine Microbiology, Germany - Olavius sp. 1 HERON ISLAND ...
ACCGTTCAGCCCCCACCCCGTCATTCCGGCTGGGACGCCGGAATCTAGGTGCCAGGGATGGCGAAAGCAGTGGGGGGCTGAACGATTGCGCGCTGTTTTGGCTAGCTATGTATATAGATCCCTAAAGTCCTCATCCGTGGACAAGCCACGGACTGAACGTGAAGGGACTTAACGTCCATAGTTTCAACTATGATGCGCTTCGCGCACTAAAATTATTGAAGCAATGAAGACTCGTCAGTAGCCGGGCTATCGAGTAACGCGCGGTGTGCAGTGGTTATCTGGATGAGAAGCTCTTCATTGGCATTCACCACATCGACATTGACATTATTGAGCCTGCGATGAGCAGTTGGCTCGGCAAGCTGTTGGAAGAAACCGTGATGAGAGTGCCACAAGCCGTCCAATTCAAACACGTGTGCAGGGACGAATCGAGATCCCTCTCGTAGCAGATGGTGTACTTGAAATTGGTCGTGCGCACCTGTCACCCGAAACTGATCGACATATTGAAACCAGGTTGCTGAGATTCCCCGCTCCTTGGCAAGAATGGGAGCAAAAGGCGTCAACAACTCCCGTGCCTTGCGCCAGATGTCGTTCCAGCGGGTGTAGGTATAGCAACTGACCGCGAGGAAGTTTTTCTGGACAATGAGTGCCCATGCCTGTTGACCGTTCGGTTGTAGGGCATCGAACATGATGCCCGCAAGTCGCGGTTTAGCTGGAGCTTGTCGCTTAGGTTCTACCGGACCGACGACGATCTCAAGTGGGATCTCCTCTTGCCTGGCTGCTCAGGGCAGTTTATCGCGTACTTTGGAGTGCAGTGCCATCAGGAGTGTTAGCATGTCTTCCTGCAAGGGATCTCGCCACTCCAGACCAAAGGATACGGTCTTGATGGCATGCCGATCCGCTATGGGAACAACGGTCACTGGGTTTGGACCTGCTTGGTAAATAATGTGCTACAAAATATGTTAGCAGCGAATGTTTATGATGTCATCGTGATCGGCGGCGGGCATGCAGGGACGGAAGCAAGTCTCGCTGCGGCAAGTCTCGGGGCGCGTACCCTGCTGCTTACCCACAATATCGAGACGATCGGCCAGATGAGCTGCAACCCGGCCATCGGGGGTATCGGCAAGGGCCATTTGGTCAAGGAGATCGATGCCCTCGGTGGACTGATGGCCCGTGCGACCGACCTGGCAGGCATTCAGTTCCGTATCCTCAATGCCCGCAAGGGTCCTGCCGTGCGCGCGACCCGTGCCCAGGCCGATCGTATGCTTTACAAGACGGCGGTACGGCGAGCGCTCGAGGGTCAGGAGGGCCTGGACCTGTTCCAGCAGGCGGTGGACGACCTGTTGCTGGAGGATGGGCGGATCGCGGGTGTTCTCACCCAGATGGGCCTGACTTTTCGAGCATCCGCCGTGGTGTTGACGGTCGGGACCTTTCTCGGGGGTCGCATACACGTCGGCCTTACGAGCTATGAGGGTGGACGCGCCGGAGATCCACCCGCCAATGCCCTTGCCCGTCGGTTGCGAGAGTTTCCTTTCCGGGTCGAGCGACTCAAGACCGGGACTCCCCCCCGGATCGATGGATGCAGCATCGACTACTCAGTGCTCCGGGAGCAGCCCGGCGACGATCCCGTACCCGTCTTCTCCTTTCTCGGCCAGGCGCAGGACCATCCGCGCCAGGTGAGCTGCCACATCGCCCGCACCAACGCCCGTACCCATGAAATCATCCGCGCGGGCCTCTCGCGTTCGCCTATGTTTACCGGGGTAATCGAAGGGATCGGGCCACGCTACTGTCCTTCGATCGAAGACAAGGTGGTGCGTTTCGCCGCCAAGGATTCGCACCAGATCTTCATTGAGCCCGAGGGATTGCAGATCCGTGAGGTCTACCCCAACGGCATATCCACCAGCCTGCCCTTCGACGTGCAGCAAGACCTGGTCCGCTCCATGCGCGGCTTCGAGCAGGCCCGTATCACCCGCCCTGGCTATGCGATCGAATACGACTTCTTCGACCCCATAGACCTCGAGTGTTCGCTCCAGACCCGTTTCGTCCCAGGGCTCTTTTTTGCTGGTCAGATCAACGGCACCACCGGTTATGAAGAGGCGGCGGCCCAGGGCCTGCTGGCCGGACTCAACGCGGCCTTACAGGTTCGGGGCGACGGGCCCTGGTGCCTCCGTCGGGATCAGGCCTATCTGGGCGTGCTGGTGGATGACCTGATTACCCAAGGCACCCAAGAACCCTACCGCATGTTCACCAGCCGGGCCGAATACCGACTGCTCCTGCGTGAGGACAATGCCGACCTGCGCCTGACCGAGACCGGCCGCCGCTTGGGCCTGGTGGGGGACGAACAATGGCGGGCCTTCGAACAGAAGCGTGAGACTATTGAGCGTGAACAGGCGCGGTTGCGGGATACCTGGGTGCGTCCGCACGACCTTAACCCGGATCTGCTCCGTGAGGTCCTTGGCGACGATCTCCGTCGCGAGAGCCGGGCACTGGATCTGCTCGCGAGACCTGGGGTGACTTACCATGCGCTCATGCGTCTGCCCGGACTCGGTCCGGGCGTGGTAGACTCCAGGGCAGCGGAACAGCTGGAGATCCAGTGCAAATACGCTGGTTACATCGGCCGCCAGCGTGAAGAGATCGACCGCCGACAGGCCCAAGAAGCCTTACGACTACCTGCCGATTTCGACTTCGAGCACATCCGGGGCCTGTCCGCGGAGGTACGCGAGAAGCTGGTCAGGGTCCGACCCGCGACCATCGGTCAGGCGGCCCGTATCCCCGGCGTCACTCCGGCGGCGGTCTCCCTACTGTTGATCCATCTGAAGCGGCGGTTGGGATAATGCTGCCAGCAGCGGCGACACCACCGCAGAATCTCCATAAAGCTTATGACTGTAGAGTGAGTATAACAATAGAGTTGTACCTGATGTGAATCCTTAAAAATCAACCAGTTATCTTAGGACGCGAGGCCGATACAGTAGTCATTAACCCGGAAACAAAGGCTTAGACGCCGGATGATTTCCGTAACATATTGATTTTAAATCATATTGCAAGTGGTACAACTACAATGGGTTACGAAACCATTATCGCAAAGTTCCGAGAAATCTATCGGCAAACGACTCTGGTAAAGAGTACTCAGTGAGTTCGAACAAGACGACGGCGATCTTGGCATCTATGTTCACAGCCCTTTCTGCGCGAGTGTTTGCAACTTTTGCTGTTACAAGGGAGCTGCATTTGACCGCCGCCGCGACTCCGAGCTGTACGAGTGCTACATGGCGACTACCTACCCCGGGTGATCGAGCCCTTTCTGCCGGTCATCGAAGCGCGTGGTGTCGCCACCTACTTTTTTGGTGGCGGGTACCCCCTCACTCATGCGTGCGGACACGATGAGAGAGGTATTCCGGTTGTTTCCCGGCATGGGGCGCGCACCCTCGAAAACATTCGAGATACACGCTGCTATTTGGGATGAAGCGCAGCTGGACGTGTTGGCAGAGTTCAACTTCGACTGCGCGATTGTCGGCATTCAATCCTTCGACGAAGCGGTGTTGAGGCGGCAAAACCGATTGCATGCCCCGGTGGAAAAGGTGCGTGCGCTCGCCGCCGGCCTCAAGGAACGGGGCATCGCAGTAGCCACGGACATCATCTATCACATGGACGCGATCAATGCCGGGGCGATTTTCGCGCAGGACCTGCTCAGCGTCGACTTCGATATCGTTTGCCTCCAACACAGCTTCGATAACGTACGGAACGACGACCAATTGGATGAGTTCTACGGGATTATCGAGCGCTTCTCTATCCTTGATCGCTACCGTTGGGAATGGGCGCACCACAGTAAGCATTTTACCGGCCACCACTTGCCGCCCCGGCGGGTAAAAAAGAAGCTCAAAGCTATACGCCTGATCGACAAGACAATCGATATCGATGATTACCACACTTGGGTCTTTCCCCTCGTTAAGGCCATGGATGAAGCCTCGACGGTGCAACACCCCCCGACCGCAAAACGCATCTCCTCGGTACTCGGATTCGGCTCCTACAAAAATCCGCGTAAGAATGCTTTTTCCCACATCCATCGAAAAGATAAGACTATCGAGTTCATCGAGGTCAACAACAATTGACAGCCGGAATACTATACTGTGTACGAACAGCATGCTCACGACCGATTTGCCCGAATTGCCTCACTACTCGATCGACTAGAGGCAGTGGGCAAGATACCCGAAGGTGTAGAGATCTCTCTGTTGAACGAAGCTTATGCAGCCAAGGAGCATTCTGTCTACCGCCGACCCGAATCAACGGTCGGAGTAGCATTGCATTGGAAGAGTACCCCCTCTCCTGCGGTCAGCCGGTTTATCGACAAGATCAAGAATCGTTTCCCTAATCATGTGGAATTCGCTAACCGCGAGAAATTCGGCAACGGTCTGTTGATAGGTGAGGAGGGTAAAATTCCGATGAAGGATGTGATCTGACACCTAAGCTCATGGAGGATTAGTTTATTTTCTACAACGAAAATAAAGATCGCATGCACCCCGTAGAAATGGCAGCACATCTGCATCAGAGGCTGGTCAATATCCATCCCTTCATCGGATCATAGTCCCGAATCGGAAGGGATACTTTTTTTCAAAAAAATCGCCCCCTTTCTCAGCCAGATCCAATAAACCAATGACGCTGGCTTTACAATCGGCGTGAATCCGTGGTCCTGCACCGGCATGTAACGCCTTGTTCTGAGAAGCTGTCTGGTTAAAATGGATCGTAGCGAAAATGATCCATACGGAGGGCATTTTTTCGCGCTTTCGAGGCGAATAGCCGGCCTATTTAACGAGAAAGCGCGGAAACAGGGACCAATTTGGGACAGTTGCAGCCGATACACTTTTAGCCAGACACCTTCTAACATCCGGGTCTGGATGGGGACCCTGACGGAACCGTGGGAGACAGCCCCCTGCGGTGGTTTGCACTTTCCGTTTGGCCCATAATGGGAGGTCGATAATGGGAGATTGATGTTCTTGACTATCTGCCCTATTGTGATGTGCCGTTCGCGTCTTACTGCCTACCTGTCCATTTTCCTAGCCCTGCTCCTCGGTGCCTGCGCTCCGGTTTCCCGACCTCGCGAAGCATCGGGCATGGAGGATATTTCGTATTCCGGCAGTGACTATCCTACACTTGCCCCCCTGGTACGCCGGGTCATGCTGGCAGTAGTCAACATCTCGGTGGAGTCACAGGTCCCCTACGAGGAACACCCTTTCTTCCGCGATCCAAGATTCCACCGCTTTCTAAAGCAGTTCGGCGTGCCGTTTTCCAAGCACCCGAACACCAGTCGTCACCGGAGCGTGGGCTCCGGGTTTGTCGTCGACTCGAGTCGCGGTTATGTGCTCACCAACCGCCATGTCGTCGAAAATGCGCGCTCCATCACCGTTACCCTCAAGAGCAGGCACAACCATCGGGCCCAACTGGTGGGTAGCGACTCCCGGGCCGACATTGCAGTACTGCGTATCTCGCCGGTACCCTCCGGACTCCAGGCCCTGCGGCTCGGCGACTCGAACGATCTGGAGGTGGGCGATTTCGTGCTGGCCATCGGCAATCCCTTCGGCATCGGTCAGACGGTCACGTCCGGCATCGTGAGCGCGTTGGGGCGCCAGGGGGTAGGCAGCAACGGCAGCAGCGGTCTCATACAGACCGATGCCTCCATCAACCCCGGCAACTCGGGCGGACCACTGGTGGATTTGGGAGGGCGAGTCGTGGGCATCAGCACGGCCCTGATCGGTCCCGGCGGCGGTAACGTGGGCATCGGCTTCGCAACTCCGGCCAATCGGGTTCGGGCCGCCATGGATAAGATACTGCAAGGTCGATGAACAACAGCTTTTTGCCTCCGCATTTCCTACCCGGACCTGGCGCAAATATCCGCGCTGAGCCTTCTTGCCCTTGCCCGCCACCCGCAACAGGGCTAACCTTGCCGAAAAATGCAAGCACCCGCATGGTTTTCTCGCTCCAGCTCCAAACAACATTCCAGCACAGGGGACCACTATGCAGCTCAAGGTTCTAGCCTTCGTTCTCGCCGGGGGCGAGGGTACACGACTTTACCCATTGACTCGGGAACGCGCCAAACCGGCGGTCCCGTTCGGCGGCAAGTATCGAATCGTCGATTTTGTGCTCAGTAACCTGATCAACTCCGGGATCCACTCCATTTATGTGCTGATCCAGTTCCGTAGTCAGTCCCTGCTGCAACATCTGAGCGACGGCTGGCAGTTCGGAGGCATCCTGAAGAGCGAGTTCCTGGTTCCGGTGCCGGCCCAGATGCGCACCGAGGGCAAGGAGTGGTATCGAGGGACCGCCGATGCCATCCACCAGAACATCAACCTCATCGAGCAATCGAGACCCAATATCGTCGTCGTATTCGGCGCGGACATCTATCGGATGAACATCCGCGCGATGATCGAGTATCACGAGCAGAAACGCGCCCATGTCACGGTTGCCGCGCTGCCTACGGATAAAAAGTTTGCTAAGGATTTCGGTGTGATCGAGGCGAGCAACAGCGGGCGCATCATTGGTTTTCATGAGAAGCAGGCCAATGCCCCAACCATGCCCGGGGATTCGGATCGGGTTTACGCCTCCATGGGAAATTACGTCTTCAGCACCGAGATGCTGGTAAAGATGATCGAGGAGGACCAGCGCGATCTCGAGAGCTCACATGATTTCGGCAAGGATATCCTGCCCAAGGCCATCGGTCGGGCCGAGCTGTTCGCTTATAATTTCAACACCAATCCGATACCGGGAGAGGACCCCGACAAGGCCCCCTACTGGCGCGACGTGGGTACCCTAGACGCCTTTTACGAGGCCAACATGGATATCCGCGCCATTTCCCCGGAACTCAATCTGTTCAATCGGCAGTGGCCGCTGCGCACCGCCAGCTATCCCGATCCACCGGCCAAGTTTGCATTCGACGAGGAGGATCGTCGGGGACAGGCCATCGATTCGGTCATTTCCGGGGGCTGCATTGTCTCGGGGGGACAGGTAAGGGATTCTGTGCTGGGGCGCAACGTCTACATTCATGCCAGAGCCGAGATCGACGCCTGTGTCATATTCGATAATTGCGACATCGGCCGCAACGCCAAGCTGCGCCGCTGTATTCTGCAAAAAAATGTGCGCATTCCCGAAGGCACAATGATCGGCTACGATCTTGAAGAAGACAAAAAACGCTACCATGTGACCGAAAGCGGCATAGTCATTATCGACGGCAAACGTACCCCTATGCAGCTATCGACGATCACGGTCTAGCTGAGCGCCTGTTTGACTTACGACTGTTCTATTGTGAAACCGAGGGGACCGGTCAGATTTTCCGTTCGATCTCGCCAGATCGATCCAGGATGTACTTCAATCGAGTGGAAAAGCTACCCTTTACCCCCCGATTTTTCGCTACGAACGGGTAAGCCGGACAGGTTCTGAATCCTGGCTACCACCTTCAGGAGGGTTCAATGACAACCGGGAAAACGACCAGCATCGAAGAACTGACAAAACTGGCAATTGATTTTGTTACAACGAAAAAGGGCCTATGGGACCATGCGGCCTGGATGGATTTCATGTCCAATCTGCGGGCAAAGGGGTTCGACCTCTCCGGGGATATGCAGACGAATTTGGGCAATCTGCTGGAAGCGATGCAGCGGTTCTACACGGCGGCGGCGGCAACCGAAAGTGTGGAAAAGGCCGTGAAAACCATCGTCAGCGACAGTGTAACCTTTGTGAAACAACATAAGGGAGTATGGGGCCATTCCGAGTGGGAAGATTTCGTGAAGACGGTGGAACGAAATACGCTCAGCTTATCCGAGGGAGCAATGACTTATCTGGGTGGAATCCTGGAATCGATCAAGATCTTCTACGCACTATCCCCGGTAGGAAGGGTTCAAAAACGCCTGTCGGCCGCTCCTGCCGAGACGCCATCCGCCCCCGAACCTGCATTGGCCGCCACGGAAAAAACGGAAACCAAACCCGCAGCCGCCAAGCTACCGGAGGGGACAAAGGTAACGCCGAAGTCGCCGCCCAAGGCGCCACAGAAGCAAGACGATCTGACAGCGATCGGTGGTATCGGACCGGCCTTGGCCAAGAAGCTGAACACGGCGGGTATCTCCAGCTATGCGCAGCTTGCAGCCCTTTCGGATGATGACATCGAACGCCTGGAAAGGGACATCATCCGCTTTTCAGGACGCATTAAGCGCGATAACTGGGTAGGCCAGGCGAAAGCACTCGCCCAGGGTCGGTAATCGCGTTATCCGTTCCGATAACAATCATGGGGAGCGAGTACATATAAAGCTTACCGAAAACATGGCCTTGGCAGATCGGTCTGCCTACCGCAACCGGTTTGAAAGGATGCCGTTACCAAGCGTTCCCGGCGTCTACGGGGAGGAAGATGACCGACAGATGGTCCTTTCCCTGCCAAAACGAGTGACTCCGCGGCTGCATGGAAGCGACCGGATCACTTTTCCCATACTCAATCCGACCTGGGTTGTCCCGCGGCCGACTATCGGCTTCGGCGATGTGGTTTGTTTTACTTCGTAATAACATTCTTCTCCGGTCCAGGAGAAGCCAACGACATCAACCACTATAGACTGAAAGTCCATAGTCTGGAGGACTAAAGTCCGCATCCGTGGACAAGCCACGGACTGAAAGTGAAGGGGCTTAAAGTCCATAGTTTCAACTATGATGCGCTTCGCGCACTAAAGTTATTGAAGCAATGAATGCCATCCCCGAAGAATTCATCACCAAGACCGCCCAGCTCTCGGACCAAGCTGCCAAACCTTTTCCCGCCTCGCACAAGATCTACGTGGAAGGCTCGCGCCCCGACATCCGCGTGCCCATGCGCGAGGTGACCCTGACCCCTACCCGTACCAATCAGGGGCTCGAAGAAAACCCGCCGATTTACCTCTACGATACCTCCGGCCCCTACACAGACCCCAACGCCCGCATCGATCTGCTTGCCGGTCTGCCCGAAGTACGCACCACCTGGATCGAGGAACGGGGAGATACCGAACCCCTGGCAGGCCCCAGTTCGGAGTTCGGCCGCCGGCGCCGGGAAGATCCCAACCTTGCCCTCCTGTGCTTCGCGCCTATCCGCGCCCCGCGGCGGGCCAAGGCGGGCGCCAACGTCTCCCAGCTGCACTATGCGCGACGGGGCCTGATCACCCCGGAGATGGAGTACGTCGCCATCCGCGAAAACATGCAGCTCGACCGGCTGCAGTCCAATCCGCGCTACGAGAAGTTCCTGCGCCAACACCCCGGCCAACCCTGGGGTGCCGATCTGCCCGAGCGGATCACTCCCGAATTCGTCCGTTCGGAAGTGGCCGCCGGCCGCGCCATCATCCCCGCGAACATCAACCACCTGGAATTGGAGCCCATGATCATCGGGCGCAACTTCCGGGTAAAGATTAACACCAACATCGGCAATTCGGCCATAACCTCGTCCATCGCCGAAGAGGTGGAAAAGATGGTCTGGTCCGCCCGCTGGGGCGGCGATACCCTCATGGATCTGTCCACCGGCCGGAACATCCACGAGACGCGGGAGTGGATCCTGCGCAACGCCCCGGTACCCATCGGCACCGTGCCGCTCTATCAGGCCCTGGAGAAGGTCGACGGCAAGCCCGAGGAGCTGACCTGGGAACTGTTCCGCGACACCCTCATCGAGCAGGCGGAGCAGGGCGTGGATTACTTCACCATTCATGCCGGCGTGCTGTTGCGCCACGTGCCCCTAACCGCAGAGCGGGTCACCGGCATCGTCTCCCGCGGCGGCTCCATCATGGCCAAGTGGTGCCTTGCCCACCACCAGGAGAGCTTTCTCTATACCCATTTCGAAGACATCTGCGAGCTCATGCAAACCTACGACGTCGCCTTCAGTCTGGGTGACGGCCTGCGCCCCGGCTCCATCGCGGACGCCAATGACCGGGCCCAGTTCGCGGAGTTGGAAACCCTCGGCGAGCTGACCAAGATCGCCTGGAAGCACGAGATACAGGTCATGATCGAAGGTCCAGGTCATGTCCCTCTGCATATGATCAAAGAGAACATGGACAAGGAGCTCGAGGACTGCTTCAAGGCCCCCTTCTATACCCTCGGGCCCCTTGTCACCGACATCGCCCCCGCCTACGACCACATTACCTCCGGCATCGGGGCGGCCAACATCGGCTGGTACGGCACCGCCATGCTCTGCTACGTCACCCCCAAGGAACACCTGGGCCTGCCCGACCGGGAGGATGTGCGTGACGGCATCATCACCTACAAGATCGCCGCCCACAGCGCCGACCTGGCCAAGGGTCTCCCCGGCGCCCAGCTGCGGGACAACGCCCTCTCGAAGGCACGCTTCGAGTTCCGTTGGGAAGACCAGTTCAACCTGTCCCTCGACCCGGAACGTGCCCGCGAGTATCACGACCGGACCATGCCCCACCAGGCGCACAAGGTCGCCCACTTCTGCTCCATGTGCGGCCCTCACTTCTGCGCCATGAAGATCACCCAAGACGTACGCGACTTTGCCGCGTCCCACCGGATCGAGGACATAGAGACCGCCGTAGCGGAGGGAATGAAAGCGAAATCCGCCGAGTTCCTGGAAACGGGTGGAGAACTCTATCGGGAGGTTTGAACGTGGAATTAGGAGCTATTGACATAATCGTCGTGCCAACCGCTAATGGGACAGGATTAACAGGATTATTTTTCTCAAATAACAATTACAACATCCTGTGAATCCTGGAAATCCTGTACCATTAGGAGACAGGCCCGGGGGTTAGGGTTTTCTCCTCATTAAATGTCAACACGCCCTAGAAAACGACTGGTAGGGCCTTGAGTCCGTACCCGAGAAAGCTGTCCTCCCATTCCAAAGAATCTGTCGCCAGGGATAATCCAGGTAGGCGGTGTATTAGTGTACCTACAACAATCTGCGTCACCAGCAAGGATAAGTGCTTACCGATACAGGTATGGATGCCGTAATCGAAGGAGAGGTGGGGATTGGGCCGGCGTCTGATATCGAATGCGTCGGGCTCAGGAAACCGGGCGGGATCTCTATTCGCCGCCCCAATGAGGCAAACCACTCTTTCGCCTTGATGAATTTCTGTATTTGCCAACTCGACATCGCACAGCGCCGTGCGCGCGACTCCCTGGACGGGACTATCATAACGCAGGACTTCCGAAATAGCCGTTTCGATCAATGAGGGGTCCTCCATAAGAAACTGCAACTGCCTCGGATGCTTAAGCAGGGTCAACATACTGATACCGATTAAATTTACGGTCGAGGAGTCCCCTACGGTAAACATCATGATGCAATTTGCCAGCAGTTTTTCCTCGCTCAATTGCCCCGTTTCTTCAATCAGCATACCGATAAGGTTGTCCGCCGGCTCAGAACCGGCGCGGCATTCGGCGATCCGGTTGCGGAAGAATTTGGCCAGGCCCGCAACCGCCAGCATACCTCGCTCATAGGCGATTGGCGTGATGTCCATATCCGCTACCAGGGACATGTTTTCCGTCCACTGTTTGAAATTGCGATGCCAAGCTGGTTGTGGAATTCCCAGAATTTCACGACAGTTCAGATCGAGCATGAGCGGGTAGCGAGATCACCGATAACCTCCAGCCTTCCCTGCTCTACGGCCTGATCGACGTAGCCGTCGACCTGTGCCTGAATAGACGCCCGCAATGCAGTAATTCGGGATTGGGTGAAGGCCCTGAGTAACAGGCGACGGATTCTGGTGTGGTCAGGCGGATTTGTCAGCACCAACCATAGACCCATCAGGTTGTTGCTTTCATGCCGTATCGATAAGAGACGATTAATTGATCCGCCGTTGGTGCCGGTTACCGAGGATGCCGGTCGCCCCGACCCCGATCGACCGAAATCGGGGCTTTTTAGAACTTCTACGATATCGGCGTAGCGCGTCAATATCCAATCCTGTTGTTCGGCCCGATAGTATATTGGCCGGTGAGTCCGAAGATACCGATAGACGGGATAAGGGTCAGCGCGAAATTCCGATGATCGCGGATTAAATCGCACCGCCAAGGTATCATTCATATCATGGAAACAGGTCATTCTTATACGCGACTACAGTTAAAGCCTCATTCAAAGACAAGGATACGGCCTGACGTATACGTGCCGTTATGAGGAACAGGCGCTGGGCACCTGAAAGCTTAATGGAATCATCATTCGGAATACCCCTTTGGATTTCCTCGCTGCGCCTGACCATCCACGCTATCGGATTAGGAACGAACCGACGGTCGAAACGCTGAAAACCTGCCTAATGCAGCGCTGATCTCAGTGACACCGGATCGAATAGGACAAGGTGTCTTGGTGGTTCAAGGCCACGCCAATGGCGGCCGTAACGTCGGCTGCCGAGGCTGTCGATATTTGGAGTCTGAAGCCAAAGTTGCCCCCCCAGCTTCAGGAGGCGATAACAGGAACGCAACAACTCGATCGGGTCGGGAACATGTTCGATGACATGGTTGAGCGTTATTACATCAAATCTGCTTTCCACGGCGCCGAATCGTTCAATCCCGCCATGTAGAACGTCTAAGGCGTTGCTGCGGCAAGATGCAACGGCATTGACATCCGGGTCGAGACCGGTGGCATGCCAATCGCAGCGCGTGGCTACGCGGAGAAAGGAGCCGTCACCACAGCCGACATCCAGTAGTTTTCCTCCATTGACGGGCCGGCGGGGCGAATGTCGGTATTCGCTATCGAGCCTTCTACGCTGGGGAAGCAAAGCCAATAATACTAGAATCCCCCAATGCGAGGCAGGCTCCTCGCCGGAAGAATAACGCCAGTCTGTGTATCCATTGACGAGACGACGGCGTAGTTTCCTCAGTGCATTTAACGATGTGTAATCGTCCTTTCTTCGCAGCACCCGGTGAGTATAGTAGTTCGAGTAGGCTAAATGGATCAGATCGCGGGTCGGGCGCGGGTCTAGGTAGGCACTGCCACACTGAATGCACTTCCACAGTGTCCATTTACCCGGAGCGACCCGGTAAGCGTTGTCAACCAGGTCAGTATACATCACCTCACGACTCGCTTCTCCGCATACGGGGCAATAGGCTACGGATTCAACGCCGTCCGCGGGCCAGGACTGCATCCACGGCTCCGCGAGACTATCCTGTACCTTCATAGGTGTGCCTTTGTCGGTGATGCCTAGCTGAACAGCATTGGATTAGGACGCCCCGTTTTGAGGATGTCCTGTTTTGCATCCCCCATTTTGCATCCCGGGCACAGCAATTCTCCGATCTTCTCTCCGCTACAATATCGATGAGGGGATCAACCACTATGGACTGAAAGTCCATAGTCTGGAGGACTAAAGTCCTCATCCGTGGACAAGCCACGGACTAAACGTGAAGGGACTTAACGTCCATAGTTTCAACTATGATGCGCTTCGCGCACTAAAGTTATTGAAGCAATGAAAACGGAAGGCACAGGATGGGGGCATGGATCCCTATTATCATACTCCATCCAGATTTCCGGTATACCGCCATGCAGCGGAGACGAAGGCTCGGACCATTCAGTGAGAAAGTCGTACCAATGCGTCCCGTCCGACCGGGCATCCGTATTGTCGGTAAAAGCAATCTCCGATATTCTAGTCCGCAACAGAGCCAACTCGCTATCGGTCGGGTATATGCATTGATGAAGGTCTACTTGCGACTTGTCGGGACCAAGCTGGCATTCAAAACCACCTTGGAGGATAGGCGCCAGTTGAGCCGCCAAGGCCCTTAGACCTGGGATTTGATCCTTGTCGATCAGCGCTTGACCAAGGCAGAGTAATAGAATGTCAAGCTGTTCTTTGAGGTTTGGATATGGGGGCACCTTAAATTTTCCAAGTACCCTTCTAGGGTCTGTTGAGATTCAGGATTCCCAACCGTCGAGATTTGTGATTCAAGCTACCTTTCGAAGGAGGTTTAGATGACGACGGAGCGTTTTGTAATTACGGATCGTCAATGGGCTTTGAT
>Ga0056121_1000302_pt1 | contig 13870 bp, 12 predicted proteins | sample WorMetHEROISLAND_FD_83872 | JGI IMG/M metagenome (GOLD analysis project Ga0056121, IMG submission 83872) | Marine gutless worms symbiont microbial communities from Max Planck institute for Marine Microbiology, Germany - Olavius sp. 1 HERON ISLAND ...
GTCCTATATTGCTCCCTGCTTGCTGGGAGAACCTGGAATGCTCAGCCGTCCCATGCACACGGTGCACGATGTCGCGGCGCTGCTGAAGGTCAAGGAAAGCACGGTGCGCTCGTGGATCCACGACGGCAGCCTGCGGGCCGTCAAGCTCGGCCGCGACTGGCGGGTCGCGCACAGGGATCTGGAGGCCTTCGTCGACGCCCACGCCAACCGGCCGGCAGATCAGGGGACGAGTGGCGTCGCGGGCCGCGGCGACTGAGCCGCGATCAGCCGCCCAGCGGCAAGCGAACGCTGACAGTGGTGCCGACGCCGACCTGGCTGTCGATCTGCAGGGCGCCGGCGTGGGCATCGACCAGTTGCTTGACGATCGACAGGCCCAGCCCTGTGCCCTGCTGCGACAGGTGCGGATCGGTATGCGTGCGCGAGAAGGGCTCGGTCACGGCGGCGATCTTATCGGCCGGGATGCCGATGCCGGAGTCGGCGACCCGCATGACGATGTCCGCGTCGTCGGCCATGACGGAAACGTCGACCTCGCCCGCCGGTGGCGTGAACTTGACGGCGTTGGACAGGATGTTGAGCAGGATCTGCCGCACCGAACGCTCGTCGGCGGACAGCTCCGGAAGGTTGCCAGAGACCGTTCGCGACAGCGAGACGCCGTTCTCCTCGGCCGCGCGGGCCACGCTCTTCATGCAGTCGTCCAGCACCGGCTCGAGCCGGACCGGCTGCTTGTCGAACACCCGCTTGCCGGCTTCGATGGTGGAGATGTCGAGCATGTCCTCGATCAGGCTGAGCAGGTGTTCGCCGCTGCGGTGGATGTCGTCGACGTAGGTGCGATAGTTGTCCGACCCGAGCGCGCCGAACGTCTGCATCTGCATCACCTCGGAGAAGCCGAGGATGGCGTTCAGCGGTGTGCGCAGCTCATGGCTCATGGTTGCCAGGAACCCTGACTTGGCGCGGCTTGCGGCTTCCGCCTCTTCCTTCGCCTGGCGCATCGCTTCCTCGGCCTGTTTGCGCCGGGTGATGTCGGTGATGGTGATCTGCACCGCTGGCCGGCCATCCCAGTCGACCACGCGCACGCGGTTCTCCAGCCAGATCCGGGTCCCGTCGCGGCGGCGGCCAGGGATCTCGTAGTCGGTCGGTGCCGGTCGTCCGTGCAGCCGCGCCAGCCGGTAGCTCTCCATCTTGTCGGCGACGTCCGGCCAGTAGAGATCGTAGACGGAACCGATTGCCAGGATCTCTTCCGCGCTGTCGTAGCCGAAAATGTCGGCGGTGGCCTGGTTGGCGAACACCGGCTTGCGCTCGATATGGACGATCATGCCCTGGATCGACCCTTCCACCAGGGCCCGGAAGCGCTGCTCGCTGGCGGTGACGCGGTTCTCCATGTTGGTGAGGTCGGTGATGTCCCGGGCGACGCCGCGATAGCCGACAAAGCTGCCGTCGGCGGCAAACAGCGGCTTGCCGTCGATGCTGAACGTGCGCAGTTCGCCGTCGTCTCGATATCTGGCGAAACGCAGATCGCGGAACGGCCGGTGCGCCTCCAGGTCGGCCAGGTGGGCCTGCCAGAAGAGCGAGTCCGGAGGCTCGACGTTGCCATCGATCTCCCAGCGGCCTCGGCCACGGTAGCTCGCCGGCTCGAGCCTGGTGTGCTGTTCGATCGGCGCGCCGACATAGGTGAAGCGATGATCGGGCCCGGTCTCCCAATACCAGTCGGCAAACGATTCCATGATGTCGCGGAAGCGCTGTTCGCTCTCCTTCAGGGCGTATTCGGTCCGTTTGCGTTCGCTGATGTCCCGGCAGAAGCAGCAGATGATCTGCCTTCCGTGCTGTATCGCCGGTACCGAGGTCACTTCGAGGGGAATCGCGCGGCCACTCCGGGTGATGTGGCTGACCTCGAAGGTCCAGGGTCCGCGCTCGACCTTGTTGCGCCAGATCATCGGCCAGTCGGCTTGCGAGACCGCCGGGTCCAGGTCCCACAGGTGCATCGCCGTCAGGTCGCCGGCCGTGTAGCCGAGCAGTTCGTGGGCCGCCTTGTTGGCGTATTCGATGCGCCCGCTCTCACCCAGCCAATGCACTGCATCGGCGGCATCGTCTACCGTGAGCCGTGTCAGATCGAGGTTTTGTATAGCCGCTTGCGCCACGCTTCCGACCCCCCGCAGTCCGGTCCGATGCTGCGGCCACCAGTCTTATCGGTGCCCGCCAGAACACCGACGTCGGCGAGGCAGGCGCGTGGGGCTGAGCAGCAGCTATTAACAAAACGCAAGTTTGGTTAACAGATGGTTAGCAATATCCGATTGTTTCGTTGGCGCGGGGCCGGCGCCCCCTGCGCCACGGTGTCAACGCCGGCTTTGGCGCTGCACGGCCGCCTCCAGCGCCTGCAGGAATTGCGACCGGTCGCGTGCGCTGAAGCCGGCGGGGCCGCCGCCGATGGTGCCGGCATCGCGCAGTTCGGCGGTCAGGTCGCGCACGGCCAGCGCCATGCCGATGTTGTCGTCGGTGAACGGCCGTCCGGTCGGGCCAATTGCCGCGGCACCGGCCGCCAGGCAGCGTGCGGCCAGGGGAATATCCGCGGTCACGACGATATCACCCGGCGCGACATGGGCGGCGATCCAATCGTCGGCGGCGTCCGGTTCGGCCGGCACCAGCACCATGTGCACCGCGGGATCGTCGGCCAGGCGCAGCCACTGATTGCCGACCATGTGCACGCTCAGACCATGGCGGTCGGCCACCCGCAGTACCTCGTCCTTCACCGGGCAGGCGTCGGCGTCGACATAGATTTCCGGCACGGTGCGGTTTCTCTGGCTGCGATGGCTGACGGCGGCGCACCTGTGTAGCATGCCGAGGACGGCGTTGCGGCGCGGGGATGCCGCGCCTTCTTGGGGGAGGAGCATCGTCGATGTCAGAACAGCAGCAACCGCACTGCCTGGTGATCGGCGTTGGCGCCGGTACCGGACTTGCCTGTGCCCGGCGCTTTGCCGTCGAAGGCTACCGGGTCTCGATGATCGCCCGCCATGCGGGCCGGCTGCAGAGCTTCGCCGACGACATGCCCGGCAGCACGGCGCACCCCGCCGACATCGCCGACCTGGAGGCCTACCGCGGCACCTTGCGGCACATTGCCGACGTGCACGGCCTGCCGCAGGTCATCGTCTACAACGCCGCCCTGGCCAGCTTCGCCAACTACGAGGCCCTCGATCCGGCCGACCTTGAGCGCAACTTCCGGGTCAACACGGCGGGTCTGCTGGTCACTGCGCAGGAACTGGCGCCGGCCATGGCGACACGCGGCGACGGCAGCATCGTCGTCACCGGCAACACCGGCGCGCTGCGCGGCAAGCCGGACTACATCGGTTTCTCGCCGACCAAGGCCTCGCAACGCATCCTGGCCGAATGCCTGGCGCGCGAGCTTGGTCCGCGAGGCGTGCACGTCGCCTACGTGGTGATCGACGCGATCATCGACATGCCGTTCGCCCGGCGCCGGCGCGGCGAACTGCCGGACGACTTTTTCGCCCGACCCGACGACATCGCCGGTGAGATCTTCCACCTGGCGCATCAGCCGCGCTCGACCCGCTCGTTCCTGGTCGAGCTGCGGCCGCTCGGCGAGACCTGGTAGCCGGGCTCAATCGGCGCCGGCATCGCCGCGCTGGTGGCGCCGCTCGCCCATCACGTAGGTGGCGCGGATCGACCGCTCGTCGCCCAGCGTCATCAGCACGAACAGCTCTTCCTCCAGGGCGCCGACGGTTTCCATCCGGTGCGCCGCCGCCGGCGTCGCCCTACTGTCGAGGACCACGAAGTCGGCCTCCGCGCCAGCGACAAAGCTGCCGATCGTGCCTTCCAGGCTGAGCGCGCGCGCGTTGCCCAGGGTCATGCGGTAAAAGCCGTCCAGCGCCGACAGGTTCTGGCCCTGCAGCTGCAGCACCTTGTAGCCCTCGGCCAGGGTGCGCAGCATCGAGTAGCTGGTGCCGCCGCCGACGTCGGTGGCCACGGCGACGCGAACCGGCCGTGACGGCGAGCTCAGCCGTGCCAGGTCGAACAGGCCGCTGCCGATGAACAGGTTCGAGGTCGGGCAGAACACGGCCACCGAGCTGCTGTCGTGCAGCCGCTGGAGCTCGCGCTCGCCCAGGTGCAGGCAATGGCCGAACAGGCTCTTCGGCCCGAGCAGGCCATAGCGGTCATAAACGTCGGTGTAGTCGCGGGCCCATGGAAACAGCTGCGCGACAGTATCGATCTCGACCGAGTTCTCGGACAGGTGGGTCTGCAGGTAGCACGAGGGATGGGCCGCGAGCAGTTGCCCTGCCGCCTCCAGCTGGGCTTCGCTGGAGGTGACGGCAAACCGCGGGGTGACGGCGTAGAGCTGGCGGCCGTTGCCGTGCCAGCGGGCGATCAGCGCCGCGGAGTCTGCAGCGCCGGCCTCGGCGCTGTCGCAGACATCGTCGGGCGCGTTGCGGTCCATCAGCACCTTGCCGGCGATCATCCGGGTGTTGCGCTGCGCCGACTCGGCGAAGAAGGCCTCGATCGAGGCTGCATGCACGGAGCCGAACACCGCCGCCGTCGTGGTGCCGCAGCGCAGCAGCTCGTCGAGGAAGAACCGGGCAACGCCGGCGGCATGGGCGGGATCGGCGAAACGCGCTTCCTCGACGAAAGTATAGGTCTCCAGCCAGTCGAGCAGCTGCGCCCCGTAGGAGGCGATCACCTGGGTCTGGGGCAGGTGAATGTGGGCGTCGATGAAGCCGGGCAACAGCAGGTGCGGGCGATGATCGACGACGTCGAGGTCGCCGCCTTCATCCCCCAGCAGCTCGTCGGCCGGCCCCGCCGCGACCACCAGGCCGTTCTCGACCAGCAGCGCGCCGTCGGCGAAATAGCGATGCGCCCGGCCTGCCGGCACCTGTGCCGGGTCGTCGCGGAAGTCGAGGACGCGGCCCCGGAACGCCTGCCTGGTCATGTCAATGCGCGGCGACTTGGCCGGTATACCAGACGGCGAGTTGCCGGCGTTCGGCATGGGTCATGTAGCTGACGTTGCCCGGTGGCATCGCCGTCGAGCGCACCGCCTGCAGGTAGATGTCGCGGGCGTGGCGGCGGATCTCGGCGTCGGTGTCGAAGGCGACCCCCTTGGGGGCGCCGGCGAGACCCTCCCAGCCCGGCTCTGCCGCGTGGCACATGGCGCAGCGGCCGACGACGATGTCGCGGACGTCGTCAAACGCGACCGTCCGGGCCGGCGGCTGCGCGCCGGCATCGGCTGCCTCGTCGCCGACCGGCAGCGGCGCGAAGGTCGACAGCCAGACGATGGCGGCAAAGCAGGCCGCCGCCACGCCCCAGGTCCACCAGGGATGACCGCGGCGGGCGTGCATGGTGTTGAAGAAGTGCCGGATCACCACGCCCATGACCAGAACCAGGGCGACGATGAGCCAGTTCCAGCGCGTGGCGAAGGCCAGCGGATAGTGCACCGACAGCATCAGGAAGATGACCGGCAGGGTGAGATAGTTGTTATGCGTCGAGCGTTGCTTGGCGCGCTGCCCCAGCGCCGGGTCGGGGGTCTCGCCCGCCAGCAGGGCGGCGACGACCTTCTTCTGGCCGGGGATGATGATCATCAGCACGTTGGCGGTCATGATCGTGGCGATCACCGCGCCGGCGTGGATGTAGGCGCCGCGGCCGGAGAACACCTGGGTGAAGCCCCAGGTCAGGGCGATGAAGAAGACGAACAGCAGGGCGAACGCGAGCCGGTCGTTGCTGACGAAGAGGCGGCACAGGCCGTCGTAGACCAGCCAGCCCAGGAACAGCCCCGCCAGGCTGATGGCGATCGCCTGCCAGGGTGCCAGGGCCATCACCGTGGCGTCGATCAGCATCAGCTCGGCCCCGGCGTAGTAGACCACGCCGAGCAGGGCGAAGCCGGACAGCCAGGTGCCGTAGGACTCCCACTTGAACCAGGTCAGGTGCTCGGGCATCTGTGCCGGCGCCACCATGTACTTCTGGATGTGATAGAAGCCGCCGCCGTGGACCTGCCATTCCTCGCCATGCACGCCGTCGGGCATGCCTTCGCGTTTCCGCAGGCCCAGGTCGACGGCGATGAAGTAGAACGACGAGCCGATCCAGGCGATCACCGCGACCACGTGCAGCCAGCGCAGCGCGAAGCTGAGCCAGTCCCAGATCACCGGATCCATGCGCGGTCCTCCCGGCCGTCGTTCTCTGGCCTGCGTGCCATGCCGGCACTGTAGCGGGCGGGCCGTTGTTCAAGAATTGCCAAAGATTATGGATGACTTTCAAAAAAAACCGAAGTTTGCTGGGGTCCCATGTCGCTGCTGGACAACATCCGGGTGTTCGTGCGCGTGGTGGAGCTGGGCAGCTTCTCCGCCGCCAGTCGGGACCTGCGCATCTCGCCCGCGGTCACCAGCCACCGCATCAAGGCCCTGGAGAAGTACCTCGGCGTGCGCCTGTTTAACCGCACGACGCGGCAGTTGCAGGCCACCGAGCAGGGGGAGATCTACTACAAGGGCTGCCTCGAAGTGCTGCATGCGCTGGAGGAGGCGGAGGCCGCCGTTGCCGCCGTCGGCGGCTGGCCGCGCGGCGCCCTGCGGGTGACGGCGCCGCTGGGGCTGGGCCGCCAGGTGATCTCGCCGGCGGTGCCGCGGTTCAATGCCGAGTATCCCGAGATCGAGGTCCGCCTGCGGCTGTCGGACCACGTCCTAGACCTGATGCACGAGGGCGTCGATGCCGCCTTCCGGTTGGGTGTGCTTGGCGACTCCAGCTTCACCATGCGCAAGGTCGCCGACTGCGAGCGGGTGATCTGCGCCGCGCCGGACTATCTCGACCGGCGCGGCATCCCGCAGACACCGGCAGACCTGGCCGCGCACGACTGCCTGCTGCTGCGCTTTCCCGGCTCGACCCAGTTTCAATGGCGCCTCAGGGGCCGCGACGGGCCGGTGAAGCTCACGGTCAAGGGCCGCTTCGATGCCGACGACGGCGATGTGCTGACCAGCTGGGCCCTGGCCGGCCACGGCCTGGTGCTGAAGCCGCTGTTCGAGGTCGCCGACCACCTGCGCCGCGGCGAGCTGGCGGTGGTCCTGCCGCAGACGCCGCCCGAGCCGGTGACCCTGGCGATCCTCTATCCCCACCGCCGCCTGCTGGCGCCGAAGGTGAAGGTCTTCGCCGATTTCATGATCGAGGAATGCCGCGGCGCGATCAGCCAGGCGCTGGACGGCCTGACGTTGCCAGAGCTTCGCGAAACCGGCTGAGCGCATGGTCGACGTCGTCGGCCGTGGTGAAGCGGCCGAGGCCGACGCGGATGCTGGCATGTGCGTCGGCGTCGCTCATGCCGATCGCCTTCAGGACGTGCGAGGGGCCGGGTGCGCCGGTGGCACAGGCCGAGCCGGTCGACATGGCGATCTCGTCGAGGTCGAGCAGCAGGTCGGCGGCATCGATGCCGGGCAGGGTCAGGTGCACGCAGCCGGGCAGCCGCGGCGCGCCGCCGTTGCGCCGGGTGCCGGGCCAGGCCGCCTCGATGCCGGTGACGAAGCGGTGCGCCAGGTCCTCGAGACGCGCGGCCTCTTCCGCCGCTGCCGCCCGGGCCAGGGCGGCGGCGCGGCCGAAACCGACGATCGGCGCTACCGGCAGGGTACCGGCGCGGCGGCCGCCCTGCTGTCCGCCGCCGACGGCGCGGGCGGTCAGGGGCCGGTCGCGGGAGACGTAGAGCGCGCCGATCCCGGCCGGGCCATAGATCTTGTGGGCCGACAGACTGGCGGCGGCGATGCCACGCGCGGCGACCGGCGCGGCGTCGGCCGGCGCCTGTGTCGCATCGGTGTGCAGGCAGGCGCCGTGCGTACCGGCGATGGCGGCAATGGCGTCGAGATCCTGGCGGGTGCCGATCTCGTTGTTGGCGGCCATCACGCTGACGAGGCAGGCCGGGACGTCGAGTGCCGCGGCCAGGGCGTCGAGGTCCAGCCGGCCGTCGCCGTCGACGGCGATCTGCCGGCAGCGCCGGCCGGCCGCCTCAAGTTCCGGCAGGCAGGCGAGCACGCTCGGATGCTCGATCGCGCTGGTCACGACCAGGCCGCCCGGCCGGCTGAGGCCGAACAGGGCCAGGTTGTTGGCCTCCGTCGCGCCCGAGGTGAAGACGATTTCCGCCGGGGCGGCGCCCAGCAGTTCGGCCACCTGGCGCCGGGCCAGCTCGATCGCATCCGCTGCCGCCCGGCCGGCGCGATGGCCGCTGTGCGGATTGCCGGCGCGCCCGGCCTCCAGCCACGGCAGCATCGCCTCGCGCACCCGCGGATCGAGCGGGGTCGAGGCCTGGTGGTCCAGGTAGATCGGGCGGCGGGCGATGCTGCCGCCTGCGCCGTTGCCAGTTTCTGTCATCGCCCCGAAGGCATGTGTGGTTCGTGCGTGATCGACGCGCGTCCAAGCCCGTGCTTTCGCCCTTCGAGACGGACCTTCGGCCCTCCTCAGGACGAGGAAACTTCAAGAGAACCTCATCCTGAGGAGGCCGCGCAAGCGGCCGTCTCGAAGGATGCGGCGGCGGCACTGTGGGCCGTATGACCCGGCTCTAGGTGCTGGCGCGGAACGGCTTGCCCAGGCAGGCCGGGGCGCCGCGGCTGGCGGCGCGTGGGCCGATGGTGATCAGCGTCAGCACGACGATGGTGGCGATATAGGGCAGCATCGCCAGGAACTCCGGCTCCAGGAAGGTCAGGCCGGCCGCCTTGGCGTGCAGTTCCAGCGTCATCACCCCGCCGAACAGGTAGGCGCCGAGCAGCAGCCGACCTGGCCGCCAAGACGAGAACACCACCAGGGCCAGGGCAATCCAGCCCCGTCCGGCGGTCAGCTGGTCGGCCCACAGCGGCGTCAGCACCAGCGAGAAATAGGCGCCGCCGAGACCGGCCATGGCGCCGCCGAAGGCAACCGCCAGGTAGCGCACGCCGATCACCGAATAGCCGATCGAATGGGCGGCACTGTCGCTCTCGCCGACCGCGCGCAGGATCAGCCCCCAGCGGGTGCGGGCGAGGAACCAGGCCGTGGCGACGGTCAGCGCGACCGAGGCGTAGACCAGGATGTCGTGCCCGAACACCAGCCTGAGCACGGTGTTGTCGGCCAGCACGGCGGGGAACACCGGCCCCAGCGGCTCGACGGTCATGCCCACGAACGGTGCGCCGAACAGGGAGCTGACGCCGATGCCGAAGATCGTCAGGGCCAGGCCGGTGGCGACCTGGCTCGAGGTCAGGGTCAGCGTCAGGTAGCCGAAGATCATCGATCCCGCGGCGCCGGCGAGCATGGCGGCGAGGAGGCCGAGCAGCGGGCTGCCGGTGGTCACGGTGACGGCGAAGGCGCTGACCGCGCCGATCAGCATCATGCCCTCGACGCCGAGGTTGAGCACGCCGGCCTTCTCCACCACCAGCTCGCCCAGCGCGGCCAGCAGGATCGGCGTCGAGGCGCCGACCACGGTCATCAGGATGGCGGTGACGATCTCGACGCTCATGCCTCGGCCTCCTGCGCGGCGGCACCGGCGCCGAAGCGGATGCGGTAGCGTACGAGAACGTCGGTCGCCAGCAGGAAGAACAGCATCAGCGCCTGGAACATGGCGGTGGCGGCATGCGGCAGGCCGATCTCGGTCTGCGCCAACTCGCCGCCGACGTAGGATACCGCCAGCACCAGGCCGGCGAGGATGATGCCGAGCGGATGCAGCCGGCCGAGGAAGGCGACGATGATGGCGGTGAAGCCGTAGCCGACCGGGAACTGCGGCACCATCTGGCCGTACGGCCCGGCCGCCTCGAAGGTCGCGGCCAGGCCGGCCAGGCCGCCGCCGGCCAGCAGGCAGAGCCAGGTGGTGCGGTTGGCGTTGAAGCCGCCGTGGCGGGCGGCGGCGGGGGCGAGGCCGACGACGCGGACCTCGAAGCCGACGATGGTCCGGCCCATGATCACGGCGGCGGCCACGGCGATCAGCACGGCGATCGGCACGCCGAGATGCACCAGACTGGTGTCGGAGATGTACGGCAGCGTCTGCCATTCGGTGAACAGCCGGCTCTGCGGAAAGCCGTAGCCCTCGGGGTCTTTCCAGGGTCCGCGCATCAGGTAGTTGAGCAGCTGGATGGCGACGTAGGTCAGCATCAGGCTGGTCAGGATCTCGTTGACCCCGACCCGAGTCTTCAGGAACGCCGGGATCGCGGCATAGGCCATGCCGCCCAGCACGCCGACGATGCACATCGCCGGCAGGATCCACCAGCCGCTCATCTCCCAGGTGGCGAGGGCGACGCCGGTGGCGGCCAGCGCGCCGAACACGTACTGGCCTTCGGCGCCGATGTTCCAGACGTTGGCGCGGAAGCCGGCGGCCAGGCCCACGGCGATGATGATCAGCGGCGCCGCCTTGATGCCCAGGTCCGGCCAGTACCTCGGCTCGACCACCGGGACGATGAAGATCTGGTAGATCGCGCCCAGGCCGTCGAAGCCCATGGCCGAAAAGACGATCAGGCCGGTCGCCATGGTCAGCAGCACGGCCAGCGCCGGCGTCACGTACAGCATGACGCGGCTGGGGGTCTGGCGCGGTTCAAGCCTAGGCAGCATGGCCACTGGCCTCCGCGCCGGCCGGCGTCTCGGTCTCGCCGTGCACCCCGCCCATCAGCAGGCCGATCTCCTCGATCGAGGTTTCGCCCACCACCTTGGTCGCCGACAACCGGCCCTCGTTGATCACCGCCAGCCGGTCGGCCAGGCTCAGCAATTCGTCCAGGTCCTGGGAGATCACGACGATGGCCGAGCCGCTGGCGGCGAGATCGACCAGGGCCTGATGGATTGCCGCCGCGGCGCCGGCGTCGACGCCCCAGGTCGGCTGCGAGACCACCAGCACGGCCGGGACCTGCATGATCTCCCGGCCCATGATGAACTTCTGCAGGTTGCCGCCGGACAGGCTGCTGGCCGCCGCCACCGGACCGGTGGCCTTGACCGCGTAGGCGTCGATGACGTCGCTGGCGTAGCCGTGCGACCTGCCGCGGGAGACGAAGCCGTAGAGCACCAGGCGGAGGCGCTGGCGCGCCGTCAGCACGGTGTTGTCGGCGAGCGAGAAATCGGGCACGGCGCCGTGGCCGTGGCGCTCCTCGGGCACCGCGCAAAGACCGAGATGGCGGCGCTGGCCCGCGCCGGTGCGGCCGATCGGCGCGCCGTCGAGCTCCATCATCCCGGCCTGCGGCACCAGGCGTTCGCCGGCCAGCGCCTCCAGTAGTTCGTTCTGGCCGTTGCCGGCGACCCCGGCGATGCCGAAGATCTCACCGGCACGCACAGCGAAGCTGATGTCCTTGAGGTCGATCGAGAAGGTCCCGGCGCCGGTCAGGTCCAGCTCCTTCACCTCGAGCCGGGTGTCGCCGAAGTCCCGCTGCGCGCTACGGCTGACGCTCTTCAGGTCGGCGCCGATCATCAGCTCGGCCATGCTCTTGGCCGTCTCCACCTTGGGGTCGCAGTCGGCGACCACCCGACCGCCGCGCAGGATCGTCGCCTTCTCGCACAGCGCCTGGATCTCGTGCAGCTTGTGGCTGATGTAGAGGATCGCGCAGCCTTCGTCGGCAAGCTGGCGCAGGGTCTCGAACAGGCGCTCGACCTCCTGCGGCGTCAGCACCGAGGTCGGCTCGTCCATGATCAGGAGCTTGGGCTTCTGCAGCAGGCTGCGCACGATCTCGATGCGCTGGCGCTCGCCGACCGACAGGGTGTGGACCTCGCGCATCGGGTCCAGCGGCAGGTGGTAGGCCTGCAGGATCTGCTCGACCCGGTCGCGCAGTTCGCCGCGGTTGACCGCTTCGTCCATGCCGAGGGCGATGTTCTCCAGCACCGTCATCGCCTCGAACAGCGAGAAATGCTGGAACACCATGCCGATGCCGAGGCGCCGGGCGGCGCGCGGGTTGGCGATGCTCACCGGCTCGCCGTCCCACAGGATCTCGCCCTGGTCGGCGCGCAGCACGCCGTAGATGATCTTGACCAGGGTCGACTTGCCGGCGCCGTTCTCGCCCAGCAGAGCGTGGATCTCGCCCGGCTGGACCTCGAAGCTGACGTCGTCGTTGGCCAGCACGCCGGGAAAGCTCTTGGTGATGCCGCGCAGGGCGAGGCGTGGGGGATGGGTGTTCATCGGCTGGTGCCTCCACCAACGGACTTTATCGTTGCCGTCGCCGCCGCGGCCCCGTCCGCCAGGGCCTGCGAGACGATTTCCGCCGCCGCCAGGGCGGCGATCACGCTGGGTCGCTTGTCGCGCGGCGCGTCGCCGCCGATCGGGCAGGTCAGGCCCGCCAGCGCCGCCGCGTCGGCGCCATGCACCCGGTACCAGCGCTCGAAGCGCGCCCGCTTGGTGCGCGAGCCGATCAGCCCGACGTAGGCCGCGTCGCCGCGGTCGAGCGCCGCGCCGGTCAGCTCGTAGTCGAGCCCGTGGCTGTGCGTCATAACGACGAAGGCGGCGCCGGCCGGGGCGCTGGCGACTTCGCTCACTGGCGCGGCGCTGAGGCGGGCGTCGGCGCCATCGGGCAGACGGGTGAGGAACTGGGCGCGGTCGTCGATCACGGTCAACGCCAGCGGCAGCGGCAGCAGGGCGCGGGTCAACGCCTGGCCGACATGACCGGCGCCGAACAGAAACACCGACGGCCGGCGCGCGATCTCCTGCGCTGCCACGGTCTCGAGCTGCGCCACGGTGGCCTGCCCGGCCCGGCTCAGTGTCAGCAGCACGTGGCCGCCACAGCACTGTCCGAGCGCCGGCCCCAGCGGCAGGTCGAGCATCGCCTCGTCCTCGCCGTCGGCCAGCATGGCGCGCGCCCGTTCGATCGCCTGCAGTTCGAGGCGGCCGCCGCCGACGGTGCCGAAGCAGGCCTCCGGCGTGACCAGCATGGCCGCGCCGGCTTCGCGCGGCGCCGAGCCGGTCTCCCGGGCGACGGTCACCAGGATGCCGTGCACACCCCGGGCCAGGTGGTCGCGCAGAATTTGCGTCAGGTCGTCCACGCGGCGCTAGGTCCCCTGGTCCTGCTGCTTCAGGCGCTCCATCGCCAGCAGCACCCGCTCGGGCGTCGCCGGCGGGTCGAGCCGGGGACAGTGCCGGTAGTCGGCGACGCTGGCAACCGCATCCGACAGCGCGTGCAGCACCGAGATCGCCAGCATCAGCGGCGGCTCGCCGACCGCCTTGGAGCGGTAGATGGTCTCCTCGCGGTTCTCCGACCAGTCGCTAGTGGCGACGTTGAAGACCCGCGGCCGGTCCGAGGCCAGGGGGATCTTGTAGGTCGACGGCGCATGCGTGCGCAGCCGGCCCTGATCGTCCCACCACAGCTCCTCGCTGGTCAGCCAGCCCATGCCCTGGACGAAGCCGCCTTCGATCTGGCCGCGGTCGATCGCCGGGTTCAGCGAGGCACCGACGTCATGCAGGATGTCGACGCGCTCGACCCGGTACTCACCCGTCAGGCTGTCGACCGCCACTTCGGCGACGGCGGCGCCGTAGGAGAAGTAGTAGAACGGCCTGCCGCGGCCGGCCGCGCGGTCCCAGTGGATCTTCGGCGTGGCGTAGAAGCCGGTCGCCGACAGCGGCACGCGGGCCATGTAGGCATCGCGGACCAGGTCGTCGAAGCCGATCTCCCGGTTGCCGACGCGGACCCGGTTGGGCAGGAAGACGACCTGCTCGGGCGCGATCCCGTGCTGCTGCGCGGCGTGCTCGCGCAGCCGGCGCTTGATCGTTTCGGCCGCGTTGCGCGCGGCCATGCCGTTCAGGTCCGAACCGGACGAGGCGGCGGTGGCCGAGGTGTTCGGCACCTTGGCCGTCGTGGTGGCGGTGATCTTCACGCGCTCCAGGTCGATCTGGAAGGTCTCGGCGACGACCTGCGCCACCTTCACGTTGAGGCCCTGGCCCATCTCCGTGCCGCCGTGATTGAGGTGCACGCTGCCGTCGTTA
>Ga0056121_1000303_pt1 | contig 13864 bp, 16 predicted proteins | sample WorMetHEROISLAND_FD_83872 | JGI IMG/M metagenome (GOLD analysis project Ga0056121, IMG submission 83872) | Marine gutless worms symbiont microbial communities from Max Planck institute for Marine Microbiology, Germany - Olavius sp. 1 HERON ISLAND ...
ATAGTCTGGAGGACTAAAGTCCTCATCCGTGGACAAGCCACGGACTGAAAGTGAAGGGGCTTAAAGTCCATAGTTTCAACTATGATGCGCTTCGCGCACTAAAGTTATTGAAGCAATGAACGCAAATGAATCGAGAATAGGACACCTTGAAATAGTACAGGATTTTCAGGATTAACAGGACGTTATAATTGTTATTTAAGAAAAGCAATCCTGTTAATCTTGTCCTATTAGCGGTTGGCACTACGATTATGTTAGGTGTCCGGTTTCGGGTGATTCTGTTCCAAAATTGCCTGAACTCGGACACAACGGAAACCGGAGCGGTTCAGAAGGACGCGGTCGAGGCGGTTGCGGAGGTCGTGGTCGAGGAGGAGGAGGTCGCGGAGGTCTTCGAAAGGTATCTCCATACGGGAGGCGGGACGGCAGGATTCAACAGTGTCACGCCAGGAACCGCCGCGCACGACCGGGACAGAATCCGACAGATCGACCTGGATCGATGGATCGACCCGCGTCTGAGTTGCCTGGGCACGGTTTCATCGGCCACTCAGGCACCATTCATCTACATTGCCGAGCATATCGTACAGGCCCCAGGGATTGGCCTGCTTCTCGCCCACTGGGTGGGTCCGACCTTCGGCATTTTCGCGATACCAGCCGTAGGTATCGCATTGCACCGGGTCGTTACCATGGAACCAGTGGGTATCGGTACCGGCGTGGGCGGCATACTCCCACTCCGCTTCGGTGGGGAGGCGGTAACGGCAGCCGGTCTGTTCCGAGAGCCAATCACAGTAGGCAACCGCGTCTTGCAAGGAGACATTGATCACGGGCCGGCGGCCACGGTCCCAACCCGCATCGTCCGGCCTTTCGCGTCCAGTGGCCGCGGCAAAGCGGTCGTATTCCTCGAAGGTCACCGGATACCGCCCCAGGGCGAAGGCCTGGGTGATGGTCACCGAGCGTCAGGGTTGCTCGTTAGCTTTCGCAAAGGGGTCATCGTCCCTGGAGCCCATCAAATACTCACCCGGTGGGATCAGCTGCATCCGGGGGCCTGGGGAGCCGTCTTGCAGCTGGTCCTGAAAGCCGAAACCGGCCAAGACATGGGGCTGGAGCCCGGCGAGGTCCAAACGGCCAAAATCCGGCATCCGGGACGAGAAGGTAAGAAATTCCAACATCTCGGCGGTGACCCGCAGCGGATCCGGCGGGAATCGGGCCGTGTCCGTCTCCAGGGTATGGACGACCAGGAACTCCTGGATGCTGTAGTGGGAAAAGCGGAATTCCCCGGCCGCGGTGCGGTTGAGCAGGGACCGACCGCCGACGTCGAAATACGGGAGGCTGGCAAGCTCCGGGAAATCCGCCGTTAAGGTGTCGAGCGCTTCGCGGGGCAACAACCGGCTGCCGTGGGACTGCATGTGTAGCGCCACGGCGGTGCATACACGCCACAGGGTCTCCTTGGACGGCGGCTCGGAGAGCTGCCTGCGCAGCTTGCGCTCTTCCCGGCCGAGCCAACGATCCACCAAGACATGGTAGAGGCGGTAGGCGTTCCAGTCCTGTTCCTCGGCATCCAAGATATCGCGGATGTGGGCTAGCAGCAGGGGCCGGGAGCGCAGCGAGTGCATGGAACCCACCACCCCCGCCGCCCACAGCCGCTCGGGGTTGTCCCGAAACCTTAACCGTTCGTGCCAGCGGTCGGGGAAGCGCTTGCGCAGATAGGCGTTCACCTGGTCCTCGTCGAACAGGGACAGGAACACCATGGGGCAGATATACTCGCCGACCTCTATCCGACCCGGACGGCCGAAGGGGTCGCTGCCGGTCTCGGGGAAGAATTGGGTGCGGCAGGAGATGATAACCCGACGGAATCTCTTGGTGGCGTCCAGCAGTTCCACCAGCCGGGATTCGATTGCTCCCCAGGCTAGGGGGTCTTCGTCCAGGGCGTCCAGCAGCAGCACAGTCCGGGCCTTGTTCGGACAGGCGGAGATCCGCTCCAGGCTGTCCTTGCCCAGCTTCAGAAGCAGACAGTCATGGCCTCGGGGCCAGAAGGCCATCAGGTGCATGAGGCGGATCATCATGAGCAGAGAGGTTTTGCCCATGCCGGCGTCGGAGAGGATGAAGAGCTGGGTACGGCCGTCACCGAACGGCGCAAAATCACCGTGCAGAAACTTGTCGATGACCTGGAAGGCCGGCTCCTGGACCTGGGCGACGGGTTCCCGGTCCTCGTGCCGGTCGGCTGGATTGTGATGCTGACACTTGGGCTCGATGTAGAAACGGGCCAGCTCATGCGGGTCGCCGAACACATCGCCGATCCAGGCCAGCTCTTTGCGGCGTTTACCATGGATACTCGCCAGCTTCTTGGACAGCTGTTCGAGGTGGGCGACGGTGATGAAGCTGGTCGGTTCCGGCATGGCAGTATCCTTAGTTGTGCATAGGATCGGTGTAAGCAATCATTGGAATGTAACCCTGGGGCGCTGCGACGGAAAAGCCGTCGGGTAGCCTGTAGGATGCAGTGAGCGTGGCAGGTACAGGATGGCATCACGAGGAGGTGCGAACCGCATCAATGGACGCCCGGCCAGCGGCGAACCGCATCTTTGGATAACCGGTGCCTAACACTCAGCCTTGTAGGGTGGGCTGTGCCCACCGCCCCGGCACCGAAAATCTTGGTCTTGTTATCGAATCCACAGATTACGCAGATTCTCGCAGATGAAAACAGACGCTCATCAAGATCCACGAAAAACACGAACGAACACGAACAGATCCTTACCTAGCGTCGGGATGACAGTTTCGTGTCTTTTCGTGCCTTTCGTGGTTAACAAATCAATCGAGTCTGACCCCATTGACTCCGACCCCGGCGCCATCGACGTAGCGGTTCCGTGCATCCTTGGCGCGCCGGAAGATTTCCAGCAGATGGTCGCCGTCGCCGCGGTGGATGGTGGCGGCGAGGTCGAGCATCTCGTCACCGAATTGGCGCAGCACCTTCCCCAACTGCTCCCGGTTGGCGATGCAGATGTCTCGCCACATGGTCGGGTCGCTGGACGCGATGCGGGTGAAGTCCCGAAATCCTCCCGCGGCGTAGCGGAAGATCTCGTCGTTCTCCCGTAGCCGTGCCAGGGCGTCCACCAGGCCGAAGGCCAGCATATGGGGCAGATGACTGGTGGCGGCCAGGACCTGGTCGTGGTGGGTCACGTCCATGTTGGTGACCTGGGCGCCGCAGCTGCGCCACATCCGGGTCACCCGATCCAGGGCCTCCGGGTCAGTGGCGGGGAGGGGGGTCAGGATGACGCACCGGTCGCGGTAAAGGGTTGGAAAGGAGGCCTCCACGCCGCTGTGCTCGGTGCCGGCGATGGGATGGCCAGGGACCAGGCGCGTCGGCACAGCGCCGAAGACTGCCTGGGCGTCCGTCACCACGCTGCCCTTGACACTGCCTCCGTCGGTGACGACGGCATCGTCCCGCAGCCGTCCTTTGATGGCGGCAAAGATGTCCCGCATAGCGCCGAGGGGAACGGCGATGAAGACCAGATCGGCGTCTTGCACCGCCTGCGCCGGGTCCTGCGCATAACGGTCGATCACGCCCAGCTCGCGGGCCCGCTCCAGGTTGGTGACGGAGCGGCCGTAACCGATCACCTGGTCCACCGCACCTGCGGCGCGCAGGGCCCGGGCCAGGGAGCCGCCGATCAGACCGACCCCGATGACGGCCAGGCGCGCGATCATTTGTCCAGCACGGATGCCAACGCGGCCAGAAACCGGGCGTTTTCCGCTGCCAGTCCGACGCTCACCCGCAGGTGGTTAGGAAGCCCGTAGTTGGCGATAGGACGAGCGATGCAGCCCGCGCGTAACAGGTCCCGATCCAGGGACCCCGCGGGTCGGCCCAGATCCACGGTGATGAAATTGCCCACCGAGGGGATGTAACTCAGTCCGAGCCGCTCGAGTCCGGCGGCGAGCTGCCCCAGTCCCGCGTCGTTGAGGGCGACCGAATCCCGCACATGATCGCCGTCGTCCAGGGCCGCCAGCGCCGCCAGCTGGGCCGGGGTGTTGACATTGAAGGGTTGGCGCACCCGGTTCAGGATCTCGGCGATGCGCGGATCACTGATCCCATAACCTATCCGCAGGGCGGCGAGCCCGTGTACCTTGGAAAAGGTGCGGGTGACGATGAGATTGGGGAATGCGTCGAGCCAGGTCGAGGTGTCCGGATAGTCGGGGGGCTGGACATACTCGCTGTAGGCCTCGTCCACCACGGCGATGCAGGTCGCCGGCAGGGAAGTCAGAAAGGCACGCAGCGGTGTGGCCGAGAGCCAGGTGCCGGTAGGATTGTTGGGGTTGGCGATCCAGACCACACGGGTATGCCGGTTGACCAGGGCGCCCATGGCGTCCAGGTCGTGACCATAGTCCCGCGCCGGGGCGATCCGGGCGGTCGCCCCGACGGCCTGGGTCGCGATGGGATAGACCGCGAAGGCGTGCTCCGAGAAGACGGACTCCGTCCCCGGTTGCAGAAAGGTCCGGGCCACCAGGTCCAGGACATCGTTGGAGCCGTTGCCCAGGGTGATGGCCGCCGGGTCCAGGCCGCGGCGTTCCGCCAAGGCCCGGCGCAGCGCGAAGCCGCTGCCGTCCGGATAGCGGCCCAAATCCTCAATGGCCTCTACCATGGCCGCGGTAAGCGCCGTCCGCGCCTTGGGTCCCGGCCCGAGTGGGTTCTCGTTGGACGCGAGCTTGATCGAGTCGCGGATGCCCAACTCCCGCTTCAGCTCGGAGATGGGTTTGCCTGGAACATAGGGGTGCAGCCCCGGCAGTCCGGGGGCGGTGAGCGCGAGGAAGGGGTTGTCTGGAGTCGACATTCGGAGAGGTCTGAGTGTCTAAGAACTAACTTTTTTTCTTGTCCCCATGCCATAAAGACTGTGAAAGTACTCACTTTTCCTGAGAGCGGTGGGATGAAACTGCCATATTTCACGCTAAATTCCGCACCAAGTGGGGTTAAGAGCGAGCTATGCTGCCTAATTTAGGAAAATTGTGTTCCCCTATCCCTTCCACTCCGGAAATTCAGCAATACTTTCACAGTCTCTCCAGCGTGGGAACACCACCTTGGCCGCTCCAGCGGCCAGGCTTGGTGACGCTGGAGCGTCACGGCTTGCTCCCACGCCGAAGCGTGGGAGCCAGATGAAATCTGTAGTTTTTCTAACTAAAAATCAATAGATTAGTTTTTAGGCAGCCTCTTAGGCGTTCAAAGACTGGATCGCCGTTGCTCGATGCGACGCTCGGATAGCATTCGGATCACCACATCAGGTCGTCCGGTATCTTGTAGTCGGCATAGTCACCGTCTTCGTCGCCGTTGTCTCCCGGTGTGTTCAGCAGCACGACCAAGCGTCCGTCGCGCGCCCGGACCCTTTCCGCGATTGCGGGGGATACGAGCTCGAAGCCTGTGTCCTGACGCACGATGGCCAGATTGCCCCTCGCGAGCTTTCGCTGCTGATCGGTCGTCACGTAGATGCGCTTGATGCTGCCGCCATCAAGAAAGCTGTAGGCGATGTCTCCTTCTCCCCGCGGGATCCGGTTGGTGTGAATGAGCTGGCGCAGTGCGTTTGCCTCGGCCTTGCGCCGTGCCTCTTCCTGGCGTTGCCGGTTGAGCGCACTGTCGCGCCGTGCCTTCTCCGCCGCGACCTGCTGCGCGCGTCGCCGTCCCTCAGTTTCGGCCCTTGCCTTGTCGCCGTTTTGTTTGCTCTGCTTGCGCTTGGACGAACGGACCCGCTTTACCTGCTGCGCGTCGACGAGACCGGCCTTCAGCAGCTGGTCTTGGAGTGAGTTTCCCACTGTTCAACTCGGCGGAATCTTTTGAAGATGCGGATAAGGGGGAGAATCTATCAGCAAAACGTCCGAATGCAAATCCCGATGTCTATCCTACGGCTGGTGGAGGCCAGGAAAGTCGATCTGCCAAGGTCACGTTTTCGGGAAGCCTTATACGCGCTCGCCCGACGAGATCATCCCGGCGAGATTATCTGCGACTATACCAAGGTCCAGCCGGACGCGTAGAATGGCGGCACGGCGAACCAAATTGCACAACGGAAGAGAATTTCCCATGAAACAACGCATCTTATTTATCCTCCCGTTCCTGTTCTTGCTTGTGATGCCCGTTCAAGCGGCAAAACCCGGGAAGATCGGCTACGTGAACATGCAAGAGGTGATCGATAAGAGCAAGCCGGGCCGACAAGCCCAGGAGACGCTCAAGGAGAAGTTCGGGGACAGACGACAGAAGCTGGCCGAGGAGCAGGAATCGATCCGTCAGTTGCAGCAGACCTTGGATAAGAACAAGGCCCTGATGAGTCAGAAGGAACTCGACAAGAAGATCGCCGAGATCGGGAAGCGCAAGAAGAAATTCCAACAACAGGTGGCAGAGCTCCAAAAGGAAGTAGCGCAGGAGGAAAACAAGCTCGCGAACCAGATCTTGAAACCGACGCCGGCGATTATTGCCGCCGTGGCCAAGGACAAGCAGGTCTCCGCGGTCTTCGAGCGTCGGCAGAGTGGCCTTCTCTACATCGATGAAGGTCTGGATCTTACTGCCGAGGTCATCAAACGACTCGATGCCAAGAAATAGGAGATATCATCGGAGCGACCCGGATTCGGATAGGGGACCAAGTGTTAGGGTTTTGTTACCATAAGGCTTCGGCATCCATAAATAAGGCGAGGAGATGTGAATCCATGCTTGGCGAATCCCACGACCTGCGTCACGAATTTCCGACTCTAGATGACAGAATCTCCGTGTTGTGCGACTCCGACGAGGAGTTTGCGCATCTGATGAAGGATCACGATAATCTGGATGCTCAGGTCCGTAAGCTGGAGGAGCTGGGTACTCCGGTGGCCGACGAGACGATCGGGGACCTCAAAAAAGAACGTCTTCTGATGAAAGATCGTCTCTATGCAATGCTGCGCACAAGCTGATCGAGCCGGTGACCTTAAGAAAATACTGAAGGTAAATTCATCGCCGAGCAGGTCGTGTCGATAGAGCCCGTGTTGCGATTCAAGATCATTCCCGTCACCCTGTTTCAGCAGAATTGCACCCTGCTGTGGTGTGACGAAACCGGTCACGCCGCCGTCGTCGATCCCGGCGGAGAAACGACGCGGGTGCTGACCGTGATTCGGGAAGTAGGGGTCGAGCCGATCAAGATCCTGCTTACCCATGGCCACCTGGACCACGTGGGGGGAGCCGCCGAGCTTGCCGAACGCCTCGACCTGCCCATCGAGGGTCCTCATCGGGGCGACGATTTTCTGCTCAAATCCCTTGCGGTCCAGAGCCAGATGTTCGGTGTCCCGGAGGTCCGTAGCGTCTCCACCGGGCGCTGGCTGGAAGACGGCGACTTGGTGCGGATCGGCGCCCTGGAGCTGCGGGTGATCCACTGCCCCGGCCACTCACCGGGCCATGTCGTTTTCTTCGACGAGACATCCAGGTTGGCGCAGGTAGGCGATGTGCTGTTCCAGGGCTCGATCGGGCGCACGGATCTGCCGCGCGGTAATCATCAGGACCTACTGGATTCCATCCGTCAGCGCCTCTTTCCGCTCGGCGACGACGTCCGATTCATTCCCGGACATGGCCCCATGTCGAGCTTCGGCGACGAGCGTCGCAGCAATCCCTTTGTCCGTGATCCCCTGTTCGATATTTAGGGTAACCGGATAGACCGGGGTGATTGAGAAGCCTCCGGATGAGTAAAGCAGGTCCAAGCTCAGCACCATCCGCATCCGAGCACGGCAATTGGGACTCTGTGGTTTGTGGTGCCCGAGCGTCTCCCGCGGGTGGGGAGGGGCCGACTTCCCCCAAGCGGCCGAGCGGCACACGTTTCGTCGAGCCCTGCCGGCTCGACGCGAAACAACGGACAGCGATTCTCTCACGGCTCCGGGAGCGAAAGATCGGTGACGAGGAGAGTCGAAACCTGTTCGTAGCCGCGTTGGAGTACGATCTGGCGAGCTGCGGTCAGCTTATGGCCCCAGCACGGGAGCCCTCGACGTCCGGCCACCGGGAAAACGACTCCGCTCCGGATGCAGCGGCCATCGGTGCCCTTGTGGAAACCGCGGGGCAGCTGGCGTACGAACTATACCGCCACATCGCTGCGTCTGCAACAGGAACTCGAATCGACGGACCATCTCCGGCGCGGCGATGGCGAGGATTACCCTCGAAACCCTGCTCGGCGAGCTGCGACGAGTCGCAAGCGTCGGCAAATCACCCGACCGATTCGCCGCCGAGTTGGCGGTCCCAAGGACCGCCTGCTCTGACGAAGCACGCCGTTTTATCCTGCGTATTGCGGATGCCTTTGAAGACTGCTTCGAGCGGACCCCCGATACCCAACCCGATTCCCCCTTTGCGACCGCACTCGCTGCCATCGTCACCGCCACGGATATCGATGTGCCGACGGATCAGGCCATACTCACCGGAATCCTGGGTCGGGTGCGATCCTGAATGATTCGGCGTTGTCGGGAGGACTTGATGTGTTGCGTTTCGACGCCCAACGGCTCGTTGATCTACGGCCAGGCTCGTGCCTGCGTCTCAACGCAACCCACTCTCACATGACCCCCCCGCGCTGCCGGTCTGCTCCGACCTCGCTTTGGGTATAGGATGTGGTGAGCGCGGTATGCCGTAGCAGGACTACACCAACCCTGATCGCGAACCGCATCAATGGATGGCCCGTGCCCAACACCTGTCCAATCCCAAAGCACAAGGATAAGGCCGAACGCGCCGTAACCCAACACTCCGGTCCCCCAAACAATTCAGGAGGGAAAGGTAAATGCAAATCGGAATGATCGGCCTCGGCCGTATGGGCGCCAACATGGCGGCTCGACTCATGCGCGACGGACATCAGTGCGTCGTTTATAACCGCAGTGCCCAGGCGGTCCAAAAGTTGACTACCGCCGGCGCAACCGGGGCCCAAGATATGGCCGATCTCTGTGCCAAGCTGGTCAAGCCGCGGGCCGTTTGGATCATGGTTCCGGCGGCGGCGGTGGACTCGGTCATCGCAGCACTCTTGCCTTGCTTGGAAGCAGGCGACATCATCGTCGACGGTGGCAACTCTCATTATAAGGAGGCGATCCGACGCGCCAAGCGACTCGCCGCTGCCGGCATGCACTTTCTGGACTGCGGCACCAGCGGTGGGGTTTGGGGGCTGGAGCGTGGATACTGCCTGATGATCGGCGGCGACGCGAACGCCGTGCACCAGCTCGATCCCATCTTCAAGACCTTGGCACCCGGGCCCGGTGGCAGTGAGCGCACCGCCGGTCGCAGCGGCGACTATGACACGGCGGAGCAGGGCTATCTGCACTGTGGTCCAAGCGGTGCCGGCCATTTCGTAAAGATGGTCCACAATGGGATCGAATATGCCTTGATGGGCGCCTATGCGGAAGGCCTGAATCTCCTCAAGCATGCCGGCGTCGGTCGCAACATTCGGACGATCAACGCCGAGACGGCTCCCCTCGGTGATCCGGAGCATTATCAGTACGCTATCGATATATCCCGGGTCGCCGAGGTCTGGCGTCGAGGTAGCGTGGTAGCCTCCTGGCTACTGGATCTCACCGCCAACGCCTTGCACCAAGACCCGGAGCTCAGCCGATTCGAGGCACGGGTGTCCGACTCGGGTGAAGGTCGCTGGACCTGCATGGCGGCGATCGAGACCGGCACGCCGGCCCCCCTCCTGACGACGGCCCTCTATGAGCGTTTCAGCTCCCGCGGGGAAGCGGATTTTGCCAATCAGCTCCTGGCGGCTATGCGCTATCAGTTCGGCGGCCATGACGAGAAACGAGACTGAGGAGATGTCTTGTGTCCCTGACCCAGTCTAACTATACCCAGACCCCGGCGGCGTTGCCGAACGCCATGGTCATCTTTGGTGCCGGGGGGGATCTGACCAAGCGCAAACTGATTCCGGCCTTGCTCCATCTCTGCGACGCTCGTCTGCTGCCGGACAGCTTCGCGGTACTGGGGCTGGACCGCTTGGAACTGGACGATGATTCCTTCCGGGACCTGATGGGGGAGCATATCCGGGATCACGTCGGCGCCGCCTTCGACCAGGCGGTCTGGGAGCGTCTGGTCGAGCGTCTCCATTACATGCAAATCGACATGCTCGAGGGCACCGATTACGGACGTCTACGCGAGCGCCTGAGTGAGATCGATGTCCAGCGTGGGACCGAAGGCAATTACCTGTTCTACATGGCGATCCCCCCCAGCCTCTTCCCCCGCGTGACCAGTCGTCTGGGTGAGGCCGGTCTCTTGCGGGAGACCGAGAACGACTGGCGACGCGTCCGTCGTCGAGAAGCCGTTCGGGCGGGACCTGGAATCCGCGGCGGCACTCAACCACGAGCTGCACCGCAATATGGATGAGAGGCAGATCTACCGCATCGATCACTACCTGGGCAAGGAAACGGTGTAGAATATCATGGTGTTCCGCTTCGCCAATGGTTTCATCGAGCCGCTGTGGAACCACCATCACATCGACCATGTGCAGCTCACGGTAGCCGAGTCCGTCGGCGTCGAGCACCGGGGTGCCTATTACGAGGAGGCGGGTGCCCTGCGGGATATGATCCCGAACCACCTGCTGGTGCTGCTCGGGTTTATCGCCATGGAGCCGCCGAACTCGTTCGAATCCAGTGCCCTGCGTGACGAGGTCAACAAGGTGCCCGACGCCATTGAGCCCTTGTCACCGGAGGATGTGTTGAGGCATGCCGTGCGCGGTCAGTACGGCGAGGGCAATATGCCCAGCGGTGAGAAGGTAAAGGCCTATCGCTCGTCCCCGGGGGTCGATCCCCGATCCCGTACCGAGACCTTCGCTGCGCTCAAGCTCACCATAGACAACTGGCACTGGGCGGGTGTGCCCTTTTATCTGTGCACCGGCAAACGGTTGGCGGGCCCAGTGCACGGAGATCGCGATCCAGTTCAAGCGGGCACCGACGGTCCTGTTCAAGCACACGGACGTGGAGCAAGTCGACCCCAACATGCTGGTACTGCGCATCCAACCCGCCGAGGGCATCCAAATGAGCTTCGGTGCCAAGGTGCCTGGCCCAACCATGGGGGTCGGTACCGTGAACATGGACTTCTGTTACGAGGACTACTTCGGGAACAAGCCGGCGACCGGTTACGAGACCCTGATCTATGACTGTATGAATGGCGATGCGACCCTGTACAAGCACGCCGACACGGTCGAAAAGGGCTGGGAAATCGTGCAATCGGTCATGGACGTCTGGGCCGCGCTCCCGCCACGGGACTTCCCGAACTATGCCGCCGGGACCTGGGGACCGATTTTGCGCGTCCGGCGACGCAGACCACCCTGTCCGACTTCATGGTCAGGATCGAAAAGGGAGAACCAATTCGATTTGCCAGCCCTGCGCACCCCGTGTATGACTTCGCCGCCGACCATCCGATCTTTACCGACGATGTGCGGCTTGAGACCTTTACCAACCTCCTCCCCGGCGGCCGCTTTATCGGTCTGGACCGACTGGATTATCGGTTTTGGCCATGGTTACCGCCTTGCCCGCCACAGCTGTTTGTCGCCAACATCGGTTCTTTGACGCCGGGACACTATGACAAAGACCTGAGTCACACCTTTCATTGCTTCAATAACTTTAGTGCGCGAAGCGCATTATAGTTGAAACTATGGACTTTAAGTCCCTTCACTTTCAGTCCGTGGCTTGTCCACGGATGAGGACTTTAGTCCTCCAGACTGTGGACTTTCAGTCTATAGTGGTTGATTCAACTCCTGGCGGGCGTATTCCGAGTTCGCGCGCGGTCCCCAAGGCCCACCGAATACCTTCCCCACCCATGCGGATCTGTGGCGGAGAGTCAGCTGGCGCGAAAGGGGCCTCTGGGGTAATCTCCTGGTAACCTTTGAGCGCCCCATCATCCTCGGCACGTGGGTGGTGATGAAGGCACTGTATCTGTATTTTCTGGAATCCGGGCGGTGGCGGCGTGTCACATCCTGGCTGGCCAAGCGCTGGGGCCCTTCAAGGATACGACGCGAGGTCTTATAGTATCCGCTTTTTTCTCGAGAAGCTGTTTGGTTAGAACAGATCCTAGTACCTAGTTTCAGTCTACTTTTCCTGTATAGGACTGATGGGCATATTAGGTTTCCGTGTCTTACTGATCCTTGGAACGTAAAAATAGACTGAAACAGGGTACTAGGCCGTGTTGACATTTAACTCTAACCGATTGTTTTCATATGCTAAATGGCCGCGGTACTCCCCAAGTTCGCAGAGCCATTCCCGTTGGGCACGGGCCATCCCTGGCCCTTTGCCCAACCTACATTTCTAAATGTCAACACGCCCTAGCGTCGTGTTGGGTTACGGCGCGTTCGGCCCTGTCACTGTGCTTCGAGATCGGACAGCGCGCCTAACCCAACCTACACTTAAAGCGAGGTCCATGTGGGCAGCGCGGAGGACATGTGGGTGTAGGTTGCGTTAAGACGCTGGCACTGACCGGGCCGTAGATCAGCGAGCCTTTGTGCGTCGAACGCAATACGTCAAATCCTCCGGACAACGCCAAATAATTCAGGATTGCTTATAGTCCTGAAACAAACCATCCATGCGTCGCCACAGGGCACCGGGCACGCCCTCGCCCACCGGTTTGCCGTCGAGCAGAGTGACCGGCTGCACCTCCCGGCTGGAGCTGGAGATCCATAGCTCGTCCGCCGTTTCGAGCTCGTCCCGAGTGATATAGCGTTCCGCACACGGCATATCGGCGCCGCGGGCGAGCTCTAACACCAAATCCCGGGTGACACCGCGCAATAAACGGTTACTCGCTGGAGGCGTCAGAATCTCCCCATCCTGCACGACGAAGGGGTTAGTGGAAGAACCCTCTGTCACCAATCCGTCGCGGACTAGAATCGCCTCGGTGGCACCGGCATCCTGGGCCGCCTGTCGCAGCAGAACGTTACCCAGGAGCGCGGTAGCCTTGATGTCGCAACGATGCCAGCGATTGTCTTCCAGGACCACGGCGGCGACCCCTGTGGCGGAGATGTCCGGGTCCCGCGGCACGGCGGTCCAGGCCATGACGAGCACCGTGGGTTCGACGCCTTGCGGAAACAGGTGGTTGCGTATCCGGTCCATGCCCCGCGTTACCTGCAGATAGAGCAGCTGGTCATCCGATGTGGAGCCGGTCAGGCGCGCGAAGATCCGCCCCCAGGCGTCGCGTTGCAGGGGATTCTCCATGCGCACCGACCGCAGGCTATTGTCGAGCCGCTCCATGTGCTGTGACAGCCGGAACGGACGCCCACCGTAGACAGGGATGATCTCATAAACGCCGTCACCAAACAGGAATCCACGATCCATAACCGGAACGCAGGCCTCCTCGAGGGGTATGAATTCACCGTTGAGATAGACTTCGCTTGTATCGGGTTCTGTTGACATTGCCGCAGATACGCCTATGTGGAGGATTTATTAACCGCGGTTTTACCCGCCGTTTAAGAAAATAATCGAAGCCGGAAGAGCGCGGGCGAGCCCGCGCCTACCGCGTAGTCAGCGGTATGCGCCGGCGTGGCATCGGGGCCATAGATTATCAGCGAGTCGCTCATAACGGGTTGTTATCCTTGGATAATTTATTGATTGAGAACGTCTCCTAGGTCATGTGACATTGGCGTAGGGTAGTTATCAGTTATCAATTGGCAGGGGTCAAGATGTTGAAAGACACCGGTTAGCGGATCTATGTATCCTAATACTTTTCTCCTGCCTCCTGCCCTCTGATAACTGTCAACTGTCCCCCAATAAGGTGTTGCAGTCATTTAACAGATGAAAACCGTCGGTTAGGGTTAATCAACCACTATGGACTGAAAGTCCATAGTCTGGAGGACTAAAGTCCTCATCCGTGGACAAGCCACGGACTGAACGTGAAGGGACTTAACGTCCATAGTTTCAACGATGATGCGCTTCG
>Ga0056121_1000304_pt1 | contig 13818 bp, 11 predicted proteins | sample WorMetHEROISLAND_FD_83872 | JGI IMG/M metagenome (GOLD analysis project Ga0056121, IMG submission 83872) | Marine gutless worms symbiont microbial communities from Max Planck institute for Marine Microbiology, Germany - Olavius sp. 1 HERON ISLAND ...
CGCGAAGCGCATCATCGTTGAAACTATGGACTTTCAGTCCCTTCACGTTCAGTCCGTGGCTTGTCCACGGATGAGGACTTTAGTCCTCCAGACTATGGACTTTCAGTCCATAGTGGTTGATTGATGCGGTTCGCGCCTCCTCGTGATGCCATCATTGATGCGGTTCGCTGCGCTCACCACATCCTACGACCTGCCGCGCTCACCGCATCCTAACCTTCCCGGTAAGACCGCCGTGCAACCATGGGTGTGGTGAACGCAGCGAACGGTTCGAAGCCAGAGGCGACATGACGCTGCGACCAAGGCAAAGCAGTCCGGAGTCCATAAAGAGCCACAAGACAATGCCATTAACTTAACCGCGAAGGATACGGCCGATCGTTGACAGGCCGGGGTGGGCGGCAACAGAATGTCGCTCAGTCGTGGCGGCCGCAGTGGCTCGGCGGCAAAACGGGCGGCGGTGTAATCGTTCAGCCCCCCCGCTGTTTTTACCGTTTATGGCACTGGATTCCGACAATCCCTGCCGGAATGACGAAGTGGAGGCTGAACGGTTAGAGACTGTCTAAGAACTAACTTATTGATTCTGCTCGTTCCCACGCTCCAGCGTGGGAACACCACCTTGGCCGCTCCAGCGGCCAGGCTTGGTGACGCTGGAGCGTCAAGATCCCTCCTCCGTCGGGACAAGCTTGCTCCCACGCAGGAGAGACTGTGAAAGTGTTGCTGAATTTCTGGAGTGGAAGGGATAGAAGAACACAATTTTCCTAAATTAGGCAGCATAGCTCGCTCCTAACCCCACTTGGCGTGAAATATGGCAGTTTCATCCCACCGCTATCAGGAAAAGCGAATACTTTCACAGTCTCTGGAGCCTGGGAGCCAGAGGAAATCTGTAGTTTTTCTAACTAAAAATCAATATTTTAGTTTTTAGTCAGCTTCTTAGGCTGCGGCCCGTTTGGATGTCCCGCCGCTGAATCCGGGCCGGTGCGGCGGGGGGCGGATGGTGATGGTTCGCTGTTGCCCGTCACCCCGATGAACGAAAAAACCTATCTACCAGGGGAGTGGCTACTGATGACACCCGAAAATCGCGCTGCCTACTGGTCAGCGAACCTGCGTTTGCTGGTCATATTGCTCACCATCTGGTTCTTGGTCTCCTACGGCTGCGGAATCCTGTTGGTGGACGAGCTCAACACCATTGCGTTCGGTGGTTACAGGCTGGGTTTCTGGTTCGCCCAGCAGGGGGCCATGTATACCTTTCTCGTTCTGATCTTCGTCTATGCCGTGCGTATGGGTCAGCTCGACAAGAAATTCGGCGTTCACGAAGATTGAGCACGGGGGAAACGACCAGTGGATGATCTAAAGATTCTTACCTACATCATCGTCGGCGCGACCTTCGCGCTCTACATCGGCATCGCATTCTGGGCCCGGGCCGCATCGACCGGGGAGTTCTACGTCGCCGGCAAGGGCGTCAACCCGATCGCCAACGGGATGGCGACCGCCGCGGACTGGATGTCTGCCGCCTCCTTCATCTCCATGGCGGGCCTGATCGCCTTCAACGGCTATGGGGCCTCGGTGTTCCTGATGGGCTGGACCGGCGGCTATGTGCTGCTGGCCATGTTGCTGGCGCCCTATCTGCGCAAGTTCGGGAAGTTCACGGTACCGGAGTTTATCGGTGATCGTTACTACTCCAGGACCGCTCGCATCGTGGCCGTGCTGTGCCTGATCATTGCATCGGTTACCTATGTCATCGGCCAGATGAAGGGGATCGGTGTGGCCTTCTCCCGGTTTCTGGAGATGAGCTATGAGGCGGGCCTGTATGTGGGCATGGGGATCGTGTTCATCTACGCCGTTCTCGGCGGCATGAAGGGCATTACCTATACTCAGATCGCCCAATATTGCGTGCTGATCTTCGCCTATACGATCCCGGCGATCTTCATCTCGCTCAACCTCACCGGCATGCCGATCCCTCAGCTCGGTCTGGGTAGTGAGATGACCGACGGCTCGGGGATGTATTTGTTGGACAAGCTCGATAAAGTAGTGACGGATCTCGGCTTCAAGGAATACTCGATCCAGATCATGGGCAGCAAGCTCAATATGTTCGTCTACACCCTGTCCCTGATGATCGGGACCGCGGGTTTGCCTCACGTCATCATCCGCTTCTTCACCGTACCCAAGGTCGCTGACGCCCGCAGCTCCGCCGGTTGGGCCCTGGTCTTCATCGCCATTCTCTACACCACGGCACCCGCCGTCGGCGCCATGGCCCGCCTGAATCTGATGGAGACCATCCAGATCGGTCCCGTCGGCGAGGAGACCGGCAACCTGGTCTACGACGAGCGTCCGCAGTGGTTCAAGAACTGGGAGACCACCGGATTGCTGCAGTTCGAGGACAAGAACGGCGACGGCCGCATCCAGTACTACGACGACAAGAACGCGGCATTCGCAGCCAAGGCCGAGTCCTTCGGCTGGAAGGGCAACGAGATGGTCAAGGTCGACCGTGACATCATGGTCCTTGCCAATCCGGAGATCGCCGGTCTGCCCAACTGGGTCATCGCATTGGTGGTAGCCGGCGGTCTGGCGGCCGCGCTCTCGACGGCCGCCGGTCTCCTGCTCGCCATCTCTTCGGCCATCTCCCATGATCTGCTCAAGGGCGTGTTCTGGACCGGCATCTCGGAGCAGGGAGAGCTGCTGGCGGGACGTATCTCCATGGCCGGTGCCATCGCCCTGGCCGGATACTTCGGTCTGCACCCGCCGGACTTCGCAGCCGGCACCGTGGCCATCGCCTTCGGTCTAGCGGCGAGCTCCATCTTCCCGGTGCTGATGATGGGTATCTTCAACAAGAAGGTGAATAAGGCCGGGGCCATCTGGGGCATGATCGCGGGTATCGGTGTGACCATGGCCTATGTGTTCCAGCACAAGGGGATCTTCTTCGTTCCCGGCACCTCCTTCTTGGGTGACCTGGAACCAAACTGGTTCCTGGGTATCTCGCCGAATGCCTTCGGGGCGGTCGGTGCGCTGGTCAACTTCATCGTGGCGATCCTGGTCTCGAAGCTGACTGCGGAGCCGCCGGAGCACATCCAGCACCTGGTCGAGGACATCCGGGTCCCCAAGGGTATCGGGGAGGCCCCTGCGCATTGATGCGGTGTTGGGGGCTGTTGAAATTCATTATTCACGGTCCGATTGCGGCCCTTTTCCGCGCTGACCGCGTTGCGGCTCGTCAAAATAGGCCGGCTATTCCTCCTCGCCGCGTCTGGTCAGCACGCAAAAATCCTCGCAATCGCCCGCGTTCAGATAAATGTCAACAGCCCCAGGGACCGAGTCTTGTCCGAACCCCGCTCAGGCGAGTTTTTTTCGTCAACCCTGCACCTGCGTAATTGCGCTCTTCTCGGCACTCGAGGTAAAACGACAGGTGGTGTTGTAATTTTGTTGGCTCTGGGTATACACACTATGAGGGTATCTCTGTCCGAATCTCGCAAACACCAAAGTTAATACACTCCCCCAGGACGGTGGCCCCTACCAGGGGTGCGAGTACGACCGTCAGGTAGGTGTTTACCAGTTATCTCTTAGCCTTTGTCCGATTGCGGTTTCATCTGAATGCCCGTCGCAATGGTCTAATAGGACAGGATTAACAGGATTAACAGGATTTTTTTCGTGTTGCCTTGGACTTTCGCCGCACGGTTGCACGCGTTCCGAATTCGTAAACCGTCTCTGGAAAACCAGCGCCGAGCTCATGATGCACCGCATAGGCTACCCCGATGATGTCCGCTGTCAGTTTCCGTTCAACACGTCCACAACAGCACTAAACTCCGTGTTCTCCAGCTAACCGCAATTAAAACAACGAAAAATCCTGTTAATCCTGAAAATCCCGTTAATCCTGTACGATTGGACGACACCACGAACCACGAAGAAGTGTTCAACCTTTCAGCGGTGGCGGTGTAATTTTGTTGGTCCTGGGTATACACGCTATGAGGGTATCTCTGTCTGAATCTCGGAAACAACAAAATTAAAACACTACCAAACGACACTGATGGTGATCTTGAGTATCGGCTTGATCGCCGTCTCCAATCTACCCGAGCTAATTCATGATGTACCGGGACTGTGGTCGGTATCGGATCAAATCGATAGGCGCTTCGATCGGATACGCATGGCCCGTGAAGAGGGTGTCGTGGAGGTCGTGTTGACATTTATCGGTTTTTCGACGGGCAATCCCCACCCCTTTCCATTAACATATCTCTTTTCAAGCCGACCGGGACTGCACGCCAGATGAAACGATTGATCCTTACCGCCGCCTTCGTCGCTACCGTCTCGTTGTCGGTGGCGGCCCAGAGCGAGACCGAGCCCAAGGCCTACCCGGCGGCGCCCGAGCTACCGCCTCCGGTCTATCAGGCCGAGACGGTGGAGCCCCAGGTCACCATCATCGAGACCAGCCAGGGAACCGTCTATGAGTATCGGGTGCGCGGTCAGCTCTATATGGTGAAGGTGCAGCCTCAGGTCAGCCCTCCCTACTATCTCCTGGATACCACCGGGGACGGGCAGCTGGATGCCCGCAAGGATCGGGTCTGGAACAATGCATTACCCCAGTGGGTGCTGTTCAGCTGGTAATCGTAGGATGTGGTGAGCGTGGTGGTTCTGAGCTTGCAGGTTGGGGCACGCCTGCCCCGCGCGAACCGTGTAGTGGTTAAATTTAAAGTGGCATGGTTGTGCGACCTGATGATTCGAACCCCCACAGTTTTTTCCATCCATGGCACTGGATTCCGGCAATCCCTGCCGGAATGACACGGTAGGGGCTGGCAAACTTCACCACTTAAACTTTAGCCACTACCCACGCTACGGATGTCGGGCACGCCGCCGGAAGAGTGGCACCCAATCCCCAGCGAGGCTTCGCCTCAGGCCGACGAGTGTCCAACTCGAGCTTCGTCGCAAGACCCTAATAGGACAGGATTTACAGGATTACACAGGATTTACAGAATTCTTGTCGTTCCTGAATTTTCTACGCCCGATCACGCCCTGACCAAACCGGCAGGCACGCTTCACCACAAAAAATCCTGTTAATCCTGAACATCCTGTTAATCCTGTACGATTAGCTGGCGAGACGAGACGTCGCCTTAAGTCCACCAAGCGTGAATTTTTTGTGCCGTGCACAAACTTGACTCATTTGTAAAGATACGGGTCATTCAAGGGATCTTAGTGTTGGGTACGGGTGACGCCGAGACGGCGTACCTTTACCAACCTACAATACATGGTCCATCTACTACCCGGCGCCGGCGCGCGCCCGTCAACGAGACCGCCGATGACGCCTGAGCACATATCGCCCCCAGGGAACAATGCCACCGTGTGTTCCTTGGTTGTCGCCCTGGAGGCAATCGCTGGCTGGACCGGACGCATCGTATCCTGGCTTTCCTTCTTTATGGTGCTGATCACCTTCCTGGTGGTGGTGCTGCGCTACGCCTTCGATCTGGGTTGGATCGCCATGCAGGAGTCGGTGACCTACATGCACGCCGCCCTGTTCATGCTCGGGGCGGCCTATACCTTGCAACGCAACGGCCACGTGCGGGTGGATATTTTCTACCAGAAGTTGTCCCGGCGGGGACGCGCCTGGGTGGACCTCCTGGGTACGCTCCTGCTCCTGATGCCAGTCAGTATCTTCATCGCCTGGATCGGCTGGGACTATGTACTCAAGTCCTGGGAGGTCATGGAAGGCTCGCGGGAGGCGGGGGGCATTCCTGGCGTCTATCTGCTCAAGACCCTGATGATCGTCATGCCGGCCCTGATGCTGATCCAGGGGTTGGCCTGGATCCTGCGCAGCAGGCTCTTCTTGGTCGGCGTCCCGGGGATCCTCCCGCCGGGCGGGGACGATGGCAATGCTTGAGCTCACGCCCCTGTTTCTGTTTCTGGGGGTGGGCCTGGTGCTCCTGGCCGGCTACCCGGTGGCCCTGTCCCTGGGCGGGACGGCGCTGGTCTTCGCCCTGGTGGGAGACTGGTTCGGTCTATTCGATCCGGCCTTCATCGCCGCCTTTCCCAACCGGATCTACGGGGTCATGACCAATGAGACCCTGATCGCCGTGCCCCTGTTCGTGTTCATGGGCGTGATGCTCGAACGCTCGCGGGTGGCGGAGAGCCTGTTGGACACCATGGCCATGCTGTTCGGCCCCCTGCGCGGCGGCCTAGGGATCTCCGTGACCCTGGTGGGGATGCTGCTCGCGGCCAGCACCGGCATCGTTGGCGCTACCGTAGTGACCATGGGCCTGCTGTCCCTGCCCACCATGTTGCGGCGTGGCTATAACCCGGGGGTCGCCGCGGGCACCATCTGTGCCTCCGGGACCCTGGGCCAGGTCATCCCGCCGTCCATCGTCTTGGTGCTCCTGGGTGACGTGCTTTCCTCCGCCTACCAGCAGGCCCAACTCGATATGGGCCTGTTCGCGCCGGAGACGGTATCGGTCGGGGATCTGTTTGTCGGTGCCCTCATCCCTGGGCTGGTGCTGGTACTGTTGTATCTGCTCTACCTGCTCGGGGTGGCCTGGCTGCGTCCCGCGGCCGTGCCGTCCATCCCCAAATCTGAGCGGACGATCGCGCCGGGCGCGCTCTGGTGCCGGGTGTTCCTGGTACTCGTGCCCCCCCTACTGCTGATCGTGGCGGTGCTGGGCTCCATCCTCTGGGGCGTGGCCACGCCGACGGAGGCGGCTTCCGTGGGAGCGGTGGGGGCCATGCTGCTGGCCTGGTCGCGCCGCCGCCTCAACCTCGGGACCCTGCGGGAGGTGATGGTTCAGACCACCAGTGTCACCAGCATGGTCTTCTTTATCTTCATCGGCGCGTCCCTATTCTCCCTGGTGTTCCGCGGCTTCGAGGGCGACGAATTGGTGACCGAGCTCCTCAGCGGGTTACCGGGCGGCACCCTGGGCGCCGTCGCCCTGGTGATGCTGGTGATGTTTCTGCTCGGGTTCATCCTCGACTTCATCGAGATCACCTTCGTGGTGGTCCCGATCGTAGGGCCAGTGCTGCTGGGAATGGGGTTGGACCCGGTATGGCTCGGGGTGATGATCGCCATCAACCTGCAGACCTCCTTCCTGACTCCACCCTTCGGCTTTTCCCTGTTCTATCTGCGCGGGGCGGCGCCGCCGGAGGTCAAGACCAGCCACATCTACCGGGGTGCCATTCCCTTTATCTTCATCCAATTGCTGATGCTGGGGGCACTGGCACTGTGGCCGCAGATCGCCACCTGGCTACCGGACCTGGTCTACGGTTGAAGTGGCTCGGGAAACTTGCAGGATGGGTGCCGGCTTCCGGTCGTCAGCCGCACCTGCGGTGGTTCGCCATGACCGGTAGGCGCCGGCTTGCCGGCGCTGGGTCGGGAGGCAACCAAGCCGGCAGGTCGAACCTCAGGAAAGCGCGGGCAAGCCAAAGCGCGGGTAAGCCCGCGCCTACGGGGAGCCTTCCAGCACCGGGAGAACCAATCCGGCAACATCATGGTTTCAGGAAGATTTGTACGCGCTCACCCTGGCGGTTCGGAAAGCCCGGCGGAATGACGAGGCAGGGGCCGGTAAACTTCACCACTTAAAATTCAACCACTACCGGCACACAGACAGGAAACGGGGTGTAACACAGCGCAACGCTACTCTGCCGGCGACCGGAAGCTGGAAGCAACTTGACAGCTCCGCTGCTCCCCCCAGGCGGGTATAAAATTACGGAGCGGTAAAACACCGGCAGGTAGTGCTTGTTAAACTGACGGCTACCGTCCCACCGACTTGCTCAATCAGCCGAAGATCCTGCCATGAACAAGCTCCAAGCCGTTCCCGCTCCTGACCCTAGCCCCGAGATGAAGGAAACCGCGCCCGAGCGGGCACCCCCGGAGGTCCCCAAGGTCGACCTCGGCGATCCGGCGCTCTACCTCAACCGGGAGCTGACCTGGCTCGAATTCAACCGCCGGGTGCTGCACGAAGCGGCCGATCCCCGTACCCCCCTATTGGAGCGGGTCAAGTTCCTGGCCATCGTCAGCAACAACCTGGACGAGTTCTTCATGAAGCGCATCGGCGGACTCAAGCAGCAGGTCGCTGCCGGGGTGCGCAAGACCTCGGTGGACGGGCGTACCCCCGGCCGCCAGGTCAGGGAGTGTCATGCCGTATGCCGGGAGCTGCACGCGGAGCAGAAGCGGATCTTCGATGAGATCTTGTCTCTGCTCGAGGCCCACGAGATCCGGATCGTCAAGGTAGCGGACCTGCCGGAGGCCACCCGGAAACAGCTACGGGAGCATTTCAGCACCGACATCTTTCCGATCCTCACGCCCTTGGCCATGGACCCGGCGCATCCCTTTCCCTTCATCTCCAATCTGGCGCTCAATCTGCTGGTGACCCTGCGCTTCCCCGGCGCCGGCGAGACCCATATGGCGCGGGTGAAGGTGCCGGTAGCCAAGGCTATCTCCAAGCGTCTGATACCGATAAACAGCGGCCATAGCTTCGTGACCCTGGACGACCTCATGGTCGACAGTCTGGACATGCTGTTCCCTGGCATGGAGATCGAGTCCTGCGAGCTGTTCCGGGTCACCCGCAACGCCATCGTGGAGCCATCCGAGGAGGCGGCGAGCGACCTTTTGGAGATGATCGAGACGGAGCTGCGCGAGCGCCACTTCGCACCCATCGTGCGGCTGGAGGTGGAGCAGGGCATGGCCCCGGTCCGACGCGGGATGCTGGCTGCCGAGCTGGGGCTGGACGAGACCGAGGATGTATTCGAGACCGAAGGCATGATGGCTATGCGCGACCTCTTCGAGCTGGCCGCCTTGGATATTCCCGAGCTGCACGACGAACCGCATCAACCGGCCGAGCATCCGCTGCTCGACCAGGACCGCCACAGCATCTTCCACATCATCCGCGAGAACGGTCCCCTGCTGCTCCAGCATCCCTACCAACCCTTCGCGACTACGGTAGAGCGCTTCATCGAGACCGCGGCGGAGGACCCCAAGGTCCTGGCCATCAAGATGACCCTCTACCGGACCTCAGCCGAGGGCAAGATCCTCGATTCCCTGATCCGGGCCTCACGCAACGGCAAGCAGGTCGCGGTGCTGGTGGAGCTCAAGGCCCGCTTCGACGAGGCCGCCAACATCCGCTGGGCGCGCCGGCTGGAGGCCGAGGGCATCCACGTCAACTATGGCGTGCTGGGCTTCAAGACCCACTGCAAGCTCATCTTCGTCGTCCGCCGGGACTATGCGCGGCTACGCCGCTACTACCACGTGGGCACCGGTAATTACCATTCGGGCACCTCGAAACTCTACACGGACCTGGGGATACTGGGCTGCGACGAGGACCTGGGGCAGGACATCACCGAGCTGTTCAACTTCATCACCGGCTACTCGCCGCCGCCCAGGTACCGCAAGGCCCTGGTTGCACCCTACCAAATGAAGCACGCCATCCTGGAGAAGATCCGGCGCGAGATTCATCACCAGGAAGCAGGACGCGACGGCCTGATCCAGATCAAGATGAACGCCCTGGAAGACAAGGACGTCACGCGCGCCCTCTACGAGGCCAGCCGCGCGGGGGTGACGGTCGATCTCATCGTGCGCGATACCTGCCGTTTCCGCCCCGGGCTCCCCGGCCTACCTAAAAGCGCTCGGGTAGTGGGCATCGTCGGACGCTTCCTGGAACATGCCCGCATCATCTATTTCCGCAACGGAGGGGACGAGGAGTATTACATCGGCTCCGCGGACATGATGAAGCGTAACCTGGAGAGCCGGGTGGAGGTCCATGCACCGGTGGAGGACCCTGAAATGCGCCAGGAGCTGCGGTTGATCCTGGATGCGCAGCTGGCCGACCAGCGTTCCGCCTGGGACATGCAGTCCGACGGCACCTACATCCAGCGCCGGTCGACCGACGATACCGCCAAGGGCGTCCAAGAGACCCTCATCGGCGTCGCCAAGCGGCGCCTGGCGGCGGCCTCGAGGCACCAGGAGAAGAAAATCCGCTCCCGCCTACTCGGCCACTTCCAGCGCCGATTGCGCAGCAATAAGGAGCAGGGTTAGCTCAATCAATTAAGTGTCCCACGCTTCGTCATTCCAGGGTATCCATGGTACGTGATCCAATGTAAATCAATCGAGTCTGACCCCATTAATTCCGGGGACAACCGTTTGCTCCTCGGCTGTGGATTCCGGGCTGGTGGGTCGCACCTGCGACGGCAGAAAGTCATTCGTAATAAAATCCAAGGCATTCAGACTCCGTTCCGCCCCGAACGCCCCGGAAAACTCCATCGCGGTCAACACGTTGTTTGCGCCTTCCGGGTCGATATACCCGTCCAGGGTGTAGAAGTCGTGAAGTTTACCTAAGATTTTGACGTAACGGTCCAGGTCGCGGCCCGTAACCGTCTTCGGCAGCACGGCCGCAATGTCCTCCGGCGTGTGTTCCGACATCCAGCGCAGGGCCTTGACGATAGCGGCAACGAATCGGCGTACCAGCTCCGGATCACGGGCGATGATATCCTGCCGGGTCATGATCCCGGCCAGGCTGTACGGTCCCCCGAAAATTTCGACCGTGTCATCCATGCTCCTGAGGTCCGCCAGTACGCTCACTTTGCCCTGTTCGATCAAGACCGAAGCAAAGGGTTCGAGGGCGATGCCGCCGTGGATCTTTCCGTTCTCCAGGGCGGGGGGAAGGTGGAGGTGCCGGCCTTCACGACAGTAACCGATTGTGGGTCCACGCCTTTCTGTGCGAGCAGGAAGTTCAGCACCATGTGGGTACCGGACCCCTTCGAGGTGACGCCCAGTCTTTTCCCAACCAAGTCCCCGATATCCCGGATGGTGTCTCGGTACCTGCTGTCGACCACCAGGACCATGCCGGGCACGCGGTTCATCAGCGCAACCATGCGTAGATTGTCTTTTCCCCGCGCGGCGGCCTTGAAGGCGTGGTCAATGGCATTGAGACTGAAATCCACCTGCCCGGCCAACAGGGCCTGGGCCGTCGTAGTGCCTCCGGTCAGGTAGGTCACTTCCAGATCCAAACCCTCTGCTTGGAAGAACCCCTTGGCCAGCGCAAGATCGAAGGGGAGGAAGTTCAGGATATGGCCGCCGCTGGCGACCCGCACCGGGCGTTGTTGCTCCGAACACCCCAGCAGGAAAACGGTCAAGACCAGCAACGGAATGACGGGAAACAGACGACGCTGTGTCATTTGTAGCTCCGGTAGGAGTGGGCGGTGTTAACATTTAGGAATGGTTCAAAAACAAATTGAACATCTTGGCAATGATTGATGTGTCCTGAATCCGTGAGGAAAAATCCAAGAAGAAGTCAGCATATGAGCAATTCCTGGTGGTTCGTGCTTCCCTCTAATGGTACAGGATTAACAGGATTTTCAGGATTAACAAGATTTCTTCGTTGTTGGTAACTGTGCTTGCGGGGAAAAGAAGCAGCGGTTATCCGTGAGCTGAATGCCTTAGATACAATGCCCCACGAGGCGAAAACACAGTTGGTAAGTTATACCCGTTGCACGTGAATAGTGGGTAGCAACCGGAATCGGCATCGGACGGCTGATCGACTTCAGCAAGCGTGTAAGCGTGCGGCGAAGGCTCAGAACAACAGGAAAAAATTCTGTTAATCCTGGACATCCTGTTAATCCTGTATGATTAACTAACGCAGCAGAGTGAAAATACCAATACCATTTTTAAATTGGATCTATATACGCAAGCCGTTAATTGCCGGATCGGAGGGTAATGATCTCCGTATTTTCGCTATGCAGCACTAGTACCCGGTTTCGATTGATATTGCAAATTTCTCGGAGGAGGCACACATCAAGCTTAAGGGATTATGCCCGCAATATCAGTCGAAATGGGGTGCTAATGAGATCCACGCCGGGAGTAACGTCGCTCTATTACGGACAGGACGGCGTCGAGCAACGCAACCGTGACGGTCAATACCAGCAAACCGGCCATGACACCGGCGGCATCGAAATTCGCCTGGGCATTATCGATCATGTGGCCGATCCCTGCGCTGGCGCCGATGTACTCGCCGAGAACAGCGACTATGATCGCAAAGCCGACACTCACGCGCAGGCTGGCAAATGTCCACGCCAGTGTCGCCGGAAGGTAGATATGACGCATCATTTGGGCCTTGGTCGCGCCGAGTAACCGCGCGTTTCTGATAATCGTCGGGTTGATTTCCTTGAAACCGCGGTAGGTGTTGAAGAAGACGACAAAAAACACCAGCGAGACCACAATGACGACCTTCGACAGGAAACCGAGACCGAACCAGAGGATGATAAGCGGGGCGAACGCAATGCGCGGCATTGCGTTCAAGATTGCGATAAAGGGCTGTAGGACAGCATCGATACAGGGATTGGCTGCAAAACCGAACCCCAGCATGATACCGAGCAGGGTTCCCACCAGAAAGCCGGTCGCCGCCTGGCCGAGGGTGACTGCGAGATTGCCGAAGAGAAAACCTGCGTGCGCCCACTCGATGACCGTGACCAGGACTCGGCTCGGGGTACTAAAATAGAAGGGATCGATGAATCCTAAACGGGTACCGAGCTCCCACCCCAGCAGTGCCAACAAGACCAACCCGAGGCGGGCTACCGCCAGGCTCCAGGCCTGCTGCAACGGACAGCTCAGCCGGGGTTCGTCAACGCCTGCCATAGCTCGCTCACCTTGGTGTGAAACCGGGGGTCTCCATAAATGTGGTCGAGATCACGGGGACGCGGCAGATCGATCGCCATCTCGAAAGCGACGGTCGCAGGCCGCGCGGTCAGCATGACCACGCGGTCGGCCAATGCAACGGCTTCCTGGACATCGTGAGTCACCATGATGATGGTGGCGTCCATGGCCTCCCACAGTCGAACGACTTCCTTCTCGATCTGTAGCTTGGTGTAGACGTCGAGCGCTCCGAACGGCTCATCCATCAAGAGCAAGCCAGGCTCGATTGAAAGCGCCGCGGCCAAGGAAACCCGCTGGCGCATGCCTTCCGAGAGTTGTGCCGGATAGTAGGTCTCGAAGCCCTGGAGGCCTACCGCCCGTAGCCACTTCAGTGCGCGTTCCTTGCGCCGATCGCCCTTTATCCCTGATACCAGCAGAGAAAACTCGACATTGGCCTGGGCTGTCTTCCACGGCAGGAGGGAATCGGATTGCCAGACCATTGCGACGCGGAGCGATTCCTCAGCAGTGGATTTTGGGGCGCCACCGATTCCGATCGCTCCGGCATCCAACCGCTCTTGTCTGGCAATGGCGTTGAGGAGGGTGGCTTGCCACAGCCGGATGGGCCTAGGAGGCAGACAAACTCACCCCGATGAAAGGTGATGCTGAGCCCATCGAGGACGGACAGGATGCCCTTTGCAGGTGTTTTGAACCGCCTTACGGCGTTTTCGATCCGCACCAAGGGTTCGGACATCCGCGTCGCCCCTACTGGTTGGGTATCGAGATTTACGGCGCCAAGAGCGCAAGTCCACAGGAAGTTGATTCCGACCGCGAAAACACCAGTCGTTCGAACCCTATCGCGACCACACTGAAGCTGTGCAGGCGCGGCAGCTCGCCGAATTTAGCCTGCAACTTGGCCTGGTAGCGTGCCAGACCCACTTCGGCCTCGCGTTGTTTCCTTTGCACCGCGGGTAGTATCCGCAGTTCCTCACGATCCATCGTTTCGAGTATCTTACCATCGAGTCCGGCTTCTTTCAGCGACACGAACTTGAACTCGATCAGAATATCCAATACCTGGTACTGACGTCTATCCTGGCGCACGATCATGGTCAGATCCTGACATATCCCCACAAAATCCGCCCTGGGCGTCAGTCGGTAAGGCAGGCGTCATGCGCATCAGCGACCCATTGATCAGGTGGCCCGATGATACCGATCAGTTCCGTGAGGACCTCGCGGCA
>Ga0056121_1000305_pt1 | contig 13794 bp, 18 predicted proteins | sample WorMetHEROISLAND_FD_83872 | JGI IMG/M metagenome (GOLD analysis project Ga0056121, IMG submission 83872) | Marine gutless worms symbiont microbial communities from Max Planck institute for Marine Microbiology, Germany - Olavius sp. 1 HERON ISLAND ...
AGCCCCCACCCCGTCATTCCGGCTGGGACGCCGGAATCCAGGTGCCATGGATGGCGAAAGCAGTGGGGGGCTGAACGATTGCGCGTTGTTTTGGCTAGCTATGTATATAGATCCCTTTTTTTGCCTTCAATGGTCATTGGATTATAGGCAGTGTTGCGGTTTATTCCACCGAAGCGCATTGAATACGCAAGCGAAAGGTCATAGGCTTTGTCATAATTGCCCTTTACCCGGAACACTGTCGCGCCGTATTGCAAGGCCTGTATAAATTTGGCCGGGGGGGGCGGCTTCCGGCAAAAAAAGGATGATTTTCTGGCCGGCGGCAGCCCCGATTCCAGCCATGGATGAGCCTGGGTTGCCTGTTGAAGCCAATACAATGCGGTCCTGTTTATGGCGCGCTGCAAAAGCCGACACGAGAATGGAGGCTCTGTCCTTGAAGGAGCCGGTCGGATTCAGGCTGTCGTCCTTGATGAACAGCTTTGGCCGGTCCAACTGTCTGCGTAACCGAAGCGGCTCCCACAGCGGTGTGTCGCCCACCAGTACAGAGGGGAAATAGTTGGCTGGAACCGGCAGTAAATCAGATATTTGCCAGATTTGGGGGACATGGCCTTTTAAAACGGTTTCCAGAATCCCCCGCAGGGGTTGCTCACTCTCCTGGTGCTGCGCATAGATTGAACAGACCATGCGGTCGGTGGAAATTTCATACTGCTTTCCACAATCGGCACATTGATAGTAAAATTCCATAAAATCACTGTGTAGAGCGTATGTTTTACGCCCAGCGTTTTTGCTCGTTAAAGAAATCATCCACCGGGATATGATCTTCGGAAGCCGTGGCTTGATCGTACACCATTTCTCCTACAGCCAGGTCCAGCACGCCGAGCCCAAAGGGAGAAAAAATGGTTGGTTTATGGGTGTCCGGCACGATTTCTTTGAGGATGCACTGTGCAAGCGTGCCATGGATGAAATCTCTATGGCCTGCCATTTTTTCCGCAAGATGGGGAGAGGTGTCGGCTTTGAGGCAGTGATCGATATCATCAACAACGTTCCAGGATTTAAGAATAATGTTCGGGGACAGGTCGCGAGGGGAGATATTGAGAACGACTTGTCCGGCGCTAAAGGTTTCAGGGGAAACAATATAGGGGGTGTCCGCCGCGGTGGCGAGCACCACAAGTTCTGCGTCATTTACGGCTTCTTCCAGCGTGTTGGAAAAAAATCCTCTCAAGGCGTATGCTTTTTGGGCGTAGGAGAGAAAAGCGTGGCCGTATTCGGATGACAGGTCATGCACAATAACTTCACCAATAGGGCATCCGTCCGCCATCAGGAAGTCTAGGATGTTTCTGGCAATGATACCGGTGCCAATGAAGGCTACCTGCCGGTACCGTCGGGTTTCACCGGCCAATACCTGCGCCGCTAGCGCTGCGGAGGCCGCCGTCCGGGCCGCGCTGATCAAAGATGCTTCCATGCAGGCATAGGGGTAGCCGATTTCATAGTTGTTTAAAATCAGCACGGCCGAGGCTCTGGGGATGCCCTTTGCTACATTTTGCGGGTAGCTAGCGATCCATTTGATGCCTGAAAACGGCCGTTCCCCGCGGATTGCTGCGGGCAGCGCGATAATCCGGGACTCCGGTTTGTTGGGAAAGCGCAGAAAATAACTGTCGGGGTTCACCGTCAGGTTTTTGTGGTGCGACAGGTAAGCATTGTGCACCACGCCGATGATTTCACGGCGTGAAGTGGTCAGAATTTTTTTGATCGTGTTTCCGATGATAATGGAAAAATCAAAGGTGGAAGATGTCATGCTGCTGTTCCTTTTTAGATTGGGTTGTCATACACTGTTATCGATACGGTCGCTATAGATGACTATGACCGTTAAACCTGGCGCATGCGAATTTGCGCTACATTCGACGGGTTTCTCGGATCGGACGGCCGCGTTTTCTATGGGGATTGGGGCGACAATGAATTTTGGGAAAACAGTTCCTAATTGACCCGCCATTTTTCTTTGACTTTAGCTTTTACCCATACATCCGAATAGATGCTGTTCACATAGTTCCCCCCATGTCCGGTGAAATAGCGACGATCGTGCTCTCTTCGGGAATCTGGCCGCTATACTTTTTTATCCCGGCCAGAACGGTGCCAGTGGACCCTCCCACCAGGAGACCGTACCGGGAGACCAGCGAACGGCATTCGGCGATTGTTTCCAACTCTTCCACGAATACGGTTTCATCCATTAATTCGGGATTGAAGATTTCGGGGCGGTGGTTGGTTCACAGTCCCGGAATGAAACGCGTTTTCGGTTGTTGACCGAAGGTAACCGATCCCACGGCGTCCACCGCCACAATGACCGTGGCCGGAGACGCTTCCCTGAATTTATAGATGCATCCCATAAGAGTTCCGGTAGTGCCTGCGCCTACGAAGAGAAAGTCCACTTTGGGAAACTCTTTGAGAATGGCTGTCGCCGTACGGGACGTATGCACATTGGGGTTGGCGGGATTGGCGTATTGATTGACCCATACCAGCTCTGGTTTTTCCTGCAACTATTGTTTAATAAAATCGATCCGGCTGCCCAACAAACCGCCATTGGCGTCCCGGCGGTCGATGCAAACCACGTTGGCTCCCAGGCAAGACATGATCCTGACTATTTGGTCGGATGTGTTGGAATCGACAACACAGGTGAATCTGTATCCACGAGCGGCGCACACGGTGGCAAGGCCTATTCCTAGGTTACCCGAAGATGATTCGATCACCTCACCGTTGGGACGTAAGCCCTTATTGCGTTCGGCGTTATTAATCAATGCGACCGCTGTTTTTAATTTTATGGAGCCTGCAGGATTGAGTCCCTCAAATTTAAGGTAAACCCTCACGTGGTGCCGCAATCCTGGTAACTTAAGAAAAATACTGTCTGTAATTATTTCATCGATCGAATTATAAATCATAAGCCTGACCTCATAAATCAAATCGCCTAAAGGTGGTGATTTTAACCACTCTTCATATAATATCATCCTGGTACGTGATATCTACACATTCTCAATAACGTCATGATGAGCCACGTTCTTGATTTCCAACTTCCGAATACAAACTATACTGCTATGGAATGTGCAGATAGCTAATACCAGGACGATAAATAAATGTGGCCGAATCCAAAACCATAACGACCTTCAGGAATAGGGTTATTTAGATAGGCTCGGGTTACGGGATGTTATGGGGTGCCGAACCGATCCAATAAAAAAGGTTTGATATCCACGGGCGGTTGTTGGTTGTTTAACAACGCGGTAAAGACTTCCCCGGTGATGGCACAGATTAAAATCCCGGTTCTATAATGACCGCACGCATTCATATAGCCGTCCACACCAGCGATGGGTCCCAGGATCGGCATGCCATCGGGGCTACCGGGGCGCAAACCGACCCACGATCTTTTGATATGGGTTTGCCGCAAGATTGGAAGGCACCGGACAGCACCCTTTGAAAGGGCTGTCAGGGCGTCTAGGGTGCAGGATGTGTCAAATCCTTTTCCTCGGTAGTGCTGCCGATTAAAACCTCGCCATTGTCCTTTTGTGTAATGAAACAGTCGTTGGTGCTGATACAGGAGTTCAAAATCCTGGGCAGCTTTTCAGAAAGTACGCATTGCCCTTTGATGGGTTTTACTGGTAGTCGCTTGTTGGTGATCATCGCCATGATCTCGGAGGCCCAGGCGCCGGCGGCGTTGATCAGCGTGTGGCAGGAGATTTGCCCTTTGTCGGTATCCACTGCGACAACGCGATGGTTCTGAACGGTTACACTGTGAATATGCGTGTTCCAATAGAGATCCACACCATTTTGCCGGGCTGCCTCCCGGAAGGCTTCCACCAGGAGAAAGGGGTTCACCTGATGGTCATTGATCAACAGGAGCGAGCCGATCGCTTCATGGCTGGCATATGGTTCCTTTTTGTGCAGCTCCTGTTGGTCCATCCATCTGAAGTGTGGTTTGAGATGATCGATTTCTGAAGCGATCTGCTTTGTCTGAAGCTCTTCGATTTCATTGCTTCAATAACTTTAGTGCGCGAAGCGCATCATCGTTGAAACTATGGACTTTAAGTCCCTTCACTTTCAGTCCGTAGCTTGTCCACGGATGAGGACTTTAGTCCTCCAGACTATGGACTTTCAGTCCATAGTGGTTGATGTAGACGATAAACTTCAGGCCTGTTTTTTCAAATTTGAAGTCCACACCGTAGCTGGTTTTTAATTCTTCCCACAGGGACGGGAATCCGGTGTTGCTTTTAAAACAAAAATCAAAGAAGTATTCCGGAAACAGTGGGAGGTTTAGGGTTTTGGGGAGACGTTTCTGTTTTTTTGTCATCGATTTGGCCGCATCCTCCTAACCCCACGAGATCTCCAAGCTGCCACAAGCCCCCGGCTGAGCCCCACGAAGCGTTGCCTTTTTTTTAACGTCAACCAGGGCGATTGACAAGTTGCGGGCCTTGCTTAAATAAAACGCTATGGCCGATCCAATGACGCCACCGCCGGCAATGACAACATCGTATGTCTTTTTCATGGGTTTTCTCCTTCTACAATCGCATTGAAAGATACGAATGATAAAGGAAATTGCGGGTCTAGTTCGCCAACGTTGTCTTTGTTCAATTTGTCTCTGAGATAGTCATGGCAAAATTCACCGCATCGCTTTCCCTGACAATCTCCCATGCTTATCCGGGATACCATCTTCAACGTTTTTATGTCCTGAATCCCCCGAACGGTTATCGCATCGTCGATTTGTTTGCGCGTGACATTCTCGCAGGCGCAAACAACCGTGTCCTGCCGGGGAAGTCGTAGAAAATCTTTTTCCGCAAATGAAAATCCGCGCAATACTTTTTTGAAGTCTCGGATCTTTTTAATCTCTTTCCAAATGGGGCGGGCTGTCGTGGTTGCCTGGGATTGCGGCACAAGTCCGGAATCCGTCAACACCGCCAGAGCCGCGATTTTTCCCTCAGCCGCCGCCACGTTAGCGCCATATGCGCCCGCCACATCCCCTGCGGCGAGCGGGCCGGTCCCGACCAGAACGACCGATTTATCTGGTTTCACCAGACTGTTTTTCACTTGTGACTGCAAGGCTCCGAGCGTCATGATTCCCGGCAGGGCCCAGCCGGGGAAAGGGACCGTTCTTTCGTAGCAACCGGAACAAATTATTAACTTCTTGTAATGCAACGCAAACAGTCCCCTGTCGTCCTTGTGCACCATCAAACGCTGCGGGTTGTCCATAAATCCGACAACGCGTGTCTCTGTGAGCATTTCGATGTTTGCTGCATGCCGAGCGAGAAGGCGTTGTAGATTGTCCATCTCGATTTTCAATTTTTTATCCAGGTGACCGGCCGCCGCATGGTCCCTAAACGGACCGCGGTAGACGGCTCCGCCGGCTTTAGGTGCTTCGTCAATGACGATGCTTCGGAGGCCATATTCCGCCAGATATTCAGTCCATAGTGGTTGATTTATTCTCACAGCGCAACAATAACAGATACCCATGCTGCAATATGCATCGGTAATCTGGCCATGATCATTTTTTCCAATTTTTTTAATGCCTAATGCGCTTAATGTGGATAAGACTGTTTCTCCTTTGGCTGCCTCCACACATTTTCCGTCAACTTCAATTCGGACTTTGTCTCCGGTTATTGGTTCAATATCGTTTATTCTTTTCATATCAAATCATGTCCAATAGTTGTGTAAGCAAGGGGTGCCACGATAGAGAATAGTTACGAAACAACAAGAGTGAATACTCCACCGGCTAAAGCCTATGGCTTCGAGTCACGGCTAAAAGCCGGATTAATCGGCCATCCGGCCGATGGCTGTCGCTACACAACCTCAAAATCGTCATCCGGCTCCGGCGCTTGTTAGTTCTCGATGTACTCCTTCCACACCTCGTCGGTCACATTCCCACTCGTGGCTACCCAGTGCCCTCTCGCCTATAGGTGCTGACCCCAATACCGCTTTCTTAGGTGCCGATACTCCGACAACAGCTTATGTGAACTCTTCCCCTTGAGATACTGCACGGCCCGCGATACCGATAGCTGCGGTGGGGTCCCAGTCAGCATGTGCACATGATCTCGGTTGATCGAACCCGCATCGATCAGCATCTCCTTGTTCCGTGCAATCCCCCTCAGCAACTCGTGGCAACGGTAACCCCCACCGCCACCGAGCACTTGGTACCGATACTTCGTCGTCCACATCAGATGGTACTTACAGTCCCAAACGGTGTGCGAACCCCGCTTATAATCTTTCATCCATCCAGCTTAACCTCTACTCCCCTTATCCGTCGCCTATAGGCGAGGGGTTTACTGATCCCCTATCGGGGACTCTAATAACATTACCGAAACGAGTTATTACCACTATGAAGCGATTGTTTCTCCTTGTCTAGGTGTCAAAGACGCCTATCGTTTTCTCCACGATTTCGAGGTAACCGTTCGTAATCGTTCAGACCCTCCCTCATGATAACCGGACCGGAATGAGCGGCGGCTATGTGGTGATGACGGGCGGCAAGGGCAGGGCCAGCAAACCGCATCGACGTTGGCACAGTACCTCAGCAATGTAGGGCCAGGGGAGTTGACCACGCAGGCGGCAGGCCTCAATGACGCTAACAGGGCGAAGGCGCGTGAGCCCTGGGGATTACGCATGCTGAGCTACTATGAGGTGGAGCGACATTTATATGATGCCGCTCGATCCGACCGCAGGACATGAACAAGGCGGGAGTCATCCCATGCTGATTGTCTCGCTGGTCGAGTTCAACGAAGCCACCAAGCTGCCGGTGATCTTCCCGATTACCAACGGGGCGAGTTCGCCCGCCGCTTGGGGTTCGCCGTGCCCATAATGGACGTCAGGATCACCGGCGTCGTGCGCTGCGATCAACCGCGTGTGCTCGACCTGGCCATCCGCCATGCCCGCAAGGTGGACACCCTCCCGGCACCAAATCATGGGCGAGGTGCTGGCAAAGGTCTCCACACTCTTCGAGTAAGCAGGAAACGAGGCATGGCTGCCGGTATCACTTCCTACACCGGACTCGACGCTGTGGAGACAGACTGACTTCAGCTATTCCTGACGTTGTCTCTGTTCGAAATGGCGGGGTTCAACAGGAAGTTCATCACTCCATATTAAGCACTAGCTTGAACGTGAGCTCGAACCTGCCCACGGACACTCTCCTTTAGCTATACTTCGGCGTACACCAGATTCACACCGGGAGCCCGCAATCGGGAATCAGCGTAGATGTTCGGGTTCGGCAAGCAGAAGCAGGAGCGCGCTTCCCAAGGCGAAGGGCAGCCCAAGGAGCGCCGCCGGCGTCTTGTAGCGCGTCTGAAGGATGGCCTGGCGACGACGCGGGCGGTGCTCAACACGGATATCGGCGACCTGATCCGTGGACGTAAGCGCATCGATGAGGACCTGCTCGAGGAATTGGAGACCCAGCTCCTAACTGCGGATGTGGGTGTCGATGCGACCAGCCGCATCATCGACCATATCGCGGAGCGGGTGAAACGGCGCGAGCTAACAGACCCGGCGGCCCTGATCGGTGCCTTGCGGAGCGAGCTCGCGGTCATCCTGCACCGCTGCGACGCCCCGGTGCGCCAACCCTCCGCCGGCCAGCCCCAGGTCGTCCTGGTAGTAGGGGTAAACGGGGTCGGCAAGACCACGACCATCGGCAAGCTGACCAAGCATCTCCAAGCGAAAGGCAACGACGTCATGCTGGCCGCTGGTGACACCTTCCGAGCCGCCGCCGTGGAGCAGCTCCAGGCCTGGGGGGAACGCAATGGGGTGCCGGTTATCGCACAGCATAAAGGGGCGGACGCGGCCTCGGTGGTCTACGATGCCCTCCAGGCGGCCACTGCCCGCCGGATGGACGTGCTCATTGCGGACACGGCAGGCAGGCTGCATACCAAGGACAATCTCATGGATGAGTTGGCGAAGATCGCCCGCGTGATGAAAAAGATCGACCCGGAGGCCCCCCACGAGGTAATGTTGGTGGTGGACGCGACCATGGGTCAAAATGCCCTCAACCAGGCGCTTCAGTTCGATCGAGCCGTAGGGCTGACGGGTATCACCCTCACCAAGCTCGATGGTACGGCCAAGGGTGGTATCCTGTTTGCGGTCGCCGACCGGCTGCAGGTACCCACTCGGTTCATCGGTGTCGGCGAGAAGATCGAGGATTTGCGTCGCTTCGACGCCGAAGAATTCCTCGACGCCCTGTTTGCCCGTTAGCAGCAACAAAGCGTATCGCATTTTTCAAGGTGCCCTTATCACGCGTTTACCAAACCAGCAAGTGCTATTCACGACAAAAATCCTGTCAATCCTGAAAATCCTGTACTATTGGTTAGCGAGGCTTCGCCTTAAGTCCACGAGGCGTGGATTTTTTGTGCAGTGCAAAAACTTAACTCATTTGTAAAGATGCGGGTCATTCTAAGGATCTCAGTGGGGGGCTAAAATGATCCGCTTCGAGCATGTCACGAAACGCTATCCGCAACGTGGGGATGCCCTCAGCGACCTGAGTCTTGAGCTCGAAGCCGGCGAAATGGCGTTCCTCACCGGCCACTCGGGTGCGGGTAAGAGCACTTTGTTGCGACTGGTCGGTTTGATCGAACGCCCGACTCGGGGCCAGATCATGGTCAACGGACGTAACCTGAGACATCTGCCCACCCGCAAGATCCCCCTACATCGCCGCCAGGTCGGGATGATCTTTCAGGACCACCGCCTGCTCGCGGATCGCACAGTGTTCGACAACGTGGCCCTGCCCCTGGTTACGGCCGGTTACAGGCATAAAGAGATCCGCCGCCGGGTACGCGCCGCCCTCGACCAGGTCGGTCTGCTGGGCAAGGAGCGGACCTTTCCGGTCACATTGTCCGGCGGCGAACAGCAGCGGGTCGGCATCGCCCGGGCAGTTGTCGCCCGCCCGCCCCTGATCTTGGCCGACGAGCCGACGGGCAACCTGGACCCGGACCTCTCGCACGAGATCATGGGATTGTTCGAGCGCCTCCATCAGGTCGGTATTACCCTCCTCATCGCCAGTCATGATCTGGCATTGATCGCGAGCCTGCCCTATCGGATATTGACGCTAACCAACGGCTCGTTGGCCGGGGACACGGGCATCCGGTGACCTTATGCGCGCACACCGCCGCTCCGCCCGCAGACGCGTTCGCATCCATCCACTTGATCTTCCGGGTACCTGGTTGAGCCACCACCTCCAGGTGGCATTGGGCAGCCTTGGACGCCTGTTGCATAACCCGTGGGCGACGAGCATGACGGTTGCCGTAATCGCCATTGCCATCGCATTGCCCACGGGCCTGTATGTGCTCACCCGGAACCTGAACCTATTGAGCGAGTCTTGGGACCAAACTACCGCCATCTCCCTATTCCTGACGCCGGACACGGATATGGAGCAGGCCCGGACATTAGTGGTGGAACTCAAGGCGCGCCGAGACCTGGACCAAGTTACCCTCATCAGTCCGGACCAGGCGCTGTCGGAGCTCGGCAGCTACGATGGCTTCAGCGAGGCAATCGCCCAACTCGAAGAAAATCCGCTACCGGTGGTGCTTGCCCTGCAGCCGACGTCGGAGGTCCGGACCCCCGAGGCCCTGGAACGCCTGGCCAGGGAGGTCGAAGCACTGCCCCAAGCCGATTTTGCGCGTCTCGACACCCGCTGGGTACGTCGCTTTCAGGCCATCCTGAAAGTGACGCAGCGCGGGGTCGTGCTGCTCGGCGGTACGCTGGCCCTAGCCGTTCTGCTCGTGGTCGGTAACACGATCCGCCTGGAGATCGAGAATCGCCGCAACGAGATCAAGATCATGGAACTGGTGGGGGCCACATCGGCATTCATTCGTCGCCCCTTCCTTTACACCGGCGTCTGGTATGGGTTGTTCGGCGGGATCGGCGCTTGGTTGCTGGTAACCTTGGCACTGACCCTTATTCAGGGCCCGGTCTCCCGTCTCGCCGCGCTCTATCATACCCAGTTCCCGCTTGCCGGCCTGGGGTTGACCGCCTCGCTGACGATACTCGGCGGCAGTCTGGGGCTCGGCCTACTCGGGAGTTGGGTCTCCGTCAGACGCCACCTCAGCGCAGCGCAACCGCGCTGAATCCACACGCAAGCCTCATCCTGAACGCCAAATCGATATTGCCCGTGTACCTTTCCCGGTGCTAGACTATTTCTTATCGAAATACTCGGGCTTAAGCCAAATGACTAAAGACATTGCCATCTTGCCGACAGGCAACATCGACGCCTATATCGGCGCCGCCTATCAGATACCCATCCTCACGGCAAGCGAAGAACGCAGGCTTGCCGAGCAGCTGCGCGACCATGGCGACATGGAGGCAGCACGGCGATTGGTTTTGTCCCATCTCCGCTTCGTGATTCGAATCGCCCGCGGCTACCTCGGTTATGGCCTGCCGCTGCCGGACCTCATCCAAGAAGGCACAGTGGGTCTCATGAAAGCGGTCAGACGCTTCGAACCGGACATGGGCGTACGCCTGGTGTCCTTTGCCGTCCACTGGATCCGCGCTGAGATTCACGAGTACATCCTGCGCAATTGGCGGATCGTCAAGGTGGCCACCACCAAGGCCCAGCGCAAGCTGTTCTTCAATCTGCGCAGTGCCAAGAAGCGTCTGGGGTGGTTCTCTCGAGAGGAAGTCGAGGGGGTCGCCGAGGATCTGGGCGTCAAGCCGGAGACGGTGCTGGAGATGGAATCGCGACTGGCCAATCAGGATCTCGCCTTCGACGGCGACGATAGTGATGACGACGAAGGCCCGTCGGCACCGGCGGCCTATTTGCCGGATATGCGGATGGAGCCGGCAAGCACTATCGAGCGCGAAAACACCATGACGAATCGCCGCCGCCGTCTCTTGAGTGCGCTCAATGGCCTGGATGACAGGAGCAAGACAATCCTGGAAGCGCGCTGGCTGACCGAGAAGAAGCAGACCCTACACCAGCTCGCACAACAGTTCGGTGTTTCCGCCGAGCGCATCCGGCAAATCGAAAAAACCGCCATGAAGACCATGCGGCTACAGTTGGAGGCCTGATACTCCCCTTGCGACACAGCCGCTGCCGGCATGTATCGATCATAAGGCGGGCACCTTAGATTTTCAGGTGCCCTCAAAAGGGTTATTTGGAGACGAGCTTCTTAACCAAGCCAACAACGGCCATCAGCACGCCGCCGCCCACACCACCTCCGGCGACATTGGTGAGGATTCCGGCCAAGTCCAGGCCTCCGACGGCCTCGGTACCCCCTATAGCTTCGGCGCCTCCTACGCCTAACATGGACAGTAACTGGCCACCGAGCCCACCACCGATGATGCCGGCAATCGAGTTACCGAGCGTCTCCAGGGAAAGGTTCTTAAACAGTCCTCCAGCGACATTACCGCCGACCGCTCCGCTGACGAGCTGAATGATCAGTCCGGTCAAATCCACGATGCATGCCTCTTGGTAGTGATGAACAACGAAATTACCGGTCGCACATGGGTCAGCGCGACGTCACGCTCGCTGCCGGAGACCTGTATCGCGGCGAAAAATCCATGTGTGACGGGTATACTATGAATAAAACCTATCGGGTCGCAACGGATGGATTTGGCGAATAGTTCCGGACTTCGAATCTATACTCAAGGCGCGACGAGGAGGAATAGCCAGCCCTATTGCGACGGTGAAGCTGATAGACTTCACGGGCATACAGGGATGTATGCCCGGCACTGGAAGGCGAAGCAAGGACAGCGTAGCCTTTCAGCGCAACGCCGCTATCGGATGCGAGCGGCGTGCATCGCGGCGAAATATTCACGTGCCACGGGTATCAATAATCCATCCGCCTAACGGTAAGGCTCGAGATAGTCCTGTCGTTACCAGGCGATAGTGTGGACCTACACATACGTGCGACAAGCAAAGGGGTTAGGTAGCAACATGAAAGACAATGACAAGTCCTTGATGACAATCAAGATCGCCCCAGATCACCGCAGCGTCACAGCGTCACAGCGTCGGCTTCGGTTCGGTGCCACGCATTGCAAGACGCGAAGAGGCCGCTCAAACAAACGACCCCCTTTGGGTGCTCGCTGTTCCGTTCAGCAATATACGCGCTTGTGGCCGCGTCTTCCCTGTCCCTGCTAGCATCCTGCGCTTAACTCCAGCCATCTCGGTCTCCGAAGGTTGCATCCAAGCCACCATCGAAGCCGAAGCCGATACTCTATCAGTGGCAGGGAAACGGACGCAAAGTCTCCCGCATCGAGATCGACCTCGACAAGCAAAAGGCCTTTTTCTACGCCGGACCTGACAAGATCGGCTGGGCTAGGGTAGCCGCCGGTGTGCGTTCGACTCCGACGCCGGTGGGAAAATTCAAGATCACCGAGAAGACAGCAAAGGTAATCTACTTATTCGGAATGCCGCAACCAACATTGACACCATTCCGAGGGGGGGACGCTTCGAGGGTGCGCCGATGCCCTATTTCATGCGGTTGACCAACGATGGCGTCGGTCTACATGGAAGACCGATCCCCCGGGCAGGACGACCAGCCTCTCACGGCTGCATCCGCCTGCCCACTCAGTTTGCCCCTATTCTGTATTCTGTATCAACACGCGGCACTCGGAACTCCCGTGCGTATCTTCGAGGGACCCTCCGACCCCAGATATTCCGGCGTCTAGGGCCAAAAGCAGAGAAAGCGAACTAAGAGGCTGTCTAAAAATTAACCCATTGATTTTGAAAGTTAAGAAAGAGTCATAAAGATCCCTCGCTGCGTCTCGGGATGATACAACTGGTGTCCTTGTCATTTCGAGCGCAGCGAGAAATCTTTAGGTTCAGGCGGTTGGCAGGTACTCAGGTTTTTAGACAGCCTCTAAGGGCTGATCGGCGGCAGCGGGGCCGGGGGGTGTAGGCGGCGGTGCACTAGGAGTCCCACCGCCTCCACCGCCATCATTGTTACTAATTATGGCAGCAGCACCAGCGGCGATAACGCCTCCGAGTATAGCTAAAGGCCCTATCGGTAGAGCAAGTGCAGGCTGTGGTGCGCCAGGTTGCGGGGAAACTACAGCTGATTCGGACGGCAGTGCGAGGGCCAGACAGCAGTCCTCGGGGTCAACGGTATAGATCTCATTCTCCGTTACCTTATAGTCACAACCGAAATAGTACTCGACCATGGCCGAGTCTTCCTCCGGCAATTTGTCCAGGACCATCATGCGATCCCCCTCCCTGAGATCCTTCCTTCCCTATACCCTCTGTACCGGGTTTAAAACGTTGTTGACCTCCCTCTGCGAGCCGGGTTTCCTCATTTTCTACCAACGCCTCGATATTTATTGCTGGTCGCTAGTAAAAACTATGGACTTTAGTCCAAGGGCTTTAGTATTCTCTTAGCGATGAGACCGAAGAAGCACGCAACCCATGCGGTCTACGATCTGAAGGTTCATCTGGTATGGATCACAAAATACCGCTATAAGGTACTAACCAAAGATGTCGGGAAGCGAGTGCGGACGTTGGTTCGCCAAACTTGTGATGCGAAAGATATCGAAATCACCTCGGGGGTAGTCAGCAAGGATCATGTGCATCCCTACATCTCCTATCCCCCGAGGTTATCGGTTAGTGAGATTGTGAAGTCACTCAAAGGAAAGAACCTCTCGTAAGATCCAACAAGAATTCCCACATTTGAGGAAGCAGTATTGAGGGCGTTGCTTTTAGGCCATCGGGTATGGTGCATTCAGTTCGGGACATGCTACAGATGATATTATCTAAAGAGTATATCAGGAAACACCGAGAGCATATGAATCATCATGATGATGACTTTCCAGTCGAATGAAACCTGACTTTTAGTCTGAGGCGTTCAGTCGGCTTTA
>Ga0056121_1000306_pt1 | contig 13693 bp, 12 predicted proteins | sample WorMetHEROISLAND_FD_83872 | JGI IMG/M metagenome (GOLD analysis project Ga0056121, IMG submission 83872) | Marine gutless worms symbiont microbial communities from Max Planck institute for Marine Microbiology, Germany - Olavius sp. 1 HERON ISLAND ...
CAGATCAGGCCACGCATCATCGGGCTCTCCGTCGGATCAGATGAAAACCAACACAACAACACAAAAACGGAGCCGAGCCTTGACACAAAGCCTCATATAAGGGGCGGGTCTCAGACCCGCCCGGCGTCTTCATTCCGCCGCGAACACCGCCTGCCACTGCTCGCGGGTGAGCTGCGCCTTGAGCTCGAAGCGCAGCGCCACCAGTCGGTGATTGTAGGCGCTGCGGCTGCGGTGATAGGCCTCCCACAGCGCATCGACGTCGTAGACCGTCGCTTCGTGATCGGCGATCTCGTCGTGCAGCAGACCTGCGGTGCCTTCCAGGCTCTCGCTCCGTTCCTCCTGCGCGTCTTCCATCCGGTCGAGGACATCGAGCGCGGCGCTGCGCTCGGGCCCGCGCGGCAGTTCCTGCTTGATCTGGTCGCGCAGCGCGTCGACGTCGGCCAGAAAGCCGCTCAGCGAGCCGCCGCCGAGAAACAGCAGCGTGATCAGCGCAATGACCATGTCGCGTGTCCTCCCTAGATCGCCTGCAGCGCCGCCATGGCGGCGAGCATCGCGTCCTCGCGCGTGTCCTCGAACTTCGCCCACTCTTCCGGGGTGGTGACCCGAAGGAAGTCCTGCATGATGTTCGAGAGCCGCTGCTGGTTGTCTTCGACGTCATTGTCGATGTCCGCCAGCAGCGCGTCGAACGCCGCGGGCGTGGCATCGTAGTCGGCATTGAGTGCCTGGAAGCGTTGCTGGCGCTCGAGCTTGGTGGTCTTTACCCGGTTGAACTCCTGCTGCAGGGCGTCAACCAGCCTGACCGCCTGTTGTGCGCGTGCCGGATCGGCAACGATCCGCTGCACGTCGGCGCGAAGCTCGTCAAAGGCGTCGATCTCGACATCGGCCGGGCTGTCACGGCCGCAGGCAGACAGCACCAGCATGGCTGTGGCAACGAGCAGCAACCGTGTCGTTCGGGCGAACCCAGCGTGCATCGCTCCGTCCTCTTCCGTGCATCTCATCTTCATGATGCCATGCGCTACGCGTTTGATTTAGCGTTAAGATTGCCGAGCAGGGGATGAGGGGAACGGCATGCACGGTCAAGGAACCATCGCGGATCGACCGAGGACAATGACGACGCTGGCTTTGTTGGCCGCGACGCTGCTGATGACGGCGGTGCCGGCGGCGGCACAGCAGTCGGCCGGCGAACCGGGGCGCGGCGGCGGCGGGCCGAACCCGCTGAAGAACGTCTACTTCGGCGAGCAGCACATGCACACCCGCAACTCGTTCGATGCCTTCACCCTTGGCGTGAACCAGACATGGGACCAGGCCTACGAGTACGCCAAGGGCAACGAGGTCACGTTGTCCACGTCCGGCGAGAAGATCCAGAAGCGCACGCCTTACGATTTCGTCGCCATCACCGACCATGCCGAGTACTTCGGCGTGCTGAAGGAGTTCCGCGATCCGGCCAGTCCGCTGTCGCAGTCGAACTTTGCCAAGGCCATCGTCGCCGGGCAGACGAACCCGGCGGCGGGCGGCGACGCGCTGCGCAAGCTGCTGGCCAGCCTGTTTGCCAGCCAGGCGATTCCCGAATACGCCACGCCCGAGCTGCGCACCTCCATGTGGCAGACCTTCGTCGAGACCGCCGACCGGCACTATGAGCCGGGCAGGTTCACCACGCTCTACGCGTTCGAATGGACCTCGATCCCGGACGGCTCGAACATGCACCGCAACGTGTTCTTCAAGGACAAGGCGCCGGCCTTCGCGTTTTCGGCCTTCGACTCGCTGCAGCCCGAAGACCTGTGGACCTACCAGGAGATCCACCGGCAGATGGGCATCGACAACATCGCCATCCCGCACAACTCGAACGTCTCCAACGGCTGGATGTTCTCCGACTACGAGTTCCGCGGCGGCCCGATGAGCGAGGACTACGCCAGACGCCAGCAGCGCAACGAGCCGCTGTTCGAGATGGCGCAGACCAAAGGGCAGTCCGAGGCGCATCCGGTGCTGTCGCCCAACGACGAGTTCGCCGAGTTCGAGCTGTTCGAGAACCTCATCAACCTGCCGATCCAGGCCGACAAGAGCCGCGGCGCTTTCTACCGCCAGGGCCTTGCCACCGGCATGCGGCTGGCCAAGCAACTGGGCTACAACCCCTACAAGATGGGTGTCGCGGCCGGGGCCGACGTGCACTCCGGCTATCAGGCCAACGAGGAGTTCAATTATCAGGGTTCGCACGGCAACAGCGACGATACGGCGGTCGAGCGCCTGAACCCGATACCGGGCCTGACCGGCGGTATCAATGCGTTCGTCAGCTCCGCCGGGACGATCGCGGTCTGGGCGGCGGAGAACACCCGCGAAGGCATCTTCGAGGCGATGAAGTCGCGGGAAACCTACGGCACCAGCGGCACGATGATCCGCCTGCGCTTCTTCGGCGGCTGGAACCTGCCCGCAGGGCTCACCGATGATCCCGAGTTCGTGGCCAAGGCCTATGCGGCGGGCGTGCCCATGGGGCAGGACCTGCCGCTCCCGGCCGAGCCGAAGCTCGGCGACGCGCCAAGCTTCGCGGTCTGGGCGCTGAAGGATCCCGAGAGCGGAAACCTCGACCGCATCCAGGTCGTCAAGGTCTGGCCGAACCCGGCCAACGGCCTGCCGATGGAGAAGATCTACGACGTCGCCTGGTCGGATCCACAGACGCGCAAGATCGACGAAACGTCGGGCAAGCTGGCGCCGGTGGGCAACACGGTGGACGTCGCCACCGCGACCTACAGCAACGACATCGGCGCGGCGCAGCTGCGTGCCGTCTGGACGGACCCCGACTTCGTGCCGACCGATCCGGCCGCCTACTACGTGCGGGTGCTGGAGATCCCGACGCCGCGCTGGTCCACCTACGACGCGGTGAAGCTCGGGATCGAGCCTCTGCCGGCCGTGCCCGCGACGCTACAGGAGCGCGCCTGGTCCTCGCCGATCTGGTACACGCCATCGGCCGAGCTCATACGACAGGTCCGTGCCCAGGGTGCCCCCGAGCCGGCACCGCGCCATGCCGCGCCGATGCCCCACCAATAGTCGGCGCCCTGGCGGCCGCATCTTGCGCGCCGTGCACGGGACCTGCCGGCCGGAGAGGAATCAGAGATGAAGACGCATTGCAGGACGAGCGCGACCGCGCTTCTCTGCTGGCTCGCCGTCGCGGGCACCGCCCTCGCGCAGGCCACGGCCGGCGAGCCAGGGCGCAGTTCCGGCGGGCCGAACCCGCTGATGAACGTCTACTTCGGCGAGCAGCACCTGCACACGGTGAACTCGCCAGACGCCTTTGCCTTCGGCACGCGCAACACCCCGGACGACGCCTATCGCTTCTGCAAGGGCGAGGCGATCACCATGCGCACCACCGGCGAGACCGTGCGCAAGCGGACGCCGTACGACTGGTGCGCGCTCACCGACCATGCCGAGTACATGGGCATCATGCCGCTGCTGCTGCAGGAGAATAACCCGCTGGCCGACACCGAGATCGGCCGCATGATCGCCTCGGGCGATCCGCAGCAGGGCGAGGCGGCGTTCCAGCAGCTCATCGATTCCACCGCCGTGGGCACGCCGATCCCTTACATGGTCGACCGCCAGGTGATGCTGTCGATCTGGGACGAGCAGAAGCAGATCACCAACCGGCACAACGATCCCGGCACCTTCACCACGCTGATCGCCTTCGAGTGGACGTCGATCCCCGAGTTCCAGAACCTGCACCACAACGTCTTCTTCCGCGATGACGCGGGGCCGGAGGTGCAGTTCTCGGCCTTCGATTCCGTGAAGCGTGAGGACCTTTGGACCTACCAGGAGGTGCAGCGGGCCCTGGGCCACGAGAACTTCTCCATCCCCCACAACTCCAACGTCTCCAACGGGCTGATGTTCCCGGGGCGGACGTCGTACGGCACGCTGATCACCCCGGAATGGGCCGAGCGCAGCGTGCGCAACACCGTCGCGGTGGAGATGGCACAGACCAAGGGCAACTCGGAGACCATCCCGGCGCTGTCGCCGAAGGACGAGTTCGCCGGCTTCGAGGGCTACTACCACACCCTGCTGGGCTCCGGCGGGGTGATCGGCAAGGTCGACGGCAGCTTCGTGCGCCAGGGCCTGATCAACGGCATCGGCTTTGCGGAGATGTTCGGCGCCAACCCCTACAAGCTCGGCATCGTCGCCGGCGGGGATTCCCACAACGCGGCGCAGGCCAACGAGGAGTTCAGCTACTTCGGCGTGCACGGCAACACCGACAAGACGGCCGAAGTACGGCTCGCCTCCGCCGGCTCGGTCGCCGGCGAGCCGGCGCGCTTTTTCTCCAGCGCCGCCACCACTGCGGTGTGGGCGCCGGAGAACACGCGGGCGGCGATCTTCGATGCGATCAAGCGCAAGGAGACCTACGGCACCTCGGGCACCTTCATCCGCCTGCGCTTCTTCGGCGGCTGGGACTATCCGGCGGATCTGACGGCGCGGGAGGACTTCGTGCAGCGCGCCTACGACGGCGGCGTGCCCATGGGCCGCGACCTGCCGGCGGCCACGGGGACCGCCACGGCGCCCACCTTCGCGGTCTGGGCGTTGAAGGATCCCGAGAGCGGCAATCTCGATCGCATCCAGATCGTCAAGGGCTGGTACGAGCGCGGCTACGCCTTCGAGAAGGTCTACGACGTGGCCTGGTCCGACGCCGCAACCCGCCAGCCTGGCTCCGACGGCAAGCTGCCGCCCGTCGGCAACACGGTGAACGTCAGCGAGGCCAGCTACACCAACGACATCGGCGACGTCGAGCTGGCCGCGGTGTGGACCGACCCGGACTTCGATGCTGCCGAGCACGCGCTCTACTACGTCCGCGTGCTGGAGATTCCGACGCCGCGCTGGACCACCTACGATGCGAAGAAGCTGGGCCGCCCGCCACCCCGGGACGTCGCCGCGTCGATCCAGGAGCGCGCCTGGTCCTCGCCGATCTGGTACACACCGCCGACGGACCTGATCGAACGGCCGGCGCACTACTACGGCCTGCAGCCGTTCCTGCCGTAGACGGCAATGCCTTCGCCGACTGAGCACGCGCAACACGGGCGGGTCTGAGACCCGCCCCCTTCAGTTATGCCATTGATCGGACGCGCCCTTGCCGCCAGATTGACCTGAACGACAGCCACTCCGGCAGGACGACGGAACAGAGGAACCAGCCATCATGAAACTCGGCATGCTCGTCGGCTACTCCGGCGCCAAGATCAGACTGCCCATGGAGACCATCCTGGAAGCGGAGAAGCTGGGCTACGATTCCGTCTGGACGGCAGAGGCCTACGGCTCCGACGCCGTGACGCCGGCGACCTGGATCCTGGCCAACACCACCAAAATCAAGGCCGGCACGGCGATCATGCAGATCCCCGGGCGCCAGCCGGCGATGGCGGCGATGACGGCGATGACCCTGGACCAGCTGTCGGGCGGCCGCTTCATCATCGGCATCGGTCCGTCCGGGCCGCAGGTCGCCGAGGGCTGGTACGGCATGCCCTATCCCAGGCCCGTCACGCGGGTCCGTGAGTATGTCGAGATCATCCGCAAGATCCTGGCCCGCGAAGACAGCCTCAGTTACGACGGCAAGTGCTACCAGATCCCCAACACGGGCGAGGGGACGACCGGCCTCGGCAAGCCGCTGAAGTCGATCCTGCACGGCGACCCGACCACGCCGATCTATACCGCTGCCATCACCCACAACGGCATCCGCCTGGCGGCCGAGGTCGCCGACGGCTTCTTCCCGGTGTGGATGAACCCCGAGCGCTTCGACATCTTCGCCCCGGCGATCGAAGAGGGCTTCGCCAAGGCGCCCGGTAAGTCGCTGGACAACTTCGACGTCGCGCCCTTCGTTACCTGCGTGCTGGGCGACGACCTCGATCAATGCCGGCTGATGGTGAAGACCAACCTGGCGCTCTACATCGGCGGCATGGGCGCCCGGGACAAGAACTTCTACAACGACTACGCCAAGCAGCTCGGCTACGAGGACGCCGCGGTGAAGATCCAGGATCTGTTCCTCGGTGGCGCCAAGGGCGAAGCGGTCGCCGCCGTGCCCGACCAGCTGGTCGACGACGTCGCCCTGGTCGGTCCCGCCGACCGCATCAGGGACCGCCTGCGGGCCTGGAAGGACGCCGCCAGGTCCGGCCAGGTCGGCTCCATGCTGATCGGCGGCGCCTCGGTCGAGGCGCTCAGGCTGCTGGCCGAAGAAATGCTCTAGCGAACGCGCGGGCAGGGGAAGGAGCGAACGTGACGATGAGCAACCTCGAACGCTGGCATGCGTTCATGGAACGGCGGGATCCCGACCTGCTGGACGAGATGCTGCACAACGATGCCGTCTTCCACTCGCCCGTGGTGCACACCCCGCAGCGGGGCAAGGCGCTCACGGCGTCCTACCTCAAGGCCGCGGCCCGGGTCCTGGGCGGCGAGAGCTTCCGCTATGTGCGCGAGTTCGACTGCGGCACGCGCGCGGTGCTGGAGTTCGAGATGGAACTGGACGGCATCCACATCAACGGCGTCGACCTGATCGAATGGGACGCGGACGGCAGGATCACCGACTTCAAGGTGATGGTCCGCCCGCTGAAGGCGATCCAGGCGCTCCACGCACAGATGGCCGAGATGCTGCAGCGGATGACGGCGCCGGCGGCGTCCTGACGGCCGAGCGACCGGCTCAGGCACGAACCAATTGAAAGGAGCCGCGTCATGGCCATCGCGGGCGTCGACTTCATCGTCAACCGCACCGATCTCGCGGACGCAGAGATCGTCCCGGCAAGCTTTCCCGGGCCCGGCGAGCTGGCCGACGGCGACTGCCTGCTGAAGGTCGACACATTTGCGATGACGGCGAACAACATCACCTACGCGGTCGCGCGCGAAGACCTCGGCTACTGGACGTTCTTTCCGCACCCGCGTGACGGCTTCGGCCGCATCCCGGTGTGGGGCTTCGCCGACGTGCTGGCCTCGGCGGCGCCGGGCGTCGACGTCGGCGACCGGGTCTACGGCTACCTGCCCATGTCGAGCCACCTGCTGGTGCGGCCGGGGCGTGTCAGCGAGCGGTCGTTCTTCGACATGGCCGAGCACCGCCAGGAACGGGCGCCGATTTACAATCAGTACGCCTTCACGCGCTCGGACCCGGTCTACAGGCCCGAGGACGAAGCGGTCATCAGCCTGTTCCGGCCGCTGTTCACGACGTCCTTCCTGATCGACGACTACCTGAGGGAGAACCGTTGCTTCGGCGCGACGTCGGTCGTCCTGACCAGCGCCTCGAGCAAGACGGCGCTGGGCCTGGCATACCTGTTGGCGGCAGACAAATCCCATGGCGCCTCGGTGGTCGGCCTGACCAGCGCGGGTAACCGCGCCTTCGTCGAAGGCCTGGGCTGCTACGATCAGGTCGTGTCGTACGACGAGGTCGAGGCCATGCCCGTCGTCGATACGGTCCTGGTGGACATGGCCGGCAACGCCGACGTGCTGGCGCGCGTGCACCACCGTTTCGGCGATGCCCTGAAGAGCAGCACCCGGGTCGGCGGCACCCATTGGGCGGGCGGCTTCACCGCGACCGGGCCGCTGCCGGGCCCCAAGCCCGAGTTCTTCTTCGCCCCCAGCCATGCCCAGGACCGGATCAAGCGCTGGGGCGGCGACGGCTTCCAGGCCCGCGTCAACGAGCAGTGGGCCAGGCTCGTCGCCCGCCTGCCGGACTGGCTGGAGGTGGTCGAAGGCCGGGGCCAGGACGCGACGATGCGCGGCTACCAGGAGACGCTGGCCGGCGCGGTCAGGCCGAACGAGGGACGCATCCTGTCGTTGTGGGATTAGGGCGCGTCTTCTTCGACGTAGCGCGCCGCGGCACTGCTCTGTCTCGGAGTCGCTGGTGAGCGGGCAACCGCCGGTATGGGTTGCCCCTGGGTCCCCGTGTCAAGCACGGGGACGACGAGTTAGGAGTGGGCGCAGCCTTGCTTCCATCGTCACCCCGGACGGAGCGCAGCGGAGATCCGGGGTCCAGGGCAGTCCGCACCGCTGACTGCGGACGGACCGGGATGTCAGGCCCTCAAGATCACCGTGAGCTGCCCGAGCGTCACTCGGGCGCGGCGTCGGGGAACTGTTCGCGCAGCAGCCGTTTCAGCGGCTTGCCCGTCGGGTTGCGCGGGATCTCCGCGATGAACGCGCCGCCCCTGGGCAGCTTGTAACGGGCGAGCTTGCCGTCGCAATACTGCATGACTTCGTCCACCGTGACGCTGTCGTCGGCGGCGACCATGACGGCGAACGGGCTTTCGCCCCAGCGCTCGCTGGCCCGGCCGATCACGGCGACATCGGCGACTTTCGGGTGGGCGATGATCACGTTCTCGATCTCGGCCGGGTAGACGTTTTCGCCGCCCGAGATGATCATGTCCTTGAGGCGGTCGTGGATGGTGATGAAACCGTCTTCGTCCATCAGGGCGATGTCGCCGGTATACAGCCAGCCGTCGCGCAGCGCTTCCGCCGTCGCCTCCGGGTTCTGCCAATAGCCGAGCATGTTGTGCTCGCCGCGGACCAGCAGCTCGCCGGGCTCGCCCGGCGCGACGTCGTTGCCAGCATCGTCGACCACGCGCACCTCGGTGTGGAAGTACTCCTTGCCGGCCGAGCCGATCCGCACCATCGCGTCGTCCGGGCTGATACAGGTCGCCGGGCCGCCGCTCTCGGTCAGGCCGTAGAGCTGGTGCACCTCGATGCCCAGGTCGGCGTAGGCGCGGATAAGCTCGACCGGCACCGGCGAGGCGCCCGACAGCACCCAGCGCAGGGTGGAGAAGTCCACCTCGTCCCTGGCCGGCACCTGCAGCATGAAGTTCAGCATCGCCGGGACCGCCAGGGTGGTGGTGATCTTCTCGCTTTCGGTGATCCGCCACATCAGGTTGGGATCGAACTGCCGCAGCAGGATCGCCGTCACGCCCTTGTAGGTGCAGACCATGAGCGGGATCAGCGCGCCGACATGAAACAGCGGCAGGACGATCGAATAGCGGTCGCCGTAGTGGAAATCGATCGTCGGCAGGAGCGTGATCAAGGCCGCCGACAGGCTGTGATGCGAGTGCATCGCGCCCTTCGGATGCCCGGTCGTGCCCGACGAGTACATGATGAAGGCGAGGTCGTCGCCATTGGCATTTAGCGTCGGTTCCGTTGTCGGGGCGTCCTGGACGAACGCCGCGTAGTCGGTGGCGAACGGCTGGCAGGCGCCGTCGCCGGTCACCTCGATCCAGCTGCGCACCGCGCTGCCGTCGTCGCCGCGGGCCTGGATGGTGGCGACCGCTTCGGCGAACTCCGCGCCGTAGATCAGCAAGCTGGCGCCGCTGTCGGTCAGCACATAGCTGAGCTCGTCGGCCACGAGCCGCCAGTTCAGCGGCACCACCACGGCGCCGATCTTGCTGATGGCGAAGAAGGCCTCGCAGAACTCCACGCTGTTCATCAGCAACAGCGCGACCCGGTCGCCCTTGCCGATCCCGGCCGCCAGCAGGCTGTTGGCGCAGGCATTGGCGCGCTGGTTCAACTGGCGATAGGTGAAGCGCCGCCCCGTCTCGTAGTCGACCACCGCCTCGAGCTCGGGGCTCAGGAAGGCCCGCTTCTTCAAGTGCGACCCGATGTTGTCGTTCATGACCGGCTTCTCCACCACTTGCCCGCCGGTGCCAACCGGCGGTCCTTCACAGATCGATGCCCTCTCCGATACGGCCGGTACGGGGTCGCGTCAACAGACCGCTGTGGCGTCCGACGCCGGGCGGTTGCGCGTCAGGCGTCGGCGGCGATCCGGCCGAGCACCGGCAGCAGGTATTCGCGGAATTTCTCCGGGTTCTCGGACATTGGGAAATGCCCCATCTCGCGCATGATCTCGCAGTGCGCGGCATCGATCCGCCGCGCCAGGTCGCGCGTCATCTCGGGTGTCGCCGAGTAGTCGTACTCGCCGGTCAGCAGGTAGATCGGGCAGTCCCCGGCGGCGAGGCCGTCGAGCGCTGTGTTGCGCAGATCGCCGTCGACGAAATAGTAGTGCAGGTCGCCGAGGAACACGCCCGGGCCGCCCTGCATGTAGTGCCACAGCGTCTCCCAGCGCTCGGCTTCGGGGGATTGCGGCGCGGTCAGGCTGGCCATGGAGGCGCCCGCCAGCCTGCCGCCATGGACGTCGCCGCGGTCGAGCGGCATCAGGTCGGCCTCGTCCAGCACCGCGTTCTCGGCATAAAGCGCCGACTGCAGGCCGACCGCGGCGCGGAACCTGTCGCCGTGGCGCAGGGCCAGGTGCAACACCGCCCGCCCGCCGATGGAGCAGCCCATGATCACCGGCTGCTCCAGCGCCAGCGCCTCGCTCACCGCCATCACGGTCTCGACATAGCTTTCGGTGGTCAGGCGATAGGTCTCCGCGCCGAACCCGGCCGGCGGCGAGGACTTGCCATGCCACGGCAGGTCGAAGGCGATGACGCGGAACCGCCGGGTGATCTCCTTATCGTTGAGGATCGCCCGGTACTGCCGCCCGTCCGCCCCCGCCGTGTGCAGGCAGAGCAGGGGAATGCCCTCGCCCGCCTCCTCGAAGTAGAGTCGGTGCGGGCGGCCGTCGATGTCGAGGTGCATGTAGCGGCCGATCACCGGCTCGAGGTAGGGCGCGCCGGCCGGCTCGGCGACCGCATCGGAGGCGGTGTCCAGCGAGAACAGCAGCTCCAGCAACAGCAGGTTCTGGTAGTAGGCCAGCTGTGCGCCGTCGACCTGCAGGTGGCCGACCCGGCGCATGGCGCTCAGGGTCTGGTAGCCCGGCGCCGGCGTGACGCCGAACAACGCCGCCCAGGCTTCGGGGCTGGCGGTCAGCACCAGGTCGGCGGCCTGCGCCGCCCCGTCCGGCACCGCCGCGACGCCGTCCGGCGCGATGCGCAGCGCCAGGCTCTCGTCGCCGCTGTCGATCCGCACGGTGATGTCGCAGAATCGGCTCAGCGTGGCGATGTGCGGATTTGCCCTGGCCCTGTCGAGAATTCGTTCGAGCATCGTTGTCGTGTCCCCTCGCTTGGCGGCGTTCGCGCCTGGCGTCGCCTATGGTTGCAGCGAAACGGACGCCGGGAAACCGGGGAAATCGGCGCGCACGCAGCAAGCCGATGACGCTGCGCCGGCGAGATGCCATGCTTGCGCAAAGGCATGAGGAGGCAGGCATGACGGCACCGGACGACATGGGGCTGGACGGCAAGGTCGCGATCGTCACCGGCGGCGGCGCCGCCGACGACGGCATCGGCAACGGCCGGGCGGCGGCGATCCTGCTGGCCCGGGCCGGCGCCCGGGTGCTGGTGGTCGACCGCGACCTGGCGCCGGCCGAACGCACGGTCGAGATGATCGGCGAACACGGCGGCACGGGCAGCGCCTTTGCCGCCGACGTCACCCGCGAGGCGGACTGTGCCGCCATGGTGGCTGCCGCGCTGGAGCGCTATGGCCGGCTCGACGTGCTCGACAACAACGTCGGCATCGGCAGCCGCGGTTCCGTCGTCACGGAAGACGTCGACACCTGGCAGCGGGTGATGCGGGTCAACGTCGACAGCATGTTCCTGGCCGCCCGTCACGCGGTGCCGGCGATGATCGACAGCGGGGACGGTGGCGCCATCGTCAACGTCTCCTCGATCTCGGCCCTGCGGCCGCGCGGCCTGACCGCCTATTCGGCCTCCAAGGGCGCGGTGATCGCGCTGACCCGGGCGATGGCGATGGACCATGCCGGCGACGGCATTCGCGCCAACTGCGTCGCCCCGGGACCGGTCTACACGCCGATGGTCTACGCCCGCGGCATGAGCGAGACGGCGCGCGAGCGCCGGCGCCGGGCCTCGCCGCTGGGCATCGAGGGGAGCGGCTGGGACGTCGGCAACGCGGTGGTGTTCCTGGCCTCGGCCCGGGCCCGCTACATCACCGGGCAGACCCTCGTGGTCGATGGCGGCATCACCGTGGCGGCACCGGCGCGCAGTCCGGACGACGAGCACTAGACGGGGAGGAAACGAGCATGGCACGGGTGCCCTATCTCGAGGTCGACGACCTCGCCGAGGCCGACAAGGCGCTGCTGAAGCGGCCGATCAGCCTCTACAAGGCCCTGGTCAACACGCCGGACGGCGCCCGGGCGTTCTCGACCCTGGGCGGCTGGATCCGCTGGAAGTCGGCGCTGGACCCCCGCCTGCGCGAGCTGGCGATCCTGCAGGTCGGCTGGATCGCCCGCGCGCCCTACGAATGGAGCCACCACATCAAGATCGGCCGCGACTTCGGCGTCAGCGACGACGACGTACGCGCCCTGATCGCCGAGAGCGACGGCGGCGACAGCGGCCTGCCGGCGCTCGACCGGGCGGTGCTGCGGGCCGCGCGCGAGGCGGCGCAGGACGGCGCGGTGTCCGAGGCGACCTTCGCCGAGCTGGGCGAGACGCTCGATGCCGGCCTGCTGGTCGAGCTGGTGCTGGTGATCTCCTTCTACTGCGCCGTGGTGCGGGTGCTGGCCTCGCTGCAGATCGACGTCGAGCCGGACTACCAGCCCTATCTCGACGCCTTTCCGCTGCCCGAGGGGGACTGAGCCATGGCGGGACGGCTGCACGACAAGGTGGCGGTGATCGTCGGCGCCGGGCAGAGCCCCGGCGAGACCATGGGCAACGGCCGGGCAACGGCGCTGCTGTTCGCCCGCGAAGGGGCGCAGGTGGTCGCCGTCGACCGCGACCTCGCATCGGCCGAGGAAACCGTCGGCCTGATCGCCGGCGAAGGCGGGCAGGCGCTGGCGCTCGCGGCCGACGTCACCGACGAGGCCGCGGTGGCGGCGGCGGTGGTCGCGACCCTGGACCGCCATGGCCGGATCGACGTGCTGCACAACAACGTCGGCGTCTCGGTCGCGGCCGGCGATGCGCCGGTGACCGAGATCGACGAGGCCGCGTTCGACCGGGTGATGGCGGTCAACCTGCGCGGCATGGTGATGACCTGCAAGCACGTGGTGCTGGCCATGCGCCGGCAGCAGGCCGGCGCCATCGTCAACATCTCCTCGGTCTCGGCCGCCGCGGTCTATCCCAACATCGCCTACAAGACCTCCAAGGCCGGCGTGGTGGCGCTGACCCAGCAGCTGGCGCTGGAGAACGCCCGCTACGGCGTGCGCGCCAACTGCATCCTGCCGGGGCTGATGGACACGCCCATGGCGGTCGACACCCGGTCCCGCCTGAGCGGCCGGCCGCGGGCCGAGATCGTCGCCGAGCGCGACGCCAAGGTGCCGCTGAAGGGCAAGATGGGCAGCGCCTGGGACGTCGCCCACGCCGCGCTGTTCCTGGCCTCCGACGAGGCCGGCTTCATCACCGGCGTCAGCCTGCCGGTCGACGGCGGTTCGATGGCGCGGGTGGGATGAAGCGTCCTTCGAGACGCGTCCTGCGGACGCTCCTCAGGACGAGGGCAAACAGCACAACCTCATCCTGAGGAGGCCGCGTGAGCGGCCGTCTCGAAGGATGTGCGACTCGCACGTTCACCCCTGCGGGAAGTCGTCGTAGCGTTCCAGCCAGTCGTCGAGCTGGACGCCGAAGCTGTTCAGCATCATCGACACCAGGGCGTAGTTCCCGACCGTCGCCACCAGGTCCATCATCTGCTCGCGGCTGAAGTTCCGGTCGAGCACCTGCCAGGTGGCGTCGGACACCAGGGCGTCGGCGTGCAGCTCGTCGACCGCGCGCAGCAGCGCCGCTTCGACCTCGTTCCAGTGTGCGCTGTCGGGACCCGCGGCGATCGCCGC
>Ga0056121_1000307_pt1 | contig 13681 bp, 14 predicted proteins | sample WorMetHEROISLAND_FD_83872 | JGI IMG/M metagenome (GOLD analysis project Ga0056121, IMG submission 83872) | Marine gutless worms symbiont microbial communities from Max Planck institute for Marine Microbiology, Germany - Olavius sp. 1 HERON ISLAND ...
AAACTCAAAGAGTCCAAGCGTATCGCCATGCGCAGCGACAAAACCGATGAAAGCTTCGAGGCCATGATCTATGCCTGCGCCGCAGTCATCAACTCACGATGAATCTCAACAGACCCTAGTACGGCAGTACCGGAGTACCGATAACATGGGAATCATTTTTTTCCGCAAATGAACGCGAATTGGTTGCAAAAGATCACATGCTCTTTTCTGTCGCAGATTCTCACAGATTGTTTCGTTTTTAGTCTGCGGGAATCTGTGTCATCTGCGGATAGATTGAAACGACCGGATTATTTTTCTCATACTCAATCTGACCTTCGGTAGTTCCGCTTTTTTCCGCAAATGAACGCGAATCGGTCGCAATCGGTTCGTCATCATCAAGCGTTCTTAAACCATTTGCGTTCATTGCTTCAATAACTTTAGTGCGCGAAGCGCATCATCGTTGAAACTATGGACGTTAAGTCCCTTCACGTTCAGTCCGTGGCTTATCCACGGATGAGGACTTTAGTCCTCCAGACTATGGACTTTCAGTCCATAGTGGTTGATTGCGGCTAACTCTTCTGCGAGGGGCCTACTGACTCAATGTTATCGGTGGTTGAGAGCATCTTAGCGGCAAGCAAGACATCGACCAGGTTAGCACCCGAGTCGGAGGAACCCAGGACATCGAAATCGATGTTGACCTCCTCAATGGGGTAGGGGATGTATTGATCCGACTCGAATTGGATCTGCGCCTCCATCTCCGCGTCGCTCAGGGTGGCCGACATGGGAATGACCTTGGTGATGACTGCCGATCCGGATAGGGCAGTGGCCGCATGCTTGATCTTGGTCCCGAACGCGCGACCGCCTTCCTGATGGTTGCACCGACGGCCTCTACGTTCGCGATCTTCTTCTCCACCACCGCGTTTGGGGGGAGCGGCTCAATCGCATAGTTTTCCACCTGAATCGCAGAGAAATCGGCACCTCTCGTCTGGGACAGCTCTACCAGCTTGATTGCCGTAGAGCCGATATCCACCCCCAAACGGGTGGATTTCTTGCGGCCGAAAGCGAACATATCCGGTGAGTGGGCCCCTCAAGATACGAATCCGGAACTTGAGTGGCTTCTTGAACCGAGGGGGTATTCTCAATCAACAACCTGAATCCGTGAGGTAAACTCCAGAGGTTGAACTTAACTATATGGTTTCCTGATTAGCAATGAGTTTCAGCCACCCGCGTTCGCCGCCCCGAGCGTGGGCCTTGACCCGCCATTTTTTTGAGAAATTCAAGGTAGTATGCGCCCGTGGATAGCTCAATCATGAGCCTAGCTGAAGATTCTTGCTAATCAGGTATGGTTTTGCTGAATTTCGGCAAACCCTAATGGATGATCGCCTCGTGAGTCAAGTTATTTCTCAGTAAAAACGGTGTTTTTCGCTATCTTTCATCTTGCAAATCTTTTCCATTTTTCAAATTTTTCCACTTCTCAAATCTTTTCCATATTTTCTCAAAACTTCCTGACTTGGCAATGTTCTACTGACCCCGATCTCATTCAGCAGGCCGCCGTTTCGCTACAGCCACCCCTCTCTAATCGAAGTGAGGCATTAATATGAACTTTCCAGAACACAATTGACATGTAATTCCGAAACGGATGCAGTATTCGGCAATTCAAGCAGTGTTGAAATGAGAGTGGCCACATCTTCCGGCTGTGTCACTTGTTTTGGTTCAATAGTATTTCGGCTGGCATCATTAGCTTTCATATTACTTCTCTTTATCGAGCGTCGTGTCAGGATCTTTGACGGTTGCGATCTCCTGCGAACCGGTCTCGGACCCGACCTCCTTACGGCAATCCGACTGTGATAGTGGTTGCTCATCACCGCGTAGGCGACCACATCGATGGCGAACAAGGCGGCAAGCTGCTGAATACGCTCGACAATCCAGCCGCGACGGTGGTCGAAATTCAGGCCCGAGAACTGGTCCTCACCACAGAAGAAGGCACGGCGCACACAGCGGCATACGCAGTGATACCAGGGGATGTCCTCAGGTGGAGACAAGAACTGGACGGGGAGCGGTCATAGTCGGATTCCTGGCTAAGCGTTGGGCGGGGGGAATGCTGACTCAAAAGGAAGATCAGATAAAATGGGTGTCCTTTTCTTTCTTTTCCCTACCCTCTATCCTGGTAATCTGGCTAGGTAGTCTAAACCATTGTATCATCTTCCGGGGTCCCATAAAATCGAGGTATCGGCGTTGTTTCCGTAAGTGGCCTCGAAGGGTTCGCTGGCCTACCGGCCTACTGGTGCACAGACAGGCGGTCCGGTTGTGGCCGGCCGAATGTGAATGCATCGCACCATATAGGCAAGCAGCCACAAGGGTATATTAGATCATGCTGGCGTAGCTCAGTTGGTAGAGCAGCTGATTTGTAATCAGCCGGTCGTAGGTTCGAATCCTATCGCCAGCTCCAACAAAACCAAGGGATTGCGAGAAATCGCAACTCCTTTTTCTTTGTCTGGGGCGCACGCACCCATTTTGGTGGCTTGTTGCAGCCTTCTTCCTAATGTTCATAACGGGCGAGCCCCCGGAGTGCGCCAACGCCCTGAGGGCTCTTCACCACAACCAACCTGTGCGGAGGTTAGGCCATGGCTACGATTACTATGCGGGTAGAAGTCCGACTCAAAGGCCACCCGGCGCAACGCGCGACATTCCTCCGGTTTACGGATGCCAAAGCATGGGCGCGGGACACCGAATCCAACATCAAGTACGGACGGCATTTCAAGACGGCCAGGGCCAAACGGCACACCCTGGCAGACCTGGTAGACTGTTACACCCGCGACGTATTGCCCACCAAGAGAGTTGATGATGGCCTTCGAAAAGCGTCCCCATCAGATCGTCAAAGTAACTTTGACAAGACTTGCAGCGGTACCGCTGACGATGCGGCTGGGTTGAATCAAAGCCCTGCTTGCGGATGTGCTCGCCGCCACAAAACGGATACCGTACTCCCTCGGGCCAACGCAACTCGCAGACTTTCCGGGAGCAACTCGCATCCTCGATCAAGCCTTGAATGTTGACCACACCACCTGACAAAGGTCGAATAGAGCTGACCATTACCCCGGCGCGTTGGAGGACGACCGTGCCCAAGGACATGGGCAGCGGAGAATGACAGGCATGGAAGTTGCGCGCGGTCAAGAAAACGACACGGCCTCCCTAAGGCACCATGGGCGGCGGGGGGAACTCCGGCGTCGCAAGAGACGCACGCCCTGGTTAGCTTCAGCTCTATCTGTTAGAAAATTCACATATTTCTAAATGCTTGCATTTTTTTATGACTTGGATCATTCTTTTATCCCCTGATCGGTAGTAAGCGTCAGAATTTCTTGCCAAGGGTTCGCTGAGTGCCTTTTGAGAATGGGAAACACGGATTACCTGCGGCGTCGTCTCGGCGCTTGCGACCATTGGAGCGAGCTTGAGGGGGTGCTTGAATGCCGGTATTCCAAGAGCAGGGTTCCGACGGATACCGGTTTGTTGTGCGTCCCAACTGCGCGCTGAGTTGGCGGATGACCAAGTTCGTCCTCCTGTTCTTTACCGCCTGCTTCGGCGCGTTCGGTGTCTACTTCGCGGCATTGGAGGCATGGCTGGTTCTACCGTTTGCGGGGCTTGAACTCGGCGTACTGGTAGCCGGCTTCTACCTGAGCGCGCTGGCCGGCCACACCCGCGAGGTAATCGAGGTGGAGGGTCCGGTACGTCGGGTCCTGCGCGGTGGGCGGCAGCTCGCAGCGGTAGCCAGCTTTCCGGCCAACTGGACGCGGGTCGAGCTACGGCGCGATCCCCGCGGCTGGTACCCGAGTCGTCTCCTCCTGCGTTGTCACTTCAAAGTTGGTCGAGACGGAGCGTGAGGAGTTGGCCGTCGAGCTCAGTGACAGCCTACGTTTTGGTCGGCCGCGCCTCGCCCCATCCGTCCCCGGCTCCGGCTCGACCGATTCAGCGCGGGTTCGGACTCGCCAGGCAGGCGGTTCCGACCCCATATTGGGCACCTCTCTCGGTTCCGATGGGGCGAGAGCGGCAGGTTGCGCCAGCGGCGCGTGTATCAACGAATGAGAGAAACTATGGCAGCAATCAGCAAGCGCCTCGGCGCCCTATCCGTATTTTCGCTCCTCGCCAGCTGGGCCGGCAACGCCGGTGCCGAGATGGCCCTGAATTTTCCTGAGCCCGCCGCCGGTGTGGCCCAGGAGATCTACGATATCCATATGCTCACCTCGGCCATCGCCACGGTGCTCTTGGTACTCATCTTCGCCTTCGTCGGTTATTCGCTGTACTACCACCGTAAGAGCCGTGGGTATCAGGCCGACCAGGGCTTCCATGAGACCTGGTTCGGTCAGTGGTCCTGGATCATCGTGCCGGTGTTGGTGCTCGGGATCGACTTGACCATTGCCAGCTCCGCTCAGAAGACCTTGGAGAAGGTGTGGGAGGTGCCCAAGGGAGAGGACCTGATGGACGTGAAGGTCATCGGTCATCAGTGGTGGTGGGAGTACGAATATCTCGACCATAGCGTCAAGATCGACGGTAAACCCAAGCCGGTTCGGGTCGAGAGCCGCTATCTCCCGGAGGATCAGGCCGGGGAGGGTACCGCCGGATACCTGCGTGCGGTCGACAATCCCCTGGTGTTGCCCGTGGGTAAGAAGGTGCGCTTTCTCCACACCTCCGCGGATGTGCTCCACGCCTTCTGGGTCCCGGAACTGGCGGTGAAGAAGGACGCCATCCCCGGCTATGTGACCGAGACCTGGGTCGACCTCACCCGCGAGGGCCGTTTCTCCGGGCAGTGCGCCGAGCTCTGCGGCACCTGGCACTCACGCATGCCTATCGAAGTAGACGTGGTCGCGGAAGAGAAATTCAACACCTGGATGGAAGGACAAAAACAGACCATGCTGGCGGCCGCCGCCGAGGCCGCGATGGATAAAGACTGGACCATGGAGGAGTTGATGGAGAAGGGGCGGGCCAACTACAACACCAAGTGCGCTTCCTGCCACCAGATCACGGGGAAGGGCCTGCCGCCCGCCTTCCCGGCACTCGTCGGCGGTGCTATCGTTACCGGTCCCCTACGCGCGCATCTGGAGATTGTCCTGAACGGCAAGGAAGGGACGGCAATGGTGGCCTGGAATACCCTCACCGATCTCGAGCTTGCCTCTATCATCACTTACGAGCGCAATGCCTGGGGCAATGCGACGGGTGATCTGGTGCAGCCGCGCGACATCAAGGCCGCTCGTACCTTGGCCGTCAAGTAGCGGCCGGTTACGGATTTCATCTTCCATCGATCCTTTAACGAATTCAAATCAAGCCTGAGTAGAGGAAGATTGCCATGAGTACTGCAACTATCGACCTCGAACACCGCGAGGAGCATGAACACCACGGGCCACCCAAGGGCCTCAAGCGCTGGTTGTTCTCGACCAACCACAAGGATATCGGGACCATGTACCTGATATTCGCCTTGACCATGCTGTTCGCCGGGGGCTTGAGCGCCATGGCGATTCGGGCCGAGCTCTTTCTGCCCGGGCTGCAGCTCCTGGAGCCGGACCTCTATAACAATCTGGTGACCAACCATGCCTTGATCATGATCTTCGGGGCCGTCATGCCGGCGGCGGCCGGTCTGGCCAACTGGATGATCCCGCTCATGATCGGGGCGCCGGACATGGCCCTGCCCAGGCTCAACAACCTGAGCTTCTGGATCCTGCCGGCGGCGGCGACCATGCTCATCCTGTCCTTCGTGGTGCCCTTCTTTCCGGGCGGCGGCACCCAGATCAACACCGGCTGGACCATCTATCCGCCGCTGTCGGTCCAGGTCGGCATGTCCATGGATTTCCTGATCTTCGCCCTCCATATGCTGGGCATCTCTTCGGTGCTGGCGTCTATCAATATCATCGTCACCATCTTCAATATGCGGGCCCCGGACGTGACGCTGATGCGGATGCCGATCTTCGTCTGGACTTGGTTGGTGACCGCCTTCCTGCTGATTCTGGTGATTCCGGTCCTGGCCGGCGGGGTGACCATGTTGCTCTTCGACCGTCACTTCGGCACCAGCTTCTTCAGTGCCGGCGGCGGCGGCGACCCGGTGCTGTTCCAGCATCTGTTCTGGTTCTTCGGTCATCCCGAGGTCTACATCCTGATTCTGCCCTCCATGGGGGTGTTGGCCTCCGTAGTGCCGACCTTTGCCCGTAAGCCCCTGTTCGGATACGCCTCCCTGGTGGGCGCCATGATCGCGATCATGGTCATCGGTATGGTGGTCTGGGCCCATCACCAGTACACCATCGGCATGTCCTTAGGTGCGGTCAGCTACTTTATGATCGGCACCATCATCATCTCAATCCCGGTCGGGCTGATGGTCTTCAATTACATGGCGACCATGTGGCGGGGGGCCATGACCTTCGAGACCCCCATGCTGTTCGCGGTCGGCATCCTGCTCATGTTCTCCTTCGGTGGCCTGACCGGTATCATGCTGGCAGTGGTCCCGGCGGACATGCAGTATCACGACTCCATGTTCGTGGTGGCCCACTTCCACTATGTGTTGATGCCCGGTGCCGTGTTCGGGCTGTTCGCGGGCGTCTTCTACTGGCTGCCGAAGTGGACCGGACACATGTACGACGAGAAGCTGGCTAAGATCTTCTTCTGGGTCAACGTCATCAGCTTCAACATCACCTTCTTCCCGCAGCACTTCATCGGCCTGGCCGGAATGCCGCGGCGCATCGTCGACTATCATGCGATGTTTACCGAGTTCAACGTCATCTCCAGCGTCGGCGCCATGGTCTTCAGCCTGAGCCACCTGCTGTTGCTCTACGTCGTCATCAAGACCGTCCGCGGCGGTAAGCAGGCGGAGAGCAAGGCGTGGGAAGGTGCCAAAGGTTTGGAGTGGGAGCTGTCCTCACCGCCTCCGTTCCATAGCTGGACCACGCCTCCTAAGCTCGCCACCTCCTGATGACCCCAGATGAACTCGGGCGCGGCGGGTAGAAAACGCCCGCCGCCTTTTGAATGAAGATGTCCGAATGATGAGAGCCGATAACTCCCCCGAGCAACGCCGCAAAAACCGGCGTCTGGCCTGGATCCTGGTGGGCTTTGCCCTGTTCATGTTGCTGAGTTCCATCCCCTTCTGGAAAGGCTTGTTCGAGCTGGCCGTCACCGGTACCCAATGAGATGAGCGACGTCGAGAGACGCAAACGGCGCACCTTGTTCCTGCTGATGGGATTGGCCATCGGCATGTTCGGTTTCGGTTTCGCCATGGTCCCCTTGTACGGCTTATTATGCCGGGTGACCGGCGTACAATCGGTCGAGCAGCGGGCCGCGATCGGTGCCGGAGCAGTGCAGGCGGCCCCCACCGGCGTGGTACAGGACCGGTGGGTAACAGTGAAGTTCGATACCACCATTCATCCGGATCTGCCTTGGAAGCTCGAGCCGATGGAACGCAAGCTGCGTGTGCGTCCGGGCGAGTCATACAAGGTGAAGTTCATCGCCGAAAACCGCTCAGGGCAGGAGATTACGGGCCAGGCCATCCCGAGCATTGCACCCTGGCAGGCCACCGGCTTTTTCGCCAAAATGGAGTGTTTCTGCTTCAATCGGCAAACCCTCGCGGGTAACCAGATCACCGAGATGCCCTTGCGCTTCTCCGTGTCGCCCGATCTACCCGCGGACATCGACTCGCTCACCTTGTCCTATAGTGTGCTGCGGGTCTCTGATTGATCTTGTTCGCTCGCGGCCATGAAACTGAGCGATATCAACTGCCCCCAACCTGAGGGGCTGTTGACATTTAATATGCCTGCGGTGCAATGATGAGTCAGGTAGATTGGGCAAAGCCCGTAGGATGGGCAAAGCAAGCGTCCATCAAGATAATTTTGAGGTTCGGTCATTCCACGGAGGTTTCTGAGCCATGGCTGCTTGTTAGATGCACAAAGCGCAGCGTGCCCATCAATGGTAGGTGTCAAGTCCCGGCACGCAAAGTGTTGGGCACGGGCCATCTATTGATGCGGTTCGCGCGGGAAAACGTGCACCGGCCAGCAAGCTCAGAACCACCGCGCTCACCAGCATCCTACGGTTTTGCCCAACCTACAGGTTAAATGTCAACACTAACTTAAAGAGGAAGATAAAGGATGAGTAGCGCTGCCCATCACGGTCCCACTGACTATTACATCCCGGATTCCAGCCCCTGGCCGCTCGTCGCCATGCTGTCGGTGTTCCTCATGCTCGCGGGAACCGCCCTGACGGTCAACGAGGTCGGCGCCGGCATCTGGATGGTCCTGGCCGGCTTCGCCCTGTTGGTGGTCATGTTCTACGGCTGGTTCGGTCAAGTGATCAAGGAAAACCTCTCGGACAAGTACAATGAACAAGTGGACGGCTCCTTCCGCCAGGGTATGTTCTGGTTCATCGCCTCCGAGGTCTTCTTCTTTCTGAGCTTCTTCGGTGCCCTCTACTACGTCCGGGAGATTGCCCTGCCCTGGCTCGGCGGCGAGGGCTATCTCGGGGTCACCCGGGACATCCTCTATAATCAATTCACCGCGAATTGGCCGAGCGCAGGACCAGAGCAGCTAGGGGGTGAGTTCAAGCCTATGGGGGCCTGGGGCGTACCGGCGCTCAATACCCTGATCCTGCTCACCTCCGGTGCTACCGTGACCTGGGCCCACTGGGGATTGAAGGAACATGACCAGAAAAAGCTCGTGCTGGGCCTGGCCGCGACCATCGCCTTGGGTCTGCTCTTCGTCGTGATGCAGGCCTATGAGTATTACCATGCCTACGCCGAGCTGAATCTGACGCTGAAATCCGGCATCTACGGTTCGACCTTTTACATGCTGACCGGCTTCCATGGTTTCCACGTCACTATGGGCACAGTCATGCTCATAGTCATCCTGGTCCGGGCGATGAAGAGCCACTTTTCGCCCCACAACCACTTCGCCTTCGAGGCCGTGGCCTGGTATTGGCACTTCGTCGATGTGGTCTGGCTGGGGCTGTTCGTATTCGTCTACTGGTTGTAGCCGGTTTGCGTCAAACTGCCGCGGGACTGAATGCGGCAGGGTGGGTTTCGAATCCGGGTGGGCATATCTCCCCGGATTTTTACCCTTACCGGGAATTCTTTTTCTGCCGCAAATGAACGCGAATAAACGCAAATTGAATCATGTAGTTGCGTTAGAAATTGAGTCTTCCTGCAGGGCAGGATGCTCCTTCTTGACCATCCTTGGCTCATAATCCAGGCCTGGAGCGATGAGTGCTGGTTTACATTCCGGTGGATTGGAGCACCCCGAAGGTAGGCGCCGTATTGGTGGGCACAGTATGGAGACATGTAGGGACAAAGATTTTTCGCCTACCGGCCATGGAATTGCCCAGGTCGGATTGAGTATGGGGAAAAACCGGAAGCTGGTGGCCGGAAGCAGGGATGTTGGGATTCCCTGCTTGCCATAGACAGGGAACCCCAACCTGTCGGCTGAGGGTGCACGGCGGGTTACAGCCCGTAGGGTTGGAGCACTCCGACGAAGTAGCCGGCGATGAGCAGTAGGAAAAGGGTAAGCGAAAGTACGATCCGCACCGTCAGCGCCTTTACCACCCGGGTTTTGTCCTCATTACCATCGTCCTTAGCGAGGTAGTACATGCCCTGGGCGAGGGAAAAAACGATGAACCCGAGGATGATAATCACCGGAATCTTATACATGAGTTCCATAGGCTACCTCTTCTGGTTGGGTGTGGTAGGAACTTTATGCGATGCCACCCGTCAACCTGGTTTTCCGGGGGCTGGCGAGCAGTTTTCTCCCTTCATGCGCCGGAATCGCAATTTCCTTATTCCTAACTATAGCACCTAGATGCAGTTTGGTGATGTAAAATTTCACCTTCGTTGGATGCCGACGCTCTTGCTCGTGTTGCCGATCTCTCTGTTCGTTGTGCTCGGCGTCTGGCAGATCGACCGCGCCGAGCAAAAGCGGGAACAGGCGCGGATCCTCGGCCAACGGGCCGAACTGCCGGCGCTGGAGCTTGGCAATCCGATCGCCGATCCCGAGGTGCTGCGATTCCGTAAGCTACGGGCCCGAGGGACCTTCGAGGCCGAGGGGCAGATCCTGATCGCAAACCGCCGCCAGGCTAACCGCATCGGCTTTCACGTCATCACACCTCTGCGTATCCAGGGATCGGACAGCCGAGTCCTGGTGAACCGGGGTTGGATCGCCGCGCCCGGTGATGGCGGCCCGGTTGCGGCACCGATACCTGCAGGGGAAGTGACAATGACGGGAGAGGCCCATCTTCCCGCTCCCCCCGCCCTCGCGCTTCACGGTAGCCCGGAGGCGGCGAAAGACTGGGGTCGACGTTGGCCCTATCTCACCCTGGAGCTCTACACGGCAGCGACCGGCATTCAGGTACTGCCGGTGGTCGTTCTGCAAGATCCCGACACTGTCGGCGGTTTTCTGTGCCTGTGGCCGCAGGAGAGCCCGAAGGAAGGCATGCATATCGGTTATGCGATCCAGTGGTTCGCATTCGCGCTCATCGCGTTGGTGCTCTGGCTGCGGCTCAGCCTGGTGCGCGGGTCGGATGGAAGGTAATGCCATTAAGTTAGGCGTTGTCAGATGACGAAGGGATAAAAGATCATGAAAGCTGAAGTAACGGCAATCATTGAAACAGCTCTGGAAGGGGGGTTCTGGGCGATATGCCCGGAGTTTCCTGGCCCAACGGTCAAGGAGAAACCGTTGAAGAAACAAAAGAGAATCTTAGGCAAGCTATTGAATTGATAGTACAAGTCGAATGGATGATTATTGCAGAGGGCTACCCAGAGATGCTTTAAAACAAACATTGATAATATCGTGAAAAAGAAAGACTTGGAAAAAAGACTCCGATCCGCGGGATGCTATCTTAAAAGAGAAGGTTTTGCACATTCCCCTTGGATTAATCCTAAAACAGGAGAACAGGAAACTATTCCAAGGCACAATGAAATTAAAGAACCTTTGGCTAATAAAATATTGAAGAACATGTATGCAGATTAAATAGAAATAAATCAGAGAGATAGAAGATCTTGCCATTGTTAAGCAATACGTAAGTTAGAGATGAAACAGTGCCGAGAACCGATCCCAATCTTGGGCGAGATACCTGCTTTTAAGCCAATCATGTGGAGTCCCTGATCGATGCACCTACTCATCCTCGTCGGCGTGGCTGTGCTTCTATACCTATTGCACCGATCAATTCGATCGACCCAAGACACAGGCGGTGTTGAGGATCAGTTGCCGATAAAGGGCTACGAGCTACGGGAAAACGGCGAGCTCTTAAATCTCGTTGTCGGTCTTGCGACCCTGTCGGTGGGCTTGCTTCTACTGGTGCGCATTACTTTCGGTGGCATTCTTCTTCTGCTGGGCGGTTCCCTGTTTTAGCTCAAGACCAGCCAGGGTCAGCTGCTCGGGTAGGCAGTGAAGATCGGGCCGAACCAGTTCCCGGACGTCTATCGGATCGCAGAGCGTGGGGCTCGCCGGCTCGGTATGTCGCTGCCGGACCTGTTCGTCGTGCAAGATCCGACCATCAACGCCTTCACTATAGGCTTCTTTGGGCGCAAGAGTATCGTACTGCATTCGGCGACGATCCCAATCGATGGACGAGGATGAACTGGGCTACGTCATCGGCCACGAGCTTACCCACATCAAGTGCGCACACACGCATTGGATGGCGCTGACCAACGCTTCCGGAGCTATAGGTCTACCCCTGGTCTCCGTGCTGGTGCGGAGTTGTTTCAAGCACCCTTTACCCTAATCCCTCTTCCTCAAGGGAGAGGGGCTTTTGTGCGCACTGCGCAGAGAATTCATGCCTCGTCGGTCTGAGACGAAACCTCGTTAGGAGTAAATAGTGCAGAAAGTACAAATCAGCGATGATGTAGCCTCACAGTTGTACGAATTGGCGAAAATTGAGCATATTTCGGCTACAGAGCTTATGGAGCAACTTGTGAAGGCATATAAAGTAGAAATGGCAAGACGATCAACCACTATGGACTGAAAGTCCATAGTCTGGAGGACTAAAGTCCTCATCCGTGGACAAGCCACGGACTGAACGTGAAGGGACTTAACGTCCGTAGTTTCAACGATGATGCGCTTCGCGCACTAAAGTTATTGAAGCAATGAACTGAAAGAATTCTTAAACCTTATCAAAAGGATATGACAGATTTTAAATTTAGCCGAGAGGAAGCAAACGAGCGGTAGTTTTATCGATACCAATATCGTTATTTGTAGTCTTAGTCAAGATGAGTTAAAGCAAAAGGTAGCCATAGAGCTACTAGCAAAAAAACTAGTAGTATCAGTGCAGGTGTTAAGTGAAACCGCCAATGTAATGAGGAAGAAACTAGAATTTGATATTTCATCGGTGAGAACTGTTGTAGACCGTATAGAAAATGAGTGTGCTACGATGAAAACTGTCGGCTAACAAATGGCTTGGCCTGACCCAATACCGCGCATCGAGCTCAGGGGTTTACTGAAAGTCATTGGTAAGCGCGGTATTGGTCGGGCTAGCCATGGCGTTAGGCGTCATAGATCGTCGACCCGAACACGGTTTACATTAAAACGTCGATCGTCAGCTATCTGCGATAATTTGCAATATCAGCTGAAACTAGGTACCAGGGTCCTGTTGTCAATGATGGCATACGCATCCAACAGACGCGCCACTGATGTCCGACGTTCGCATTTGAAGAGGTAGATATATCTGCGCTGAATACACGCAGAAAAAACTATGACCTTGCGAGTATTAACCTAAAAATTGATGCCCTATCAAGACACATTGGATATCCTTTAGACTATATTCGGAGGTGTCCCTACGACCCCGAACTGCTGCGCGGGAATATTGAGAATCCAATAGGGTTTGCCCATGTTCCAATTGGATTGGTTGGACCAGTTCACGTCGCAGGGAAGGCTGCAGAAGGTGATTTTTATGTACCAATGGCCACGACAGAAGGCGCTCTGGTGCTGACATATGATCTGGGAGCTAAATTACTTCGTTCATCGCCCATCCAGGTATCCACAGTAAAAAAAGCAGTGCACATCTCTCCTATGTTTATCACGGACGATGAGGACAATAGAAAATTGCTTCATAATTTTGTCATAGAACAAAAGGACACTATCAAAGCAATAGCAGAATCCGATAGCAGCCATACAACGCTCTTAGATATTGACGAAAAACCTCTAGGTGATATGGTGTTGCTGAGGTTCCAATATGACACGTGTGATGCACATGGTCTTAACATGATCAATAATGCAACATTCAAAGCATGTTTGCATATTAAGAAACATACCGGCATAAAGTTTCACCATCGATCTCACTACAGCGGAGTCAAACATCATTCACCACTGAATGAAGAAATCGGATACGAATATCATCTAAGGGCATCTGTCACCATCCCTGCAAGCGCTCTCCGGCTGCTTAGGGTTACTGCTGACATTCTCCACGACTTCTTTCATCGCTGTCTTACAAGTGCTAACCATGCCGGAATTCGGGCAATGAATGTCCATGCAGTGAACGGACTTACAGCAATTTTCCTTGCTTGTGGACAAGATATAGCCGACATTAGCATGTGTCGTGTCTGTAAGGACAGTTGTAGCATCAATGATGATGGCTCTCTTCATTGCTTCAATAACTTTAGTGCGCGAAGCGCATCATAGTTGAAACTATGGACGTTAAGTCCCTTCACGTTCAGTCCGTGGCTTGTCCACGGATGAGGACTTTAGTCCTCCAGACTATG
>Ga0056121_1000308_pt1 | contig 13599 bp, 11 predicted proteins | sample WorMetHEROISLAND_FD_83872 | JGI IMG/M metagenome (GOLD analysis project Ga0056121, IMG submission 83872) | Marine gutless worms symbiont microbial communities from Max Planck institute for Marine Microbiology, Germany - Olavius sp. 1 HERON ISLAND ...
GCGTTGTTGACGACGATGTCGAGGCCGCCGAAGCGGTCGAGCGCGGCGGCGACGATGCGTTCGCCGAAGTCGGGCGCGGCGACGTCGCCGTTGCAGGCCACTGCCTGGCCGCCGCCGGCGGCGATGGCCGCCATGGTCTCCGCCGCCGGGCCGTCCTCCAGGTCGTTGAGCACCACGGCGGCGCCTTCGCCGGCGAGCTTCACGGCGATCTCCCGGCCGATGCCGCGGCCGGCGCCGGTGACGATGGCGACACGCCCCGCGAGCTTCGTCATGGCAGCGTGTAGGCGGTCTTCACGGTGGTATAGAACTCCTGGGCGTAGCGGCCCTGCTCGCGCGGGCCGTAGCTGGAGCCCTTCCGGCCGCCGAACGGCACGTGGTAATCGACGCCCGCGGTGGGCAGGTTGACCATCACCATGCCGGCCTCGACGTTGCGCTTGAAGTGGCTGGCGTGCTTCAGCGACGTGGTGCAGATGCCCGACGACAGGCCGAAGTCGGTGTCGTTGGCGGTGGCCAGGGCCTCGTCGTAGTCGCCGACCTTGATGACCGTGGCGACCGGACCGAAGATCTCCTCGCGGTTGACCCGCATCTCGTTGTTGGTGCCGGTCAGCAAGGCGGGGGCCAGGTAGAAGCCCTCGCTCTCCCGGTTCAGGCGCTCGCCGCCGCAGACCATCTCGGCGCCTTCCCGCTGGCCGATGGCGAGATAGTCCAGGTCCTGATCGAGCTGGCTCTGGTCCACCACCGGGCCGATGTCGGTGCCTTCCTTCAGGGCGTCGTCGACGGTCAGGCTGTTCAGCTTGGCCGCCACCGCATCGACGAAGCGGTCGTGGATGCCGTCGGTGACGATCAGCCGGCTCGATGCCGTGCAGCGCTGGCCGGTGGAGTAGAACGCGCCCTGCACGGCGCAGTTGACGGCGACGTCGAGGTCGGCGTCGTCGAGCACCACCAGCGGATTCTTGCCGCCCATCTCGAGCTGCACCTTGGCCAGGCGCGAGACGGCGGCCTGGGCCACCTGGCGGCCGGTGTCGACCGAGCCGGTGAAGCTGATGCCGGCGACCCGGCGGTCGTTCAGGATCGCCTCGCCGACCACCGAGCCGCGGCCCATCACCAGGTTGAACACGCCGGCCGGCACGCCGGCGCGGTGCAGGATGTCGGTCAGCGCCCAGGCGCAGCCGGGCACCAGGTCGGCCGGCTTGAACACCACGGTGTTGCCGTAGCAGAGCGCCGGGGCGATCTTCCAGGCGGGGATGGCGATGGGGAAGTTCCACGGGGTGATGATGCCGACCACGCCGAGCGGCTCGCGCGTCAGCTCGACGTCGACGCCGGGACGCACCGAGGGGAGCTTCTCGCCGGCCAGGCGCACCGCCTCGGCGGCGAAGAACTTGAAGATCTGCCCGGCCCGCGCCGCTTCGCCGATGCCTTCGGGCAGGGTCTTGCCTTCCTCGCGGCTCAACAGCCGACCCAGTTCCTCGCGCCGGGCCAGGATCTCGGTGCCGGCGGCGTCGAGGATATCGGCGCGCTGCTGGATGCCGCTGTGCGACCAGGCGGCGAACGCAGTCTGGGCGGCGTCGATCGCCGCCGTCGCCTGGGCGGCATCGGCACGGGCGTAGCTGCCGACGATGTCGGCGGTGTCGGACGGGTTGACGTTGTCGTTGACGTCGTCGGAGCCGAGCCACTCGCCGGCGATGTAGTTCTGGTGCAGGGTCATCGGGGCCTCCTGTTGGCGTCCGCGGCCGGCCGGTCGCCGGGGCTCAGCCGGCCTGGCGGGCCAGGGCCGCCTCGCGGATCGCGCTCAGCGTGGTGCGGGTGTTGATCGCTTCGGGGTCGGTGCGCAGCTCCAGCACGGCGCAGCGGTTCGCGCCCAGCGCCCGTTCCAGGGCGGCCGGGAAGTCCTCGCTGCGGGTGACGGTTTCTCCGTGCGCGCCGAACGACTGCGCATAGGCGGCAAAGTCGGGGTTCTTCAGCGCCGTCGCCACCTGGCGGTCGGGGTAGTCGCGCTCCTGGTGCATGCGGATGGTGCCGTAGATGCCGTTGTTGACGACCAGGAACAGCGGCTTCAGGTCGTACTGGATGGCCGTCGCCAGCTCGTTGCCCGCCATCAGGAAGCCGCCGTCGCCGACGAAGCTGATCACCTGGCGCTCGGGGAACACCAGGGCCGCGGCCAGGCCGGCCGGCACGGCATAGCCCATGGCGCCGTTGGTCGGTCCGACCTGGCTGGGGTAGCAGGAGAACTGCAGGTAGCGGTGCGCCCAGCCGGCGAAATTGCCGGCGTCGTTGGCGATGATGGTGTCGGCCGGCAGGACCTCGCGCAGCGTGCGCATGACTTCGGCCATGTCGACGGCGCCGACCGAGGGCTGGATCTCCAGCCCGGTGAGGTAGCTCGCCCGGGCCGCCCGGGTCCAGTCGGCCCAGGCGGCGCTGTCGACCGGCTCCAGCGCGGCGGCGGCGGCGGCGAACTGGGCCATGCCGGCATTGATCGCCAGCTCCGGCCGGTAGACCCGGCCCAGTTCCTCGGGATCGGGGTGCACGTGCACCATCGGCTGCCGCGGCACCGGGATGTCGAGCAGGGTGTAGCCCTGCGAGGTCTGCTCGCCGACCCGCGGGCCGATCACCATGAGCAGGTCCGAATCCTTCACGCGCTGGATCAGCTCCGGGTTGGAGCCGATGCCGACGTCGCCGACGTAGTTGTGGTGGTGGTTGTCGAAGCGGTCCTGGTTGCGGAAGGCGGCCGCCACCGGCACGTCGTTGGCTTCGGCGAACCGGGTGATGTCGGCCACCGCCGCCGGGGTCCAGGTGCCGCCGCCCAACAGCGCGATCGGCCGCCTGGCCGCCGCCAGGCGCGCACGCAGCTCGGCCATCTGCGCCGGCGCCGGCGCCGCCTGCGCCGGCACGTAGATGCGGCCGTCCTCGACCGCGGCCGGCTCGCGCAGCATGTCCTCCGGCAGCGACAGCACCACCGGCCCGGGCCGCCCCGAAGTGGCGCGGTGAAAGGCCTGGCTGACCATCTCCGGGATCCGGCCGGGATCGAGGATCTCGGCCGACCACTTCGCCACCTGGCCGAAGAAGCGGCGGAAGTCCATCTCCTGGAAGGCCTCGCGCTCGAACATGTCGCGGGCGACCTGGCCGACGAACAGCACCAGCGGCGTCGAGTCCTGGAGCGCCGTGTGCAGGCCGACCACGGCATGACAGGCACCGGGGCCGCGGGTGACGAAGCAGATCCCCGGCTTGCCGGTCAGCTTGCCGTAGGCCTCGGCCATGTTGGCGGCGTTGGCCTCGTGCCGGCAGGTCAGGAGACGGATCTCGGGATGGTCGTGAAAGGCGTCGAGGGCGGCGAGATAGCTCTCGCCGGGCACGCAGAAGGCGGTATCGACGCCATGGACCTGAAGCTGGTCGACCAGGATCTGGCCGCCGGTGCGCTGGTTTCCGACAACGGACATCTTGCTATGGCTCTTGCTTGCAACGGGCAGGATTGTCCCTAAGCCTAGCGTCCGCCTGGATGATTTGCGAGACTCAGTCCGCCCGATCGGGTTAGATATTGTCCATGGGTTGCAACCGGACGCGTGCGGCGTCCAACAAACAGCGGGGCGTTACGGGGATGAAACAGGTGGTGATGGGTCTGGTCGGCGTCGCGGCGCTGGCCCTGGTCGGTTGTGCGGGTCAGTCGGATACCGGCGAAGTCCGCTTCATCGGCTTCAACAAGTGCGCGCCCGACGGCTCCGCCGTCTGGTATCAGAAGGTCAACGCCCAGGGTAACTTCGAAGGCGCCGTGGCCAGCGAAGAGAACTGCAAGAAGGCGCAGTGACGCGGCGCGTGCCGGGTGAAGCGAAAGTCGGAGGAATTGGCATGATTATGAGGATCACGGCCGCGGCAGCGGCAATCGCGGCGCTGGCCTGGGGCGGTGCCGCCATGGCGGCGTCGGCCATCGCGGTCAACCCGGACCGCAACCAGTACACTTGGCACAACGCACCGACCATCGACATCGCCCAGGACGAGGCGCTGGCCGCGTGCAAAAAGATCTCGGGCGCCGAGTGCCGCCTGTTCAGCGTTTGCGGCCTGCCGGGCCAGGCGTCGATCGCCTTCAATGAAACCAGCGGGAACTGGGGCGCGGCCTGCGGCGACAAGACCAAGGAAGCGGCCGACAACCACGCCATGGAGGTCTGCAACCTGCGCTCGCAGGCCAGGGGCCAGTGCAGGGTGGTCGAGCGCTTCTCCGACAGCTTCGATGGCGACGCGGTGGCGCGCAGCTACTTCCGCGGCAACTGGGCCGAGAAGTGCGGCGGCGACAGCTGGTACAACTTCCGCTTCATCAACTCGAAGGAATTCCGCCTGCAGAACTGCACCGCGGCGGGCTGCAAGGACGGCAAGCAGGTGTTCCGGCCGCGTGGCGGCGAGACCACTTTCGTCTGGCCGACCGACAACACCCGGCTGACCAAGCGGGGTCCCGACATGATGCGGATGAGCCAGATCAACGACCGCTACATCATGCGCTGCGCGCCGTAAGCGGCGCCGGACAGAGCCGACATGGAAAACCCCGGCCCCGTGCCGGGGTTTTCTTTGCCCGCCGGCGGCTAATCGCCGCCTGCCGCGGCCATAGTCGCGGCGAGAACGCCCGAACCTGTCCGTTGCCGTGCGGGCGCCGGCGCTGCACGCCTTGTCGCCTCGTCCACGCCCGCTAAGCTGCCCGTCACCGGTTGAGAGGACGGCCTCGCCGATGTCGCTGTTGTTTCCCCTGGCCACGCTGGCCCTGATCGCCCTGCTGGCGATGCCGGTCGTCGCTATCGCCGCGTTTCGCCGCGCCGGCCGGCTCGAGCGCAAGCTGGACGACCTGCAGCAGCAGGTCGACGCGATCACGGGGACAGGAGGCGTTGCCGCGGCACCCGACGCGGCGCCGGCGCCACCGCCGGACGACGCCGTGCCCGAGGTAGCCGTCGAGTCGGACGGCGACGCGGCGACGGACAGTCCGTCCGAATCCCCGGCCGAACCCGTACCCGACGACGACGCCGCGCCGTCGACGCCGCCGGGCCAGGCCGGCGACGATGTCGGTGACGAGGTCGAGCGGGCCGCCCGGGCGGCGTCTGCGGCGCCGCCGCCGCGCCGGCGGACGGCAGCGGGCTCGGCACAACAGGGCCTGGAGCAGTCGCTGACGTCGCGCTGGCTGGTCTGGCTCGGCGGCCTGGCGATCGCCCTGGGCGGCGGCTTCCTGGTGAAATACTCGATCGACGAGGGCTTGCTGAGTCCGACCGTGCGGGTCCTGCTCGCGGCGGCGGTCGGCGTGGCGCTGATCGTCGCCGGCGAGGTGCTGCGGCGCCGGCCGATCGAGCGCGCCCTGTCGGCGCTGCAGCCCTCGCAGGTGCCGCCGGCCCTGACCGCCGGTGGCCTGGCGACCCTGTTCGCCAGCATCTATGCGGCCTATTCGCTCTATGACCTGGTGGCGCCGTTGCCGGCGTTCGCCCTGCTCGCCGCGGTGGCCGGCCTGGCCGTCGCCCTGGCGCTGCTGCAGGGCCCGTTGATCGCCGTGCTCGGCCTGCTCGGCGGCTATGTCACGCCCATTCTCGTGTCCACCGGCGACCCGCAGGCCGCACTGCTGTTCCCGTATCTGTTCCTGCTCACTGCGGCCACGCTGCTGCTGGTGCGCTACCTGGCCTGCTGGTGGCTGGGCGCGTTCGCCCTGGCCGGTGCGGTCCTATGGGCGACGCTGTGGCTGAGCAGTTTCTGGGTCCCCGGCGACGTCTACGTGCTGGGGCCGTACCTGCTGGCGCTGTCGGCGATGTTCATGTGGGCCTGGTGGAAGGTCCCGGTGGCGGCGTGGGCCGGGGACGACGGCGATGAAACGCCGGCGCAGCCGGATCCGCGCAGCGGCGAGCTGCTGGTCTGGATCGCGACGCTGTTGTTTGGATTGCTGCTGCTCGCCCTGGTGCGGATCGACGGCTACAGCACGGTGGCGCTGCTGTTCGCGGGGCTGGCCATGGCCGGGCTGCTCGGCGTCGGCCGGCGGCAACAGGCGTTCGACGGCTTTGCCGTCGTCGCCGCGGCCATGGCGCTTGTGCTGATCCTGATCTGGGAACTGCCGGGCCTGGTTTCGCTGCGCCCGCCGATGTTCGTGCTTGACGGCCAGGCGGTCGGCGCCGGCATCGGCGCGGCGATCCCGCCGGAGCTGCGGCCGCTGCTGATCACCGCCGTGCTGTTTGCGGCGCTGATCGGCGGTGGCGCCTATGCCGGCTTGTGGGGGGCGGTCCGGCCGGTGCTATGGGCCGGTGTGTCGGCGGCGACGCCGGTGCTCCTGCTGGCCATGGTCTACTGGCGGGTGATGCGGTTCGAGACCGATCTCGCCTGGGCGGCGGTCGCGCTCGCCCTTGCGGCAATCATGCTGGCTGCCGCGGCCCGGGTGGCCCGCCATCGCGACGGCGCCGGCATGCGGCTGTCGCTCGCGGTCTATGCCGCGGGCGTGGTCGCCGGCCTCAGCCTGGCGGCGACCATGAGCCTGGAGAATGCCTGGCTGACCGTCGCCCTGGCGGTCCAGGTGCCGGCCCTGGCCTGGATCGAGCGACGCCTGGACGACGACGGCCTGCGTCCGGTGGCGGGGTTGCTGACCGTGGCGGTGGTGGCGCGGCTGGTGGTCAATCACCAGCTGCTCGACTATCCCCTGGACAGCACGCCGGGCGTCAACTGGCTGCTCTACGGCTATGGCATCCCGGCGCTGGCTTTCTGGCTGGCCGCACGCACCTACCGGCAGCGCCGCGACGATCTCTTGGTCAACCTGCTGGAGGCGGCGACCCTGACTTTCTTCGTGCTGCTGCTCTCGCTCGAGCTGCGCCACCTCATGGTCGGCAGCCTGGACGGCAGGCCCTACAGCCTGACCGAGCAGTCGCTGCAGTCCCTGGTCTGGCTGGTCCTCGCCTTGGTGCTCTATGGCCGCCACGGTCACGGCGGCCGCCTGGCGGGGCGCTGGGGCTGGCGCGTCCTCGGGACTCTGGCGGCGGCACAGATCCTGCTGCTGCAGTGCGGTCTCGCCAACCCGCTGCACACGGGCCAGCCGGTCGGCGACTGGCCGATCGCCAACGTGCTGCTGCTGGCCTATGCCCTGCCGGCCGTGCTGTTCGCCGTCGCCGCCTACCTCGCCTACCGGCGCGGGGATCGGGCCGTGCTGATCGCGAGCGGCGCCGGGGCGATGGTCCTGGCCTTCGTCTGGCTGAGCCTGTCGGTCCGCCACGCCTTCCACGGCAGACTGCTGGCCTACGGTCCGACCAGCGATGCCGAGTGGTACAGCTATTCGCTCGCCTGGCTGCTGTTTGCCGGCGTGCTGCTGGCGGTCGGCCTGTGGCGCAAGGCGCAGGTCCTGCGCTACGCCTCCCTGGCCCTGGTGCTGATCAGCGTCGCCAAGGTGTTCCTGTTCGACATGTCGGCGCTGACGGGGGTCTATCGCGCCCTGTCGTTCATGGGCCTGGGCCTGGCCCTGGTCGGCGTCGGCTGGCTCTACCGCCGCTTCGTGTTCGCGCCGGCGCCGGCCGCCGGGGCGGAGGGCGAAGCGACGGATGCAACGTCCCAGAGCAAAATCTCCTGAGTTGGAACCAGATGGTTCCAACTCAGGAGATAAATTTGCTCTATTCTTCAGTAAGATAGAGCATCTTTATCGGTTCAAATGGATCGCTTTGCGATTCCATTTGAACCGATGATGCTCTAGCCGCTAACCCGCTTCCGACAGCGCCGCCCGGCGCTCGCGCTTGCGCTGGTGCGGATCCAAGGTGGCCTTGCGCAGGCGCACATGCCGTGGCGTCACCTCGACCACCTCGTCGTCGGCGATGTAGGCGATCGCCTCTTCCAGGTGCAGCAGCTTGGGCGGGCTCAGGCGCACGGCGTCGTCCTTGCCGGCGGCGCGGATGTTGGTGAGCTGCTTGCTCTTCAGCGGGTTGACCTCGAGGTCGCCCGTGCGCGCGTTCTCGCCGATGATCATGCCGGGATAGACCTGCTCGCCGGGGCCGATGAACAGCACCCCGCGCTCCTCCAGGTTCCACAAGGCGTAGGGCACGGCGCCGCCGCTCTCGGTCGAGACCAGGACGCCGTGGCGGCGGCCCTGGATCGGCCCCTTGTAGTCCTGGTAGCCGTGGAACAGCCGGTGCATGACACCGGTGCCGCGGGTGTCGGTGAGAAACTCGCCGTGGTAGCCGATCAGGCCGCGCGCCGGGGCGATGAAGGCGAGGCGGCTCTTGCCGCCGCCGCTGGGCCGCATCTCGGTCAGCTCGGCCTTGCGGGCCGACAGCTTCTCGACGACGACGCCGGTGTACTCGTCGTCGACGTCGACGATCACCTCTTCCACCGGCTCCTGCCGGCGGCCGCTCTCGGGGTCGCTGCGGTACAGCACCCGCGGGCGGCCGATGGTCAGCTCGAAGCCCTCGCGGCGCATGGTCTCGATCAGCACGCCGAGCTGCAGCTCGCCGCGGCCGGCGACCTCGAAGGCGTTTTCGTCGGCGGTGTCGGCGACGCGGATGGCGACGTTGCCCTCGGCCTCGCGCCTCAGGCGGTCGCGGATCACCCGGCTGGTGACCTTGCCGCCGTCGCGGCCGGCCAGCGGCGAGTCGTTCACCGCCATCATGATCGCCAGGGTCGGCGGGTCGATCGGCGTTGCCGTCAGCGGCGTCGTCACCGCCGGCTCGGCCAGGGTGTCGGCGACCGTCGCCTTGGCCAGACCGGCCACGGCGACGATGTCGCCGGCGGCGGCCTCTTCCACCGGCACCCGGTCCAGGCCGCGGAACGACAAGAGCTTGGTGATGCGCGCGCTCTCCAGCACGCTGCCGTCGCCGGCCAGGGCATGGATGGTGTCGTTCTGGCGGATCCGGCCGCTGTCGATCCGGCCGGTCAGCACCCGGCCGAGATAGGGATCGTAGTCGAGCATGGTCGCCAGCATGGCGAACCCGCCGGCGGGATCGACGTCCGGGGCCGGGACGTGCGCCAGCAGCAGCTCGAACAGCGGCGTCAGGTCGCCGCCGCCGGCGTCGGGATCGGCGCTGGCCCAGCCGTCGCGGCCGACGGCATAGAGGTAGGGGAAGTCGAGCTGGGCCTCGTCGGCATCGAGGGCGACGAACAGGTCGAAGATCTCGTCCAGCACCTCGTGCGGGCGGGCATCGCCACGGTCGATCTTGTTGATCACCACGATCGGCTTCAGGCCCAGGGCGAGGGCCTTGCCGGTGACGAACTTGGTTTGCGGCATCGGCCCCTCGGCGGCGTCGACCAGCAGCACCACGCCGTCGACCATGCGCAGGATGCGCTCGACCTCGCCGCCGAAGTCGGCGTGACCGGGGGTGTCGACGATATTGATGCGGGTCTCGCCCCAGTCCACCGAGGTGCACTTGGAGAGGATGGTGATGCCCCGCTCGCGCTCCAGGTCGCCCGAATCCATCGCCCGCTCGGCGACCTTCTGGTTGGCCCGGAAGGTCCCCGACTGGCGGAACATGGCGTCGACCAGGGTGGTCTTGCCGTGATCGACGTGGGCAATGATGGCGATGTTGCGTAGACGCATGAAACGATACCTGTGCGGGCGGCCGGCTCCACATAGGCGCTGGCCGGGCCATTGTCCAGGGCGAGAGTTGCGCGCTAGTGTCCGCGGGCGCGCTCGCGCCGGATTCGCCCCTGTTTCGCCCGGAAAAGGTACGCCTGCCGATGGACCAGCCCGTGGATGTCGCCGCCCTGAACCCGCCGCCGGGGTTCCATCCCTTCGAGCCCGAGCGCTTCTTCTACGGCGCCGTCGGGCCGATGTTCGTGCGCTACATGGGCGGCCGCGTGACCTTCGGCTTCCGGGTGCTGGAGAAGCACGTGAATACCGCGCTGATCTGCCACGGCGGCATGCTGTTCACGGTGATGGACATCCAGCTCGGCCTTGCCGCCAACGTCGACACGGGGGTCGACGGCTTCTTCGTCACGGTCAACATGACCTCCGACTTCCTGGCTCCGGCGCGCCTGGGCCAATGGGTCGAGGCAAGCAGCACGGTGGTCAAGCAGACCCGCAGTCTGGTCTTCGGCGAGGGCCGGATGTGGGCCGACGACGAGCTCATCCTCCGTGCTAATGCCGTCCTCAAGGTACCTAGAGAACTTCAACAATTTGAAATCAACGATGTGCTGCCACCGGAATATGTCCCGGCCCCCGAAGGGGGCTAGGCTGCGGCCATGAGCACGACGGAAACACCGACCGGGCGGGCGCCGCGCACCGGTGCCGACGTGTGGTCGGGGGCCGAGATCGCCGCCAGCGACGACTGGATCTACCCGCTGGACGCCGCGCAGATCGCCGAACTGGAGACGGCGACCGAGGCGGTGCTGCGCCGCGGGCTCGACTGGCGCCGGCTGACCCGGGCGGACTTCCCGCTGCCGGCGCTGACGGCGCTGCTGGACGAGGTCGCCGCCCAGCTCGAGCAGGGCCGGGGCCTGGCCAAGCTCACCGGCCTCGACCCCGGGCGCTATTCGCAAGCCGAGCGGCGCACGCTGTTCTACGGCCTGGGCTGCAACCTGGGCACGCCGGTGTCGATGAGCACCGACGGCATGCTGATGTCCGACGTCACCGACGAGGGCGCGACGGCCGGCGAACGCTACGGCCAGGTGGCGACGGCCGACGGCGGCGACTTCCTGTCCTCGCGGGCGCGGGTGCATTCCACCGGCGAGCTGCGCTTCCACAACGACCGCAGCGACGTCGTCGCCCTGTTCTGTATTGCCCGGGCCAGGTCCGGCGGGCTCAGCCGGATCGCCAGCGTGCCGCGGATCCACAACGAGATGCTGGCGCTCCGGCCCGACCTGCTCGAGCTGCTGTTCCGCGACTATCATCGCAGCCGCCTGGGCGAGGAGTTCGGCGACAACGCCGCCTGGTACGCCCTGCCGGTGTTCGCGGAAGCCGGCGACAGCTTCACCTGCCACTACTCGCGCACCTACATCGAGGCGGCACAGCTGAACGACGACGTGCCGAAGATGGCGCCCGAGCAGTGGCAGGCGATCGAGCTGATGGTCGAGCTGGCCAACGAGCTTGCCTTCGAGACGATGCAGCAGCCGGGCGAGATCCAGCTCCTGAACAACCACGTCGCTTTCCATTCCCGCACGGCCTACGAAGACCACGACGAACCGGCCCGCCGCCGCCTGCTGCACCGGCTCTGGCTGGCGATGCCGAACAGCCGGCCGCTGCCGCAAAGCTACGCCGTGCTGTTCCGCGACATCCGCCCGGGCGCGCACCGCGGTGGCATCGTGGTGCAGGAGGCGGCAGCGCCGGCCTGAGCCGGCGCGCACGCTATTGCGCGCGGCGGACGAGGCGCGTGCACAGTACCGTGAGCTGGTCTTTCCCGAGGCCGCACGGCTGACCAGATCTTTTGTCGAGAGATCGCCGCTGCCATGACACGGGGACTGCGATGCCGATTGATGCCTGCTTGCGCGCCGCCGCGCTGGTCGCCGGCCTGCTCCTGGCCGCAGCGGCGGCGCCATCTGGCCGCGCCGCGGACCTGACGGACGACCAGATCGCGGCCTACAGCATGGCCACCGTGTTTGCCGAGGGCGCGGCGCTGGAGAACTCGCTGGCCGCGCTTGCAGCGCGGGGCGACCCGGACATAGCGGCCGCGCTGATTCTGGGCCTGCGCTACCAGGGCGCGGGGCAGGCGCGGGTCGCCGAAGCCTTCGGCGCGATTACCGGCAGCGACGCGCGGGACTGGTTCACGGCCATGCTGTGGCAGCAGGCCCATCCCGAGGTGCGGCCGCATGCCAGCTACCGCCGGCTCAAGCTGGCCGTGTTGCAGGCCATCGATCCCGCCTTCATGCGGTTCTTCCAGGGAACTGGCGCGGCCCCGGACAGGCTGCGCATCCGCCTGGAGGAGATTACCTGGGGTGGCGTGCGCGTCGATGGCATCCCCTCGCTGGATTTCCCCAAGCGCATCCCGGTCAGGGAAGCGGACTACCTGCGCGACGACGACCTGGTGTTCGGGGTGGCGATCAACAGCGATGCCCGGGCTTATCCGCTGCGCATCATGGGTTGGCACGAGATGTTCAATGAGGTCATCGGCGGGGTGCCCGTCGCGCTGGCCTATTGCACGCTGTGCGGGGCAGGAATCCTTTTCGAGACGCTGGTTGAGCCGCGTCGCGAGGCCTTCGTGTTCGGCTCCTCGGGCTTGCTCTACCGTTCCAACAAGCTGATGTTCGACCGCCAGACCGACAGCCTGTGGAACCAGTTCACTGGGCAACCGGTGGCCGGTCCGCTGGCGGACAGCGGCATCGTGCTGAAGCTGCGGCCGGTGGCGATCACCAGTTGGGCCGACTGGCGGGCGCGTCATCCCGACACCAGTGTGCTGTCGCTCGACACCGGGCATCGCCGCGACTACGGCTCCGGCGTGGTCTACCGCGACTACTTCGCAAGCCCGGCGCTGATGTTCCCCGCGCTGGTCGGCGACGAGCGCGCGGTGCGGCGCAAGGGCTTCGTGTTTGGCATCCGCACCGCCGGTGCGGCGCGGGCCTGGCCGCTGTCGGTCTTTGCCGGCGGCCGGGTGATCAACGACCGGCTCGGTGGGCTGGACGTGGTGCTGGTCGGTCGCGCAGAGACCCGAACAGTGCGGGCCTACCGGCGCGATGGCCGCCACTTCACGGCCACCGAGGATCCCGCGCGGCTTGCGGGACCGGGCGGCGCGTGGGCGGTGGGCGAGGCGGCGCTGACCGGGCCCGACGGCACCCGGCTGCCCAGGGTGGCCGGGCATATCAGCTACTGGTTCGCCTGGGACGGTTACCTGGGGGTGCAGAGCACGCTGTACGCGCCGCCCTGACGCGGTGCGGTGCGGCCGGCGTTGCAGAAAGCGGCCTCAATGCCGGCGCGCCTGCACCAGGACGCCCTCGATGGAGTCCTCGCCCAGCGCCTTGCAGGCCTCCAGCCTGTGCAGGCCTTCCACCAGCACCAGCCTGTCGCCATCCTGGCGCACCAGGATGGGCGTGCGCTGGCCTTCCTCGAGCATACTGGCGGCAATGGCGTCGACGACGTCGGGCTTGAGTGTCTTGCGGCGCTTCGCCGGCACGTAGATGTCCGCGATTGCCAGGGTCTGGGTCTCCACTGCGCCGATCCGCCGCCTGTTGGCCGTGGCCGGCAGTGTAGCAGGCCGCGTCGGCAGGATAGACTGTTAGCGGGAGACCGCGAGAGAGGGAGCGTCATGACACAGGCCGACGGCGAGATGCTGCTGACGGTGATGCTGAAGCATCAGCAGGACAAGAACCTGGGCGAGATCAACGCCCGCCTGGACGAGACCGGGTTCTGGGCCAAGTTCCCGCCCGAGGGCGTCGAGGTGGTGAGCTGGTACGTGATGATGGGGATCGGCCAGGTGGTCACCCTGAAGCTGCCGGCCGACAAGCTGCGTGCGGTCAACCTGGCGATCGAGCAGAACGCCTGGGGCGCTTTCGACACCGAGTTCTACGCCACCTACGACTTCCGCCCGGTGTGGGAAGGCATCAAGTCGCGCCAGGGCTGAGGCGCCGGTACGGCGGGCGGGACTGAGACATGGCGTAATCGCGGTCGCCCTTTGGACTAAGGGCGGCGGTTGCTCTCCCAATTCAGCTCGAGGTCCGGCACGGGGCCGGCCTCATGGGTATGACGAACAGGAGAGC
>Ga0056121_1000309_pt1 | contig 13594 bp, 12 predicted proteins | sample WorMetHEROISLAND_FD_83872 | JGI IMG/M metagenome (GOLD analysis project Ga0056121, IMG submission 83872) | Marine gutless worms symbiont microbial communities from Max Planck institute for Marine Microbiology, Germany - Olavius sp. 1 HERON ISLAND ...
GCGCGAAGCGCATCATCGTTGAAACTATGGACGTTAAGTCCCTTCACGTTCAGTCCGTGGCTTGTCCACGGATGAGGACTTTAGTCCTCCAGACTATGGATTTTCAGTCCATAGTGGTTGATTGGGTCAATTGGGGCAACTATAGTCGTCTCACCAAGCAGTTTTTCCCTTCTCCACAATGAGCCAAAAGAACATCTGTTGGATGTATTGGCAAAGGAAACCATACCATATCATCATTTGGCTAATGGCGTACCATGGCAAGCAGAAATTAAAGTTGTCTATCAGGGTAAACTGGCAGCCCGAGTAACTCATAATCCAACCGACTTTTCTGAAAAGGAGGGCATCGTCACAACGCTGGAACTACAAAAGCCGGCGCTCACTGATTTACGAATAATTTATAAAGGCGCGCTTGGTGACAATGATATTACCGAATACATTAAGAACCCCAGTCAAATTCCGGCGCCAAAAGCGGTTACCAGATGGGGACATCAACTCCAAAGAGCAATTGAATCACCCGTTGTTCGAAAGGCATTGCTCGATTACAGGATCTTGGCATTGAGTATCTTTGATCGCGATAACAAAGACGGGCTTGTTTTCAAGCATTCAGTGGCTGGGGTGCAAGTTCAACCAAGTGACTACCAGGGCATTACTGATAGTTCCAAGGTAAGTTGGTCTGTTTTTTTGCCTGAAGCTGCTATATACCGAGGGATGATCGAGGCGAAAGGTAGTGTGTCAGGAGCACTTCCTACTATACCTATATCCGGTGGAAAACTGTTAAGTAACGCCGAAATTGAGTTTAATGAGGACTCATTAATATCTATTGAGTATGACGTAAGCCAATCATCTCTTTCCAAAGGCTGGGGATATTTTCTCGGTGCGTTAGGGATGTTCGTGGCTTCCTTCCCCGCCTGGCTTCCAATTATTCGTCGCACAACCATCGGTAACACCTGACAACCACATGTACACGGATAGCAAAAAACACCGCTCCTCGTTCCTCATCGCTCTGCTTTTCGCTGCCGGTGATGCGAGATGTTAGCCATGCCGAAGGTGAATTCCGACACATTCTTTTGCGGATGCAGAAAGGTTCCCATCACATGATTTTGGGCCGATGTTTTATATGTTAAAAGAATATATAATAAAGGCTGAGTCACTAGAATATCACCCGTATGCATAAGCCTAACATTTACATCCATCTGACCTATTCGTCGCTGTCGCTCCTCATGGTCGGCTGATGTGAGGCGTTAGACAACCAAATACTATTAATAGATCAGCTCCCTTTACACTATCAATTATCCTGCCAGAATGACCTTACTCATCGTTTATGTGGCCATCGCCTTACTCTTTTCCTTTGTATGCTCGATTTCAGAAGCCGTACTGCTGAGCGTTACTACGGCCTATATCAGCGTACTTGAACAGGAGGACAAAAGCTCGGGTGCACTGTTGCGCGAGCTCAAGAGGGATATCAACAAGCCGCTGGCTGCGATCCTGACACTTAACACCATAGCCCACACAGTGGGTGCTGTTGGCGCCGGAGCACAGGCGGCCGTGGTGTTTGGCAGAACATGGGTGGGACTGATATCTGCAATCCTGACGCTGATGATCCTGATATTTTCGGAGATTATCCCTAAGACGCTGGGCGCGATTTACTGGCGTGGGCTGTCAGGCATGGCGGCGCACTGGCTCAAATTCCTGGTCTGGGCGTTGTACCCTTTTGTAATGCTGTCTGAGTTACTGACGCTCGGTCTTTCTCGAGATATGAAAATTGAGGGCTTCAGCCGCAAAGAGTTTGCCGCTATGGCCGACCTCGGCGAGCAGGAAGGTCAACTGGAAGAGCGAGAATCGCGCATCCTGAAAAACATGTTCCTTCTGCACGAAACACAGGTCACTGATGTGATGACGCCGCGCCCGGTTGTGTTTTCATTACCCGAATCCTTGACAGTTTATGAGTATTTCGATAAACACTATGACTCTCGCTTCTCTCGCATTCCGGTTTATGCCGAAAACGACGAAGCGTTAACCGGCTTTGTGCTAAAAGATGATCTGTTACTGGCACAGGCACGCGGCAATACGGACAACACGCTGGAAACCTATCGACGTGATCTGCATACATTATCAGACACAACCTTATTATCTGATGCATTTGATGAAGTGCTGCACCAGCGAACGCACATCATGGTAATCGTCGATAAATACGGAGGCATGGAGGGCATTATCACTATGGAAGATATCCTGGAAACCCTGCTCGGGTTGGAGATAGTGGATGAAAGCGACAAGACAGCCGACATGCAACAATACGCTCGACGCATGTGGAAAAAGCGGGCAAAGGCGATGGGGATTTCGCTGCCCAAAGATGAAGAATCAACTTGATTAAATGCCTGACAAGGTGCTCGTTCGGACGCAGACTGCGAAGAAAAAGGGGCCAGGCTCAATTGATGGATCGTTTCTCACAACTCATTCGCCTGGTATTCGGCTGCAAGCGACCCAATGATGCGATCCGGCTCCTCAGCAACTTTCAAGCTCAGTGCCACGCGACACTGGGTACCTGAGCCAAGCCGTTAGGCTGCTCGTTTAAATCAATCGAGTCTGACCCCATTGATTCGGCCTGCATCGGTGGCCAGGTACAAGTCTACCATTTCCACGATTGGTGCGGACAACAGATCAAGACCTATCATGTTGATATGGTCGAGTCGGACAAACCCTATTGGGAACGCCAGGTGGATACGGTCATAGGGGCTGTGGACAGGGGGTGGATCCCCAGGGCTCAGTATGGTGCCCTACTGATCGACGAGGGCCATGATTTCGAGGCGGAGTGGTTGAAATTGATAACGCAGATGGTGGACCCGGAAACAGATTTACTCCTCTTGCTCTACGATGATGCCCAGTCCATCTACAAGAAACGTCCGGGCCTGGGCTTTAGTCTCTCCAGCGTGGGGCTCAAAACGCAGGGCAGAACGACAATTCTGAAGGCCAATTACCGCAACACGCGTGAGATCCTCGCTTTTGCCTATGCCTTCGCCCGTGATTATATCGACCCACAAAGTACCGATGATGATCATATTCCCCTTATCGAACCCATGGCGGCGGGAAACAGTGGTCCGAAAGCCGGTGGTAAGAGAGTTCAATACTTTGGCAGAAGAGATCAGTTTTACTGTGGCTTGTCTGGAAAAATGGCATGAACAGGGCATTGCCTGGGGTGATATGGCGGTGCTTTATGCGGTGGGTTATCAGGGAGGCGAGCTTGCGGCTGAAGTAAAAAGGACTTCATTACCTCATCTATGGATGGCATCGAAGGACCATAAAGCTGCCTACCAGCCCGGGGACGACAGAGTCTCTCTGCTAACCATTCATAGCAGTAAGGGTCTGGAGTTTTCCCATGTGATTATGGTGGGTGTGGGCCACCTCAAAGACGATGAGGAACAACTGTCTCAGGAGGTCCGCCTGCTCTATGTCGGTATGACACGGGCCATGGAATGCTTGCTGGTAACGACTTCTGAAAAAAACAAATTCAGCCAAAAGTTATCGGCAGCTGCAGTTCAATAGCTTTTCTCTTGTCATAGGAAATGAGGAAAAAGGAGCAAGGTCCAATTTCTGCTACACTCATGCCCGGCCGCCCGCACATTGACTTCGACGGTGTGGTAGTGGTTAATTACCAAATGGTAGTTAGTCAACAGCTGGTAGTAACTCTGTATTATAGCGGTGCCAGAAGAGCTTTAAACAAATCTCATGCATAATGATACATTTGAGCGTCTTACGCACGAAGCGAGCTACGTGTTGCCGCAAGGTATTATTCCAACGCTCAACATGGGCTGTTTCTCCTGTTTCCTTGCCGACAGGATGATGCTGCTCATTCGGGATAACAGCTTGATATGCTTTCCAATAATTAGTGAAAACCAGGGCTTTTTTATAAGCGAGCGGTAGGCGATCCTAAAGGATTCGGCACGTGTCTTCACTGCGATCACCACACGCATAAGCGACGACTTCTCGGGTTGCTCTGCTCCAGGCAATCCAGACCCATACTTTGTTGTTTTTTTGAAGACGAAGGAGTAGAGTTCGTCGAGTTCCAACACCGGTGTTTGCTCAGGATCGATCGGTACCAGCGTTGCGTCAAGGGATGGTAGCTGCTCTGCTTTTTCTTTTAACCAGGCGCTTACTGTTTGGCGACAGACGCCATGAGTCCGTTCGATTCCACGCATGCTTGATCGTTCTTGATAAGCCTTTATAATGGCGTCTTTCTCTTTCTCCGTAAAGCGCTCATGGGGTTCAAGGACACCATAGGTCCCACAAGTTTTACAATGATATTGCTGATTTCCACACGTATTCTTACCATTTTTAATCAGCGCTTTGCTGTGACACTTGCGACAGGTATGTACTTTCGTCTCAATAATCATAGCTAGAAACTCTTGGTTGAATTTGCAGATGAATCACTATACCATACCATTTAATAATTAACCACTACCCGATCATGAACTTAGCTGAAGATTCTTGCTAATCAGGACAAGAGAAGACTACGAATCACGCGAATCTGCGCGAATCGAATTGTGTACCCACAGAACATGTTTGCCGATTCGCGTGATCTGTCTGCGCCAAGATTAATTGAGCTTGGCCCCTTTTCCCCTTCTGTTTCTGCATAGGGTCTCCGCCGTCCACCCGCTCAGTACGTGGCACGACCTCCGGTGGCGTCGAAGGTGAATGCGGTCGTAAAGCCGGCTTCCGGCGAAGCGATGTAGGCGACTAGCGCGGCGATCTCGTCGATCTCACCGGTGCGCTTCATGGGGATCTTATCGGTCATGTATTTCACCTGCTCCGAAGGCAGCTCGGCGACCATTTGCGTGCGCACAACGGCTGGTGCCAGGGCGTTCACGGTGATTCCCGTCTCCGCATACTCCTTGCCCATTACCTTGGTCAATCCGATCACCGCGGCCTTGGAGGTGGAGTAGGCCAGCATCCCCGCGTTGCCCTCCTTGCCGGAGATGGAGGCGAGATTGACAATGCGCCCGTAGTTGGCCTGGAGCATGACCGGCAGGACGGCCCGGCAGCACAGGAATATCCCGGTGACGTTGATTTCCATCACGTGGCGGAAATCTCCCACGTCTACTTCGTGGGTCTTGCGATTGGTCAGGCCTGCGACGCCCGCGGCGGTGACCAGCACGTCGATGCGCCCGGACTTCTCCCGCACCTCCGCCACCGCGGCGTTGACGGCGGCCTCGTCGGTCACGTCCACCGTCACGGCATGGGCGGAAATGTCCGCGCCTTCGAGCTCACCTACGGCCTGCCGCAACTGGTCGGCCTTGACATCGAAGAGCACCACGCAGGCGCCCTCGCCACCCAGGCGTCGGGCAATACCCAAGCCGATGCCCTGGGCGCCGCCGGTGACGATCGCCACCTGATTCTCGAACCGATTCATGTGCTCCTGGAATACGCTGTGATCACTAGCCGCCCGATCCGGCTGCCAGCCGTAGTTACCTACGCTAGCAAATCCGAGAGGATGCGTTCAAGTCCGAGTCCGTCTGCCGCATCCGGGCAAGTCTGCGGGAGCGACGTTGAGGGGCGGCGATGGCGCGGGTCGTGCTGCGACCATAGACCATAAAAAGGATATCCATCTTGTTTTACCATCCGACTGGATGCCGATATCTTGGCTTGGTTCAAGGCACAGGGTAGCGGCTATCAAACGCATATCAACAATGCACTACGGCATGTGATAAATTCCAAAGAGACACCCAATTTGTTGGGGTTCGCAAGCTCACCCCAACCTACGGTGTATATGGGGTTGGGCGTGCAGGCCGCGCGGGGGTAATATTGGGTGTAGGTTGTGTTGAGACGCTGGCACGGGCCCGGCCGTCGATCAACGAGCCGTTGGGCGTCGAAACGCAACACGTCCGGTCCCCAAACAGCGCCAAACCATTCAGGATCGGATGGTGTTGTAACTCTGTTGTTTCCGAGACGCAAGGTATTGATTAGCATGTCTATCTGAACCCTGAAAACAAAGTTAGAACACTACCCACTTTAGGTGAGGGTGCTGCTCGATACCCCCAGCCTGCTGTGGCTAGTTACCGGCGATCCGCGGCTCTCGGCCAACGCGCGCAAAACTTTTTGGATGCCGACAACGAGCTGCTGTTCAGCGCCATCGTCGGCTTCGAGATCGCGGTCAAGCACAGCCTCGGCAAGCTGAAGCCGACAGAGCCCCCGCGCACCTTCATCGATAACCGCATCCGCAACAATGCACTTACGCCCTCTCCGATCACTCTGGCCCATGCGGTGCGTGTCGCCGAGTTGCCCTTTCATCATCGCGATCCCTTCGATCGTCTGCTTGTGGCCCAGACGTTAGAGGAAGACCTGCTGCTACTGAGCGCTGACGACACCCCCTGTCCGCTTACGGTATCCGCCGGCTTTGGTAGACCTCCGCCCGTCGGTGGACGAAAACAAAAAAGACGCCCATCGCGAGACCAGGGGTTCAAGAATCGGGGAGCTGGACCGTCTCCCACAGGCGATCCGGATCCAGCTCTCGCCACCGGTTGACGATTCCGCAGAACAGCCTTGCCGTTTGCTCCACGTCATAGATGGCCGTATGTGCCTCACTGCTCTTCCAGCCCAGGCCCGCCATCTGAGCGGCTTGGGCCAGGACCGTCTGCCCGTAAGCTAGCCCCGCCAGGGACACGGTATCGAAGACGCTGAAGGCGTGGAATGGGCTGCGCTTGAAGTTGGTACGCTCTACGGCAGCCTTGATGAATCCCAGATCGAAGGCAGCATTGTGTCCGACCAGGATAGCGCGGTTACACCCGGAAGATTTCACCGCCTTGCGGATGGGAGTGAGGATCCGGGTGAGTGCCTCCTGCTCCGGGACCGCGTCGCGGAACGGATGATCCGGGTCGATACCATTGAAGGCCAGTGCCCGTGGGTCTATCTCGGCATCGATGAACGGCAGTACGTGACAGGACAGGATCGGGGCGGGTACGAGCAGGCCATCGCCGTCCATGTGAATGATACTGGCCGCTATTTCCAGCAGGGCGTGGCGCTGGGGGTCGAACCCCCCTGTTTCCACGTCCACCACTACCGGCAGGAATCCACGAAACCGCCGTGCAATTGCGGGTTTGTTACACTCGTCCATCATCTCGACAGCATAAGTGGCGCGTCGGTGAAAACCAACCGGTCCAGGCTGCAATCTTGAATTATTTGGCGTTGTCTGGAGGATTTGACGTGTTGCGTTCGACGCACAAAGGCTCGCTGATCGTCTGTCAGGTCAGTGCCGGTGTCTTAGGCGATTGCCGGAAAATGATAGACCAGGATGGGTCGGCTATTCGTTTGTCTTCAAGGAGCGACAACAGGCGCATCGTTGTGCGATGTAACTGTTGTCGCGACCCAGAAGACGGACGAAAAGACAAGCAGGCTGGTCTGTCATTTGACAGAAATCGCCTTAACACAACCTACACCCACATGACCCCCCGTTGCCAGTCCGCGCGGCCTCGCGTTAAGTGTAGGTTGGGTTAGGCGCGCTGTCCGATCCCGAAGCACAGTGACAGGGCCAAACGCGCCGTAACCCAACACGTCAGGTCCCACAACCAATGCCAAATAACCCAGGACCGCACCCGGACAGGCACGGCCCCGAACGCGGCGTAACGCAACACGACGCTAGATCCGCTTTAACCAAACAGCTTCTGAAAGCGCCCGCCCCATCCTCTTCCCCCACCGCTGCCGAAGTCGCGACTGCTACTACCCTGCTCGCTTCAGTACCCAAAAGGCAATCGCAAGGAACGCAAGAGGCGGAATCAGGGTCGCGACCAGGGGGTTCATTCCATACAAGAGCGCGAAATAACCGAAGGTGCGGCTGACCAGATAGAAGGCGATACCCACCAATACGCCGAGGAGCATGCGCACCCCGAAACTGCTGGTACGCGCCGAGCCGACCAAAATGGGAATGGATACGAAGATCATGGCCAGAATCAAAAAGGGATGGATCGCCTTACCCCAGAAGACTACTTCGTAGGGGCGGGCATCCTGGTCGTTTGCTGCCATGTACCGGACATACCGTAGCAGTCCCCAGATCGGGAGCACATGGGGTTCAACGACGATAATCTTCAACAATCCCGGGTCCAGCAGTGAATTCCAGTCGGCCTGGGCAAGGTGACTGGGCTCGATGCGCTTATTGTCGATCATGCTGCGGGAGATCCCCTGTAGTACCCAGCTTCCCTTTACATATCGGGCATGCTCGGCGTGCGTTACCTGGCCCAGACGTTGTTCTTCGTCGAATTCGTAGATGTGGATGTCGCGTAGCTGGGCGCCGGACTGGATCTCCTGAATAAAGATGTATGCACTCCCATCTCGGGCCCAGAATCCATACTCCGACTTGAGCGTAACCTGGCTGGACTGGGCCTCGGAACGCCATTGCAGCGCCTTCTGCTCTAAAATCGGCGCGACTCCCTCGCCTATCGCCACAGCGACCAACGCCAGCAGGATCCCCCCCTTGATTGCGGCATAGACGATGTACCCGATTGACACCCCCGCCGCCCGTATGGCTACCAGCTCCGAGCGACTCGCCAGAGAGCCCAGGCCCACGAGGGCGCCGATCAGGGTCGCGATCGGAAAGACCTGATAGGCATGCCGGGGCATGATCAGGGCCACGAACAGCACGGCATCCGTGAGCTCATAGCCGTTCTCTCCCACCGCGTCCATCTCGTCGGCAAGGAGGAAAAACCCCATCAAGGGCAACAGCACCCCCAGGGTCACGAGCGTGCCGATGATGACGGTACCGGCCAGATAGCGATCGAGGATCTTCACAGCTTATTCGTGATCTACCGCGGCGGAATGACCCCAATTACCCCCGGTACGGATGCTTTTCATCTGGCTCTTACGCTCCGGCGTGGGAGCAAGTCTTGACGCTCCAGCGTCACCAAGCCTGGCCGCTGGAACGGCCAAGGTGGTGTTCCCACGCTGGAGCGTGGGAACGAGTAACATGACCCTCCACGCTGTCGGTCCGCGCAGCCTCGCGTTAAGTGTAGGTTGGGTTAGGCGCGTGGTCCGATCCCAAAGCACAGTGATAGGGCCAAACGCGCCGTAACCCAACACGTCGGATCCCACAACCAATGCCAAACAATCCAGGACCGCGCCCGGACAGGCACGGCCCCGAACACGGCGTAACGCGACACGATGCTTGGATTCGTTTTAACCAGACAGCTCTTCTGACTGTGAGGTCTGCCGGGTGGACCCTCCAAATGTCGGCACGCCCCAGCGACCCGTAGCTGCCGTTAGCGCTAGAATCTTGTAGACTGCTTACCAGTGTCTATCTTATCACTGCCCCTGCAACTCCGGCTGGCGGGCCTATCTTGATCTGCCCTCAAAGCCGACGGAGTAACCATGGAATTCAAGATCAAACACGGCGACCTGACCGGACAAAAGACCCCCTGTCTGATCCTCGGGGTGTTCGAGAAACCCAAGCTTTCCAAGCCCGCCGAGGCCATCGACAAGGCCAGCGGCGGCTATTTGGGCAACATCCTGCGCACAGGCGACATGGACGGCGAGACCGGCCGCACCCTGATGCTCTACGGTATACCCGGCGTCAGCTGCGAACGGATGCTCCTGGTCGGCTGCGGCAAACGCAAGGAATTCAACCGCCGCAGCTACCGCAAGGCCCTGGCGGCCGCGGTGACTCTGCTCAACGACACCCGCATCACCACGGCTCTATGCACCCTGCCGGAACTCATCCCCGCAGGCATGACCCGCTATCGCACCGTACGCGACGCCGTAACTACCTGCGCCGACAGCGTCTACCACTATGACCGGACCAAGCAGGAGAACCCCCCCCCGCGCTTCCCACTCAAGCGCCTCGAGCTCTGGGTAGCGGAGAAACAGGACACCCAGACCGCCCAACAGGCGGTCCGTCACGGCGACGCCATTGCCCGGGGGGTCGCCTTGGCGAAGGACCTAGGCAATCTGCCAGGTAACATCTGTACGCCGACCTACCTGGCGGATCAGGCCATCGATCTGGGCAAGGACTACCCCGACCTGCGGGTAGAGGTCCTCGAAGAGAAAGATCTGGAAGCGCTCGGCATGGGCGCCCTGCTCTCGGTCTCCCGCGGCAGCCGCCAGCCCGCCAAGCTCATCCTGATGGAATATCGGGGCGGCACGAAAGACGCCAAGCCGGTGGTCCTGGTCGGCAAGGGCCTTACCTTCGACGCTGGCGGAATCTCGATCAAGCCCGCCTCCGGCATGGACGAGATGAAGTTCGACATGTGCGGCGGGGCGAGCGTCTTCGGAGCCATGCTCGGTGCCCTGGAGCTGGCGCTCCCCCTCAACCTGGTCGGGGTCATCCCGGCCTCCGAGAACCTGCCGGACGGTGACGCCAACAAGCCGGGGGATATCGTCACCAGTATGTCGGGCCAGACCATCGAGATCCTGAACACGGACGCGGAAGGCCGACTCATCCTGTGTGACGCCCTGACCTACTGTGAGCGTTTCGATCCCGCTGTCGTGATCGACATGGCGACCCTCACCGGCGCCTGCGCCGTCGCCCTCGGCAAGCATCCAAGCGGTCTGTTCACTCAGAACGAGCAGCTGGCGGCGGAAATCCTCGCCGCCGGTGAAACCGCCGGCGACCACACCTGGCGCATGCCCCTGTGGGACGACTACCAGGAGGAGCTCGACAGCAATTTCGCCGATATGGCCAACATCGGCAACAGCCGCTGGGGCGGTGCCATCACTGCCTCCTGCTTCCTCTCGCGCTACACCAAGCAGTACCCCTGGGCACATCTGGACATCGCCGGTATCGCCTGGCGCAGCGGCAAGCAGAAGGGTGCCACCGGGCGGCCGGTATCCCTGCTGACCGAGTTCATTCTCAAGCGCAGCGGCCAACTCAAATGACCCGGATCGATTTCTATTCCCTCAAGGAACCGACTCGCGGCGACCGCTTTCTTCTGGCCTGCCGTCTGGTGGAGCGTATCTATGGGACCGGACAACGTACCTTCATTCAGGTCCCGGACCGCGAACAGGCACGCCACCTCGACCGTTTGCTCTGGACCTTCCGGCAGCAAAGCTTTCTCCCCCATGGGTTGGCGAACGACAGCGACCGCGAGCTCACACCGATCCTGATCGGCTATGGTGACGATCCGGGCGAAGAGAACCAGGTACTGATCAACCTCTCCTTGGAGATACCTCCCTTCCTCGAGCGCTTCGAGCGCCTATGCGAGCTGATCGACCAGGACCCGAACGTGCGCGAAGCCGGTAGGAAACGCTACGTGCATTACCGGGATCAGGGTTATCCCCTGAACCACCACGAGATTCAGCTTTAGCCCCGGGGACAGTTGTCAGGGGGCAGTTGTCAGAGGGTAGAGAAAGCCGGGTTCGTCCCTGAACCCAGCCTACGGGCTTGTCCCGACGCTAGGTAAGGATTTTTTCCCTCCGGACAACGCCAAATCATTCAGGATCTACTTGCGCTCGCGCAGGGCGTCGACCAGGACTTCTTTGTTCTGATAGCGCACGTCCTTGCCTTTGGCGACGAAGATCACCTGCTCGGCGATGTTGCCGGCGTGGTCTCCGATGCTGGCAAGGGCGCGTAGGACGAAGACGACGTCCAACACCTGACCGACCAGTTGGGTGTCTTCAAACACGAAGGTCATGGCATGGCGTATCGCCGCGTCGAAGCCGTCATCCAGCTCGGAACCTTCTCCCAGCATCTCCTGTGAGTCTGCCGTTTCTCCATTGGATTGGAGTCCGACCAGGCCACCCAGCTGGGAGCCGTCTTCGAACACATCGAGGGCCAATTCCACATCGACCTTGGCGAGGGCATCGAGACTGCGTTCCAGCAAGCGACGGGCGACCTGGTCGAGGCTGTGGATGTGATGGAGTATCTTCTTCGACGCGGGTCGTCGGCTCGTCCGTCCCATAAGCCGGATAGCGCACCAGGCGATCTGCGCGGCCTTGTCCCCTGCCCGTTCCAGATTGCCGGCGACCTTGGACAGGGCGAGGATAAACCGCAGATCGATGGCAGCAGGCTGACGCTTGGCGATGAGGTCGAAGATGGCCTCGTCGATATCGAGCTCGCGAGCGTCGATCTTGCGTTCGTTATCGACGACCTCGCGGGCCAGGCCAATATCCCCTTCGCCCACCAAGGCGCTGACGGCCTTGCGTACCTGCTCCAGCACCTGCGCGCCCATTTCCAGCACCAGCCTGCGGGCGTTGCCGAGCTCCTTGTCGTATTTGCGGACCGTGTGGCCCTTGGTAACTTCTGTCACACCATCTCCTCCTTCGGAACCGGAAACAATGCCTAACCGCGACTCATGTGCAACAGGTAGGTCGGTTTTCCCTGCACCTGTAGACGCCGGCTTGCCAGCGCGATTGGGGTTCGCTCTCTCCCCCTGGGAGAGAGCGAAACCCAATCGCGCTGGCAAGCCGGCGTCTACGCGAGCTATTCCGCGACCTCAATCGAAAAGAAATCCGTAGGTGTTCGCGCAGCTTATCCGAATCTGCCGGTAATATAGTCCTCGGTGAGCCTGTGCTTGGGACTAGTGAAGATTTGGTTTGTCTCGCCCACTTCCACCAGATCGCCGAGGTGGAAGTAGGCGGTACGCCGGGACACCCGGGCCGCCTGCTGCATGGAGTGGGTCACGATGGCGATGCTGAAGTTCTCCCGCAGCTCGTCGATCAACTCTTCGATCTTGGCCGTGGCGATGGGATCCAGGGCCGAGCAGGGCTCGTCCATCAGGATCACCTCGGGAGAAACGGAGATGGTGCGAGCGATGCACAGGCGCTGCTGTTGGCCCCCGGAGAGCCCGGTTCCGGGCTGATCCAGGCGGTCCTTGACCTCATCCCAGAGCCCCGCCTTGTGCAGGCTCGACTCCACTAACTCGTCCAGCTCGGCCTTGTTGTTGGTGATGCCGTGGATGCGCGGTCCGTAGGCGACGTTCTCGTAGATGGATTTGGGGAAGGGGTTGGGTTTTTGAAACACCATCCCGACCTGGGCCCGCAGGGGCACCACATCCAGCTTCTTATCATAGATCTCGACGCCGTCCAACTTGATGGTGCCGGTGACACGACAACCGGGGATCTCATCGTTCATCCGGTTGAGACAGCGCAGAAAGGTGGACTTGCCGCAGCCGGAGGGGCCAATCATGGACACCACCTCGCGCTTGCCGACGTCCAGGCTCACATGCTTGATGGCACGCTTTTCCCCGTAATAGACATCGACGCCCCGGCACTCCATACGGGCATCCTTGACGGTATAGTCGCCGACCGTGCCCTCGAACGCGCTCTCCTGCTCCAGATCAGAAGCGGTCATGGTCCCGGCACCTTCGGTAGCCATCTCAAGAGTCGTACTCATTATTTTATACCTCGATTCAGTCCGGCGTCGGGCCAGTACAGCTGCTCTCAACGATCGGTAACATTGAACCCGCAAGACTCGGATCAATCCGTGACCGGAAGATTCGGCCGCAAATCAACGTAAATGGATCAAGAACCAGCGATGATAACGAATCGATTGCGGTCAATTTGCGTTGATTCGCGTTCATTGCTTCAATAACTTTAGTGCGCGAAGCGCATCATCGTTGAAACTATGGACTTTAAGTCCCTTCACGTTCAGTCCGTGGCTTGTCCACGGATGAGGACTTTA
>Ga0056121_1000310_pt1 | contig 13572 bp, 16 predicted proteins | sample WorMetHEROISLAND_FD_83872 | JGI IMG/M metagenome (GOLD analysis project Ga0056121, IMG submission 83872) | Marine gutless worms symbiont microbial communities from Max Planck institute for Marine Microbiology, Germany - Olavius sp. 1 HERON ISLAND ...
GCGAAGCGCATCATAGTTGAAACTATGGACGTTAAGTCCCTTCACGTTCAGTCCGTGGCTTGTCCACGGATGAGGACTTTAGTCCTCCAGACTATGGACTTTCAGTCCATAGTGGTTGATTGGCTCCCAGGCTCCGGCGTGGGAGCCTGTCTGCGTGCAGGGACGCACAGGCAGACAAGTCTTGACGCTCCAGCGTCACCAAGCCTGGCCGCTGGAGCGGCCAAGGTGGTGTTCCCACGCTGGAGCGTGGGAACTAGCAAAACAAGCTTGTTCCCACGTCGGAGCGTGGGAGCCAGATGGGGGGTTTGCTGCCGGCCAGGCGTCTATTGATGCGGTTCGCGGTCAGGGTTGGTGTAGTTCTGCTACGGCATCCCGCGCTCACTGCATCCTACGTCCTGGGATCGCGCCGGGGGTGGAGAGTAGAAGGATCCGGAATCCATAAGGGGTCATCAGGCGCCGGAACGGCGGCGGGATATCTTGCAAAGTTCAATCTTTCGTAACAAAATTGTCATATTTCTTCCGCTTCCCCCCCCTTTGCGAACAGGGTTGCGAACAGGGCTACCGGATAATCATCGCTGTTGAAATACGACCTTGGGTAATGTTCAGGGCCTTGCTGTTGTTACCGTCCCTGGTACTGGATTCCGGCACTCCCTGCCGGAATGACGTGGTGAGACCGAAGGGATTACAGCCTCGGCAGAGCCTTAGAGGCTGTCTAAAAACTAAGCCATTGATTTTCATGGGACCGTACCCGTAGGGTGGGCTGTGCCCACCAGTCAGGCATAATATTTGGTGGGCACTACAGGTTAGTTAGTTCTTATACAGTCTCTTACTTTTTTGCGTTAAAAATCCTGTTAATCTTGTCAATCCTGTTCATCCTGTACTATTAGCGAATTGCAGTATATGGATCATATCACGCGCGAATGTCTCATCCCGGACGGGATCAGCTCGGAGGATATCAAGGATCTGATCCGAGACCGGATGCGCTTTGTCGCAGATCCTACCTATGAGGTAACCAGGCGCTTCCTGGACAGCTTCGACTGGCGGCTCTATCTCGCCCAGGCCACGCTGGAGGAGCGGTTGGACGCCGAAGGCCGTCGGTTGCTGTGGCGGGATCCGGGCGCCGATACCCCACCCCAGGTACAACCTATCGACGCGGCGCCGGGCTTCGCCTGGGATCTGCCCGCGGGTCCGGTCCGCGACCGACTGGAACCGGTGCTGGGGGTCCGGCGGTTGTTGCCCCTGTTGGAGGTCCGAAGCCGGATCCAGCCCTTGCGTCTGCTCAACGAGGACGCCAAGACGGTGGTCCGCTTGCGGCTGGAAGACAACCGTTTCCGGGATGCGGACCACGACTGTGAGGGGCCCCTGGCGGCGCGGGTCTGTCTGCTGCCGGTCAGGGGCTATGCGGCGGAGCTGCGGGAGACAGCCCGGATGCTCAGCCAAGAGCTGGATCTGGAGCCGGCGCGCACCCAGGTCTTGGCGGAGGCCCTGGCCGCGGCGGGCCGTCGGCCGGGGGATTATTCCTCGAAGCTCGACTACCACCTGGCTGAGGACCGGCGGGCGGATGCCAGCGCCAAGGAGATTCTGCGCGGGCTGCTGGATACCCTGGCGGCTAATCTCGAGGGCGCCAAGGCAAATCTGGATTCGGAGTTCCTGCACGACCTGCGGGTAGCCACCAGACGCACTCGCTCGGCGCTCACCCAGATCAAGGGCGTGTTCGCGCCGGAGCTGGTGGAGGACTATAAGACGCGCTTTGCCTGGGTGCAGCAGATCACAGGTCCGATGCGGGATCTGGATGTCTATCTGCTGGATTTCGACGGTTACCAGGCGAGCCTGCCCGCGCCCCTGCGGCCCTATCTGGAACCCTTGCGAGCGTTCCTGGCGGACCATTACGACGGGGGCCACAAGGCGCTGGCGGAGGCGCTCGATTCGACGGCGTTCACGGATCTGCTGAGGTCCTGGCGGGCCTTTCTGGAGGCGCCGGTCCCGGAGCGGTCCGCCGTTCGCAACGCCATGCGTCCCACCAAAGCGGTAGCGGATGCCCGTATCTGGAGCATGTATCGGCGGGTGCGCAAAGCGGGTCGGGCCATCTCCCCCGATTCCCCCGCCCCTGAGCTGCACGCGCTGCGCAAGCATTGCAAGAAGCTGCGCTATCTGCTGGAGTTCTTCAGCAGCCTCTACCCGCAGCAGCAGGTCGGTGGCCTGGTCAAGACGCTCAAGCGACTGCTCGACAACCTGGGCAAGTTCCAGGATACGGCGGTGCAGATCGACCACCTGCGGGAGACCGCTCGGCAGATGCAGGACGCGGGGGGCGTCGAGGCCGATACCCTACTCGCTATGGGCGCCTTGATCGGCGGCCTGTTCGAGCGCCAGCGGCAGGCCCGGCGCGAGTTCGCGGCGATCTTTGCCGACTTCGATGCAAAACCGAATCGGCTGATCTTTCGCGACCTGTTCGCCCCTGCCGGTAAAGGAGGTCAACGCGCTTGAAGGTCATCGGTGTCTATAACATCAAGGGTGGGGTCGGGAAGACCGCCACCGCCGTCAATATCGCCTATCTAGCCGCGGAAGCAGGCAATCGCACCCTGGTGTGGGACCTGGACCCCTAGGTCGCCGCCACTTATTACTTTCGGGTCAGGCCCAAGGTCAAAGGGGGCGGCAAGGCCCTGGTCAAGGGCAAGCGGGCGCTCGATGCGGTGGTGAAGGGGACGGATTTCGAGAACCTGGACCTGCTGCCGGCGGATTTCTCCTTCCGCAACCTGGATCTGGCCTTGGAAGATGCCAAGCAACCCACCAAGCGGTTGTCACGGTTGCCCAGGCCCTTGGCCGAGGACTACGACTACATCATTCTGGACTGCCCGCCCAGTATCTCCTTGGTCTCGGAGAACATCTTCCGGGCCTCCGATGCCATCCTGGTGTCCATGATCCCGATCACCCTTTCGGCACGGACCCTGGATCAGCTGCTGGCGTTTCTGAAGGAACACGGCCAGCTCGGGGAGCTACGCGTGTTGCCCTCGTTCACCATGGTGGACCGCCGCAAGCGCCTGCATCTGGACATCATCGAGCACCTGGCAGGGGACTATCCGGAGCTGCTTGCTACCCACATCCCCGATGCCTCGGATGTGGAGCGGATGGGCATCCACCGCCAGCCCTTGCCCGCCTACGCACCCGCCAGCACGGCCGCCAGGGCTTATCGGGCGCTGTGGGATGAGCTCAAGCACAAGCTGTCGAGCGGGTCGGAGCGGTAGGGACTGTTCCGCATCCGGGATTACCCGGATTTTCCGGATGAAAATCCGTGGAAATCTGCGTAATCTGCGGACTAACAAGAATGGCTCTTTACCGCCAATCGGTCGGTCAAGGCGTAACAACCCCTGAAATCTCAAGTGAGGTATCCAATGTCACTCGAAACACGCCGCGGTTTTCTGGCCGCTTCGGGAAAGCTGCTCGTCGGTACGGTCACGCTCGCCTCGCTGGGCACACAGGCATCGGATGAGCACGAACATGAACACGAAGGGCACGAACATGAACATGGGCATGGCGGATCTGGGGGGATCTCGCTGTCGATGCCACAGCGGAGGACGTCTGCGCGACCTGCCGCTTCTGGGGCTGGGGCGGGATGCGCAAGCTCTCTGACGACGGAAAGCAGGTGCTCGCCCAGAGCAAGGGCTGGTGCAACAATCCCGCTAGTCCCAATCATCGGAAGCTGACCATGGCCGACCACCGGATGCGGAAGGCCGACGTTTGGAAGCAATGGGCCGCACTTTGAGGGTAGACACAGAGAGGATCATTTGAGACCTTCAGGGTTGTCGACCCTTGAGTCGCCATCGATAGGCGACGAACGACCCGAGGAATAAGGGGCGTGACGAAAGAGGTCGTCTTGCTGGTCGCCCACGGCACCCGGGATCCGGGCAACGAGGGCAACCGAGAGGTCGAGGAGCTCGCCGGTCTGTGGCAAGCACGCCATTCCGGTATCCCCGTCCGGCTATGCTGGATCGAGCACGCCCCGGTGTTGCTACCCCAAGGCCTGGAGCAGGCCGTTGCGGAGTTGGGCGATGGGGGAGGGCGCCTGCTGGTGTTGCCCCTGGTCCTGAATGCCGCCGGTCATGTGAAGCATGACATCCCCCAGGCCATCGCAGCGGCGCGGGCGCGCCATCCCGGCGTCGAGTTCCGCTGCGGGTGCCATCTGGGAACCACCGACCAGCTGCTGAAGGCCCTCCGCTATCGCTTGCACCAGGCCATAGTCGGGCTGGCCATGCCGGATCCCCGCACCGCCGGTGTGGTGCTGCTGGCGCGGGGGGCATCGGATATCGAGGCCACCGGCGAAGTCGCCAAGATGGCTCACTGGATCTACGCGACCACCCAGCATGAGCTGGTGCTGCCCGCCTTTACCGATGTCTGCTTCCCGCGCCTCGAACAGGTCGTACAGTGGCTCGATCTGCTCGGCGCCAGCCAGCTGATCGTGCTGCCCTACTACCTGTTTACCGGACGGCTGATAAAACGCATCGAACAACAGGTGGAACGGCTTACACAGCAGTATCCGAACCGAGTGATCGTGCAGGCGGATTACATCGGTGCCCATGAACAGCTGCTCGATCTGCTCGACCTGCGTTTAAAGCAATGCCGCGAGGGGAGCGCACTTTCACCCTATGACGGCCCCACCCTGTTGCAGTCCACTTGATTGCTTTGGCGTGGCCTGGAGGACCAAGAGGTGTTGCGGGTGCGATTCTGAATTATTGGCGTTGTTCGGAGGGGACCACCTGCCCGTGTCTGACATGCAACCCATTTGTTGGGCACACCACCGTCCAGAGATGCGGTTCGCGCCTCCTCATGATGCCACCCTGTAAGACCTACCGCGCTCACCACATCCTACGCGCAAGGCAGAATCCGCGCAAACCTCACCCCGGTAGGGTGGGCTGTGCCCACCGCCCCGGCTGCGGAAATCTGTGCACTCTGCGGATAAAGGAAGGCTTAGGGGGTGTTCTCAATTAGGGGTAACACGGTGATTTTACTCGATAGACTAAGAGACTGTACAAGAACTAGCTAACCTGTAGGGTGGGTTTTGCCCACCAAATACGACGCCTGACCGGTGGGCACAGCCCACCCTACGGGTACGGTTCTATGAAAATCAAGGGCTTAGTTTTTAGACAGCCTCTAAGATTGCCCGGGTCATCCGGCGAATGTCGTGGCCAGTTTTTAATATCAGCAAAACCATCGAGTTAAATTCAACCCTGGAGTTTACCTCACGGATTCAGGTTATTGATTGAGAACACCCCCCCAGGTCGATGAGATAACCTCCTCCCATCGCTGGCCCCAGGGCCCATTATCGGCTAGTATCCTTATCTGTCGGTGAGGAAATGGATAGGCAGCGGCAGTCCATTCCGTATCCATGGACTGCCGCGCCCCGAGCAAGATCGGACATCGCACGGATGGCTTACACCCCAGGCTTCGACTACGACATCTTCGTCAGCTTCAGCTACCAGGATAACGAGCCGCGCCCTGGACAAGCTACCGCCTGGGTAGAAAGGTTCGTAGACTATCTGGAATGGTGGCTAGGTAAGCGCCGTGGTCTGACCGGACTCAAGATCTGGCTGGACGAGAAACGCCCGACCGGCGCCACCGAGCTGGATAGTCGTATCGAGCGGGATCTGGGTCGTACCGCACTCCTGGTGGTCCTCCATTCCGAGAACTACCGCAACTCAAAGTATTGCGAGCAGGAGCTCGGCTGGTTTGTCACCGCCGCCAGGTCACAGCCCTCCGGGCTCTCCGTTGATGGCGAGCGGCGTATCTTCAATGTCCTGATCAACAATATTCCGCATGAGGGGTGGACCGACTCGGGTCATTGGACCGAGCCCCTCGCTGGTGCACGCGGCTTCGAGTTCCACGACGCGGCCCATGACCAGGATGCCTTCGGCGACCCCATCGAGGACTCCGACCCCGCACGCTACGATGCGGCCATGCGGCCTATTGTCGATGCCGCAGCGAGCCTGTTGGAGGCATTGAAGAATAACCAGGGGACACCGCCCACTGGCCGACCCGCCGGGGATCCTCTACCCGAGATCCTGATCGCTAACGTACCGGATAGCCTAGCTAGGCTGCGTACCTGACTCGTCGCGGAAATCGGAGGCCAGGCGCACATTGCCGAGAAGATCCCGCCGCCCTACCCGGCCACCGAGCATGACACCGCACTGCAGCGGGTGCTAGAGCACGTCGACCTGAGCATCCATCTGCTCGACGGCTGGCCGAGCCGGGCGATGGACGATGCTGACGACAGCTACCCGCGCCGCCAGGCCGAGCTCGCCAAGGAGGCGCCTGCCCGGTCCCTGTTCTGGCTGCCGGAGGCCCTCGACATCGCGACTTGGATGATACGGACTATCGCGATTGGCTACGCGCCCTCGGAACCGATGTCCGCTCAGGCGCTGGCTATCAGCTCCAGCACAGCAGCCCGGTGCAGCTCATCGCCGACGTCCTGGAGCAGATCGCCAGGCTCTGTCCCGACCATGCCGATGCCCAGCCGGGACGTACCATTATCATCGATCCCCACCGCGCCGACCAGCGCTACGGCTTCGAGCTGGCGGCGGGCCTCACGCGCCGGGCGCCGACGTTGGTCCTGGAAGTGACCCGCGACAGCGTCGAGCCTGCGGAGCGCTGGACCGATTTCGAGCAGCTCGTCACCCATGCCCAGGATCTGATCGTACTGTTTGGCCAGGTCGCCCCGGCGTGGGTCCGCAGCCGTATCGAGCATGCCTTCAAGATAGCCACCCAGTGCGGCGAGACTAGTCTCCTGGAGACCATCTGGGTGCTCCTGCTGCCCGATTGCCCCGGTAGCCATGCCCTGCCGCCCCTGCCGCGACTCGGGGTACAGATACTGGACAACACCGGTACGGCCACTATCGCCGAGGCCACGGTGGAGCAGCTACTCAAGGGCTCCAGGTACGGAGCCGGCGGGGGTACGGCATGAACTGGTTGCCGGCGCCCAACCCCTTTGTCGGTCTGCGGCCCTTCGAGCGCGACGATAGCCTCTATTACTTCGGCCGCGATACCCAGATCCAAGCGCTGCTCAGCTCTCTGCACCGGAATCGCTTCCTGGCCGTGGTCGGCAGCTCCGGCTGCGGCAAATCGTCGTTGATCCGGGCCGGGTTGATCCCGGCCCTGGAGGCCGGCTTCCTGGTCCAGGACCGCGACCGCTGGCGCATCACACCTGCAAGCTCGGCGAATCGCCCCTCGGACACCTAGCCGCGGCCCTATTGGCGGCCACCGACCGGGACCAAGACCCGGATATGGTGACTGGGCTTGCCGACCGCTTGCTGGAGGAGGGCGTCGAGGTAGCCCTGGAGATCCTGGGGCCCACACTGGAGAGCGACCACACCAACCTGCTGCTGGTGGTGGACCAGTTCGAGGAGCTCTTCCGCTTCGGCCAGGACTCGATCGGGACCCAGGTGGCCACCCGTCGTGCCGAGGCTGAAGGCTTTGTCGATCTGTTGCTGCGCCTGGCGACCCGCGACCGGCTGTCGGTCTATTGCGTCATCACCATGCGCTCGGATTTCATCGGTGACTGTGACGGATTCACCGGTCTGCCGGAGGTCATCAACCGCGGTCAGTTCCTGGTGCCGCGCCTGACCCGCGCCCAGCGCCGGGAGGCCATCGAGGGCCCGGTGCGCCTGGCCGGCGGACAGATCGCACCGCGCCTAGTGGACCGACTGTTGAATGAGCGCCTGGATACCCGCGACGACCTGCCCATCCTGCAACATGTGCTCATGCGCTGTTGGGACGCCTGGTCCGGACAATCCGCTGAACAATGGGCCGAGCAACCGGTAGGATCGAGAGAGTCGCAAAAGCCCCTCTCCCGGCTGGGAGAGGGGTTGGGGAGAGGGGATCAAAGGGCGAAGAGCGGTGCCTTTTGCGACACCCTCATCGGAGGAAGGGCCGGACCACCGGGGACCCATCGACCTCGAGCACTACGACCAGGTACAGACCATCCATGGTGCCCTGAATGCACATGCCGGAGAGGCCCTGGACGAGCTCGGTGGTGAGGACCGGGATCTGGCACGCCGGTTGTTCCAGAATCTGACCCAAGTGGGTCCCGATAATCGCCGCATCCGCCGACCCACTCGCCTGAGCCAGCTGGGGGCCATCACCGGCGCGACCGAGCAGCGGCTCAGGCACATTATCGACTGCTTCCGCCAAGGGGGAGAGAGGAGTGGCCGTAACTTTCTGGTTCTATCCGGGGACCTGGACCCCATGGTGGACATCTCCCACGAGAGCCTGATCCGCCAATGGGACAACCTGCGCAGCTGGGTGGACCAGGGGGCTGAGAACGCCGGTATCTACCGCCGCCTGGCCGAGACCGCAGGCAGGCACAGCGACGCCGAACCGCGCTTCTATCGGGATGCGGAGCTGCAAGAGGCCATCGCCTGGCAGCGGCGGCAGCGGCCTACCGCGGCCTGGGCCGAGCGCTATCGGCCTGGTTTCCAGCCGGCCATGAATTTCCTGCGGGAAAGCCGCCTGATCCGCATCCGGGAACACCGTGCGCGTTGACAAGCACGCATCGAGCGCGAGCAGACACGTATCGAACGCGAGCGGTTGCTGAAGGAGAAGGCCGAGCTGGCACGGCGTCCAGCGAACCAGGAACAGCGCGCACGCCGTACCGCCCTTAATTGGAGGCTGGGTCTGGGCGTTTTGGCTGTCCTGATGCTGCTACTGGCCGGTTATGCCTTTTATCTTTGGAACGATGCACAGGAGAAAACCCGGATTGCGGAGGCAGCGGAATAGACTGCAACAGTTGCCGCAGAGCAGGCCGAGAGCGCACGGGAAGATGCCGAGAACCAGCGTAACCGGGCCGGAGATCAATTACTGAAGGCCAGTATCAACCTGACCCATGCCCATGAAGAGAAATCCCTGGCCCTGCTCGAACATGCCTTCGGTACCGAACGCACCGGCGATTATCAGCGGGCCCTGCTGCATGCCCTCCAGGCCCAACGACAACCGATCCAAGGCTACCCCGGACTGCAACCGGAGGGCATGGATCGCTTGATGGATCCCCGAATCGTGCGTGCATTCCCCGAGCAATGGCGGTCACCGACACCGCGGTTGAGTAGTAGTCCCCTTGATATTGCCTGGTCGTCGGACGGCGGCTTGATGGCAACGGGTCAATCCGACGGCAGTATTCGAATCTGGGCCGCGGTTACCGGGAGGCCACTTCGCACCTTGAGGGATCATGAAAGGAAGGTGAACTCGGTGGCGTTCAGCGGGGATGGTAGCCGGCTGGCGAGCACCTCGACTGATCGAACCCTCCGCTTGTGGGACCCGGCCACCGGGGAACTGATCCGCACCCTCGCCGGACATGAGCGCGTAGTCACAGCCGTGGCCTTTAGTCGAGACGGTAGCCGGCTGGCGAGCGCTTCGGATGATCGAACGGTCCGCCTGTGGGATATGCGAGTTCCAATCTTGTTCTTGAACGGGTCGACACCCTCTCCCCGTGCGAATTTGATCTCCGATGCCCTGCAGCGACTGTGGCGCCTGCGTGTGGACGGGCTCGACATTGAGCCCGAGACCTGGACCCGGCTCCAGGCCCGCGACGGCTATTATGTGGATCGGGAATCCAGTGTCGACATCCGGCCCGCCGCGGCCACCGCCGATCCGAACAGCAAGCCGATTCTGCGTACCTTCAATATGCGTCCCCTGCTGGATCCGCCGCCGGCAGGAAAAGACAAACTGGACCAGCTGCTGGATTGGCTCCGGGGGCAGGAGCCGCGGTTGCAACCCTGAGGCCCTATAAACTACGAAGCACACGAATCGGCGCGAATCAATCCGCGAGGATTCGCACGACAAGCCCGTCATTCCAGCGGGGGTGCCGGAATGTAGGATGTGGTGAGTGCGGTACGCCGTTGCAGAATTACACCAACCCCGACCGCGAACCGCTCGCCGCCGAGCGCGTCTCGCGCCTGGCGGCTCACCCCTACAGTATATCTAAACAATCAATGACTTAGAGTCGCTTGATTGGTGAAAATACCTATTTTTCAAGGTGCCCTTAAGCTCAACCCTGGAGTCTACCTCACGGATTCAGGTTATTGATTGAGAACACCCCCCCAGGTCGATGAGATGACCTCCTCCCACCGCTGGCTGCCGGGCCCATTATCGGTTAGCATCCTTGCTATCGGTGAGGAAATGGACAGGCAGCGGCAGTCCATTCCGCGTCGGACCGCCGTGTCCCGGTAATCGTCCGGCCCCCACCGCGTCATTCCGGCACGGAGTGCCGGAATCCAGTGCCAGGGATGACAAAAACAACGGGGGTTTGAACAATCATGTGCCCCGAGTAAGATCGGACATCGCACGAATGGCCTATACGCCAGGCTTCGATTACGACATCTTCATCAGCTTCAGTCACCAGGATAACGAGCCGCGCCCTGGACAAACTACCGGCTGGGTAGAAAGGTTCGTAGACTATCTGAAGTGGTGGCTGAGCGACCGCCGGGGCCTGACCGGGCTTGAAGTCTGGTGGGACAAGCGGCGTCTGACCGGCGTCACGGAGCTGGATAGTCGTATCGAGCGGGATCTGGGTCGTACTGCACTCCTGGTAGTCCTCCATTCCGAGAACTACCGCGACTCGGAGTATTGCGAGCAGGAGCTCAGCTGGTTTGTCGCCGCCGCCAGGTCGCAGCCACTCGGGCTCGTCATCGATGGCGAGCGGTGTATCTTCAATGTCCTGATCGACAAGATTTCGCACGAGGAATGGACTGGTTCGGGTCATTGGACCCAGCCCCTCGCCGGTACACTCGGCTTCGAATTCCACGACGCGGCCGATGACCAGGATACCTTCGGCGACCCCATCAAGGACGCCGACCCCGCGCGCTACGACGCTGCCATGCGGCCCATTGTCGATGCCGCGACCCGCCTGCTCAAAGCATTTCCGGCACCGCAGGACGACCCGGAGTCACAGTCGACCGGCCGGCCCCCCGGTGATCCCAGGGTGCAACGGGAGCGGATCATTGTCATCGACCCGCACCCCGTCGACCAACACTATGGCTTCGAGCTGGCGGCGGGTCTCACGCGCCGGGCCCCGGCGTTGAATCTGGAAGTGACCCGCGACGGCGCTGAGCCCGCAGAGCGCTGGACCGATTTCGAGCAGCTGGTCGAACGCGCGCGGGGACTGATCGTCGTGTCCGGCAACGTAGATCCGCAGTGGGTCCAAAAACGCATTGAACGCGCCGCCAAAATAGCCGCTGCCCAGCTTGGCGGGGACATGATGCTCGAGACCATCTGGGTGGCGCGATTGCAGGACGGCCTGAGTGGGGGGATCCCGCAACCGCAGTTATCATTGCCGCCGCTGATCCGGGTACGGATTTTGGACGATACCGACATCGGCGGCATCCTGGAAGCTGTAGTCGAGCATACTGCAAGGCCACGGGACGAGGAAGAACGGACAGAACGCCAATCACCGATATCCAACCCCTTTGTCGGTCTGCGGCCATTCGGGCGCGCGGATAGCCGCTACTATTTCGGCCGCGATACCCAGATACAGACGCTCCTCACCTCCCTGCACCGGAATCGCTTCCTGGCCGTGGGTGGCAGCTCCGGCTGCGGCAAATCCTCACTGATCCGGGCCGGACTGATCCCGGCCCTGGAGGCCAGCGATCCTGGTCCAGGACCGGGATCGCTGGCGCATCGCCACCTGCAAGCCCGGCGAATCGCCCCTCGGACACCTAGCCGCGGCCCTGCTGGCGGCGGCCGACCGGGACCAAGAACCGGATGCAGTAACTCGACTCGCCGACCGCTTGCTGGAGAAGGGCGCCGAGGCGGTTGTAGAGATCCTCAAGGCCATGCCCGCAGGCGACCATACCAATCTGCTGCTGCTGGTGGACCAATTCGAAAAGCTCTTCCGCTTCGGTTAGGACTCGATCCGAACCCAAGCGGCCGAGATCCAGGTGGCCACATACCGCGCCCAGGCCGAGAAATTTGTCGAGCTCTTGCTGCGCCTGGCGAGCCGCGACCGGCTGCCGGTCTACTGCGTCATCACCATGCGCTCGGATTTCATCGGTGACTGTGACGGATTCACCGGCCTGCCGGAGGCCATCAACCGCGGCCAGTTCCTGGTGCCGCGCCTGACCCGCGTCCAACGCCGGGAGGCCATCGAGGGTCCGGTGCGCCTGGCCGGCGGGCAGATCGCACCGCCTCTAGTGGATCGGCTGTTGAACGAGCGCCTGGAGACCCGCGACGACCTACCCATCCTGCAACATGTCCTCATGCGCTGCTGGGACGCCTGGTCCGGACGATCCGCTGAACAATGGGCCGAGCAACCGGCAGGATCGAGGGTGTCGCAAAAATCTGTCGCCGGGAGCGCCGCCTTCCAGGCGGCAGGTGTCGGTAAGGCGCTGATCCGGGGGCACCTTTTCCCCCTCCAGATGGCCCATATCCACGGATGCCGGCAAGATGCCGGCGCTCCCAGGGGGCTTGGGGAGCGGGAGCCAAAGGGCGAAAGATCCGAGGCTTCTACGACACCCTCGGCGGGAGAGGGGCTTTTGCGGCACCCTCCATCGGGGGAGGGGCCGGACCACCGGAGCCCCATCAACCTCGAGCACTACGAGCAGGTACAGACCGTTCATGGCGCCCTGAACGCACATGCCGGGGAGGCCCTGAATGAGCTCGACAGCGAGGACCGGGATCTGGCGCGGCGGCTGTTCCAAAATCTGACCTAGGTAGACCCCGGCAATCGCCGTATCCGCCGGCCCACCCGCCTGAGCGCGCTGTGCGCCATCACCGGCGCGACCGAGCCGCGACTCAGACGTGTCATCGACTGCTTCCGCCGGGCTGGGCGTAATTTTCTGGTCCTGTCCGGGGACCCGGACCCCATGGTGGATATCTCCCACGAGAGCCTGATCCGCCAGTGGAATAACTTGCGGACTTGGGTGGATCAGGAGGCCACGGATGCGGACATCTATCGCCGATTGGCCGAGACCGCAAGCAGGCACAGCGAGGCCGAACCGCGCTTCTATCGGGATGCGGAGCTGCAAGAGGCCATCGCCTGGCAGCGGCTGCAGCGGCCTGGGCCGAGTGCTATCGGACAGGACGCTATTGGACTGGTCTTGGGCCGGCCCTGGCGTTCCTGCGCGAAAGCCGTCAGATCCGCATCCGGGAGCACCGTGAGCGCTGGCAAGCACGCCTCGAACGCGAGCGGCTGCTGCAGGAAAAATCCGAGCAGGACCGGCAGACACGTCGCGCCGCCCGTAACTGGAGCATGGGCCTGGGTGCCCTGGCTATTCTGATGTTGCTACTGGCCGGCTATGCCTTTTACCTCTGGAACAACGCGCAGGAAAAGACCCGGATTGTAGAGCCGGCAGAACAAAGTGCAACGCTTGCCGCGAAAGAGGCCGAGAGCGCACGGGAAGACGCCGAGAACCAACGTAACCGGGCCGAGGATCAATTACTCAAGGCCAACATCAATCTGGCCCGGGTCCATGAAAAAAAAGGGACCTATATACATAGCTAGCCGCGGGGTTGTAACCGTTCAGCCCCCACCCCGTCATTCCGGCTGGGACGCCGGAATCCAGGTGCCATGGATGGCGAAAGCAGTGGGGGGCTGAA
>Ga0056121_1000311_pt1 | contig 13527 bp, 14 predicted proteins | sample WorMetHEROISLAND_FD_83872 | JGI IMG/M metagenome (GOLD analysis project Ga0056121, IMG submission 83872) | Marine gutless worms symbiont microbial communities from Max Planck institute for Marine Microbiology, Germany - Olavius sp. 1 HERON ISLAND ...
ATAGTCTGGAGGACTAAAGTCCTCATCCGTGAACAAGCCACGGACTGAAAGTGAAGGGACTTAAAGTCCATAGTTTCAACTATGATGCGCTTCGCGCACTAAAGTTATTGAAGCAATGAAGCACAGCGGATTTCCAGCCTGTGTGGATAGCATTGTTGGGCGCTTAATCTTATTCCCGCCCACCGTGTACTATTCTTTGCAACCACTCATGGAGCGGCTCAGCAAGCTCCGTATCATCCGCCTGCTGGACCAGCCATTCAAGGTCGGGAAGTGTCGAGATTGGGAGTCTAGCCGCAACCGTACTGAATTGACCCCACCGCTGGAAAACTCCAGATAAGAGGCGAAGAAATTCACCAGTAATCCTTGTGCTATCGCTAATACGGACAAGCCAAAGCGCCGTTGCGAAGGCGGTAGGATTGCGATACAGCAACTTCGTCAGATTTGAGCGGGAAAGTACAACCTCCAGCAACTCGGGATCTACTCGTCTTGAGATCCGGTTGCCCCCCACTTCCTTGGCCAATTGCACCCACGTCAACGCCGTCTCAGGGTTACGCTCGATCAGTTCGAGCAGATAGCGGGGACGGAACACTCGTTCAAAGACCTCTGGCTCAATGTGCTTAAGAAGCCGCTCGTTCCCCAGTTCTCTAGCCAACTGCACCCACGCCAACGCCGTCTCAGGGTTACGCTCGATCAGTTCGAGCAGATAGCGGGGATGAAATACCCGTTCGATGAAGAGGTCGGATTCAATATACCCAAAGAGCCATATGTCGCCGCTTTCCTTGGTCAATTCCGGTAAGTTCAGTATGGTTTCCCCGTGGTGTTCCCGCAGTTTCCGGGGAGCCAGGGGATCCAGGGGATCCCGCAATTCCAGGCCAGTGGCAATGACCCAGCGCCAGAACGCGCGCGTCCACTCGTAATCTCGGAGTTCCTTCCCAAGCCGTATAGAGTATGATTCCGACGGTTGCGTCCCTTAGGGCAACCTCTGATGCTATGCTCGGATCGACGGACTTGCGAAACACTTCGTCCACGTTTACGGATGAAAGACCCGTCCAGATATATTTCATCCTAGACAGTCGTTTAATTCCCGTTCGAATACTGGTTGCGGTGTAAGCTAGTTCCTGGTTCCTACCACTCTCCAACGCCAAGCGGAGCGCATTTTGTGCCGACTCTTGAAATAGTTCGGCACTCTTTTCTTCCACGTCTACTTCACGTGCCACGTGTGAAAGGCGCTTGGATGCAACGAGGAGATCCAGATCGATTTTTTCAGCCTTCAGGCGTCCGTCAATCTCCGAAAGATCCAGTTGATTGTCCCTAAGTGTTTCATAGCAGAGCAGTCCGGTCAGGCCAGCACCGATGTCATCCGCTAACGATACGGCCACGTTCATATACGTTTCCAGACGGCTTTGACTTTCGGCAATCTGGAAACGCTCCTTGGTGCCGAGCCTGATCTTTGATTCATGCCGCTTAGATTCGAGGATAGCGGTGATCCCATTTAGATGGTCCAATGCGAACCATGATCGCCAGACATGCGCCAACCTGTCCCAAGGGCGTGCTCCATCCTCGTGGGTTCCAATCAGGTTCTCATTGAATTCGAACGCTTCGTCATCAACAATCACCCGGAGGAGCATTAGATTCATAACTATAAATTGCAATATGGCCCAATAAAGGGTGATACCCGAATGGGGCACGAAATCCCTCCTGCGCGGTTTCCTTTCAGATAATCGATGGCATCTCCCGCTTCTTTAGAAGACGCCTGACCTGGTTCAAGACTATCGCGTCAAGGTGGGTCAAGAAGTCCTGCTTGTCCATGCCTTTTCGTTTGAGGGTATGAGCAATCCATTCGCGCATCATCTCTAAAATAATAGGGCGACTGAAGAGGGGTGTGTAGACCAAGCTTGCAAACCAGGCCCTACCCATCCCATCAGCCGCGCTAAGGCGTTGTTCAAGCTGCAAACGCAAATCTTCGTTTTCCTGAAGAGCCCTGAGAGCGGCTGCTTCATTTACGGCCTGACGCAAAATAAAGTCGGCTGTAAGGAATTCACCGAACGTATTGTGGAGAAACTCGAAAGCGGCCGTTTCCTCGGAGTGTATTGGCGATCCAGCTCTTACTTGGGCCTCGGATTTGTGGACGAAGAAGAACCGGCCAAGTAGCAACTCGGCCTGAGACAATTCCCTTCCTTCACTGACGATACATGGCCGCTGAAGACTGAAGAAATTAATGTCATCGTTAAGTTCATCAGAAAGGATGTGGAGTTTTTGGCGGTTGTACATTCCGAGTGCGGCGACAGCAAGGCGCTGCATCTCTGCATTAAGAGTCGCCTCCTGTTCCTTTGGAGATTGCTCACTGAAGCCTTTGTCCTTCGTCATTTCGCGTTTCACAAACCTACGCAACAGACTATCGTAGAGAATTGTTCGGTCAAGCGACTTGCTCTTTCTAAGTGCATTCCCTTCAGAATCATAGAGCGCCAACATCAGAAGAAGCAGCGGTTGCTTAGCCAATGCCAGAACCTTCGCTCTACCGTTACGGCGGTTGTCCGGCAAGGCAAATTCATTGATCCCTGCCGCAGCAAAGTAACCTGCGTTCTCCTGGTTCCAGATTCTGATCCAGCAATCCCTCTGTCGCCCATCGAATTCGAGGAGCTGGACTACCGTAGAGCCTCCTGGAATAAGTGCCTTGTCGATAAGCGTGATTCTGCTGGTAACCATGACTCGCACGGGCCGTCCCTGCTCAAACTCGTTTCTCTGGAAGGTCTGAACGTCGTTTAAGTACGAACGGAAGACCTTCCCGCTCGCCTGCAACAATTCGTCATACCCATCGAGAATCACCAGCGGGGGGGTATTTTTGAACGCCCCACTAAGTTTGGCCCAGGGATCGCTGATATGCGTGATGCCTCGAATTCTCTCCTCAATTTGCGCTATTACGCCGGCATCGGCGTTCACCTCTCGGAGCGGAACGCGCACGACGGTGAAATGCTTTGACATGAGCTGTGCAGAAAGCACTTTTGTGAGTAGTGACTTACCACTACCGGGATGCCCAAGTACAACTAGAGGGATTTCGGTGCTATATGGTGAACTCAGAAAACTGAGGATAAATGCGCCCAGATCGTCCCGGCGCTGTAGACCACCCCAGGTTTCAGGATCCTCCAAGCTTCTTGGTTTGCTATCGGAGCGGAGTACTTGAAAAGATTGAGGAACAAAAGCGTCAACGATGCGTGGAAAACGGAGGGGCTGGGGATCACCCGCGTGGGCCTCGTCTCCTTGCTTGGCAATAGCTTCGATAATCCTCTGGCCGGAATGTCGTTTTAGGCTATCAAATATCTCCTTAGCCTGAGATAACTTCAGAGTCTCAGGTATGCTGAGAACGGCTTCATGCATTTTTAGCAAGCCTACATCGATCTCGTTCTTTGCATTTTCTATTAAGGCGGAGTGCTGCTGAACATATATAGATAGAGAACCAATCAGCTTTTTCGTATCTTCATGTTCCTGAAGGTTTGCCCATACCGCAAAGTCTTCGTAGCATCTCGAGAGCTCGAAGTACTGAGCGTGGAAGCATTGCGCGGCCACTTCAGGAATTTTGCGCAGAGACTGGATCACCTGGTCCTGTTCTTTATCGCTGGCCTTTTCCCAGAACGTCAGCTTCTTGATGAATTCACCGAAACCCTGACTCATTTGCTGCCAAAGCTCATTATGGCGCTGCAACCGCTCTGCCATCGTTTCTGAGGGATGTGGAAACGATAGAGGGGATGATGCAATGGGGTTAGTTTCAACAAGCGTGAGTACGCCCTCGCTCGATAGGTTGTTCTTGCCTCGTGCCTCATCTATAAGGAAGGCCTTCGCTGGTTCCAGTGATTTTATCTTCGCACGCAGGGCCTTCGGAATACGTCTGTCCAAGGCATCGGAAAAGGCCGTGTAACAAATGAGCCCATAGGCAACTTGCATCCGTTGCTCCCTCGCTAGGTAGTCCTTATCTTTTTTGGTTGTGAGTCTCGTGAAGGCGCTTTTCCCGAGTTTCACGAGTTCATCCTTGACACCAATAAGGGGAAGAAGGGCTGCTGCCGCCGGTCCCAAAAAAAGCGGGAGCGCAAACGAGTGTCAAGCCTAGCAGTTTGTCTACAGCATCGATCAAAGCCGGATCAGATTCCTGATCCTTCTTGATGAGTTCACAGACCTTTTTTAACGTTAGATCAGAAATCATTTACTATTCTCCTTCGTGTATCCATCGGTGACACGAGTTTTTTGGGTTGTCGCCGATTTTTCATCTCTGCATACCGAGTGCACCGGACGAATGATGTGCCTCATAAGTTAAGGGGTGTGGTAAAGATGGGGTATCCGCTATCAATAGGTCCAAGACCTCTCTTGCGTTTTTCGGTGCCTCCTCGTTAAGTATCTCCATGCGTATGTGCGTATGGTCCGAACTCCGGGAGAGAGGCGACGAAACACCGATCGTTGTCCGACCATCAGATCAGAATATTGTAATGGATGTTCATTGGTCCTCTAATACCTCGCGCAGGTAGTTTGGAATATTGTGTTCCTGTGATTCCTGTTTTCATTGCCGCCGATCCTAGCCCCTGCTCCTCTTATCCATCTTGAGCCAAAGTCATCCGCTCACATTGTAGCCTAAATGACACTCATTGAATAGATAACAAGTACGTTTACAGATCGATACCAGCATGAGCATGAGCGGGACCTCTATGAGCACTCCGACCACGGTGGCCAAGGCCGCGCCGGACGATAAGCCGAAAAGGATAACGGCAGTGGCTATCGCGACTTCGAAATGATTGGAGGCCCCGATCATCGCCGCCGGTGCGGCGTCATGGTAGGAGAGTTTCAACCATCTTGCGAGTACGAAATAGCCGATGGCGAAGATAACCACCGTTTGTATGAAAAGCGGGACGGCAATCCATATAATCGTAAGCGGATTACCTATGATGATCTCTCCCTTGAATGAGAATAGCAGGACCAATGTCAACAGCAGTGCGGTGATGCTGATCGGGGTAAGCCAGTGTAAAAAAGTCTCGTTGAACCACAGGATCCCTTTGTATTTGATGATCCACTTTCTCGATAGGTAGCTTGCGATCAAGGGTAATGCGACATAAATCGAGACGGAAAGTAACATTGTCCGCCAGGGGACAGGCATGGCGTTCACATTGAGCAATAATCCTCCCAATGGACCATAGAGGAAAAGCATCACCAATGCATTGATCGCGACCATGACCAAGGTCAAACCATCATTACCCTTCGCAAGATAGCTCCACATCAGGACCATTGCGGTACAGGGTGCGATTCCCAACAAGATTACCCCCGCGATATAGCTCCGCCACAGCTCGACTTCCTCGCCGTTGGCAAGGGTTTCCGTGCCGGGCAGGAAATCCTTGAATAAATAACCGATAAAGAAATAGGCGATCGCAAACATAGAAAAGGGTTTGACGGCCCAGTTTATGAACAGCGTCAGAAGGACCGGTTTTGGTGTCTTGGCCGATTTTACGACTTGCGCAAAATCGATCTTCACCATAATGGGGTACATCATGAAGAACAGACAGACCGCAATGGGCACGGACACCTGATAGATCGAGAAATCATTGAGGGTTGTCGCAATGCCGGGAGCGGCCTTTCCCAGCAGGATACCAGCCGCGATGCAGAGCAGTACCCAGACGGTCATATACCGCTCGAATGTCGATAATTTCTTTTCCCCCATCTAGGTTACTCCCCTCTGTTTATGGCGTCGATCAATGACAAGACCTTGGCTTCGATCGTATCCCTTACCTGATTGAAATCCTGCTCGTTCATGGCTTTCGGATCCGGAATGGCCCAATCCTGCCGCTGTCTCGCCTTTACATAAGGGCATTCGTCCCCACATCCCATTGTGATCGCATAGTCATACTCCACATCGGGGATCTCGGTCAGCGATTTCGATCGATGAGTATTCAGATCATAGCCCACCTCCCCCATTGATTTTATTGCCTTTTCATTCACCTTACCCGATGCCCGGGAGCCGGCGCTATGGGCTTCCAATCTGTCTTTGCCATGCATCTTTGCAAATGCCTCGGCCATCTGGCTGCGGCATGAATTTTCCACACAAACGAATAATACCCTTTTCATTCTCGGGATCCTCCGATATCCAGACACAGGTATTTGATCTCCAGGTACTCCTCGATGCCGTAGCGGGACCCTTCACGCCCCAGGCCCGACTGCTTGACGCCGCCGAAGGGGGCGACCGCGGTGGAGATGATACCGCTGTTGACGCCGATCATACCGTATTCTAGGGCCTCGGAGACCCGCCATACCCGACCCAGATCGCGGCTGTAGAAGTAGGCGGCCAACCCATATTCGGTTGCATTGGCCATGGCTACCGCCGCTGCCTCGGTATCGAAGCGGAACAGGGGCGCCACCGGGCCGAAGGTCTCCTCCCGGGCGATGCGCATGTCCGGGGTTACGTCCGCCAACACCGTGGGCTGGAAGAAGGTCCCGCCCAGGGCATGCCGGTCACCACCGGCCAGCAGGCGTGCCCCCTTGCCCAGGGCGTCGGTGATATGGGCCTCGACCTTGGCGACGGCCTCCGGGTTGATGAGCGGACCCTGCTCGACCCCTGCCTCCGTCCCCGGTCCCACCTGTAGCTCCTTGACCTTGGCCGCCAGGCGCTCGGCGAAGGCATCATAGATGCCGTCCTGGACCAGGATGCGGTTGGCACAGACACAGGTTTGGCCGCTGTTGCGATATTTGGACTGGATGGCGCCTGCGACGGCGGCATCCAGGTCCGCATCATCGAAGACGATGAAGGGGGCATTGCCGCCCAGCTCCAAGGACAGCTTCTTGACCGTATCCGCGCATTGTCGCATCAACAGGCGCCCCACTTGGGTGGAGCCAGTGAAGCTCAGCTTGCGCACGCTCGGGTTGGCGGTCAGCTCCCCGCCGATAGGGACCGGTTCGCCGGTAACTACATTGAAGACCCCCGGCGGAATGTCGGCCCGCTCCGCCAGCACCACCAGGGCCAGGGCCGTCAGGGGCGTATCCTCCGCCGGTTTGGCCACCAGGGTGCAACCAGCGGCCAGGGCCGCACCGGCCTTGCGGGCGATCATGGCGAGCGGGAAGTTCCAGGGCGTGATCAGGGCGCACACCCCGACCGGCTGTTTGAGGGTCAGGATGCGTTTGTCGACATGCTCGGCGGGGATGACATCGCCGTAGACCCGCCGCCCCTCCTCCGCGAACCAGTCGATGAACGAGGCGGCATAGACCACCTCGGCGCGTGCCTCCGCCAAGGGCTTGCCCTGCTCTGCGGTCATGAGACGGGCCAGCTCCTCCTGGTGCGCAAGCAGCAACGCCTGCCAACGCCTGAGCAACCCGGACCGCTCGACCGCGGTCAACGCCCGCCAGGACCCCCAGGCCCCCTCCGCGGCCGCCACGGCACGCCGGGCTTCGGCGGCACCCATACTCGGCACCCGGGCGATGACCTCTCCGGTGGCCGGGTCTGTCACATCCAGCAAGGCACCGTCCTGGGCCCCTACCCACTCGCCGTCGATATAGCACTGTTCCCGCAACAGGTCGATGTCCTGGATCCGCATCACTTGTTCACCCCGCGGTTGTGTCCGATAAGAGGAAGGACTAGAAAGTCGGAATCCTGTTCAAGTCGTGTTGACATTCGGAAAGTCCGCACAGCGGACCCTACGGTCAATCAAGTGGTTAGCTGTCAAGTTACAGTACTGCATGGCATCTCGATCAAAGGGAGAGATCTTCAGAACCACCCTTACCTTGCCATTCCGGTTTGTCAATCGATAGAGAGAAGTCATAGTGTTATTTGGGCACAAGATCCCTCCTCCGTCGGGACAAGGATTTCTCGCTGCGCTCGAAATGACACTAACATGTCAACATATCCCAGCAGTCTGTTTTTTTATATTTTTCATATATCACGTAGGATGGGCTGTGCCCACCATCTAGGCAAGGTATTGGTGGGCACAGCCCACCCTACGGGTTTGAAGATGTAAAAATAAGGTGAAACATAATGCTAGCGCCCTACCCGGCTACGCGCGGATTTGCAAAGGGCAAAAGGACAAAGCGCACAGGGTCACAAAGCCCTGGCGAGACGAAAACCGAGGACGTAGTCCGCAACATCGGACGCGTACCTGCCCCGATACGCCGACCGGAGGAACCAAGGTCGGGTGTACCAGCCACCGCCGCGAACCACACGCCTGGGCTGGGAACAGTCTCCACTGTTTTCTCCTGCCCAGGCGCTGCCGTCCACGGGGGCGCCTTCGTAATTGTCGTGCCAACAATCGGCCGCCCATTCCCAGACATTGCCCAGCATGTCGAAGAGACCAAAGGCGTTGGGCCGGAAGCTCGCCGCCGGGGCCGTGAATACGAATCCATCCCGGCAGTTATTCGTAGGCCAGGGCCGATCCGGAAAGCGTGCCTGTGCGTCCAGATCGGATCCATTGGCAAACTTACAGATCTCCTTGTCTTCGGGATCATCGCCCCAGTAACGGCGCGGCGTCGGCCCTGGCACACCCGTCGCGCGCATACCCCGCGCGGCGTATTCCCACTCCGCCGCGCTGGGGAGGCGATAACGGTGACCGGTGCACAGGCCCAGCCAATAGGCATAGGCACGGGCGTCGTTCCAGGTCACGCACACCACCGGATGCTGGTCCGTCTGTGGGAAGCCGGGATTACGCCAGTCACGATCCCGGCGTAGCTCCCAATCGCTTCCATCATCCTTGAGCGCATAACACCCCTTGTCCCGTTCGGCATCGGTACGGTAGCCGGTATCCGCGACGAAGGCGCGGAATTCCCCGACCGTCACCTCGCAGCGGCCGATCGCGAACGGTGTCACCACACTGACGCCGTGCCGCGGACTTTCATTGAAGTCACGCCCTTGCTCTTCGGCAGGCGAACCCATGAGAAAGCGTCCAGAGGCGATGACCGCCAGCTCCGGGCCCGCGCTGGGTTGGACCCGGCAGGGTTGGGTGGAAAACGCCGGAGATGGGGGGGAGTGCCGGGTTGTCTTGTGCCGCCAGTGGCAAGGAGACGCCGACGCCACCCAGCAATAGAGCGGACACGGCCTTAAAAAACGCCCAGGGCCTTCGGTCCAGCCTACCAGCCCCGGGCGCTGCATTCCCTGCCCTTCTCTTCGGCCTTCGCGTTCCTGAACGAGGCGCAGGAAACCGGACCATGGGCACCCGCGGATACGCCCGACACATCCGTAAATGTGTCGGCTCCGACCCTACCTCTGGCTCCCACGCTCCAGCGTGGGAGCCAAGTCCACGCTCCAGCGTCACGAGTGCCACGAATGTTCACCATTGGGTTACCACCTCGATCAACCCCGCTCGCCGTGCGTAATTCCGTGCGCTGGAATAGCGCCAGTGCACCGGATCGTCCACATAGCCTCGCGCGACCGGATTATTGTGAATATACTCCAATTTCTGCCGCATCATCGCCTCCCCCTGGGTCTGCTCCGGGTGAGAGCCTTCCTGCCAGACTTGATGCTCCCGATCCACCTTATGCTGCGCCTTGTGGAACGCAAGCAGGTCCAAAATCGGTGCATGGCACTCCTGCAATCGTTTCACGATCCGCGTCGCGGTGAAGGACTTGAAGCTGGCTACCGCCCGGCCCAGGTCCGGTCCTGCGGCGAGCAGGTGGCAATGATTCTCAAGGATGACGTAGCCATATAAGACCAGGCGATCCTGGTTCTGCAGAAATCTCAACGAGTCGAGCAGGATTTTCACATTCGCAGGCTGCGCAAACAGGGGCAGCCATCGGAGTACAGTACAGGTAAGGAAATAGGGTACATCCCGGTCATAAATTCGGTAACGATCTCGACCCATGGCGGTGCTCCGTGTCTTCGTCCCATTTTTCTTATAGGTGTTTTGGTTCTTGCGGTCCAGTGCGGGAGTGCTGTTTTAGGTGTTCCGGTAGCCTGTTGTTACCTGGGCTTTCGAGCATACCTTTAGGCTTCTCGACGCTGGAGCGTCGGGGATCTGCTCCCACGCGGAGCGTGGGAGCCAAATGACGCGCGGATTTGCAAAGGGTAAAAGGACAAAGCACACAGGGTCACAACGCCCTGGCGAAACGAAAACCGAGGCCGACGCTCGCCTCATCGGAAGTGTCCCTGCCCCGATTCGCCGACCGGAGGTCCCTTGGTCGGTCGTTCCAGCCACCGCCGCAAACCACACGCCGGGAACAGTCGCCGCCGTTTTCTTCACCCCAGGGGCCACCATCCACCAGCGCATTATCATAGCTGCTGTGCCAACAATCCGCTGTCCATTCCCACAGATTACCCGGCATCTCATGAAGCCCCCAGTTATTGGCCGGCAGGCTGCCGGCCGCGACCGTCTGTTGCCGGTAGATGCCGGTCTTGGCCCCGCAGCCGTTGTAGTCGTAGTTGCCGTTATAGTTGGCCTCATCGGTGTGGATACAGTCGCCGGTCCAGAAGGGGGTACGGGTGCCGGCCCGGGCCGCGTACTCCCACTCGGCCTCGGTCGGCAGGCGATAGACCGCGCCCGTCTCCCGGCTCAACCACTCGGCATAGGCCCGAGCGTCGTTCCAGCTCACATCGATCACCGGGTGTTTACCGCGGCCCCAACCCGCATCATCGGGCAACCTGCGCCCGGTAGCGCGGGCAAAGCGGTCATAATCCGCGAAGGTGACCTCGGTCACGCCTAGGGCCGCGGGATGCGTACCCGGTGTTGTGGGCCTTCATCGCTATCGCGCTCCGGCTCGTTCGCAGGCGAATCCATCAGGAAGTCCCCGGCGGGGGTGGCTATCATCTCCGGGCCTTGGCCGCCGCTTGCCAGGGAATCCCGAAAACGGGGGAAAGGCAGGGACGGTGGTGGCTCTAGGGTGCCATTGATGGCGGTGATGAGTCGAGCCGGATCGCCGAATAGCTGTCTTTCCGTGGCAGACAATTCGCGTGCCGCTTTCCCGCCGGAGTACAAGTCCTGCACAGAGAGTCGGGTCGGCGGTGGCGTCCCCGGCCAGCCGTACCAGGATGGTATTGTCCGGAACTACATTGGCGGCGGCCATGGCCTGGACATCGATAGCCGTCGGTGGTCGGTAGTCGAAATAGGCAAGCCGTGCGGCCATGGTCTGGGCGGCCTGGCGGGTGGCGTCAGTGGCATCGGGGCCATACCGGATGCGATGGTCGGCAACAGGATTTTGGGACGGGCGTTCTGTTACTTCCGGTTGCAGGTCCACCTGGGTAAAGCCGTAGCGCGCTAGACTGGCCTGGAGACTCGCGGCGAGCATCTCGTTCTGCGCATCGGCGACGACGGCAAACGCCTGTCCCTGGTTGGCGGCGACCCGGTATGTCAGCGCCCAGTCCTCGGCCAAGGTACGCACAGAACCCGCCTGCCACAGGCCGGTGGCGGCGAACCAAAACAGCAGCATGCCGACGCACGCCTTGAGGAGCGGCCCCAGCAACAGCTGCCATTGCCCAGCCGGCAGTCGGTATCCGAGCCAGCGGGGCAGGGTGAAATCCCACAGGCCGAGCCGTCCGCCCAGGACCAGGTTGGCGAACACGGCGTCCTTCAGCCGGCTGTACTCGGGCGCCTGGGCGATGAGCCCTTCCAGCCAATCCCCCCAGTCGCCTTCGCGCCAGGGGCGTCGCTCGGCGATCCGGAACGGCAGTCGGATGGTGCCACCGCCTGCGGCTGCGGCCCGCGGGTCCAACAGGATATGAAATACCCGGCGAATGGCCCGGCGCTGCCGGCGCCTCAGCCGGCGCAGCAGATAGATGCGGAACCACTCCGGTAGCCAGCCGATCCGGGACCAGGTAAGCTGCGCCAGCTTGACGAGCCGTTAGGTTCACGCCGTTCAGGGGTGCCCTCGGGGGTAGCGTCCGGGAACAGGAGGCTGTCCAGGATTTGGGTCAATCCCCAGTGCAGGGCCGGATACACCGCCGTAGCACTCAGCAGAAAATAGCCATCTTTCCCCAGATAGTCGCGTAATGCGGCCAGGTCCCGCCCACAACTCGCCGCGCCTGGGACGCCGCCGCCACAAGAGCCCATGGCGGTCCTGGAAGGGGGCGGGCGGCGAGCTCGAGCGCCGCCCGGTCTCGGTGGGTTGGGGGAGGTCCGTGAGCTGGGCGCCGATGGCCCGGATACCCGCGCTGGTCAGAGGTTCGGCATAGAATCCCGCCGCCGTCAGCACCCCGAGCCAGGCCGGGTGGGGATCGCGGGTGCTCAACAGCCCCCGCCGTGGCCAGCGGGTCAGATCCCTGGCCGGTATCCTTGACGAAGCCGTTGGGGGCCCCCTGGTAGGTATAGACGAAGGCCTGGTGGCCCTGTTGGCGCAGGCGTGCGGCGACCAGCCGGCCCACACCCGTCAGCAGGTCCTTGGGGTCTCTGGTGTCGATGAGTACCAGGACCTCCGGGGCAAAGCGCCGGCCGCGCCGGATAGGATGGAAAAACCCGGCCCGGCGGATTGAGGCGGTAATCGTGGCCCTGGTATCCAGAGACCGACCGGGAATCTCGATAGGCTGGTGCAGACGCCGCAGGGCGTCCCGTACCGGGGGCGCAGCGAACAGGGGTTGGCTGTCCGTATGCATCGCCAGGGAGGCCAGGGGATCCTGCTCGGGATCCTCGGCCCGGCGCAGGACATAACGTCGCTGCAACCAGATCCATACCAACCAGGCGAGGGCGAGGGGTAACCCCAGCCAGGGCAGGAGCCTGCCCAGGATCTCCAGATAGGCGGTATCTCGCGGGTCGAGGGCTGGTCTCTCCAGCAATGCGCGGGGCGGCAGTGGTTTAAGCGGCAGCTTCAAATAGTCATCGGAAGGTAATGCCGGGACTGCCAACTCCGAACCTTTTCGATGTATCAGGTTCGGAAACCGCTGGTTCAGTCTGTTCTGTGATTGGCTCCGTGACCGGCGATTCCAGCCAATGTCTAGCCAGAAAGGCACCGATCACAAGGAATAACAGGGAAAATGAGACGACAAGTACCGCCAGAAACCAGCGGCGGAAGGGACGCAACGGGGGCCTGCCGAGCGCCGGCGTGGATGAATCGGCCGGTTCCATATAGGGAGAGGCGGTCGGTTCGGCCGCCGGTAAGCCCTCGTCCTTCCGGCCTGCGTCCACCCAGGCATCGAAGCAATTGTCGAAGGCCACGGATTCTTCGGGATTGCGGCAAAACAGAGGCCGGATGAATTTGCGCAGCGCCCGGATCTCCTGGGGCAGCCGATCTTCCTGATGGAAGCGAAACAGGAGATCCTGGAGATTCAACCAGCGATCGGGACCGGTACTGAACCCCTTCGCCGCCAGCCGGTTCTGCAGCATGGGCAACCGCTCCATCCAGATGGACAGGGGGTGCCGGTGTGGGATCTCGGGGCAAGACGGCATGGGAATTCGCCTAGGCGATTGCTGGAGTTGCCGGCCGTACAGTTTCGCAGGGCGAGATCATTTGCTTTTTCGGTAGCGGCTAAATTAAGGCGATTGCCGGAAAATGATAGACCAGGATGGGTCGGCTATTCGTTCGTCTTCAAGGAGCGACAACAGGCGCATCGTTGTGCGATGTAACTGTTGTCGCGACCCAGAAGACGGACGA
>Ga0056121_1000312_pt1 | contig 13525 bp, 13 predicted proteins | sample WorMetHEROISLAND_FD_83872 | JGI IMG/M metagenome (GOLD analysis project Ga0056121, IMG submission 83872) | Marine gutless worms symbiont microbial communities from Max Planck institute for Marine Microbiology, Germany - Olavius sp. 1 HERON ISLAND ...
AATGCACGCCTCATGATCTGGGAACAGTGTTAAAATTTAGAACAAATTCATCATATTATCCTCCTTGATTGAAAGTCTATCCTAGATTCTTCCAGACATCAGGCCCATAACTGCTAATTCCCTTCTATTTTTGCCCCAGGGCAGGCAGAAAAAATAGGTGGATATGGTTTTCCGGTGCTGTTGATTTGGTCCATACCCATACATCTGGTAGGGATTAATCGTGCGACATTCTCATTTTTTTCATAAAACTGGAGCAGTTTTGTCGCGATTTGATCCGTTGTCATGATATTGTGCGTGTATTCGCCGGGACAGCCACAGCAAATTCTTTCCATATGGGGAGTAAAGTGAGGCATTTGATCCCAACCTTTTTCTACCATGAAGTCTACAAGATCTGGTAAGGCATCCACATTATCATAGTCAGCCACAAAGCGCAGATTTATCTTAATTGCGCTATTTAAGGCTTTTTCTATCCCTCTAACCACTTTCTGAAACGAATTACCATTGTTCTTCATCGGACGACGGCGATTATGCACGACTTCCATTCCGTCAAGAGTTACATAGACTTCCTTGATGTTGTCATAATCGCACAATAAATTATCGACATAATGCTCCAAAGAGAGCCCATTAGTGATAATAATGACTTGAATATCTCTGGCCTGTGCCGCATCCAGGATTTCACTTACTGCTTGTCCATATTCTTCCCCTTCCTGTAGTGGTTCACCGCCGTAGACAGTAACAATTGGTTTTACTGCTGCCCCCCGTTCAGAGTGGGTTTTGTCAATATGCTAAAAAGCCTTTTTAATTTTGGCGTTTTCAATAACTTTAGGACGATCAGGAGGCAAGCTGAACTGAAAGCAATAAGTGCAAGCCATATTGGCAGGTATAGGTTGTTGAGATAATAAAATTCTCCGGGGCTTTCATGAAATCATGTGTCAACTTCTCATTCATCTGGGAGATCAGGAGATCTTCTTCGTCCTTTGAATCATAAACATATTTCCGCAATTATAAGATGCTCGATAACGTCCCGGTACTCTTCCCCGAGATCCTTACCCTCCCGCACTTTAGATAGAATCTCGATAACATCACTTTGCACAATATCCATTGCACCAGATAGCGTATTCATCAGAATGATGCCATCCTTCTCTTTTGCGTCGAAATGCATGGTGTATCTGCTTTTGTACATTTTCTTTTCCTCTCTCGAGTTTAGAATTTAGGTCGATGAACACACACAAAAATAGGTTGTCGAACAACATTGTGGGGTAATAATTCCATAATCCAGATTATCCGCGGAAAGGAGGTGCTTTTGCGGAATTACGGGTTGAAATAATTTAGCCACGGACAGTGACTCTTTCTTTTCTATTTGCTTGAACTTTTCAATCTCCCGCAGTAGTCGTGATTCCGAAATAATTCCTCCTTTCATGGCAACTTTCCCATTGAAAGTTATAATGGGAAGGGCTTTTTCTCCATAAGTCAATAGCGCGGACATTACTTCTATCGGAACACTAACAGTTTCCGAGTCCCGAAGAAGGTTTACATTGTGTAGCGATATATCTCGTTTTTCGTTCATATCGTTATACATTGATTGCACATTTTGCGGACTGCAACAACCAGCTTCATACACGTTAATCTGGTACATAGTAGCTCCTTAAATCATGAGCACGTTAATTGCAACCGCAGTTGCTGGAGCAACAGCTGGCAGCACTAGACGCAGTCTGCCGTACCGGCGGCGTCACCAGGAAATAGTCGGCGTAGGGGTGTTTCGCCAGCTGTGCGGCGGGATCCGTGCAGACCTCTACCGGTTGGAAACGGTGGAAGGTATGACCATCGTCATCCCTGACCATGGAGTAAGGCCCCAAATAGATAGCCAACTGACCGCGATGCAGAGGTTGCTCACCTTTGAAGGGTTTATAGGCTGCCAACGTCAGCGATGCGAAGCGGTAACTCGCCTTTTCCTCCCAGGGCGACTCTGCGACCTGAGTCAGGCCAACGAATCCGGCTTCATTGCTTCAATAACTTTAGTGCGCGAAGCGCATCATAGTTGAAACTATGGACTTTAAGTCTCTTCACTTTCAGTCCGTGGCTTGTCCACGGATGAGGACTTTAGTCCTCCAGACTATGGACTTTCAGTCCATAGTGGTTGATTGATGGCAGCGATAAAACCTCGAACCGATAGGGCTCCGGAATAGCATTCGCTCCATAGATCCTTGTCGGCTTGGTGCTCCGGCAGGATCTCGCGGTCGGAGACGATGTCGGCGATGACGATTCGACCACCGCTCTTGAGTACACGCTTTATTTCAGCGAACACGTCCTGCTTGTTCGGTGATAAGTTGACAACGCAGTTGGACAGGACGACATCTACGCTGTCATCAGGCAATGGGATCGATTCGATGAGCCCCTTACGGAACTCGATGTTGTCGAAACCCAAGGTGCTCGTGACCTGAGCACGGTAACCTTCTGCGCGTTCGAGCATTTCATCGGTCATGTCGACACCGGTTACGCGACCGGACGGACCGGCGATCTTGGAAGCAACGAAACAATCGATTCCGACACCTGAGCCGAGATCAAGTACATGCTCTCCTTCCCGGATAGCCGATTTCATCACCGGGTTGCCGCACCCGTAGTTGAACTTGAAGGCATCAGAAGGAATATATGAGACCCACTCGCTTTGGTAGTCTTTGGGGCAACATAGACCCGGCTGAGGTTGGGTGTCGGCAGCGGCATAGGTCTTCTGAACAGCGGTGTGCATAGCGATCTCCTCCAGGTATGCCCGTGCTTAGTCACTACCGCTGTCTTTTGCCTTTTCAACCGCGATTTGTTTATCGTAACAGTCGCATGCGGCCAATTTGGGCTCGACCATCTCCGATGTGACATCACCGATAACATGGATGGTCGTGTCACCATCCTGCCCGGATACGGAGATGTCGGATATCTGCTCAAACAACTCCGGACCACAGCACGTCTCAGGGTCACATTCTTCCAGCATGCGTTCGACCGTGCCGCGTTGGACGTCGCCGGTGAGGTGCACATCGACGCCAACTTTGCTGTCTTCGACCTTGCTTATTTCAGCCAGCTTGTTGCTCATTACTCCGAATCTCCAGGTAACAGAAAAAATCCACACCTTCTCCGACGGGGAATACAGACACCCTATGCTCTTCAAGAGGCGAAGGTGCGCTCGAATTCGGTATGACGAATATAATCCGATCCACAACCTTCTTCAGCGTCGGCCTCCGTAGTAACGAACAGCTCCCAACGGTTGCCGTCCGGATCGGCCGCCCGGATTTTTGTTTGGACCGCATGGCAACAGGCCACGTCGTCTTCTTCGGATCAGCTTGAAGCCGTGACGTAACAGGCGCTTTGCAGGGTTTGGTGTTTGTTAAACAGACCCATATAGAATGGAAAAATCTGATTGATCTCGGGTACATTGATGCTTACGTGAAGCCGCATCAAGAACGGAAAAGGATACGGTACTCTCCAGGTGTTGATCGGGCTGACAACACCTTTCCCTCTCAGCCGACATGATGTAAAACCCTTGTGAAGATTGCGGGGATAAGCCAAAGGAATTATAGGTAAGGCTAGGCTGCCGGGATCGAGACCACAACCTGTCCGATAGGACAGGTCGTTATTGCAGGCGCGCTTGGGATTAGGAAAAATAAAATTGTTGGCCTTTCGGTGCCGAGCACGCGCAGCCAATGCCGTGCGCTGTCCGTGCACAGGTCGGTCGCGTCGGCTTGGGCGACCTGGGCTTTGAGGAGTGCGCCGCGGATTGCTGCTATCAGGGCGTCCAGGCGGGTAAGTCGCCACCGCTACGGTGTGCTGGAGGGTGCCCGGTGAAATCGCGATACCGGCCGGCTCATGGAGCATTTGGGCGGTACGCTGGTAGATGGGTAACTGGTAGTGGGTAAGGAGTTCGAGGAATGAAAGAAACGAAATTAACTCACTTTGATCAATGCCGATCAGCGCAGAGTCTCGACGAATTGAACCCTGTGGTCGACCAATTGGTCAACTCGATCAAGAGTTTGGAAATCGTTACCTTGTTGGCCTGTTTCGTTGACGGACAGACTGAAGTGATACTGGGCGATATGAGCCCCGACACCGGTGTTCCTCGTTACCTCGGGGCAACTGATCGACGGCCATGTGGGATTACCGATCCGAGATCGGCGGCACACGCTGCGCACCCGTGCATCCCTGACGATACAGCCATTATACGTGTCGACGGAACCTTCTGCTCCGCATGCCAAAAAGGGGTTGGGAGAGTGGACTCGACCTGTATGGCAGCAAAATTGAACACCCGGATACCGCCGATGGGGGACTTGATGGCTGTGCAGATGATACTTCCATATCTACACGATGCCTTGATCCGCACCGTCGAGTTGTGTTGCGGGGCGGTGCGAAAATGTTCCCTGACCAAACGTGAACTTGAGGTCTGGTATTGGATCCGCGAAGGCAAGACGAATTGGGAGATCGCGACGATTCTTGGTCTGGCAGAGAGAACGGTAAAATTCCACATTCGCAATCTATTCGATAAGCTCGGTGTAACACATCGGTCCCAGACAGCGGCAAAGGACTGTGCATACGTCAGGACAACACTAACAACACTCCGCTTTGAGCAGTCGTTCAAAGGCAACGACGGTTCTTGGCGGTAGGATATCCCTTTCGGCTCGTTCCTAGGCTCAGAGGCTGTCTAAAAACTAACTCATTGATTTTAAGGAGGTAGTCTGAGTCGAGGGACGAGACCTGGCAAACCAGGCTGGCTGGGTTTCGTTCCTCAACCCAGCCTACTCCCGACTATCTTTTTCAGACAGCCTCTCAGCCGGCCCACAACCGCGCACCGCCCAGGCCACACGCAGGGATCCACCGTGGCGGCTACATCCGTGCACCCGCACCAAGCGGGCACTCCGCTCGACCACAAGCACCGCCGCCGCCAAACTTCCCACCAGGTGCTCAGCTCGTAGCTCGCAGGTTGGGGTGAGCCTACGAACCCCAACGAATTAATTACCCCGAATCCGAGTGTTGGGGTTCGTACCTTACCCCAACCTACGCACTGTCCGAGTACATGCAATTGTTATGGCCTTTTTTCAGGATCTTGCCTATTGTCAAAAACCGAATGCACGACTATTCCGCTGTATTTATCGCGCAAGTCCTCGTGCACTGATTTCCAATCATGAAGTTCGACCCTCCCTTCCTTGTATTCTTTGTCTCTTCTATCCAGTTCTTGTTTTTGCCACTCCGGCATGGGGATTTCTGAATTGCCGATAGCAATGGAGTCCCAAATATCTTCTACGAGAAGCAGCTTTTCCGACAATTCCAGTCCGCCGATTTCGCTTCTGATTTTATCTGGTCTCATTTTGTCTCCTCACTCGCACCGCCCAAGCCACGCGCAGGGCGTCCACGGTGGCGGCCACATCGTGCACCCGCACCAGGCAGGCACCCCGCTCGACTGCAAGTACCGCGGCCGCCAGGCTCCCCGCCAGACGCTCAGTGACCGGCTTGCCGGTAAGGGTGCCGAGCATGGATTTGCGCGACAGACCTACCAGGACCGGCGGACCGAGTGAGCACAACTCGGCAAGCCCTGCCAGCAACCCCAGGTTATGTGCCAGCGTCTTTCCGAAGCCAAAGCCGGGATCCACCAACACCTGCTCGGGGGCCATACCGGCCCTCACGCAGACCTGGATCCGCCGATGCAGGAAATCTCGAACCTCGGACACCACATCGCGATAGACCGGCGCCGCCTGCATGGTCCTCGGCTCTCCCTGCATGTGCATCAGGCACACCGGCACGCGGGCCTCGACCGCGGCCTCCAGGGCCCCCGGTTCGCGCAGGGCGCGTACATCATTGATCATCCCGGCCCCGGCATTCACCGTGGCGCGCATGACCTCGGGCTTGCTGGTATCGATGGAGATGGGCACGGAAACGCGGGGCGCGAGGGCCTCGATCACCGGTACCACCCGCTCGATCTCCTCGTGTACCGGGACCGGGGCGGCCCCCGGCCGGGTAGATTCGCCGCCGATATCGAGGATGTCGGCACCCTCTTCTACCATGCGCGCCGCGCGACGCAGGGCACGATCGACATCGAAAAAATCACCCCCGTCCGAAAAGGAATCGGGGGTGACATTCAAGACGCCCATCACACAGGGACGGGACAGATCCAGCGACTTGCCCGCGCAGTCTATGAGACCCATGAAAAACTTAGAAGCTGCCTAGTTAAAAGCAATCCTGAATTACTTGGCGTTATCCAGAGGGTCCGACGTGTTGCGTTCGACGCACGACGGTGAGTTGATCTACGGCCAAGCCAGTGCCGGCGTCTTAACGCAACCTACACCCGTATTATCGCCCGCGCTGTCTGCCCGCACGGATCTTGCTCTGAGTGTAGGTTGGGTTAGGCACGCTGTCCGATCCCGAAGCACAGTGACAGGGCCGAACGCGCCGTAACCCAACACGCCGGATCCCACAACCAACGCCGAATAATTCAGGACTGCTTGTATCGGATCTCAATGTTCACCCGCCGGGTCGCCGATATGGCCCTCACCGGCCGCACCGCCCTCGGGTCTGGTACCTAGGGTCGCCCCGGCGCTGCCGGATCCATCCTCCGTTTCTTCGTCCCAGTCTCTGGGTGCCCGCGGGGAACGCCCGGCCATGATGTCATCGATCTGGTCCGAATCGATAGTCTCGTATTTGATCAAGGTATCGGCCATGGCGTGCAGCTTGTCCAGGTTTCCGTCGAGTAGCTTGCGGGCCCGCTCGTAGTTGCGGTCGATGAAGCTGCGCACCTCTTCATCGATGAGGTGCGCGGTCTCGTCGGAGACGTTTTTGTGCTGGGTCACCGAGTGGCCGAGGAAGACCTCCTGCTCCTCTTCGCTGTAGGTGAGCGGTCCCAGCCTCTCCGACAGGCCCCACTTGGTCACCATGTTGCGGGCGATCTCGGTTGCCCGGTGGATATCGTTCTGGGCACCGGTGGTTACGCTCTCCGGGCCGAAGATCAGCTCTTCGGCGATGCGTCCGCCGAAGATACTGGAGATCTTGCTCTGCAGATATTGTTTCGAAAAGCTGTAGCGATCTCCTTCGGGCAGGAACATGGTCACGCCCAGGGCCCGGCCTCGTGGGATGATCGTCGCCTTGTGTACCGGATCATGGGCCGGCACAAGGTAGCCGACGATGGCGTGTCCGGCCTCGTGATAGGCAGTGATCTTCTTCTCCTCCTCGGACATGACCATGGAACGACGCTCCGCTCCCATCATGATCTTGTCCTTGGCCTTCTCGAACTCCTCCTGATCGACCAGACGCTTGTTGACGCGGGCGGCGAACAGGGCCGCCTCATTTACCAGGTTGGCCAGGTCGGCACCGGAAAAGCCTGGCGTGCCGCGGGCAATGACGGATGCCTTTATGTTCTCCGCAACCGGGATCTTGCGCATGTGGACCTTGAGGATCTGCTCGCGCCCGCGCACGTCCGGCAGTGGTACCACCACCTGCCGGTCGAAGCGGCCCGGCCGCAACAGGGCCGGGTCGAGCACATCGGGCCGGTTGGTGGCGGCGATGACGATGACGCCTTCGTTGCCCTCGAAACCGTCCATCTCCACCAGGAGCTGGTTCAAGGTCTGCTCGCGCTCGTCGTGACCGCCCCCTAAACCGGCACCGCGGTGGCGACCCACGGCGTCGATCTCATCGATGAAGATGATGCAGGGGGCGTGTTTCTTGGCCTGCTCGAACATATCGCGCACGCGGGAGGCGCCCACACCGACAAACATCTCGACGAAGTCGGAGCCGGAGATGGTAAAGAAAGGCACCTTGGCCTCGCCGGCAATGGCGCGTGCCAAGAGCGTCTTGCCGGTACCCGGGGCCCCCACCATGAGCACACCCTTGGGGATCTTACCGCCAAGCTTCTGGAACTTGGACGGATCACGGAGGAAGTCGACCATCTCCGTGACCTCTTCCTTGGCCTCGTCGGCACCGGCCACATCGCTGAAGGTGACCTTGACCTGATCCTCCGAGAGCATACGCGCACGACTCTTGCCGAAGGACATGGCCCCGCGACCACCGGCCCCGCCCTGCATCTGTCGCATGAAGAAAATCCACAGACCGATGAGGATGAACAGCGGGAACCAGTTGATCAGGATCTGCATCAGGAACGAGGGTTTCTCCGGAGGAGTCGCCTTGATCAACACCTTATTGTTGAGCAGGTCACCCACCAGGCCATCATCCCCGGGGCTGTAGGTAGAGAAATGCTGGCCGGATTGGTTCACCCCTTCGATGGTGCGCCCGGTAATGGTCACCTCCGCGATCTGACCCTGACGTACCTGATCGACGAAGTCGGAATAGGCCATCGGCTGTAGACCGCGTTGGGTCGAGGTAAAGTTGTTGAACACCGACATCAGGACGATCGCAATGACCACCCATAGAATCACGTTCTTCGCCATATCACTCAAGGCATGAGTCCTCTTGCTGCCACGAAAACCGGCCCCGGTGGCGTTCTCGAGCATCTGCTCGGAAAATGGGGACACCCGCGGCTTCTGTCAAAGGGCAAATCCGCTCGCTGCAACTTACTATAAAGCATACCCGGTTGCTACTAAATAGAGTTCTCGGCTCCTGGGACGGGAGGATTTCGGTTTACGGCCGGCCACGCGCCTGAAGGAAGCACGCACCGCTTTTTGGAACGCCTCGCAGCCCTCCCCCTGAAAGGTCTTGACCACCAGTGACCCACCAGGTTTCAGCAATTGCCGGGCCAGATCCAGGACCAGCTCGCACAAATACATCATGCGCGGCTGATCCACCGCAGGGTTGCCACTCAGGTTCGGTGCCATATCCGACAGTATCACATCCACCGCCTCACCCTTTAAAGTCTGCCGGAGCTGGTCCAGGGCAACCGCCTCGCGGAAGTCGGCCTGAATGAAGCTCACATCCGGCAAGGGTTCCATCGGCAAACTATCGAGGGCGACGATCCGCCCCTGGGGCCCGACGATCCGAGCTGCTGCCTGGCTCCAACCGCCCGGTGCCGCCCCCAGGTCCACGACCGCCATACCGGGACCCAGAATCCGATCCCGCTCTTGGATCTCCAACAGCTTGTACGTGGCACGGGAACGATAGCCCTCCTGTTGGGCCCGCTTCACATAGGCATCCTTGAAATGTCGATCGAGCCAGCGGCGGCTACTCTTGGTTTTAGCCCGCATATCTCACCCAGGCAGCCGGCGGTATCTCGGTTTTCACTACCCACTCCAGGTTGACCGCAGGGCAACCGAATAGTAGTAGGTACAAGACGACCGGTTGTGTAGTTTGAACCACTTTGATGGTCCTTTACATCAAAAGGCAACCGGACAACGGCGGTGCCTCACGCCTACCGGCGTTACCTCATCAACTGCTTTCACCGCCGACTCGACCTCACCGGCCCCCCCTGCGACTCGAATTCCGCGCCGGAACCAAGCCCTACGCGGGACGTCGTAGCCGCCTCACCCTCAGCCAGCAACGTAAACGCGCCCGTCTCAAGCAGTATATGGGCCGTAAGAGCCTATCTAAGAACTAACCCATTAATGATAAAAGTATGATTGTCAAAGATAGCAAACCACTATCCAAAACGAGCTGACTCTTACGGATAACTAACTGATTTACAAAGTATAAGAAGCTGTCTGGTTAAAACGGATCCGAGCGTCGTGTTGCGTTACGCTGCGTTCGGCGCCGTGCCTATCCAGCGCAGTCCTGGGTCGTTTGGCGTCGGTTGTGGGATCTGACGTGTTGGGTTACGGCGCATCCAGCGTCGTGTGTATTCTTCAGGATCGGGTAGCGCGCCTAACCCAACCTACACTTGACGCGAGGTCCGCGCGGGCAGGCCGCACGGAGAATAATGTGGGTGTAGGTTGCGTTGAGACGCTGGCACGGGCCTGATCATCGATCAACCAGCCCTAGTACCCCATTTCACCTTATTTTTCGCTCTCAGAGCCTCCACAAACGCGCCAAGGCTAGGCACCGCGCGCAGGGAATGGCTCACGCTCTTGCCAAGTGCTGTAACGTCGCCTTGACGCGTTTGGGAGGCTCTGAGAGAGAAAAATAAGGTGAAATGGGGTACTAGTGCGTCGAAACGCAACACGTCAAATCCCCCCGACAACGCTAAATCGTTCAGGATCGCTTTTAACCAGACAGCTTCTTAGTATCCGGCTTCGATGGGACCGCGATTTTTGGCCTCGGAAATAGCTCGCGTAGAGGATGGACACAGGAATGCAGTTGAGACAAGATTGAGAGTTCGGTGGACCTTCTCAGCCCATCGAGATAGGCTATCAACTGCCCTGGTGAGGCTGGCAGACTCGCCAAGGGCCGATTGGGGCACGAGGATAAGCGATGACAAGTACCGGAAAGGCAAGGTCCAGAGAGGCAATGGTCGCCGGGATGTTCTATCCGGCGGATGCGCGGGAGCTGCGCCGAGCGGTCCGGTCTTTCCTCGCGGCCGCTGAGACCGCCAGAGCTGGGACCGATCGAACCGAGACGCCGAAGGCCCTGGTCGTTCCCCATGCCGGCTACATCTACTCGGGACCCATTGCCGGCAGCGCCTATGCGCAGCTTGCCGCGCGCGCCGGGGAGCTGTCACGCATCGTCCTGCTCGGGCCTTCCCACCGCGTCCCCTTCACCGGTTTGGCCTACAGTGCCGCCGCGACCTTTCTCACCCCGCTGGGAGCCGTTCCCGTGGACCAGGAGGCATATGCGGAGGTCCGCGATCTGCCGCAGGTCCGCTGCTATGAGGCGCCGTTCGACGGTGAGCACTGTCTCGAAGTGCAATTGCCTTTCTTCCAGCTGTCCGTGGAGGCGTTCCGCATCATCCCCTTCCTGGTCGGGGCTGCCGCTACCGAAGAAGTCGCTCAGGTCATCGCGCGCCTGTGGGGCGGCGAGGAGACGCTAATTCTGGTCAGCTCGGATCTCAGCCACTACCTGGACTATGAGCAGGCCGTAGCCATGGATACCGAGACCACCCGGGCCATCGAGTCCTTGCGCCCGGAGGCCATTACCCCCACCCAGGCCTGTGGCCATATTCCCTTGGGCGGCCTGTTACGCGAGGCACAGCGCCGGGGCCTTAAGGCCCGGACTCTAGATCTGCGTAACTCCGGCAACACGGCGGGACCCCGCGACCGAGTGGTCGGTTACGGTGCCTATGCTTTCAGCTGACCCAGATTCGCTCGACCCGTCGCAACTCGATCCGGCACAACGGGGCACACTCCTGGCGCTGGCCAGGCAGTCAATCGAACACGGGTTGGACCAGGGCCGTCCGCTTCCGGTCGTCCTGTCCGACTATCCCGCCGACCTCAGGGTGCGACGGGCGGCGTTCGTGACCCTGGAAACCGGGGGGAGGCTGCGCGGGTGCATCGGCCATTTGGAGGCCGTTCAGCCCCTGGCGCTGGATGTAGCGGAGAATACCTTCGCCGCCGCGTTCCGGGACCCCAGATTCCAACCCCTGACGCGCCCGGAGCTGGCCCGGCTTTCCATCGAGATCTCGGTATTGACGCCGTCACAGCCCCTTTCCTTCACCTCCGAAGAAGAGCTGCTGCGGATGATCGAGCCGGGTCGGGATGGCCTGATCCTTGAGGAGGGGACCGCCCGCGGGACCTTTCTGCCCACGGTCTGGGAGAGCCTGCCCGAGCCCCGTGTCTTTCTGCGCTACCTGAAGCAGAAGGCCGGTCTCCGCCCGGACCACTGGTCGGACCGAGTTCGGGTCAGGCGCTATCGAACCGAATCCTTTTCCGAATAGGGACTCGGATAGTGAGCACCATCCCACTCTCGGGTCTCTTCCTGTTCCTGCTGTTCCTGATCCTGCTCTCGGGCTTTTTCTCGGGCTCCGAAACGGCACTCATGACCCTCAACCGCTATCGCCTCAAGCACCAGGCGGATCAGGGTCACAAGGGCGCCTTGCTGGCGCGGGCGCTGTTGGAACGCCCGGACCGCTTGATCGGTCTGATCCTGCTCGGCAACAACTTCGTCAATATCCTCGCCTCGTCGCTGGCGACCCTCATCGCCCTGCGCATCGGCGGTGAAGGGGCGCTTGCTGCGGCCACGGGTATCCTGACCCTGGTCATTCTCATCTTTGCCGAGGTCTCACCCAAGACCCTCGCCGCCCTGCACCCTGAACGCCTCGCCTACCCCGCCGCATTCCTCTACATGCCGCTCCTGAAGCTCCTGTACCCCCTGGTGCGGTCCGTCAATTGGATAACCAACGGGCTGCTGGGCCTGCTCGGGATGCGGCCGGAGGATGGGGGAGGCAACACCCTGTCGCGGGAGGAGCTACGCACCCTGGTCAACGAGGCCGGGGCCATAATCCCGGAGCGCAGCCGGACTATGCTACTGGCGATCCTGGATCTGGAGAACACCACGGTGGAAGACATCATGATCCCACGCAACGAGGTCGACGGGATCGACATCCGGGACCCCGAGGAAGAAACCATCAACCAGCTCAAAAACGCCGCCTATACGCGACTGCCCCTGTTCGACGGCGATATCGACAGCGTCATCGGCATCATCCATGTGCGCGACGCCCTGCACGCCCTGCTCGACAAGGGACTCGACAAGACGCACCTGCGCGAGATCGGCCGCCAGCCCTATTTCGTCCCCGAGGGCACGCAACTCTATCAACAGCTGCTGAATTTTCAGTGGGAGAAGGAGCCGATCGGGCTCGTCGTGGACGAGTACGGCGACTTCCTGGGGCTGATCACGCTTACCGATCTGCTCGAGGAGATTGTCGGGGAGTTCGCCTCGGACCCGGCCCATACCATCGGGGAGATCTACCAGGGTGAGGACGGCAGCTTATTGATCGACTGTGGTATCAGCGTGCGAGAGCTGAACCGCGCCCTGCACTGGAAGCTGCCCACCGACGGCCCCAAGACCCTGAATGGTCTGATCATCGAGCATATGGAGGCCATCCCCGAGCCGGGAACCAGTCTCAAGCTCAGTAGTTACGCCCTCGAGATTATGCATACGACCGAAAGTGCGGTCAAGACGGTAAAGTTTGTTAAATAAAACGCCATAGAGGGCCTTGAAAATCGGATGAACCACGAATCCACTATTAATTGAGAGCTATGGTGGTAATTATAAGAAAAGTATTCGAAAGTATTAAGCAATGATTAACAGAAGCTGTTGAGTTTTCAAAGGGAAGAACAGACAGGGCCATTGTCCATGAGTTTACTCCTATAGATGTAAAAGAAATCCGAAATAAGGTTAATATGAGTCAAATGGAATTTGCCTCAGCATTTGGTATCAGTTTAGATACGCTTCGGCATTGGGAGCGTGGGGATGGAGAGCCTCGTGGTCCCGCTCTCGTTTTATTGAATGTTGTCGCAAGGGAACCGAAAGCGGTACTACGAGCACTATCAAGAGATTATGAGCTAACAAAAGGCTCAAGCTGACCGTCATTGGAAGTCGGATAAACCATGGATAGGGACTAAGGCGATTTCTGTCAAATGACAGACCAGCCTGCTTGTCTTTTCGTCCGTCTTCTGGGTCGCGACAACAGTTACATCGCACAACGATGCGCCTGTTGTCGCTCCTTGAAGACGAACGATTA
>Ga0056121_1000313_pt1 | contig 13481 bp, 15 predicted proteins | sample WorMetHEROISLAND_FD_83872 | JGI IMG/M metagenome (GOLD analysis project Ga0056121, IMG submission 83872) | Marine gutless worms symbiont microbial communities from Max Planck institute for Marine Microbiology, Germany - Olavius sp. 1 HERON ISLAND ...
AGCGCATCATCGTTGAAACTATGGACGTTAAGTCCCTTCACGTTCAGTCCGTGGCTTGTCCACGGATGAGGACTTTAGTCCTCCAGACTATGGACTTTCAGTCCATAGTGGTTGATCGTGGTTCCATTGCGTTTGAAATCAGTCGCTCGACTTTATATGTCAACACGCCCTAGTACAGCAGTGCCGAAGTACCGATAATATGGGAATCATTTGCGGCCATTTGCGTTGATTTGCGGACAAATTTTCTTGAAAATCCTGCCGGCTCAATGGTATCGGTCGTTTCTAATGCTGTGGATCGGCACCTGCTGGATTCAGGCTTCGCAGGCGGGATTCCCGCTATTCCAACCTTTGGTCGACGCGGCGGATGAGGGTAGCGTGCTGACACCTGAGCCTGAGACCTATGCGGGACCGGTGGTGGTAGACAAGCCGCTCACCATCGACGGTCGTGGCCAGGTCACCATCGACGGCGGCGGCAAGGGTACGATCGTCCTGCTCGCTACCGACGGCGCTACCCTCAAGGGTCTGCGCCTGACCAACTCCGGTGATTCCCACAACGACATCGATGCCGGTGTGCAGGTGCGCGGCAACTTCAATGTGATCAAGGACAATCGGATCGACGACTGCCTGTTCGGCATCGACCTGCAGCAGTCCGAGCACAACATCGTGCGGCGCAACCGCATCTCCTCCAAGCCCGTGGATCTCGGTATGCGCGGAGACGCCATCCGGCTCTGGTACAGCTTCGACAATCAAATCACGGACAACATCGTCCGCGACGCCCGCGACACCGTGGTCTGGTATTCGAAAGACAATCTCATCGCCCGCAACGATGCCCGCAGGGGCCGCTACTCGCTGCACTTCATGTATTCCCGGACCAACCGGGTGGAGGACAACCACTACGAGGACAACACGGTCGGCATCTTCCTCATGTATAGCGATGGGGTCGAGGTCCGGAACAACCTGATCGCCAATGCCACTGGTTCCACCGGCATAGGAATCGGCTTCAAGGAAACATCCGATGTCACCATTATGGGCAACCGTGTCCTCTACTGCGCCACCGGCCTCTATCTGGACGTCTCGCCTTACCAGCCGGATACGACCAACCGCTTTACCGACAATCTGATTGCCTACAACGGTATCGGAGTACGCTGGCTCAACGATTGGCACGGCAATATCTTTACCGGTAACCGCTTCAAGGGCAACATCACCCAGATAGTCGTGGAAGGCGGCAAGACCGCCGACCGCAACCGCTGGGAGGGCAACTACTGGGACGACTACCAGGGCTTCGACCGCAACGGCGACCACATCGGCGACGCCCCCTATGAGCTCTACGCCTACGCGGACCGGCTCTGGATGGACGTGCCGACGGCCCAGTTCTTCAAGGGCTCGCCCATGCTGGAGGTCATCGACTTCCTGGAACGCCTCGCCCCCTTCAGCCCCCCGGATCTGCTGGTGCGGGACAACAAGCCCCTGCGAACGGCCGACCTCGAGATCGCCGGGTTGGTCGGAATTGAAGCCGGACAGGCCAGCGCGGAGGCTGAAGACGAGGGGGAAAGCGACCAAGCCGAGGCCGAAAGCATGCCGTCAATGGAAGAATTCGACGCCTACGAGGCCCTGCGGCGCTCTCTCGGGCGGGATTGATCGGCGCCATGAGGGCGTGTTGACATTTAGAAATGTAGGTTGGGCAAAGGGCCAGGGATGGCCCGTGCCCAACGGGAATGGCTCTGCGAACCTGGGGAGTACCGCGGCCATTTAGCATATGAAAACAATCGGTTAGAGTTAAATGTCAACAGGACCTAGACCCCCACACAAACGACCGGCCCAGTCCCCCAAACGCTGCGAGCAGAACCGGCGTGAATTTCTGCACACCTCCATGCTCGCCGCCGTGTTCGTCACCGCCTCGCTCACCGGTCTGGTCCCGCTGGCGGGCAATGCCAACGCGCGTCTGCGCCCGCCGGGCGCGCTCAAGGACCGGCTTGCGGAGAAAACGTTTTTGGCCTCCTGCATCAAGTGTGGCCAGTGCGTCCAGGTCTGTCCCGTCGAGGCGATAAAACTGGCCGATCTCGCCGACGGCGTGGGTGTCGGCACGCCATTCATCGACGCCCGTACCCAGGCCTGTGACTTCTCCTGCGACGGGCTCCAATGCGTGCTCGCCTGCCCCACGGGTGCGCTGACCCATGAGATCGACTATCCGGCTCAGGCGCGCATGGGATTCGCGCGTTTGGCGCGGGCCGAGGCCTGTCTGGCGGTCCAGGGCAAGGGATTCAAGGGCCAGGCGCGGGGGCCGGATTTCTCCGGCAAGCTGCGCTATGAAGAGATCGACCGCTGGACCCCCATCCCCGTCGCGGTGCATCCATACGACCTCGAACGCTGCGACCTCTGCGTACGCCAGTGCCCCATCGAGATCCGGATTGCCCAGTGCGAGTCTGGAAAGCCGCCGTCGGGGGACCCGAATCAATGCCCCCCGCGCCATGCGATCCGCCTGGTACCCAAGGATCAGGACCAAGGCGCCATCCCGACCGTAGAGGACGGGTGCGTCGGCTGCGGCGTGTGCGAGATGATCTGCCCGGTGGAGTCTGCCGCCATTGTGGTGGACATCGATGAGACGGCGGATTTCTCTTGACCTTCTTCACTCAGCAAAGCCGTAATCGTAATCGTGATCGCAGTCGTGATCGTGATCGAAAAGGCCAAATCTCACAATGAGCTTCAGCCATCAAAAATTGGGTGTTTATCGGCTTTCGTTGGAATACATCCGCTGGGTGTATGCTCGTGCCGATGATCTGACGGGAATCCATCGGCATGCACGCGACCAATTACTGCGAGCATCCCAGTCGATTCCACTCAATATTGCCGAAGGAAATGGGAAATTCACTGCACCGGACCGAGGGCGCTATTTCGGCATCGCACGTGGTTCGGCCCTGGAATGCGCAGCAATTCAGGATGTACTTCTAATCGGGGGAGCCATTAGTCAAGAAGAGCATTATGAAGGAGAAGCATTGCTCCTTAGGATCGTGGCCATGCTGACGAAGATGGCACTGCGATCAGGTTCGGTTCGGGAGGCGCCCGCAATCTACGATACATCTTGCTGCGATCACGACCACGATCACGAATCATGAGCTACATCGTCGAATCCCTGCGCCAACTGCTCGGCCTGTGGCCATCGAAGCCCTCGCCGGACGAGCGCCTGCCTGAGGTGGTCGCGGTCTATGCCGAGAAGCGCAACCAAAAGCTGACCAAGGCAAAGCTGCGCGAGGCGGAGCAAGCAAGGGCACTGGCCCATGATCGGCACAAATGGCGAACCCACCGTTGGATCACCCTGATTGTCGTTAATCTGCTGTTCGTCGTCTCCTATCATTTCGATGTCCAGCTGATAGAAGGTACACTGACCGCCTCCCGTTTTGTCGGATTTCATATGGCGGACCTGAACTCCGCGCTGCAAGTCATGCTGGCCTACAAGCACCTGGTGCAGAATCTGGTCATCGGCACTGTCACCGTGTTTATCCTGTGGCTGCTCCTAGGCGGCCGCACCTTCTGCTCCTGGGTGTGCCCTTACCACTTGATCGCCGAATGGGCCGAGGTGCTCCATCTCAAACTGGCGGAAAAGAAGCTGGTTAAGGGTATACGGTTCCACCGTGGTGTACGCGCCTGCTTCTACGTCATCTTTGCGTTGCTCGCCCTGCTCACCGGCTACACGGTATTCGAGACCATCTCCCCGACGGGAATCTTGAGCCGCGCGCTGATCTATGGTCCAGGCATCGCCCTGCTTTGGGTCCTGGCCCTGCTGGCCTTCGAGGTGCTGGTCTCTCGCCGCGCCTGGTGCCGCTACGTCTGCCCCATCGGCATCACCTACGGTCTGGTCGGGACCTTGTCGCCGTTACGGGTGCAGTACAACATGCAGCACTGCCACCACGAGGGGGATTGCCGCAAGATCTGCCTAGTGCCGCATGTCCTGGACGTGACCATCCGCGGCCGGGCGAAGACGCTCGATACGGACATCGGCGCCGACTGCACCCGTTGCGGCCTCTGCATCGATATCTGCCCGACCGGCTCCCTGAGCTTCAAGATCAAGGGACTGGACAAATCGCTGTGAGACTCCCTCTTTCGGTAGTGGTAAGTTTTTAACTGGTAGAGGGTAGGTTGGGCCGCTGTGCGGTTGTGCGGACTGAAGTCTTTTGGGACGACCAACACCCTATCAGTTAGAATTTACCACTACCTAGGAACCTAAATGTAGGTTCTATATTTAGGTTCCCAGTATTAGGTACCGGTATCTATGTTTAGGAACATGTTAATAAATATAGGTACTTTAGGCGATTTCTGTCAAATGACAGACCAGCCTGCTTGTCTTTTCGTCCGTCTTCTGTGTCGTGACAACAGTTACATCGCACAACGATGCGCCTGTTGTCGCTCCTTGAAGACGAACGAATAGCCGACCCATCCTGGTCTATCATTTTCCGGCAATCGCCTTAGTTGCGGCGGAGAAGCCGTCGATTGCATGTTAGGCAGCTATACGGAAGCTTGAGATATGGCAAGACCCAAACTGCCGATCCATGACATGGCCGCTCGGCACACCGGGCTCACCGACGCTACGGTGGAGTACCTTACCGAAGGTGCGTGGGTATGTCTCGACCGCCACCACAAATCGCCGGCTGACTTCGAAATCGACAACGCCGGAACAAAGACGAGCGCGGTTGCTGAATGGGAGGAGACGGACAAACGCATCCGAAGTGCATGGGCGAATGAGATTGACACGACCGAAGCCGGCGCATGCGCATGCACCCTCGCCGCAGTGGAGCTGTCCGATGGCTTCGTAGCCGTTCATCGCGCCGAGACGAAGACCGGCGCCGACTATTATGTGGCACCAGCCGGCGGTCCCCCCAAGGATTTAGAGGATGGTATCCGCCTCGAAGTGTCGGGAGTCGATCGCGGCAACGCGGCGACCATTGCCCGCAGACTAAGGGAGAAGCTCGACCAAGCTGCTGCTGGCGCTAGCAACCTCCCCGCCGTCGCAGGCGTCGTTGGATTCAAAGCCCGCATCATCCTACTGTTGCCGCTGGCAGAATTATGACCTGGCTTGAGCGCCACCATCAGAGCGAGCGATACGCGGCCGCTGCGGAGTTGGCGGCACGCCGGGGCAACCGCGACGAGGCCTAACGGCTGTATGCGCAAGCGGCGCAAGCGGAAGCGGATGCGCTCCAAGACCTTGAGCCGTCAAAGGCGCGAACCTACGGGATCTCCGCCGTCAGTGTGGTCTCGTTGTACTTCAAAGCCGCTCAGTTGCGTGACGCCGAGACGATGGCGTACCGCTCGCTTGCATCCGAACACCTGCCTGACTTCGCCGGCGATCAGCTGCGCGGTCTGCTCCAGTCAATATGGAGCGAGCAGACCAACCTCGCCGACCGGACCCGAGAGAGAACTGTAGTGCTACAGCGGAATATGCCGGTTTACGGAATAAAATCCGGTGATATAGGGACTGTCGTAGAAACATATGAGCCAGATGGTATCGAAGTAGAGTTTGTTAATGGGGCAGGTAAAACACAGGCTCTATTAACATTGAAGGCCGAAGACGTTCGGTCAATAGCGGAAAATGAAATTCTTTCTGTACGCTCTTTAGAAGCAGCTTAAATTAGGCTAGTAATCATATGCACTCGGACAACAAAAAGCGCCGCTCGTTCCTTGCTCTGAATTACGAGGATTACCACTGATGGCGATGCACAACCCTCCACATCCGGGTGAATTTATAGCTGAAACCTACACGGAGCCCTTCGGACTGAGCTGTCGTTGCTCAGCTTCAAAGCTTAATGTTGCCGCATCTACTCTAAATCGAGTACTGAAAAAGCAAAGCGGAATTAGCCCCGAAATGGATCTAAGACTATCGAAGATTTTGGGGCGCAGCCCCGAGGGTTGGCCTTCAATGCAAGACAATTACGATCTATCAATCGAAGATCAGGATCTCACCGATCACTTTATTCAGGCGGGAAAATTTCTCAAAGTCGAAGTGATCGATCATCTCATCATCAGCGACGAAACCTATCATAGTTTTGTCGATTCGGGGATCTTCAAGAAGCTTCAGGCAAGCGAACGATGGATTTTGCCTTATAAACTCAAGGAGAGATACAGGAATGAAGGCAAAATCAACCACTATGGACTGAAAGTCTATAGTCTGGAGGACTAAAGTCCTCATCCGTGGACAAGCCACGGACTGAACGTGAAGGGACTTAACGTCCATAGTTTCAACGATGATGCGCTTCGTGCACTAAAGTTATTGAAGCAATGAAGGGATTCAGCTTGGGGAAAAGAAAGGTAAGATTGAAGTAGCAAAGGCATTGAAGGAAAAAGAGATCAATATAATGATCATTGCAGAAACTTCGGGGCTTTCAATCGAGGAGATTAAAAAACTATAAGGCCAAGAGAGAAAAGGGGCCGGGCTCAATTGATGGGGCGTTTTTCACAGCTTATTCGCCTAACATTCAGCTGCAAGCGATGAAAGAAAATGTAAAACTATATGATGTCGTAGCATTGACCGTTGATTTGCCTGAATATAAGCTGAAAAGGGGCTATGTTGGAATTATTGTAGAGAGTCCTGCAAATGGTTCCGCTTTTGAAGTGGAGTTCAACCCGTAGGTTGGGGTGAGCTTGCGAACCCCAACAAATCGCCATGTCGAGCCAGAGCCGTTGGGGTTCGTCTCTCACCCCAACCTACGCAGGCTACACCCGTTGCGGCCTCTGCGGCGATATCTGCCCGACCGGCTCCCTGGGCTTCAAGATCAAAGGACTGGACGATCATGGAAATAAAAATACAATTTGCTGAAAAAGGTCAAGCTCGTGATTGCTTGTTTTGCGTAAAGCATTCAGAACTGTGGGAAACACATTTTAAATCCAATGCTACGGCTATTGAGAATGATATAGAAGAGATGATAAGTAAAAAACAAATCTATGTTGCATTGAACAAAAACAATGAATGTATTGGTTTTATGGGTGTAATTCACAATGGATGTTTCCGTAAATTTTCCTATTTGGCTCTAATTGCAGTAGAGAGCAGTTACAGAAACAAGGGGGTTGGAAAGGAGTTAATTCAAAAATTCGAGGAAATCGATTTTAAACAGGCGGATCGAGTGTTTCTGCTGGTCGGCGATTTTAATAAAAAGCCCGGTTGTTATACAGAAGGTTAGGCTATAAAAAAGCAGAGAAATTCCAGATTTGTTTAAGAGGGGTGTTTCTGAGTATGTATTAGTTAAATACGGAATTTGACCCATCGCTCAACCTCACATCGTGGGGCTAGCGGCTCCCGGTGTCAGGTGAACTTTTCGTTAGCCGCCAGAAGCTTTGAGTGTTGGCAATGTAGTGCAGGGCACTGAAATCGGTAGCTTGCGGGAAAGGTTGTTTGGTCGTTGTGTGGTTCAGCCAGCGCGTCCATTCAAGTTCAGTACAGTCTTCAAACGAAGGTGGCTCCGGTTACGCATGGTGCTGGCTGAACCAGGCTTCATAGTTGGAAGGGTGGCGATCGGAGAGTTTGTCGTAAAACCGTGAAAACTGTCGGCTAACAAATGGCTTAGCCTGACCCAATACCGCGCATCGGGTTCAGGAGTTTGGCTCAACTCATTGGTAAGCGCGGTATTGGGCCGGCTAGCCATGTCATTATGCCGCCTATTAAAAGAAACCGGATAATAATATTATTAATAAAGAGCACCTTGAAAATAGGTGTTTTCACCAATCGAGAGACTCTAACCAATTGATTACCCAGACATTTTGTTGACGAAAACCGTATTTTTCAAGGTGCCCTAAAATCAAACAGATTAAGGATGTTGTGATGAACAGTGGAATAATAGCGGACGCCACCGAACAAATGGCAACACTCCCTCATGACCTTCAGAAACAGGTACTAAATTTCATTAAGGATTTGAAGCTGTCATCCGGGAGCGGGGTGGCAGGCAAAAATCTGTTAAAATATGCGGGTCTGATTACTCCGGATGATTTGCAGGTTATGAGTGAGGTTATCGAGACTGACTGATGATAAATCGAAAAAGACGGCATAACACACAGGTCAAGCGGACAGGGGCTTGCGGCGTTTTGACGCTGTGCGGGTAACGTGAAGGGTTCTCAGCACGAAGCCCTTGCAGTTAACAAAACGCCCCTGTCGCTTACCATAGTGTTGGAAATTTACCACTACCCCGCATTCCATGCCTTTTCCTGCGGGGGGTCAGAAGCGCCTTCGGCGTAAGACGATTGGACATGACCCGATTCGAAAATGTCGTAAAGCGCTTTCAGCGACAGGAAGTCCTTAAAGGCATCGACCTGGAGATCACGCGCGGACATCGGGTTGCGCTCGTCGGTTCCAACGGTGCCGGCAAGACGACGCTCATCCGATGCCTCCTCGGGGAATATAACTATCGGGGCAGGATATCCGTGGACGGACTCGATCCGCGAGCGCACCGGCAAGCGGTCCTTTCCAAGGTCGGCTTCGTGCCCCAGCTCCCACCGCCCCTGCGGATGCCGGTCGGCCAGCTGATTTCGTTCGCCGCAGGCGTATGCGACACTGAGCCGCAACGCATCGGAGTGGCAGCCGAACGTCTAGGGCTCGACCCGAATCGATTCCGCCGCCACCCTTTCGTCAAGCTCTCCGGCGGGCAGAAGCAGAAGCTCTTGATCAGTATCGCCTTGGGGCGGGATACAGAACTCCTGGTTCTGGACGAGCCCGCGGCCAATCTCGACCCGGCGGCGCGCCGCATCTTCTTCGAGCTCCTCGCCGAACGCCGGGACACCGCTGCGATGCTGATATCCAGCCATCGCCTCGACGAGGTCGCGGCACTGGTCAACCGGGTGATCGAGCTGGACCAGGGCGCCGTGGTGCTGGACGACCGCGTGGCGGATCTGGCGGATCTGACCAGCCGCCTGGGCTGTCGTCTGGTATTGACGCGGACGGATGACGCCTTCGGGCGGGCCATTCGCCCTTGGGGTTTTTGCACTTCGGACGGCGGTCGCACCTGGGAGGGCGTGGTACTAGGCCCGGATCGGTTGCGCTTTCTCGGCGTGCTCTCGCGTTACGCGGCCTTACTTGCAAGCATCGGCATGGATGAACTCCCACAACCCGTCCCGGCGGAGGTATGTTGTGCGTGATTCTCGATTCGCCGCTCGGGGATCCCCGGCACGGACGCTCACCGCAGCGCTTGCGCTGTCCTGCCTTGCCGTGCTGGCGAGTTGCGGAGGCGAACCGGCTACCGGGCCTGTCGCGGTGAAGTGGGACCGGGTTGCTTGCGAGCGTTGCCGCATGGTGCTGTCCGATCGGCACCATGCGGCGCAGGTGCGGGTAAAGGATCCGAACGGGAGGTCCGAGGTGTTCTTCTTCGACGATATCGGTTGTGCCGTTATCTGGTTGGGTGACAAACCCTGGCGCGATGATCCTCGGGCGGAAATCTGGGTCAACGACTGGCGCAGCGGTGAGTGGATAGACGCACGCGCCGCCAGCTATCTGATCGGCCAGGAAACCCCGATGCAGTATGGCCTGGGCGCCCAATCGGAGCCTGCGGAAGCCGCCCTTGACTACGCGGCCGCCAAGGCGCATATCTTCGATGTGGGGCGTCGCTTCAACAGACCCGGCAGCAACCTCGGTACCGGCACCGACGTTCACGAGCGTAAATGAGAAGTTTTCTTCTTACCGCCCATACGGACATCCTCGAATCACTGCGGGCCAAGTGGTTCCTGGCCTACAGCCTGATCTTCGGTTCTCTGGTGGTCCTGCTGTTCGGGTTCGGGCTGACCGAATCACGCATCATGGGTTTTACCGGTCTTTCTCGCCTGATGGTGACTTACATCCAGCTCGCTATGGCTGTCCTGCCCCTGTTCGTTCTGCTCACTATCGTGCGCTCCGTCGCCGGGGACCGCGAAGCGGCGGTTTACGAGTACCTGCTCTCGCTGCCCATCGGGCTCGCACCTTGGTTCTGGGGTAAGCTCGCCGGGCGATTTCTGATCGTCTTCCTGCCCGTCTTCCTGGCCATGCTCGGCGCCGTCGTCTGGGGAGTACTCAAGGGCGCGGATGTCCCTTGGGTGCTTTTCACCTACTACACAGGTCTGTTGATGGCGTTGGCTTGGTGCTTTCTCGGGATCGGGATGTTGCTCTCGACCTTGTCGCGCTCAGCGGACGTTGCCCAGGCCTCGGCCTTCGTGATCTGGCTCACCTTGCTCCTCTTCCTCGACCTCATCCTGCTCGGCGTCATGATCCGCGAATACCTCCCACCGGAGCGCGCGGTGGCCATCGCGCTCGTCAATCCCCTGCAAGTCTTTCGAACCGCGGCGATGCTGCTACTCGACCCGCAGCTCGTCATGCTGGGTCCACCGGCTTACGTGATCCTGGACACCTTCGGCGAGGTCGGCTACATCGCCTATGCGCTGCTCTATCCGACGCTGCTGGGGACCCTCTGCGCCGTCGGCGGCTACCTGATATTCAGAAGGAGCGATCTGCCATGACAAAACATCAGTCGTCTACTGTGGACAGATAGGCGAATATGTCGCGTAGCTCCTCACGGGTGAATTCGCCCAGCAGCTCGTCCTCGGGCTCCGACTCGTCATGGATACGCAGCTTCGCGACATACTTGTCGACCTGGTGCCAAAGGTATTGGGTGTACTGCCCGGCAAGCATGGGGACGCCGTCGTCCTCATCGCCCCATCCATCACGACCGTGGCAGGAGCCGCACTCACGCCGATAGAGCCTCTTCCCCGCTTGCACGTCCCCCTCGGCTCGAGGGATCTGCATCACCTGCTTGGTGGCCAGTAGCCGCTGGTAGGCGTTGAAATCGGGTGCCGACTCATCGGCCGGCGGCAGCTTGCCGGGCAGCTCGATCGAGGCGAGATACGCGGAGATGTCCAGGATATCCGGGTCGGGCATCTGTCGGTGATCCACATACTCGACCATGGCCAGGTTCTTGCGTGACCTGTCCCGGAACAGTACCAACTGCTTGGCGATGAAGGAGGCCGGGAGACCCGCTAGCCGCGGGTACTCTCCCTCCTTTCCGCCCTGGCCTATCTCCCCATGACAGCCGGCGCAGACTTCGTTGATCTCCTCCCCGTTTTGAAGATCCACATCGTCGAATGAGAAGTCGGCTCCAAAAGCTCCAACCGTCCCGAGTAAGAAAAGGTAGAGCCAAACGTGCCTGCGTAGTCGTGACCGTTCAGACTCCCCCTGCTTTACCATCCCTGGCACTGGATTCCGGCACTCCCTGCCGGAATGGCGATGTGGGGTCTGAATCGTTACGCGTAGTCCGTATGTTCCGCTGCCGAAGCTCGATCGTCCCTGTCCGGGTTGTTCGGAACACCAATGGTTCGGATCCGCGAAATGCATCGTTACGCAATTATTGGCTTAAGGGTACCTTGAAAAATAAGTATTTTCACCAATCAAGAGACTCTAAGCCATTGATTATTGGGGTATACTGTAGACGAAAACCGTATTTTTCAAAGCGCCCTTAATTTCGCACTTGCAGGGCGATTTAAGCTCAATGCCATTAAGTTAAGCGTTATCGGTCGGCAAACAAGAGGAAAAACTACGAATCACGCGAATCCACGCGAAAATTGATTCGCGTGATTCGTAGCTTTTCCGTCTTAAAACTGGGTAGCTGAATAGTTACATTTCGTTTTCATTGCTTCAATAACTTTAGTGCGCGAAGCGCATCATAGTTGAAACTATGGACTTTAAGTCCCTTCACTTTCAGTCCGTGGCTTGTCCACGGATGAGGGCTTTAGTCCTCCAGACTATGGACTTTCAGTCCATAGTGGTTGATCGGCTATGGGCGAAAATCGGGAGCTACCGCCGCTCAGGATCAGACCCCGGCCTTCCCGTATTCTGGCGATATTCCTGCTGGCAACGCACGGTGTGGCCTTGTCGGTCGTCGGCGTGATTCCCTTGGATTGGTATTGGCGCATCGGACTCGCTATCCTGGTGTTCACGAGTCTGGGCAATGCGATCGGGAGACGCAGGTCCTGTTTTGATTCCCTGGGCGGGGCGGGAGGCGATCTGGGAGCCGGACGGAACCTGGATCCTGACCCTGGTATCCGGTCAGCAAATCGAGGCCCGGCTGTTGCCGTCCACCTTTGTGACGCCCGGACTCTCGGTGCTGAATCTGCGCTGCGGACGCTGGCGTTCCCGTGCGATGGTGCTCCTGCCCGATAGCCTGGACCCCGATCTGCTGCGACGTTTGCGGGTGCGTCTCCGGCTGTAGGGGACCCTGGACAAATCTCGGACACCGATGTCCCGGCATGATTTTAGAGTTAGACAGTCTCTTAGGTTTTTTCTGCAGGAGGACACGTGCATATCTTGGTGACCGGCGGGGCGGGTTACATCGGGAGCCACACCTGCGTGGAATTGTTGGCGTCCGGTTACCAGGTAACGGTCATCGACAACCTCAGCAACAGCAAGCAGGCAGCCTTGCGCCGGGTATCCGAGATCACGGGCCGCGAGCCCTACTTCGTGCGTGCCGACCTGCGTGACCCTGTGACCCTCGATGCCCTATTCCAGGATCGGGACTTCGGCGCCGTCGTCCACTTTGCCGGATGCAAGGCGGTCGGTGAATCCACACAGATCCCGCTGGAATACTATGAGAACAATATCGGCGGTACCTTGGCCCTGTGTCAGGCCATGGCCGAGGCCGGGGTCAGGAAGCTCGTGTTCAGCTCGTCGGCCACCGTCTACGGCGCTCCCGCCGCGGTGCCGATTCGGGAGGACTTTCCGACCTGCCCGACCAACCCCTATGGTCGTTCCAAGCACTTTATTGAAGAAATCCTGCGCGATCTGTATCGATCAGACAGCACCTGGAACATCGCATTGCTGCGCTATTTCAATCCGGTGGGCGCCCACCCCAGCGGGCGCATCGGTGAGGACCCCAACGGCATCCCCGATAACCTGATGCCGTTCATCGCCCAGGTAGCGGTCGGTAAGCGGCCCCGGTTGCGGGTGTTCGGGGACGACTACGACACCCCGGACGGCACCAGCGTTCGAGACTACATCCATGTGACGGATCTGGCCAGGGGCCATCTCAAGGCCCTGGAGAGGCTGTCTGCAAATCCGGGCGTCGTCACCTACAATCTGGGGACTGGCCGCGGTTACAGCGTGTTGGAAATGGTGCGTGCCTTCGAGCGAGCCAGCGGTCGCCCGATTCCTTTCGATATCGTCGGGCGTCGCCCCGGAGATATCGCCATCTGCTATGCCGATCCCGGATTGGCGAGAGCGGAGCTGGATTGGACCGCGAACTTAGGGGTCGAAGAGATGGTACGGGATACCTGGCGCTGGCAGTCCCAGAACCCCGATGGTTACAAATAATCCATAATCGATGGAAATTAGTAATTATGGGCTTATTAGTAAAGCCAAAGCATGCTGTGGGTCACCATGACCTACCGCCCCTGGCGTATCGAATCGCTTACCCTCAAAGATTTCCGGCACAGACAGAATCTGCATTCTCGGATAAAGCCGACCCATAACGTCCAAGCCTCCGGCTTCCGCT
>Ga0056121_1000314_pt1 | contig 13372 bp, 12 predicted proteins | sample WorMetHEROISLAND_FD_83872 | JGI IMG/M metagenome (GOLD analysis project Ga0056121, IMG submission 83872) | Marine gutless worms symbiont microbial communities from Max Planck institute for Marine Microbiology, Germany - Olavius sp. 1 HERON ISLAND ...
AGTCTGGAGGACTAAAGTCCTCATCCGTGGACAAGCCACGGACTGAACGTGAAGGGACTTAACGTCCATAGTTTCAACGATGATGCGCTTCGCGCACTAAAGTTATTGAAGCAATGAACGCAAGCCCGACGGCCAGCGCGAAGGTAGCGAACGCCGTAACGCCTCTTCTTCTGAGCATGATTTCATACCCCCTTGGGATTGACGGTTGGTTGGTACTGGCCGGAAGACGCATGGTCCAAATACTCATCTGCCCGGTGGCGGAACATCAAAAAGTAACAAACCGGCCTTGATGTCGCTACCTTTATTTAACTGCCTGGCGATCACTAACGACCAAACGACGTATGAAAGGACCCGAGAAATCAGAAAGAAAAACCTGAGAAATCTGATAGATAGCAGGTTCTAGTCGACTTAGGTGTTGCCTCCGAACTCGTTGCGTAACGTCAGACCAAACATGGTTGCCTGCGGGGGGCTGTCTTTCCATAGCCAAGCCGGATCGTCAATCCGGTCAATGCGGATCCTTAGAGGCTGTCTAAAAATTAAGCCATTAATTTTAATAGAATCGTGCCCGTAGGGTGGGCTGTGCCCACCGGTCAGGCGTCGTATTTGGTGGGCACAGCCCACCCTACAGGTTAGTTAGTTCTTATACAGTCTCTTAGGTTCAAGCCAGTTTTCCACGCGCAGACTTGGCACACGGGAGAATTCTTGCTCGTTTGTGGTAACCAGGGTCAGGCCGAGCGTCAGAGCATGGGCGGCGATGAGCATGTCGTTGCCGCCAATGCGGTTCGCGTCTCAGGGCGAGCGCGTATAAATGTGTTGTCGATTGAAGTTGCTGCCAGTTTCCGGTCGTCAGCCGCACCGGCGGTGGTTCGCCATGACCGGTAGGCACCGGCTTGCCGGTGCGGGGCTGGAAGGCAACCAAGCCGGCCGGTCGACCCTCAGGAAAGCGCGGGCGAGCCAAAGCGCGGGCTTGCCCCGCACCTACACGTCTCTGGCTCCCACGCTCCAACGTGGGAGCAAGTCCTTGACACTCCAGCGTCATGAAACCTTGGCCGCTGGAGCAGCTACCCTTGCGTTCCCACGCCGGAGCGTGGGAACGAGCCACCGAGACCTACCGCGCTCATCGCATCCTACACTCGACGTGGGGTCCGTGCGGGCGGCAGATATGAGCGAGGGTCCGGCGCCGTCTCAGGCCGCAAACAGGGCTTCGAGGGCCCTGATCAGCGCTGTCGTCAGCTCCTCGAGTGTTGCGTCGCTTTGGTCGTCATGATACGCACACGCATCCTCCAGATCGTCGGCGGCCTCACAGACGGGTTCGATATATACTGCCACAGGGCATGATCTGAGCGTTTGAATTTCGCCCTCACCCCGGCCCTCTCCCGGAGGGAGAGGGAGTGAAATGTGCAGATTGTGCCGTGTGGCAGTATATAAGAAGCCGGCGTCCTCGTTGAGTGTGTGCGTCTCCGCGCGCAGGGCGGCCGTATCCCCCGCACTCAGGGCCCGGCGCAGAGCGGCCGGGGTCTCTCGATGTGCGGTCCGGAAGTCCTCGAAGGCCTCCACCATTTGCTCCCGCGGCAGTCCGTGCTTGGCCGCGGCGACGTCGGGGTCGAACGCGGGCGGTGGGGTAGGCTCCGCCGGTGGCGGGGACGGGCTCGGCGCGGGAGGGGTCGCGAGCAGGGCTTCGAGGGCCCTGACCAGCGCTGTCGTCAGATCTGCGAGGGTTCGGTGCGGTCGTTACGACACGCATCCTCCAGGGCGTCGGCGGCCGCACGGACGGGTTCGGCGCAGAACATGGGGGCGCTCCCTTTGAGCTTGTGCGCCTGCTCGCGCAGGACGGCCGTATCCCTCGCACTCAGGGCCCGACGCAGAGCGGCCGGGGTCTCTCGATATGCGGCCCGGAAGACCTCGAAGGCCTCCACCATTTTCTCCCGCGGCAGCCCGATCTTGACGGTAGCGGCATCGAGGTCGAGCACAGGTGGTGGGGTACGGTCCGCGGGTGGCGGGGGCGTGTCGGGCGCGGGCCGGTCCCTTTGGTCCAACAGCTTGCCGATGGTCGCCAGCAGGGTCTCGGGGGGATCGGTCTTGAGCCGGTAGGCATCCACCCCGGCCGCCTTGGCGGTGTCCTCCTCCTCCGCGGCGCCGCTGAGGGCCATAATCGGCAGCTGGCGCAGCCGGGCGTCGGGGCTGCTGCGGATGCGGCAGGTCAGCGCCAGGCCGTCCAGCCCCGGCATCCGGATGTCGGTGATGAGCAGGGCGTAGGCCTGGGCCTGCAACAGATCCCAGGCCGCGGATCCGTCGGCGGCCTCGACCACCTCCCAGCCGGCGTTGGTCAGGCTGAGCGCCAGCGGCTGGTGGTTGCTGGCCGAGTCGTCCACCAGCAATAGCGGCAGCCCACCACTATCAGCGCCGGTCCCTGGATGCGGGCCGGCCCCCGCATTGGGGCCCGCCGCCAGGACCGGGCGCAGGGCGCGGATCAGCTCGGCCTGGCTGCAAGGCTTGGCGATCAGGTCCTGCATCCCCACCTTTTCCACCTTGCCGCGGGCGATATAGGGCGGCTCGCCGGTGTAGGCGACCATGGGGGTAGCCGCCGCGCCGGTGCCCGCTTCGCCCCGGCGTAGACGCTCGGCGGCCTCGTAGCCGTTCATGACCGGCATATTCAGATCCATGAGGATCAGGTCATAGGGGTTGGTCCGCGCCAGCTCAAGGGCCTGGCGACCGTCCGCCGCCTCGTCGATCTCGACCTCCAGGGGCGCCAGGTGGTTTTGCACCAGCATGCGCAGGGGGGAGTCGTCATCGACCACCAGCAGGCGCTTACCCTGGAACTCGGGCCGGGCCTCAGCGATGATCCGGGCCTGGTCGGCAGCCAGGTCCTGCTCCGCCACCGCCGGAAAGCTCAAGGTGAACTCGGTGTAATCCCCCAGCACCGAATCACCGGTGATATCGCCGCCGAAGGCCTGCATCACCCGTTTGCAGTAGGCGAGTCCGAGGCCGGTCCCGCCCGGCTTGCCGGCGGTAAAGAAGCCGTCGAAGAGCCGCCCCAGGTCTTGCTTGGGAATGCCAGGGCCGGTGTCGCGGAAGTACACCCGGTTATGCGGGTCCCCGCGCTCCAGCCGGATGCGGATCTCGCCCGCGCTGCCGTGCTTGAAATAGTAGAGGGCGTTCTTCATCAGATTGAAGAGGACGAAGATATACAGGATCTCGTCGATGCGGAAGCTGAAATCCTCCTCTGCCTCCAGATGGACCCGCCGGCGTTCGCCCTCGGAGTCATAGCCATACTCGTCCAGCGCCTTTTGGGTGGTACGGCCGGCTTCGAGATAAACGAAGTGGTCGGAATCGATCGGCCGCTCCCGAATCTCGTCCAGGATCATATCGATGATCTGGATCCCGCGCTTGACCGCCATCTGGCCATGGCCGAGCCCGCTATAGATACGTTCGAGGGACCTCTCCTCCAGATCCGCGGTCGCTTGGTCCGGGTGACAGGCCGGCAGTTGGTTTTGGATGCTATTGAAGCTATGGCGGATCTGTCCCAGCGGATTACGCATCTCATGGGCGATGCCGGAAGCTAGGGATTGTAATAGTTTTCCCTTCATGGCCACCTCTCCCTTTTTTATCGTGATATGAAACAACATCACACAGAGTATCGCCATGGGGGTGGGTATCATGTACTCGATGAGCTCGGTGGTGAGGACCAAATGGCTGCCGGTGGTCCAGACAAAGCCCAGATACCCGATCGCAATACCCGCGACCAGGAGGATTGTCATCAGGAAAAAATTGGGAATAGCGAGTATGAACACGAGAAACATCATGGTCTCGCAGACCAACCACATCCCGGACAGATCATTCATCAACATCAGGAAGGTGAAGATGACGGGCAGGGTAAAGGTCAACCACAGATATCAATAGAGATTCAACCAGGTCTGGAATTGCACCGGGTAGTGTTTATAGAAGAGAAACGGGATAAAGCTGATGCCCGAGGCGAAGCGCAACCAGGCGGATTCATAGGGTTGGGGCAGAATGACCGTCCAGATCAGATAATAGAGCGGATGGCCCCACCAGCCGACATATCTGGCAACATCCAGCGTGACTTCGTTGCGTGCGTAATCCCTGCGGAGAAATTCAATCAACCTGGTGAACCAAGCGGTAATGATGAAACCCGTAGAGGTCATGGTGCTAGTCCCTCCCCAAGACACAAAAGCCATAGTGATTGTAGAGCGCCTCTTCGATACCCAGAATCGAACTGGCGAAGACGTCTTTTCTCGTTCTTACGCTCCAGCTAGGAAAAGAGCCCCACTTTCCGCATAAAATAAATTGCTACTAATCAGTTAGGTAAAAATCGCTTCAAAGGGGATTTGATGCCCATTAAAGCTCAGAAAATCCACCGCAGACTTGTTTTCCGTATACTTTCACAAGTCTCTGGAGCGTAGGAACCAGATGAGGTTCACTTCCTCTCCAGCGCAATAAAAACGGTCACCTTGATGGCTTCTCCCCCAGATCCGGTGCAGTCACATGTGCCCTGTGCGCAGTCGAGCATAATCTGCGTGAGACCTGCGTCGCCGTACCACTTTCTCACGTCCGTGCGTTCAAACCCGAGCCACACGTCAGCCATTTCCTCACGAAACCAGGTGTTCGTGTGCATGTCCAGATCCGTAATGCACAGTACGCCACCGGATTTAAGCAAACGTGTCATTTCCTGGATCGCCGCTGCCGGATCAGGGGTATGGTGAAGATACATGTTGGCAAAGACTCCATTGAGACTTTCGTCAGGTAGAGGGATGTATTGTCCATCGGTAACCTGCAACGTGACATTGTTGAATGAAGCCAAGTTCTTCTGCGCAACCGCTATCATTTCAACAGAGGAATCGAAGCCATATACTTGCCGCACCTTCGGGGCTAACCCTTCTGTAACGAAGCCGGTACCCGTACCGATGTCCGCCACGACAGCGTCAGATGGCAGATTTGCTTGTGCGATCGCCGCATCCCGCATTCCCTCTGTGAAATAGCCTGAGCGAATCTCATCCCACTTCTGCGCAACTTCAGCAAAATAACCATCGGAACTCGTTTTCGCTGCTGTCATCGTTCTCTCTCCCGTTTTTTTAGGGGCTGTTGACATTTAGGGGTCTCGCCGGTGCCGAGCGGCTGAATCCGAACCTCGCTGACCGCCCTGCCATAGGCCTCATAGGCGAGGCTCAGTCCCTCCCCAGGACCTGCCGCCAGGTCGAAATCCAACCTAGCGGGAAGCAGGAGTTGGATGGTTGCGAGGGATGAAGCCGTATGCCCCCACACCTCGAACAGCTCCAACGCCACCTCTGTCTTTGCCATTGCACCAAGAATCATCCGCGGCGGGTCGCCCACCAAGACGACACGGTGGGCGGGTGTGGGCTCGGCAAGTGGGAGAGGCTTGAGCCTTATGGGTGTCATCTCTACCTCCTCTGCAATCGCATCGGAAAGGGTAATCGCTACGAACAGCAGCACTGTCCATCCGAGTATCCGATTCTTCCACAGACTGTGAGCCATCAGAGCAGCATTCCAGTATTGAGATCAAGGAATTCCAATAACAACGGGTCTGCAATGCGCCATAGCTTTTGCTGCGCAGGCCGGGGACAGTCGTCTCGCCCGAGGTCGCCGTGCAGGAGACCTCCAGGAGCGTCCAATACAATGGCGATGTCGTAGGGGCGGCGAGCGTGATATAGAGGATATTGGTGCTCGATCCGGCAGAGTGACGGGCCACGTCAGGGGGCGTCTGGAACCAGTCGAGGGTCAGTGGATCGACCTTCAAGATCATATCCGGCAGTGCGACGTCGCTTTTCAGGTGCGGAGTCGTCACTTCGGTGTCGGACGGCCCAACCGTTACATTGCCGAAACTTCAGGGTCGTGTGGCCGATCGTCGTCTGGGCGTCGACCATGACCGACTCGGAGGCGGTGGGCTACTGCATTACCTCGAAGACGGCTGTTGCACCCAGCTTCGTCGCACGCGGGATGACGCAGGGAAACTGCGCCGGACGCTGCACGCCCGGTGAGCGGTTCGCCGCGCGGCCGACAAGGAAATGCGGTGTCGGGAAGTTCCCGAAGGTATCATTGTCGACATCACTGCCACCCGAGAAGGTCACTGATTTCAGCCGCAGTCGCGCACGCACCACCGGCGGCGGCGCAACGGTCGATTTATGGGCGATTGGCGGGCTGTTCGGCCCTGACCCGTGGTTATGCGTCGTCAAATCCAGATGCCGAACGACATTCTTCCCTTCGATCTTCACATTCATCGACCAGGAGTTGAAAGGGATCACCCAAATATTGTCTCGGCTGATGATATAGCTATTACCCGGATGGTTTTGATCTGCAATTACATTCAAATCACCCGCGTGACTACCCTGGGTCCAACTTGTCCTCTTCTCATCCACAGGTGGATTCGGGTGAGTATGAAATCCGCCGACGACCTCTTTGCCGTTGTACCTGCCATTGCTGTCTCGGTGCGGTAGCGAGATGTCGGCCCCTTGGCCACGCGGCCATCGTTCCACTCGTAGGTTTCATCCGATTCCCTGACAATATAACCACCTTCCTCATGGCGGTTGGCGGGATCGCTTGCCTGAGAGTCAGTCCAAGCCTCTCGCATGCCCTGCTGAACATCGGAATCATTGAGCGGCAAGCTGTCGGTCGCAGGTTCAGGTGAAGAGCTGGGCTGGGCAGTTACACCTGAAGAGGGCTGATCGATTACTTGTCTTTGGTTGTTTGATCCGATGAGATCTGCACCTCATGGTTCACAATGTGATCGCACTCAATGATCAGGCGGCCTGGGTTTTTTTACATCGACTTGTTGTGCGATTTGATCATATTTTTGATTAACGTAACTTTGAAGCCATCTTTCAGAGACACCGGTAACCCGCGCAATTCCAGCTAAAGAAATACGTTCAAGTAAAAGTCGGTCTATAAGTTCCTTGGTTTCATCAGAAATAGGCGATTTAGCAGGGTTCAAAACAAATTGTCTTCCGCACATTTTACAACAGTACATTTGATGATTTGCAGAATTAAATCCATTTTTTACATAATTCTTAGAATAGCACCCAGGGCAATGCATAATGATCTCGCTATTTCTAGTGATTAGTGATATTTTATGCTAACATATACATTCTATTAAATTGCAGGACTACCGAATGTTTCAAGGTGCCCTTGAAACGAAGCATTGAGCGCCGCCTCGGTATGCTTGAGAATATACACAACATGCACACCGACTCGATAGATGGCAGCTCGGAGGTCCTGCTGGTCTTCTGCACCTGTCCGGACGAGGAGACCGCGACCAGGATCGCCAAGACACTGGTGGTGGAGCGGCTGGCCGCCTGCGTCAATCGGTTGCCCGCCCTGGCGTCCGTATATCTATGGCAGGATAAGGTGGAACGCGATACCGAGACGCTGTTGCTGATCAAGACCACGAACGCCCGCTTCGACGCCTTGTGCGCGCGTCTTTGCGCGCTGCACCCTTACGAGCTACCTGAGGTCATCGCCATCCCCGTGACCAGGGGCCTGCCCGCATACCTGCAGTGGGTGACTGCATGTACCTCGGTAGACGTCTGACCTTCCTGCTGCTGTTTCTCCCGCTGCTCGCTGTCCCGGCGGTGGGGACGGGCGTAGGGATGTTTCTCCCCTCCGACCAGACATTGCGCGTCTCGGGCCAGGCGCCCGACCCCGAAACCCTCCACGTATCCTGGAACCTCGGCCAGGCGTTGGGCTTCGGAACGGAAGACGACATCCCGACGGTGGAACAGGCCTTCCGCTTTACCGCCGAGGTTGCGGCCCCGGACCGTCTTTGGCTCACCTGGGACATCGCGGACGAGACCTTTCTCTACCAGGAGAAGATCCGAATCGCCCTGGAAGATGCCCCGAGCGTTGCCCTCAGCCCCTATGAGCTGCCGGAGCCGGAGATCAAGCCCGACACGGTACGCCCGGACGGCACTATCGGCGACGTGGCCGTCTACCATCACCGCATCGACCTGCCGTTGCCACTGCTGCGCAGCTCGACGAAACCGACCAGCCTGACGCTGGTGGTGAAGTATCAAGGCTGTGCCGAGCGTGGGATCTGCTATCCTCCGGTCACCCGGCGGGTCGGCTTGGACCTGCCCGCCGCCACCCAGGTCGCCGACATCGCCACGCCCCGGGCCCGAGCACCGGCTGCCGATACGGTACCTCCGGGGGCCATGGAGGACAGTGAGCCGCTTTCCGAATCCGATCGGATCGCGGCCGTATTGGCCGGCGGCAATCCGTGGGCGATAGCGGTCCTGTTCTTCGGCTTCGGCCTGCTGCTGGCCTTCACCCCCTGCGTCTTTCCGATGATCCCCATCCTGTCGGGGATCATCGCCGGTCAAGGTGCGGCCATCACTACCCGCAAGGCATTTATCCTGTCCCTGGTCTATGTGCTCGCCATGGCCTTGACCTACGCCGTCGCCGGGGTGCTCGCGGGCCTGTTCGGTGCCAATCTGCAGGCGGCTTTCCAGCACCCTTGGAGCCTCGGCCTATTTGCCCTGGTCTTCGTGGCCCTGGCCTTGTCCATGTTCGGCTTCTATGAGCTGCAGCTGCCCTCCGGGCTGCAATCCAGGCTCGCCGCCATCAGCAACCGTCAGGAGGGCGGGACCCTGGTCGGGGTGGCCATCATGGGCCTGCTTTCGGCCCTGATCGTTGGTCCCTGCGTCGCGCCGCCTTTGGCCGGTGCCCTGATCTTCATCGGCCAGACCGGCGACTGGCTGCTGGGCGGGACCTCCCTGTTCGCCCTCAGTCTAGGCATGGGGACCCCGCTGATCGCCATCGGCACCTCGGCGGGCAAGCTGCTGCCCAAGGCCGGGGCCTGGATGGACGCGGTGAAGGCCGTGTTCGGCGTGGCCCTGCTGGCGGTGGCCATCCTGCTGCTGGAGCGTATTCTGCCCCCAGCCGTCGCCATGGCCTTGTGGGGGTTGCTGCTGATCTGCTCAGGGGTGTATCTGGGTGCCCTACAGCAATTGCCGCCCGCAGCAAACGGCTGGAGCAGGCTGTGGAAGGGCCTCGGTTTCTGCCTGCTCACCTACGGCGTGCTGATGCTGGTGGGCGCAGCCGCGGGCGGTAAGGATACGGTGCAGCCCCTGCGCGGACTCGGCCTGGGAGGTGGCGAGGCCGTCGAGCGACAGGCCGTTTTCAAACCCATCAAATCGGTCGCAGATCTGGAGCGGGAGCTGGCCGCCGCCGGTAGTGCCGGCAGGCCGGTTATGTTGGATTTCTATGCGGATTGGTGTGTGTCCTGCAAGGAACTGGAGCGCTATACATTTTCCGATCCGACGGTGATCGCCGAGCTGGATCGCTTCGTCCTGCTGCGGGCGGACGTCACCACCAATGATGAGCAGGACCGGGAATTGATACAGGGCCGCTTCGGCATTCCGGGACCACCGGCTGTCCTGTTCTTCGATGCCGAGGGCCGGGAGCTGCGCGGCTATCGGATAATTGGCTTCAAACCGGCGCGGGAGTTCGCCGACCACTTGCGTAGGCTGGGTGGTGTTGACATTTAGTGTCATTCTTATCGACACCTGCCGTCTAGAAGGCGGCGCTCCCGGCGATGGACTTTTGCGACACCCTCTTCGGTCGAGATGACATGCAGTACTGTTACCTGACAGCCAACCATTTGACTGACCGGAGGGTCCGCCGGTCAGACCTTCTAAATGTCAACAGCCCCGAGAGGACCTGGAACCGTGGCCACACTCGACATGCAGCACATACTCCCCCTACAGGCGGAGCTCGCGAAACACCCGATCTACCAATCGCTGCACACCCTGGAAGACCTGCGGATATTTATGACCCACCATGTCTTCGCGGTCTGGGACTTCATGTCACTGGTCAAGTACCTGCAGCGGCGTATCACCTCGCTCGATATCCCCTGGATGCCGCACGGGGATCCCCAGCTGCGTTGCCTCATCAACCAGTTGGTGTTCGCAGAGGAGTCGGACCCGGCACCCGGCGTGGGCGGCAATCCTGTCTACGGCAGCCACTTCGAATGCTACTGCGATGCCATGGACGAGATCGGGGCCGACGCGCACAGGCCCTGGAAATTCCTGGATCTGGTCCGCACGCAAGGTATCGACGCGGCCCTCTACTCGGACCTGGTACCCCTGCCAGCCCGCTACTTTTCCGAGACGACCTTCGGTTTCATCCGCGAGGACGAACCCCACGCCGTGGCCGCGGCCCTGGCCCTGGGTCAGGAGCAGGTGATCCCGGAGATGTTCAGGCGCTTTCTGGACGGGATACGCGTCAGCGAGAGCCAGGCCCCCACCTTTCACCGCCACCTCAAGCGCCACATCGAGCTCGACGGTGACCACCAGGGTCCCCTCACGCTGCGGCTGCTGGAAACCCTGTGCGGGGACGACAGAGACAAGCTCCTGGAGGCCGAGACCGCCGCCGAGGAAGCGATCTGCGCCCGCATCCGTTTCTGGGACGGTATCCTGGACGCCATCAATGCCCGCCGCGACAAAGGTTCGTCAGAGCGATCCTAAGAGGCCGTCTAAAGACTAAGCCGTTGATTTTCATAGAACCGTACCCGTAGGGTAGGCTGTGCCCACCGGTCAGGCATCGCATATGGTGGGCACAGCCCACCCTACAGGTTAGTTAGTTCTTATACAGTCTCTAAATTATTTGGCATTGGTTGTGGGATCTGACTAAATGATTTGTCACGAGCCCCGAATAGAACAGGATTACGCAGGATTTACAAGATGTTTGTATTTGGCGTGCCGCCTGTTTGTGCCGACCTCTCCTGGGGTGTAGGTTGGGCCAAGCCGCAGGATGCGGGTAGGATGCGGTGAGCGCGGTAGGTCTCATCAGGATGACACTACGAGGGGACGCGAACCGCATCTTTGGACGGACGCACGTGCCTAACACTCAGCCACGCCGAGTCAGAAACATGGCATCGCCGTAGCTGAAGAAACGGTAGTTTTGTCGGACCGCGTGACGGTAGGCGGCCATTACCTGCTCGAACCCGCCGCAGGCCGATACCAGCATCAGCAGGGTCGATTCCGGCAGGTGGAAATTGGTGATCATCGCATCGACCACCCGGAAGCGATAACCCGGACGGATAAAGAGCCGGGTATCGCCCCGATAGGGCAGCAGGTCCCCATCCTGAGCGGCGCTCTCCAGACCACGCACACTGGTGGTGCCGACGGCGATGACGCGCCCACCGGCCTCCCGCGTGGCCGTCACGGCAGCGCAGACCGGCGGCTCCACCTCCAGCCACTCGCAGTGCATGACATGGTCCTCGAGCCGCTCTACCCGCATTAGCTGGAAGGTCCCCGCCCCCACATGCAGCGTGAGATAGACGATCCGCACGCCCCGCTCCGCTAGGCGTGTCAGCATGGGGGCGTCGAAATGCAGCCCGGCGGTGGGCGCGGCGACTGCCCCTTCCCGCTGGCTGTAAACAGTCTGATAGCGCTCCAGGTCCGACGCCTCGTCGGGACGTCGAATGTAGGGCGGCAGGGGCACATGGCCGTGGCGCGTCATCAGATCCGTGAACCCGGTATCCGGGGAGTGGAGACGAAACAGATCGCCGTCTCGACCCGCGACTTCGAGCCGCTCACCGCCCGCGAGCAGGATCAGGGTCCCGGACTTGAGGGCCTTGTTCGCCCGCACCTGGGCCAGGGCTGCTCGCTCGTCCAGGAGACGCTCGATCAGGATCTCGACCCGGCCCCCGGAGTGCTTGCGCCCGAAGAACCGCGCCCGCATCACCCGGGTATCGTTGAAGACCAACAGATCGTTTGGCTTCACCAGCTGCGGCAGATCGGCGAAGGCCAGATCCCGTACCGCCCCGCTGGGGCCGTCCAGATACAGCAGCCGGCTCGCGCCCCGCTCCGGCAAGGGCCGCTGGGCAATGAGCGATTCAGGGAGATCGAAATGGAAATCGGAACGCCGCATGGCATGATACACTCGTTATATATAACGTAGCGTTATTCCATAGACCATGCTTGGAACCGAAAACCGATGGAAGTGCTGGAAGATATCATCCTTGCCGATCTGCCTGGAAAACTGCAACAACTCAAGACTCCCGCGACGGCCCACGTGCGCGTGTTCATCCAGGAGGTCGAGGAGCATCCTAGAAAAAACCGTCCGAGATTCGCCAAAACGCCCGGGTACGGTCTGTGGAAAGATCGAGAGGACCTGGACGACCCCACGGCATTCATCAATGCATGCCGCCTAACTCGTTATCCAGATGTTTTTTGATACCGATGTCTTGATTTGGGCACTTCGCGGACATCTGAAAGCCGAAGAGACCATCGATCAAGCACCACATATCCTTATTTCTGCCATCACCTATATGGAATTGCTGCAGGGAGCCCGCAACAGACAAGAAATTATCATGATCGATCAAACCATCGCTATACTGGGTATCGATATCGTCCACGTGGACGAGCCGATCTCGCAGCGAGCGGTTTCCCTGGTCAAATCCCTCTGGCATAGCCACTCACTGCAGCTGGCTGATGCCATGATCGCGGCATCGGCCCTAAACCAGGGTCTACCATTGGTAACGGGCAACGTCAAACACTTCCACCCTATAGAATCCTTGATCGTTCTGCCCTTCTTACCGTAACTGCTCACCTTCTCCGGTCTGGAACGACTCCGGCCTGTGTCTCTCCACTGAATCACGTTCGGTCTTGCCCCGTCGACCGAAGCGGCTATACTGTAATGTCTCGCCCACAGGCAGCCGCAGCGTGCCCGGATATACGGTCAGATCCAAGACCGGGGAGGCTGCAGTTCGCGGCGTGATCCCGCCAGCCCCCTGCCGGGGTGGCGAAATTGGTAAACGCAGTAGACTCAAAATCTACCGGTGACAACACCATGTCGGTTCGAGTCCGACCCCCGGCACCAAACTTTCGTTGATTGCGCGTTCCCACGCTCAAACCAAGAGCTCGTAGGCTGGGTTGAGGAACGAAACCCAGCGTTTATGGGGTCAACCTGGTGTGCTGGGTCTCGTCCCTCGACCTAGCCTACCGGCTTAAGGGCACCTTGAAAAATAGGTATTTTCACCAATCAAGCGACTCTAAGCCATCGATTGTTGAGATATACCGTAGATGAAAATCGTATTTTTCAAAGCGCCCTTAAGATCAATGGGTTAATTCTTAGACAGCCTCTCAGGCACTTGCAATCCAAAGCGGCGGCGGGCTAGGTGCCACTCAGCACCATCTCGGTTATGCCAAATGCCGCAGGTTTATGTCGATGTTGGAGTAAGGTTGCCGCCGCCGCACTCCAAAATTTCGTCGCTCCAGGTGCTTAGGCGATTTCTGTCAAATGACAGACCAGCCTGCTTGTCTTTTCGTCCGTCTTCTGGGTCGCGACAACAGTTACATCGCACAACGATGCGCCTGTTGTCGCTCCTTGAAGACGAACG